>Ga0302326_10022077_pt1 | contig 13020 bp, 11 predicted proteins | sample Palsa_T0_3_FD_202264 | JGI IMG/M metagenome (GOLD analysis project Ga0302326, IMG submission 202264) | Peat permafrost microbial communities from Stordalen Mire near Abisko, Sweden - Palsa_T0_3 | ecosystem: Environmental > Terrestrial > Soil > Palsa > Peat permafrost | place: Sweden: Abisko... | reverse complement strand
CCTGGCCCTGACGATATCTACGTTTCACCTTCGCAAATTCGTCGTTTCGGTTTGCGTACCGGAGACACCATCGACGGTCACATCCGAAGCCCCAAGGAAGGCGAACGCTACTTCGCGCTGCTGAAGGTCAATTCGCTCAACTTCGAAGACCCCGAGAAAGCGCGTCACAAGGTCAACTTCGACAACCTGACGCCGCTCTATCCCGACGAGTGGTTGAAGATGGAATACGAGGATCCGGTCAAGAAGGATCTCTCGGCTCGTGTCATCGACATTGTCGCACCGGTCGGTAAAGGGCAGCGCGCCTTGATCGTGTCGCCGCCACGCACCGGTAAAACGGTTCTTCTCCAGAACATCGCCCACTCGATCACGCACAATCATCCGGAATGCTATCTGATCGTGCTGCTGATCGACGAGCGGCCGGAAGAAGTCACCGACATGCAGCGCTCGGTGAAAGGCGAGGTCGTATCCTCGACCTTCGACGAGCCGGCGGTGCGTCACGTCCAGGTGGCCGAGATGGTGATCGAAAAGGCGAAGCGCCTGGTCGAACACGGCCGTGACGTGGTGATCCTGCTCGATTCGATCACGCGCCTTGGCCGCGCTTACAACACCGTGGTTCCCTCCTCCGGCAAGGTGCTCACCGGCGGCGTGGACGCCAATGCACTACAGCGGCCGAAGCGCTTCTTCGGCGCCGCGCGTAATATCGAGGAAGGTGGGTCGCTCACGATTATCGCGACCGCGCTGATCGATACCGGCAGCCGCATGGACGAAGTGATCTTCGAAGAGTTCAAGGGCACCGGTAACTCGGAACTGATCCTCGACCGCAAGGTGGCCGACAAGCGTACCTTCCCGGCGATGGACATCACCCGGTCCGGCACCCGTAAGGAAGAGCTCCTGGTGCCGCCGGATCAGCTCAAGAAAATGTATGTGCTGCGCCGCATCCTCAACCCGATGGGAACCATGGATGCGATGGACTTCCTGCTCGACAAGCTGCGCAATACCAAGAACAACGGCGAGTTCTTCGATTCGATGAATACGTAAGCTGGCAGCCTACGCTCAGCGGTCATCCGTGCCGCTGGGTAAGCCTTGTGGCGAGCACCGGCGTGGCAGGTTTGATGCGCCTGAAGTAGCGCGCCACATCGGGGTCGACAAAGCACATGCCGCCTTTGCCGACCGCAGTCGTACAATCTGAAGCGGTGGTGTATCCACATTCGATCACGGCATTCGGCTGCGTGGTGTAACCGCACCATTCGTCCGCTTGCGCACCGGTTGCCGAAAGGGTGAGGGCAGCCGCTGCAATAACGATCCCAAAACGCATCAGTGGGTCTCCTCGCATCGCCCCGACAGCGTTCATAAAGCACGAACGTGCCCGGAAGAAGCCCGGCGTCAGTTTTGTCGCACCGCGGCGATGGCGTTGACGAGGCCTGCAGGATCACCGACTGGCAACGAGCACGTTTCACCAATGCATACGAATGCCGCCGGCTCCTTGGCTGCGGCTGCCTTGGCACGCGCCGGGTGCTGTGGCGGCAATCCATCCGGCGATTGGACATGAAGGACGATGCGGTCGACGGCGGGCATTTTGCGGGCAGCGGCGAGTAATTCGTCGGCGCGGGTCCCCTGCCCCGTCACCACGATCTCGGCCGCGCGCAAGCGAAGATCGAGAGCGTTCAGCAGCGCCATATGCATATAGAGGTTTTCCACTGCCTCCGGCGCGATGGAGCCGATCAATCGATCGGCTTTTTCACGCCACTGATCGTCGCCGGCGAGAGCGGCGAGCCTAATAAGATTTTGCGCGGCGATTCCATTGTGGTTCGGCGTCGCGTCGTCTGCCGTCGAAGCCGGACGTACGACAAGCCCTTCGGCATCGGCGGCGGTGAGATAATACGTTCCAGTCTTGGCGTCGATGTAATCGCGGTCGAGCGCGCGTTGCCAAACCAGCGCCTGGTCAAGATAGGCCGGCTGCCCGGTGGCTTCGTAAAGCGAAAGCGCGGCGCGGATCATCGCGGTGAAGTCGGAAGCGAGGCCCGGAAACTTGAGCTGGTTCGCGCGCCAGGAGTGGCCGAGGTGGTCGCCTGTGGTCATGGCGCGGGTGACAAAATCGAAAGCGCGCGCCGCGATATTCAACCACGACGCTTCGCCAAATATCAGACCGGCATTGGCAAGCGCGGCGATCATCATGCCGTTCCAGTCAGCCAGCACTTTGTCGTCGAGGCCGGGACGTACGCGTGTCGCACGTGCGTTTAAAAGTTTTTGGCGCAGTCCTGTGAGCCGTGTTTCGTCGACGTCGCTCCGGTCATGGTGCTTGAGCCGGTTAAGAATGTTGTGGCCTTCGAAATTGCCGGCAGGCGTGACGTCGTAGTGCTTCGCAAAGAGCTCGCCATCCTCGATGCCAAGCTGCTGGATAATCTCGTCGTAGGACCAGACGTAAAACTTGCCCTCCTGGCCTTCGGAGTCGGCATCAAGCGATGCGGAGAACGCGCCTTCGGCGGTCACCATTTCGCGCTTGAGCCATTCGACAGTTTCGAAAGCGCGCGCGCGATACAGCGTTTTGCCAGTGTGTTGATAAGCGATCGCCAGCAGCTCCAGAAGCTGCGCATTGTCGTACAGCATCTTTTCAAAGTGCGGCACCAGCCAGCGCTCGTCGACCGAGTAACGGGAGAAGCCGCCGCCGAGATGATCGTAGATGCCGCCTTCGCAGATATGATGCAGCGTGATGTCGACGGCGGCGAAGTAGCGCGCCTCGCCGGTGCGAAGGCCTGCCCGCCACAAGAGCTCGAACAGCGCGGCCTGCGGAAATTTGGGTGCGCCGCGGGTGCCACCGTTTACCGGATCGATGATACCGCCCAACTGGCGAGCAGCGTTGTCGAGCTCGGCCTTGCCGAGCGTGACGATACCGGGCGGCCGCGCCTTACCGGCGAGACGTTCCATCAACGCAACGCGGTTTTGCTCGATTTTTTGGGGCTCTTCACGGAACAGCCGTGAAATTTCGTGCAGCACGTCGACGAAGGCCGGCTTGCCGTAACGTGAGCCTTTGGGAAAATAAGTCCCGCCCCAAATTGGCTCGCCGTTAGGCGTGAGAAACATCGTTAGCGGCCAGCCACCGTGTTCGCCGAGGTGATGCAATGCCGCCATGTAAATCTGGTCGATGTCGGGCCGTTCCTCACGGTCGACTTTGATGTTGACGAACAGATTGTTCATTACCGCGGCGGTTGCGTTATCCTCGAAGCTTTCGTGGGCCATGACATGGCACCAGTGGCAGGCGGCATAGCCGACCGAGAGCAGGATCGGTTTGTTGCTGCGCTTGGCTTCGGCAAGCGCTTCCGGCCCCCAGGCCCACCATGCGACCGGATTATCCTTGTGCTGAAGAAGATACGGACTGGTCTCGTGGGCGAGACGGTTTTCGGTGGAAGCCTGTGACGTTGACATGGGTGTACGGTAGCAAGTAGCCCGCGAGGCGCGAAGCACCGAAGGGGCAGGGACGTCCAACAAATCGTGATGGCTGATCGTTCCACGATTTTCGCTTTGTCGTCCGGGCGCCCGCCGGCGGCGATTGCGGTGGTGCGCATTTCAGGTCCGCAGGCCGGCGTGGCATTGGAGAGACTGACCGGTCGGATACCGGGGCCTCGAAAAGCTTCGCTGGCGCGTGTGCGCGATCCTGCCAGCGGGGAGGTGATCGATGAAGCGCTAGTGTTGTGGTTCCCGGCGCCGCACAGCGAAACCGGTGAGGACGTTGCCGAAATTCAGCTACACGGCGGTCCTGCTGTCGTCGCGGCGATATTGGACGCGTTGGGTAGTCTGGAGGGTTGTCGGCTGGCGGAAGCGGGCGAATTCACCCGGCGGGGATTTGAGAATGGCAAACTCGATCTGACCGAAGTGGAAGGCCTCGCCGATCTGATTGCGGCCGAAACGCCAGCGCAACGGCGGCTCGCCTACCGGCAGCTCAAGGGTCTGATCGGCAACCGGGGTGAGGAGTGGCGAAGGCGGTTGATCGAGGCCTTGGCCTTGGTTGAGGCGCGGATCGATTTTTCTGATGAAGCGGATGTGCCGGAGGAACTGGTCAAGCCAGCGCTTCATGCTGCGCAGCAATTGCGAAGCGAGATTGCGGCGTCGCTGGCTGATGGAGGCCGGGGCGAGCGGCTGCGGGATGGATTGGTCGTTGCCATCGCCGGGCCGCCCAATGCCGGCAAATCAACACTGCTGAACCGGTTGGCGCGGCGCGAAGCGGCCATTGTGTCGCCTTATGCCGGCACGACGCGGGATGTGATCGAGGTGCATCTCGATCTCGGCGGCTATCCCGTGACCTTGCTCGATACCGCCGGCATTCGCGAGAGCGATGAGCTGGTCGAGCAGGAAGGTATTCGCCGTGCCTCAGAACGCGCCGCTGCGGCAGATTTGGTGTTCTGGGTCGTGGATATGTCGGCCATTGGCGGAGCGGTCGTGGAACGTCCTGCAAACCTCGCTGGAAGCTGCGTCTGGCTGGTCAAAAATAAAAGTGACCTAGCCATCAACAAAGGACAGAGACTGCCTGTAGATTACGGTAGAAATGAATTTGAATTCATGACGGCACTGTCGGCCCAATCTGGGTTGGGTATCGATGAGTTAGTGAGGGAGCTTACGATTTTTGCCGAGGAATTCTTTGGTGCGACTGAGGCCATATTGGTAACCCGCGCCCGTCATCGACGCTCACTGAATGAAACGGTAAGCTATCTTGATCGTGCGCTCGCCCAAAGCGCTACCGGCAGCGAGGAACTGATCGCCGAGGAATTGCGGTCCGCCGCGACCACGCTCGGCCGGCTAACAGGGAGGGTCGATGTCGAGGATATTCTGGACGTCATCTTCCGTGATTTTTGCATTGGGAAGTGATCTCCAAAAATATCGTCGCCCCATCGAACGATGTTTCACGTGAAACATTCTGGTTTTTGACCGCCTATCCGCTGTTGGCTAGAAGAAGCGTCTCGGGGAATTTTCGATGGATGCGCGCTTCGATGTAGTTGTCGTCGGAGGCGGTCACGCCGGCTGTGAAGCCGCGGCCGCCGCTGCGCGCATGGGCGTCCGTACGGCGCTGATCACCCATCGTTTTGCGACCATTGGCGCGATGTCCTGCAATCCTTCAATTGGAGGTCTCGGCAAAGGTCACCTGGTTCGCGAGGTCGATGCCCTGGATGGCCTGATGGGCCGTGTTGCTGATGCCGGCGGCATCCAGTTCCGGGTGCTCAACCGCCGCAAGGGGCCGGCGGTGCGGGGGCCGCGTGCTCAAGCCGACCGCAAGCTCTATGCGGCGGCCATGCAGCAGGCGATCAGGGATACCGCCAATCTGACAGTGGTCGAAGCTGAGGTCGATGATTTGATCATCGGACCAAGTGTGTCCGGGGTTCGTTTGAGCGATGGGCGCGAGATCGGGTGCGGGGCGGTGGTCCTGACCACTGGGACCTTTCTGCGGGGACTGATCCACATCGGCGAGCAGCAGATTCCTGCAGGCAGGGTCGGGGAGGCGCCAGCAACGGGCCTTTCCAAGACCTTGGAACGAGCCGGCTTTGCCTTGGGTCGGCTCAAGACCGGCACCCCGGCTCGTCTCGACGGCACCACGATCGACTGGTCGGCAGTCGAAATGCAGCCGGGGGACACGCCGCCGGAGCCGTTCTCGACCCTCACCGACCGGATAATGACCCCACAGATTCAGTGCGGCATTACCCGCACGACCGCTGCGACCCACGCGGTCATTCGCGCCAATGTGCATCGCTCCCCGATGTATTCCGGGCAGATCAAAAGCCGCGGACCGCGTTATTGCCCCTCCATTGAAGACAAGATTGTCCGTTTCGGCGACCGTGACGGCCACCAGATTTTCCTTGAACCGGAGGGGCTGGATAACCCCACCGTCTATCCGAATGGTATTTCCACGTCACTGCCGCAGGACGTTCAGGCGGCACTGGTCGCGACCATTCCGGGGCTGGAAAAGGCTCGCATTATCCGCCCCGGTTACGCGATCGAATATGACCATGTCGATCCCCGAGAGCTGACCTTGTCGCTTGAGACCAAGCGGGTGCCGGGACTGTTCCTGGCGGGCCAAATCAACGGCACAACAGGCTATGAAGAGGCTGCGGCACAGGGACTTCTTGCGGGCCTCAACGCGGCGGCGCGGGCCGGCCAGGCAGCGCCGATCACCTTTGATCGGGCCGAGGCCTATCTTGGCGTGATGATCGACGATCTGGTCACGCGAGGCGTCAGCGAGCCCTATCGGATGTTCACATCGCGCGCTGAATATCGGCTCACCCTGCGTGCCGATAATGCGGATCAGCGGCTTACCAACAAGGCTATCGCACTGGGCTGCGTCGGCTCCGTGCGGGCTGAGGCGCATCGCACGAAGATGGCCGCGCTCGCTGAGGCGAGGGCGGCGGCACAGATCGAGACTGTTACCCCGTCCGAAGCGGCCCATTACGGGATTTCGCTGCGCAAGGACGGCCATCGGCGCTCGGCTTTCGAGCTTCTGTCCTATCCCGATATCGGCATCGCCGACGTAGCCCGGATCTGGCCGCGGTTTGGCGCTCTATCTCCTAAGATCGCTGAGCAGCTCGAAATCGATGCCAAATACGCCGTTTATCTGAGCCGCCAGACTGCCGACGTTGAGTCCTACCGGCGCGACGAAGGCGTGGTTCTTCCGGAGGATATCGATTACGCGACGCTGCCGGGCCTTTCCAATGAAGTTCGCAACAAGCTGCAAATGCACAAGCCGCGTACCATCGGACATGCCGGCCGCCTAGACGGCATTACACCTGCGGCGCTGACCCTATTGGTCGCGCATCTGCGCCGAGGCCGAAAGACAACGACCCGTGGCGCAGTCGCCTGACCTCACCGCGGATCGCAGTCGCGCGCTGGCGCTGACACTTGTTTCACGTGAAACACTCGAGCGTCTCGACCGGTTCGTTGCCGAGCTCCTGTCATGGCAGCAGCGGATGAATCTGATTGCGTCTTCAACGGTGCCGATCCTTTGGACCCGCCACATCGCCGATTCTCTTCAACTCATGCTGTTGGCGCCAAAGGCTAAAACCTGGGCCGACTTGGGCTCCGGCGCGGGCTTTCCCGGCCTAGTGCTGGCTTGTGCGCTGGCCGATACGCCGGGCACCACTGTTCACCTGGTGGAGAGCAGCACCAAAAAGGCGGCGTTCCTCCGTGAAGCAGCGAGGGTGACTGCCGCGCCCGCTATAATTCATGCGGTCCGTGTTGTGGATTTCGTCAACAACCAACCCGGCCCGATTGAGGTTGTAACGGCACGGGCGCTAGCTCCCCTTTCCAAATTGCTAGCGGAGGCCTATCCGCTGTTGAAAACCGGAGCCGTCGCTCTGTTTCCAAAGGGACAAGATGTTGAGGTCGAATTGACCGATGCCGCTAAATGTTGGAACATTCAATCGTCTTTGGAGACGAGTCTAACCGAACCGAAGGCCCGGATCGTGAAGATCACGGGAGTTTCGCGAAAAACTCAACCATAGCGTGCCGCCGGCTTGACGGCGCAAAGATCGAGCATCGATGCGGAAATGGCAGTCATGAGTGACACACCTTCTCCTGACCGAACAGCCAGCGTGGTGCCGTTTGCACCACCCGAACCGCTCAGCCACATGCAGAGCGTCAGGCACCCGCGCGTTCTCGCCGTCGCCAACCAGAAAGGCGGTGTCGGCAAGACGACGACCGCGATCAATCTCGGCACTGCGCTCGCAGCCATCGCCGAAGAAGTTTTGATCATCGATCTGGATCCGCAAGGCAATGCATCGACTGGCCTCGGTATCGATCGCGCCAGCCGCCGGCATTCGACCTACGATGTACTGGTCGGGCAAACGCCGCTACGCGATGCGATCGTCGCTACGGCAGTGCCGCGGCTGTACCTGGCGCCGTCGACGCTCGATCTTTCCGGACTCGAACTTGAAATCGGGCAAGCGCGCGATCGGGCGTTTCGTTTGCGCACCGCGCTCGCGCCGCTCGGCAGCGTCGATGCCGGCCAAACCAAATTCACTTACGTGCTGGTCGACTGCCCGCCGTCGCTCAATCTTCTGACCATCAATGCCATGGCGGCGGCGAACGCGATTCTCGTGCCGCTGCAATGCGAGTTCTTCGCACTGGAAGGTTTGTCGCAACTTCTGAAAACTGTCGAGTCGGTAAAGAAGCAACTTAATCCCGATCTTTCGATCCACGGTATCGTGCTGACCATGTACGACGCGCGCAACAATCTTTCTGGCCAGGTGGTCGCCGACGTCCGCGAATTCATGGGACCAAAAGTCTACGACACCATTATTCCGCGCAACGTGCGTGTCTCGGAAGCGCCGTCTTATGGCAAGCCGGTTTTGGTTTACGATCTCAAGTGCAGCGGCAGCGAAGCTTACTTGCGTCTCGCGACGGAAATCATCCAGCGCGAAAAAGAACTTTCGTCCGCCAGCAATCAGGTCGCGTAAGTCAGCACCGTGAGTGATATGTCAGGAAAGGCCGCGATGGCGGAGGAAGCACGATCGCGATTGGGACGCGGCTTGGCCTCACTGATCGGCGACGTCGGCAACGAAAGCTCGGCCGAGCAGCGCCCGCAAGGTCAGCGACGCATTCCAACCGCTGCGCTGCGACCCAACGCGAGAAACCCGCGCCGTGTTTTTTCCAACGACGAGCTCGATGAACTTGCCGCATCGTTGCGCGAACGCGGCATCATTCAACCGATCGCGGTGCGGCCAATTCGCGGCGTTGCTGACTCCTACGAGATCATCGCCGGCGAACGCCGCTGGCGCGCCGCCCAGCGCGCCGGGTTGCACGAGGTTCCGGTCTTCGTCATCGAGGCAACTGACGCTGAGGCGCTGCAACTTGCCATCGTCGAGAACGTTCAACGATCCGATCTCAATCCTCTCGAGGAAGCGGAGGGGTATCGTGCGCTTATTCGCGATTTCAGCTACAGCCAGGATGACGTCGCACGGACGGTAGGAAAGAGCCGCAGCCACGTCGCTAACCTGTTGCGGCTACAGACGCTACCCGATCGGGTCAGGGACCATATCCTTTCAGGCCGTCTCAGCGCCGGTCACGCGCGCGCTCTGGTCGGCCATCACGACGCTGAGCGGCTGGCGGACGAAATAGTCGCGAACGGTTTCAACGTGCGTCAGGTTGAAGAAATCGCGCGCCAGCAATCGACCCGCAACGGCAAGGGGTCAGGCAAAAGTCCGAAAAAATCTCCTGACAAAAGCACCGATACGCTAGCGCTGGAAAAACAGTTATCCAACGCGCTCGGACTCGTGGTTAGCATCGATCATCGCGGCGAGGGCGGCGTGCTTAGCATCCGCTATCGCAATCTCGAACAGCTCGATGATCTGACAGAGCGTCTCAGCAAAAAAGCGTAAGGTGTTCTCGCTCACGCTTCACGTTAGGCTTGCCATACCTTTTTGAAGGCTTCCCGTTTCTTCGGGTCGTACAGGCTCGGGTAATCGTATTGCAGCGGCTTTGTCGGTTCGACATGCAAGGTCGCGAATACCGGACCTTGCTGCTCGAGTACGTGTCCGATCTGTTGTTCGAACATTCGCAAATCGGAAAAATCATAGGTTGCGGCGTAACCTGCGGACTTCGCCATGCCGGCAAAATCAACTTGCCGGTTCGGAATAGGGTGACCGCCGTTCGCCTCGTAAGTTTCGTTATGCGCGACGAAATGGACGAGGTTCTTCGGTGCAATGGCGCCGATCGTCACCAAGCAACCCAGGTTCATCAGCAATGAGCCATCGCCTTGCAGTACAACCACGCGTTTGTCGGGACGGCCAAGCGCGAGCCCCAAGCCGTGCGAAGAGTCGAGCCCCATGGCGCCGATCGACAGATAATTGAGCTCACGCGGCGCAACACCAACCCAATCGACCGCCGAACTATAGGTCGCGACCACCGCCTCATCCTTGATGTGACGCGCCAGGATCCGGAAGCATTCATCGCGCTTCATCATAACGGGCTCCGTCCAACCAGAAAGACCACCGGGTGCGACTCGGCGTAAGCCCTGTCGATTGCCGGTTTGATCTTTTGAATGTCGGCATCGAGGCTGATCAGGTGGTGCTCGATACCCATGTCCTCGAGAATCGGTTCGACAATGCGGACGCCATAGCGTGATGACTCACGCGGCGTCCGGTCCGGCTCATGCTGCAACAGGCCGATCATCATGCAGATCGGCTGCTTGTATTCCACCGCAACGCCGCGGATGGCGTTGATCGAATCCAAAAAACCAGTGTGCTGGATCAGGGTCAGTGAGCGCTTGCCGGAGTAGGCGAGACCGGTACCGATGCCAATGCACTCATCTTCCTTGCACACGCGGATCAGTTCGAAATCCTTGTCCTTCGCGATCGGCGCCAACAGCCCGGAGCTGGTGGTGATGTCGGGCACGGACAAAATGAATTTGATGCCGCTTGCTTTGATCGCGGCGATGATGCCAGAGCCCTCAAGCTTACGCGGTCCGGCTTCGGCTGGTTTTGCAGGCAAATCCATCCCTAACTCCAATCTCGCCCGCTCGTTGACGGGCGAAGCCGCAAAAGTAACGGCAGCGGCAGATTGGTCAATTGGGGAGCACCCATGCGCGAAGCGAAGCCGTAATATAAGTGACCGGTTCGAGCGCTAAAATTAGGACTTGATGCCAGTATTGCTTGAGCCGGCAGCTCTGATGCCTGTATCGAAGGAGGCTGCTCCGAAACTAAGCGGCCCTCGCCAACTTTTTGAGGCCGTCGCATGGAGCAAACGATGCGCAAGGCACGATCGCCGTAACCGACGAACCGTGAATCGCCGCCGCTATTCCTTTGACGGCCGCCGATCGGGCGAAACTGTCACACAATTGCGCAATCCGCCCACGGGTTCGGCATGACGCTGGTGAATTTTTAGATTTCTCTTCGCTGGCACGTATGTTGCGTTGCGCTCATCTTTACGAACACACGCTTGTCATCAAACCGACTGATGCAGCGTGTAGTGCACGCCTTCATAAACATAAACGTCGCTCAAGGAGATTGTGAGCATCGGCCAGTGCCGATGCCGGTGAGTCATACGCCTATGCAAGATCTCAAAGGAGAAATGCCATGAGCATAACCCTCACGCATCACCTCGCCCAAGCGACCCAAAAAAATATTCAGCCATCTCCGATAATATGGATCGCGGCGGTAGCAATGCTGATCTTTGTTGTTCTCGGCTGCACAGTGTCGCCGGCGTCATTCAACGCCGACGAGGCGCAAATGAAATCAATGCTGGTCGGTCCGTAGGTTTCCAGCAGCGTACTTATGGCCGATTGGCTTGGTTATGCCGCATCGTTAGCGGTATTGGCGACGTTTTTGATGCGAACCATGCGGCTTCTCCGCCTGGTCGCGATTCTGAGCAACATCTTATTTGTCGCCTACGGCTATATCGATCACATCCAACCGATCTTTCTGCTTCATCTGGCGTTGCTGCCGATCAATCTGTGGCGGCTCGTCGTTCACTGGAATGACGCCAGGCCGCAAGCGCCGCGACGGTCTGTTGCAAGGCGGCGGAGCACCACGTCCCCTTATGCCTTGTGGTTCGCCGTCGGCGTGCTGGCGGGCTTACTCTCGCCGCTGCCAATTCTGTTCCTGGTCGGCAAGTCTGAAGCGAGCAAACCTGGCCTGTCGTTTATCGCGGGTCCTGCTGCCTCCGCGCCGCCGGCCAATACTCAGGCACCATTGCTCCGTAAAGATTGAACGTGGCAATAGCCGGCGTTGCCGCACAAAATGCTCAGCGGCTTCGTAATGCTGAGCGCGCTGAAGATCTTCGTCAGCCGTTGATCGCCGCTATTCCGCGGCCGTTCTGCTGCCTGCGCCGTAACGGTTCTCGATATAATCGATCACCATCTTCTGGAAATCTGCCGAAACCGTTGGCCCACGAAGCGTTGCCGCCTTTTTGCCGTCGATGAACACCGGTGCTGTCGGTGTCTCCCCGGTGCCGGGCAGCGAGATGCCAATGTCGGCGTGCTTGGATTCGCCTGGGCCGTTTACGATGCAGCCCATCACCGCGACATTCAGACCTTCGACGCCCGGATAGCGCTTTTTCCATTCCGGCATCGAGTCGCGAATGAAGCTCTGAATGCCGGCGGCGAGCTCCTGGAATGTGGTGCTCGTCGTGCGGCCGCAGCCGGGGCAGGCGGCGACCAGCGGCACAAAGGTGCGCAGCCCGATCGTTTGCAGCAGTTCCTGGCCGACTCTCACCTCAAGCGTGCGATCGCCATTCGGCTCCGGCGTCAGTGAAACGCGGATGGTGTCGCCGATACCTTGTTGCAACAGAACACCCATCGCGGCAGACGACGCGACAATGCCCTTCGAACCCATGCCGGCTTCGGTAAGACCGAGATGCAGTGCATAGTCGGAGCGGCGCGCCAGTTCGCCATAGACGCCGATCAGATCCTGCACCGCGGATACTTTGGCAGACAGGATAATGCGGTTCTTCGGCAGGCCGATTTCGACCGCGCGCTCCGCTGACAGCAGTGCCGATTGCACCATGGCTTCGCGGGTGACGTCGCGCGCGCTGACTGGATTATTTGATTTCGAGTTCTGGTCCATCAGATGCGTGAGCAGCTCCTGGTCGAGCGAACCCCAATTAGCTCCGATGCGCACCGGTTTGTTGTGCTTGATCGCGGTTTCAACGATCGCGCCGAACTGGCGATCCTTCTTTTCCTTGAACCCGACATTGCCGGGATTGATGCGATATTTATCGAGCGCTTCGGCACAGGCGGGATGATCGGCAAGCAACTTGTGGCCGATGTAATGGAAGTCGCCGACAATCGGCACGTCCACATTCATCTTGCGCAACTTGTCCTTGATGTGCGGAACGGCAGCCGCGGCTTCGTCGCGATCAACCGTAATGCGGACGATCTCGGATCCGGCCCGCGCCAGCGCGGCTACCTGCTTCGCCGTGCCGTCGGCGTCAGCCGTGTCGGTGTTAGTCATCGACTGCACCACGACGGGTGCGCCGCCGCCGACGGTGACGTTGCCAACTTTGACAGCGACGGTTTGATGCCTTTCTGCGGGGCCGGAAAATTCC
>Ga0302326_10022076_pt1 | contig 13020 bp, 12 predicted proteins | sample Palsa_T0_3_FD_202264 | JGI IMG/M metagenome (GOLD analysis project Ga0302326, IMG submission 202264) | Peat permafrost microbial communities from Stordalen Mire near Abisko, Sweden - Palsa_T0_3 | ecosystem: Environmental > Terrestrial > Soil > Palsa > Peat permafrost | place: Sweden: Abisko... | reverse complement strand
TGCCCGATGTGCCCAAGCCTGGTCGGGCGCACACTCGAACTCCGCAACAAATCCCCCGACCATCGGAGTCCGTCATGAACTCAGCCTTGATCGCCATCAACCAACTGTTCACCCGGTATCAACCTCTCGCGGGAGAAAGCCGATGACGCTCACCTCGAAGGCCCGCATCCGCTACGTGGTCGGCGGCCTGCTGATCGGCGGGTTCTGGTACCTCAACCGCGGTCGCACTCCATTCGAAGAGGCGCTACGCACCATCGCAACCTTCGCGGTGCTGATGGTGGTGATGAAAGCCCGACTGAAGCGCAAGTCCGTGGACCTTCACCTCGTCCCCCTCCTTGCCGCCAAGGCGGTACTGATCGCGATAGCGGCCCTTGTCGAAGAAGGTCTCAAGCACTCGATCGGCAACCCGGCGCTGGTCGTCTCGATCGGACTCGGGCTGGCTGTTGCCTTGCTGGGCCCACTGGGCGATCACCGCTTCTTCACCAGCAAAAAGTCCCCGACCCCTTCCCCGGCCCGTTCCCCGACTCCGACCCCGACAACCGCTAGGAGCATTCGATGAAGCAATTACTGTTCCCCGACGACACCCAGTTCTGGTTCGAGACGCTGCGCCTGTTCAGTAACGCCTCTTATGGCGGTTCAGACTTCGGCGAGGTACTGGCCGCCGCATCACGAATCACCGCCGGCGACTACGACAGCTGGCACGATGCCTTTCGCGCCCAGGCCGACAGGCTTCGAGCCGAGGCCACTGGGGCGCGACCGGTCACCGAGCGGGACCTGTTGTTGCGCGCCTCGACGTACTACTTCACCGCCGGCTTCTTCCTGCACGCAAATCCGACCGATCCTCGCGTCACTGGCACCTACGATCTCAGCAGAGCGTGCTTCCACCGAGCCGCTGCACTGTTCGAGCCGGCCGTCGAGCTGGTCGAGATCCCGTACGAGGGAACCGTCCTGTACGGGTACTTCTACCGTGCCCCGGGTGAAGGTCGCCGGCCAACCCTGGTCATGCACAGCGGCCTGGACGGCGGCGCCGAGGAACTCCACTTCCAAGGAGCGGCGACCGGACCTGAGCGCGGCTATCACGTCCTGACCTTCGACGGTCCCGGCCAGCCCAGCGCCATCCGGCTCCACAACCTCGTGTTCCGCCCGGACTGGGAACACGTCGTCGCGGCCGTCCTGGACCACCTCGAAACCGACCCCGGCGTAGACCAGAACCGGATCGCGCTGCTCGGGATGAGCTTCGGCGGCTACCTCGCGCCCCGCGCCGCCGCGTTCGAACCCAGACTCGCCGCCGTAGCGGCATGCGACGGCATCTACGACGCCGCAGCCGCATTCACCGAAGCCCTCCCATGGGACCGCGCCGAGATCCAGCACCGAGCCAAAGCCACACATGACGAGGAGCTCGATCACGCCCTGGCCGCGATGGCCGCCAACAGCCCGACCGCCAAATGGACGTTCGCCCACGGCCGATACGTACTCGGCGCGAGCACCGACCGCGAGTTCCTCGCACGTCTCCTCGACTACACCCTCGAGGACGGCGTCGCGGAACGAATCACCTGCCCGGTTCTGATCTGTGAAGCCGCGAACGACCACTTCTTCAAGGACAACCAACTCAGCGAAGCCCAACGGCTGTACCAACACGTCACCAGCCCCAAAACGCTCATTACCTTCACCGCCGAGGAAGGCTCCGACGAGCACTGCCAAGTCGGCGCACAACGGCTCCTGCTCGGCCGGATCTACGACTGGCTGGACGCCACCATGACAACGGGACGTGCCCCTAGACCGGTGATGGCAGCGCTCTGAGCCCGACCGGCGCGGATCGTCGGTCTCGCCCCGGCCCTGAGTACCCGATCACCGCAAAGTCGGCAAACGGGCGACAGCACGCCGTCGTTCTCACACTGTCGCGGGTTGAGTCGATGGCCTACAGGCTCGTCAGACATGCCGCGACCGACCACCGCGCGATTCGCGCGAAAGGATGAACTAACTCGTGCCCGCACCACCCACATTCCCGCCTCCCGGCACCCTCAGCGCCAGGATCCTCAACCGCGCCTTCTCACTCCACGTCGTCCTCTACCGCTTGAGTCGCGGCCGGATCGGCGGACGGATGCAACAGCTCCCAATCCTCCTGCTGCAGCACGTCGGGCGCCGCACCGGTGAGCGCCGCACAACGCCCGTGCTGTACCTCCAGCACGGCAAAGACCGAGTGATCGTCGCCTCCCGCGGCGGGTCTGACGCCCCTCCAGCGTGGTGGCTCAACCTTCACGCCAACCCTCACGTCACGGTTGAAATCCGCGGCCGCCGCAGTGCCGCCGTCGCTCGTGAGGCCACGGCGAAGGAGCAGGAGCGCCTATGGCCCGAGCTCGTCCGCGGCTACAGCCACTACACCCTCTATGCGCAACGCACCAGCCGGCACATCCCGGTGATCATCCTCACGCCGGCAGAGACTGAGGATGGTCCGACGAGATCGGCCTGCAGAACCGTGTTCGCTGCGAGAGATGAACCAGAGACGCAGACAGGTTTGAGTGCCCCAGTACATCTCGAGTCGTCGGTCCTCGCGGAAGAGGGTCAATCCTGTGAGGTAGCGGTCTAACGTCTGAGACTCCGTGTTGACCCCGGAGGTCGCGATGTCCCTGACGGTGACCGTGGCGTTCTCCGCCTTCCCCGCGGGCCGCGAGCATCACAGGCCGTGCCCCGATCTGACGCCGGCATGGCCGCGACCGCAACGGTTGCAGCGCACATGGCGTTGCCGATCGCAGCGCAATGCGGTCACGATGTTGGCATGGCCGCCGTAGGCGTGATCCAGCAGCGCCCGTTCGATCACGCCGGGAGCCGCTGAGCCCTGCTCTCCTTCCAGCACGAGCATCTCGCTGCTCCGGGTTGCGTCTCTTTACCGCTGTAAATTTGCCGCGGCTTTGAGGTTTCCGGGGTGAGTCCCGGCGGCGGTCACCTCCTCGTCGAGCGTGTCGCGGTCGAGCTGTTGGTATTTGATTCGGTAGAGGTGTTGGCGGTCGAGCTCGGTGAACGTGGCGCCGTTTGAGGCGTGGGTGATGAACAGGTCCAGGACGGCGAAGACGAGTGAGAGGCAGCTGCTCTCGCCGGGGAAGCGGCCCATCACTTTGGTGCGCCGGCGGACCTCTCCGAGCGAGCGCTCGAGCAGGTTCGTTGACCGCCACCGTTCGCGGTGACGCAGCGGGTAGCGGAGGTGGATCACGAGCGCGTCGAGGTCTTCGGTCAGGCACCGGGCGGCTGATTCGTAGCCGCGGTGCTCAAGCTCTGAGATCAGGACCTGCAGCCGGAGCTTGCCGTCCTTGACGCTCGTCGCGTCCGTGAGCGCTGCCCAGTAGTTGAAGCGGACCCGGTCATGCTCTGCCTTGGGTAGCTTCGCTAGCAGGTTCCGCAGCCGGTGAACGCAGCAGTGCTGACGGTCAGCACGCGGCCAGATCTCCCCGATCGCGGAGATCAATCCGGGCGCACCGTCGGTGACCACCAGGCGTGGTGCTGGGAGCCCACGGGCCGTGAGATCGCGTCCGAGCTCGAGCCAGTCCTCCTTCGATTCCCTGGCGCCGAGCTGCACCGCAACCAGTTGCCTATCGCCGTTTTCATCGATGCCCCAGGCGCAGATCACGCCTTCTTTGGGGCCGCTGGGGCGGACCGGCAGAAAGATCGCATCGAGGAACAACACGACCAGGTTGGTGTCATAGAGCGACCGGCGCTTGAACGCTTCGAAGCGCTCATGCAGCTCGGCGCAGATCCTCGCGACCGTCGAGCGCGAGATCGTCCCGAGCCCGACCTCCTCGCACAACGACTCGATATCACGCATCGAGAGGCCACGCACGAACCCGCCGATCACCAACGTCTTCAACGGATCGGTGCGGAACAGGCGTTTGCAATGCCACTTCGGGAACAGCTTGGACACGAACGGCACGGTGGTATAGCGCGCCTGCGGGATCTGGATCTCAAGCTCACCCTCGCCGGTCTGCAGATGCCGGGGCCGGAACCCGTTGCGCAGCCCCGCCTCGTAGCTCTTCAGTCCCCGCTCGCGCTCCGGGCGGCGCTCATAGCGAGCACGACCCAACCACTGATCGAACTCGTCCTCGACCGCTCGCTGGATGACCAACCGGGCACCCAGGCGGGCGAGGTCCCCGAGCATCTTCTGCAGGTCATCGACCATGCCCTTCCCCAGCAGCTTGTCGATCTCGGCTTGTATCTCCGCCGACGGCGGTACGGTGCGTCTCACGGCGTAGGCCTCCTTCATCGTCTTGCAGGACTTGAGGGAACCTACGCCGTCGTTCTGACAGCACCGCCTCGGCTATTTACAGCAGTCCCGAGACGCAACCCACGCCCTGGCGGGTGCGGAGTTGTTCGAGCGCGGAGCGCAGTACCCGGCGAACGAGTCGGTCGAGTGGTGGCTCATCGGGCCGGCTCTCCTGGGTCGCGGTGAGAAGCGCGTCGAAGGACGGTGGCCCGCTTGCCGGAGTGACCGCGGTGAGCATCTGAGCTATCGACTCGATCGCCGCGGTGACTCTTGCGGACGGATTGGCGAGCCCGAAGACCTCTCGCCAAGGCGCACCTTCACCTGCATCCGCGATCAGGTCCTGGGCGCGCTCGGGCGTGTGGGCCAGCGCTTCTGCCACGCCTTCGGCCCATCCCGTGAGAATCGTGACCTCGTCGGCCTCCATGGATCGATGGCCGCCGGCGGGGGGCGAGGGCGTGTACTCCGACCCGGCGTCCGCGGCGCGGATCTGGTGGACGGCGACGGCCAAGTAGTGGGTGCCGGTATCGACGGGCCATCGGCCGTCAGCGGTGCGCCGGATCGCGCGCTCTCCGCTGAGCGTCAGCAGCACGCCGTGCGAACCGGGCTTCAGCGGCAGCTCGCGCATCCCTCGCTCGGAATCCTTGAGGAGTGCGATGACCGGCGACGGATCATGTCCGTGCGGCTGGGACCGCTGCGCCATGCCGAACGACGTCAGCGTCAATACGGCCGAGCCAGGATCGTCGGCCAGGACGCTCGCGTAGCGAGCGGCCCATCGCGACGGCAATTGCGGCCCGTCCAGCAATGCCGTGGAAACGATCGTGGGGCCGACGGTCCGGATGACAGCCGCCACATCGTCATTCTGGGCAAGGTCCTCGCAGACCAGCGAGACGATCGTGACCTCCTCCCCTACCTGCACGAACTGCAGCGCCATGCGAGGAACGTCCATCGCCTCCCACCAGCGGATCTGCGGATGGAGAGCCCCGCCCAGGTGGTACTGGAGGATCTGTGCCTCATCCAGTGACCACCGGTGGTGCTTGTTCTGGCGGATGCGAAACCACGGTTCGTCCATTGAGCGCTGCAGCGGGCCTCGCTTCTCCAGCCCTGGGCTGACGGCGATGAGCATCCAGTTGCCTCCGAACTGGCCGGTTGCGGGGAACGCTCTCGTACGCGTGTCTGCACGTAGATCACGCCGTGGTACTCAAGAAGCGCCTCGAGGTCGGCGAGCTCGCTCTCATCGACAGCGCTCTCGGGAAAGATCACGCAATCGACGCTCTCGACCTCCTGCGCGGCGGCAACGAGCGTGCGATCGAGTAGGTCCAGGTCCAGGCTGTCGGAGGGGGCAAACTCGAAGAAGCCATACGGCTCCTTCTCGAGCCTCTGCACCGATCCATCAACGGCACGAAAGTCAGACTCACGGACCCGCAGCGGCCACGGCAGCAGCAGCATGTGGACGTGCTCGGCCGCCGGGCTCGTGCCGGGATGGCGGGCCGGCAGCTTGCGCCATGTCGTCTGCAGCCCGGGGGGATGAACACACGCGTACCGGGAGAAGGCGGCTCTGCCGCTCGGCGGCGTTCGGATCTTGGGCAGCACCCGTACGAACCCCGAATGGATTCGTGCCAGCGATCCGGTCCTCGCCAGCAGCTCGCGGCCGCGGGCGCCGTAGAGAGATGCCTGTCCGTCCGATCGGTCCAGGGCGACGAACAGTCCCGCGCAGGCCTCATCGGCGATCGCGTGAAGCGTGAGCAGCGCCTCGCACATCCGCCACTGCAGCCCTCGGGCCAACTGCTCAAGCGGGACCGTCACCCGCTCGGCGACGATTGCCCACTCTTCGGCCACCAGCTCGGGCAACGCAAGGTCACGCTCTTGGACCCAGAAACACCATTCGCGGGCTGCGTCCTGAACTGCGTTCCGCCAGCTGGCGAAGCGACTCGGCGGCCATTGCACGCCGGCTGGTGGCGACAGGACGAACCGGTACACCTCGGCCTGTTCGAGAACCAGATCGGTGAGCGCAAACAGATCCGGAGGCCATCCCAGGAGCTCGTCAGTGATTGAGCTCCCCGCCGCTCCCTGCCACACCGACGCGACCGTCGGCTCGCGAATGCCCTCGGCTGCAGAGTGCTGAGCTCTGGTTGTCGTCATTCGGCACGGGCCATCATGATGGTCAGCGACTCACGGCCGACCCAGGCAGCACCGGGGCGGGGGGGCCTGACGCTGCGTTCAGGCTGGGGTGGGCAGGAGGTTCCCGCGCTGTAGCGCGAGGGCGGTCCGGGCGGCGATCGCGCCAATAAATGCGGAGATCAGCGCCAGGGCGACGTATGACTCGGCGCGCCAGGCGGTCGGGCGCGTTATCCCGAGCCAGGTGAGGCCAGCGAATGTGACCGCCGCCCAGGAGAACGTGAATGCCCAGAAGCTCGGCATGAACGACAGGCGAAGGTAGGCAGGCAGCAGGCGCACCTGCGCTATGACCATGAGCAACCCGTACCCGGCGAGCAGTCGCACAGTCGTGTCGACGCGGTGCCCGTTGATCACGAACGCGGCGAAGGTGGCGACCGCTGCGGGAGCGACCTCGATCGCGATGGTCGGGGTGAGCGCGGCGGGTAGAGCAGGCCCCAGGACGAGGCGGCCCAGCACGATCGACCCGAGCACGATCCAGGACACCAGTCCCATCCCGAAGAGCATCTCCGCGAGACCACGCTGGCCGATCAGCCCGGCTGACGCCGATGCGACGAATCCGCCGGCGACGCTCGGCAGAAAGTACCCGGGATGAACCTTGGTGAAATCAAGCGGACGGTAGATCCACTGGCCAGTGAACCAACCCGCCAGCACCACGGTTGCCACGATGAGCACGTCCACGATCACAGAACCCGCCGTGTGGCTAAGCGGGTAGAGGTCAGCGGCCGCGAGCATCGGCGTGATGATCGCCAGCGACGCGAACGGGCCCGCGGTCGGGTTGGCGAGCTCGTCGCCGAGCGGGACGCGGTGAGCCCGGATTGCGCGCACATAGGAGAGTCCGACCACCACCCACGCGACGACTGCGACGCCGACCAGCACCCGGCCGATGGTGACCGAAGCGAGATGAAACGACGCGGCGACCAGCCAGCAGTCGGCCAGTCCAAGCAGCCCGAAGGGGATGCCGAAGAGGTTGAGCGGGATCAATCGGCGCATGGAACTCGGGCTAGAGCTCGATCCGTTCACCAGGCGAGAGCAGCACAAGCCGATCGAGTACCTGGTTACCGGCAAATGCGGCGCGCAGAGCGGCCGCGCCCTGCGTGAAATGCGTCCAGCCTTCGAAGTGGGCGGGGATCGCATATCGGGCGCCGAGGATGCGTACGGCCTCGGCTGCACGATCGCTTGAGAGCGTGAGATAGGCGCCATCGAACTCCTCGACCCGCTGAACGGCGCCCGCGAACAGCACCGCGACATCGATGGGACCGTATGCCCCGGCAATGTCGCGCACGACGTCCAACGACGCGTTATCGCCCGACAGGTAGACGGAGTCGGAACCGGTTGCTTGGAGGATGAAGCCGATTACGGGGCCCATCACGTCGTCGCTTCCGTCGGGACCGTGCTGCGCCGGGACCGCGGTGATCGTGACCGTCCTGCCCTCGCGGGCGGGGACCTCCACCGAGGTCTGGGGCGCGATGCCCATGGCGTTGGTGCCGAGACGCTGGGCGCCGGCCGTCGTGGTCAGCACCCGCCCGGCGCGCGGGAGGAAGCTGCGTCCTGCGGGGTCGAGGTTGTCGGGGTGCTGATCGTGTGAGAGCAGGACGACGTCAATTGGCTCGAGCTGCTCCGGGTCGAGTGCAGGCCCCGAAGTCTTCTCGAGCCAACCGTAACGGCCGGGCGGGGACAGAGCCGGATCGGTCAGCCAGCGCAGGCCGGCGTATTCGAGCAGGACGGTCGGTCCCCCGATCAGCTGAGCGGAGAGCGAGTGCATCCGATCATCACCCGATGGTGGCTTCCCTGGGCGAGTCTGTCGTCAAGCTGCGCGCGGCCGTCTCGATCAGGCTCACGACCTCATCGGGATGAGAGACCATCGCGCAGTGATTGGACTGGATCTCCACCGTTGTCGCGCCCATGCGCTCGGCAAATGCGCGCTCAGCGTCGGGGGGAATCGCTTGGTCGCCGGTCGCGACGAGGTACCAGGTGGGCAGCGCTTTCCACGCCGGGACGCCCATGACGTCTTCCAGCGTCGACATTGAGAGGGCCTGCTGGACGGCGAACATGACCCGAGCTTTGACGGGATCGATGTCCGCGGCGAAGTGGCCGACGAAATCATCTTCCGGTACCCAGGCGAAGCCCCGGCTGTCGATCTTGAGATGGGCGAGTGCCGGGGTCGGTGGCCCTGCCTGCAGCAGGGCTCCGATGGATTCGCCCTGGTCAAGCCCGAACGCTGCGATGTAGACAAGACCGACGACGTTTGACGTCTCCTCCCCCAGCGCGGTCATGATCTGCCCGCCGTAGGAGTGACCGACAACCAGCGTCGGCCCGTCCAGCAGGCCGAGGACCTGGCGGAGTCGTGCGACATCGTCGGCCAACGAGCTTTCGGGAAATTGAGGAGCCGTGACGGTGTAGCCGCGGGCTTGGAGCTGGGCGATGACGTCACTCCAGCACGAGCCGTCAGCCCATGCGCCGTGGACGAGAAGAATATTCGGCTGTGCGTTCACTGGCTGTTCCTTTGGAGCGAGGTGAAGAGAGTTGGCGCATCGTCGCCCGATCACCGCGGGACCACATCCGTGGACACCCCGGTCAGATGCCCAGTCTGGCCCGACGAGCCCTGGTCAGTGCCATATGATCGACACGCATGCCCACCCCGGTCTTCCGCGGTCGGACCTCAGAGCGTGGGCAGCTAGACCGGCTACTGGCGAAGGTCCTGGCCGGTGAGAGCGCGGCAGTCGTCCTGCGCGGCGAAGCTGGGATCGGCAAGACCGCGTTGCTTGACCACTGCGTCGGCCAAGCCACGGATTTTGCGGTCGTCCGGGTTGCCGGCGCGGAGTCCGAGATGGAATTGCCATTCGCGGGACTGCATCAGCTCTGCGCACCCATGCTCGCGAACCTTGCGAACCTTCCTGAGCCTCAGCAGAACGCGCTGCGTGTGGCGTTCGGGCTGACCTCGGGCGACGCTCCTGATCGCTTCCTGGTGGCCCTGGCCGTGCTCAGCCTGCTGGCTGAAACAGCGCTGAAACGGCCTGTCCTGTGCGTCGTTGACGACGCGCAGTGGCTTGATGAAGCGTCCGGTCAGGTGCTCGGCTTTGTCGCGCGGCGACTCCTCGCCGAGTCGGTGCTGATGCTGTTCGCGATCCGTGAGCCACGCAAGGACAAGCAACTCGCGGGGCTGACGGAGTTCGTCATTGGCGGCCTCGGTGAGGAGGACGCCAGGGCGCTGCTCACCGCCGCCGCGCCGGGACGCATCGATGTCAGCGTCAGGGATCGCATCGTCGCAGAGACCCGCGGGAACCCCCTGGCCCTGCTGGAGTTATCCAAGGCGATGAGCAACGTTGAGCTCGCGGGCGGCTTCCCGGCGCCGCCCTCGGGCGATCTCTCAGGCCAGCTGGAGCAGCACTTTCTCCGACGTTTCGAAGCGCTCCCTGAAGACAAACAGACTTTCCTGCTCGCCGCCGCCAGCGATCCGACCGGCAGCGTCGCTCTGCTCTGGCGAGCGGCCCAGACGCTCGGGCTCGACGCGGCGGCCACCGCGGCCACCGACGTCGACCACATGGTCGAAATCGGCATGCGTGTGCAATTCCGGCATCCCCTCGTCCGCTCAGCCATCTACTCAGGAGCCGCTCCCAAGGATCGCCAGGCGGTGCACCTGGCTCTCGCGCAAACCACCGACCCCCAGGCTGACCCAGACCGCCGAGCCTGGCACCTGGCCCTCGCGGCGTCAGGACCGAACGACGAGGTGGCAGCCGAACTTGAGCGCTCGGCCAGCCGTGCCCAGGCCCGCGGCGGACTGACCTCAGCCGCCGCTTTCCTGCAGCGTTCCGTGGCGCTGACCCAGGATCCGGAACGGCGCGCTGACCGGGCACTGGCGGCTGCCCACGCCCAAGTCCTCGCCGGAGCGTTCGACGCGGCGCTGCGACTTCTCGCCATTGCGGAGCTCGACGCGCAAAACGAACGCCAACGCGTCCGAATCGATCTGCTCGCCGGGCACGTCGCAGCGGCCGCTGGTCCAGTCGCCGAGGCCCCCGCCCAACTTCTCAAAGCCGCCAAGCGTCTCGAACCTTTCGATATCCGTCTCGCGCGAGAAACGTATCTCGACGCTCTCGGCTCGGCCATGTACCTCAGCCAGCCCGACGGCCGTCACCAGCTGCACGAGGTCTCCCGCGCTGCGCTCGCCGCCCCCGCATCTCCTGGCCCGCCGCTGCTCACTGACCTGCTGCTGGACGGCTTCTCGCTGCTCGTCACCGAAGGACGGGCCGCAGCCGAACCCACCCTGCGTCAGGCGCTCGTCAGCTTCCGCAGCGAGGGTCTCCCCCCTGAGAAAGGCTTCCTGTGGGGGACGCTCACAGCGGTCGCTGCCGCCACGCTCTGGGATTTTGAGAGCTCTGTCGCGATCTACCGTCGCCAATCGGACGTCGCCCGCAAAGCCGGCGCGCTCGCACCCTTGTGTCTCACGCTCAGCGGCGACGTGTACATGATGGTCCTGCGCGGGGAGCTGACCGCAGCGACTGCGCTCGCCGGCGAAGTGGACACCCTGACCGACGCGATCGGGCTACCCCACGTTCCCCAGGGCGGCCTCCTGGTTACGGCGTTCTCGGGCGATGAGCCGGATAGCTCAATCTACATCCAGGCCGCAATCGATCTCGCGACCGCTCGGAACGAGGGCTCATCAGCTCAGGTTGGACGGTGGGCACAGGCCATTCTCTTCAATGGCCTGGGGCGATACCAACGCGCCCTGTCCGCAGCCCAACTCGCCACCACCGACGTCATCGACTGGATGCTCACTCCGTGGGTCCTGCCCGAACTCATTGAAGCGGCCGTGCGGACGGGAAAGAACGCTCTGGCGACCGACGCTCTCGAGCGGCTCGACGAGAGCACCCGATCGAGCGAGCACGACTGGGGCCGGGGTGTCCGCGCACGGGGCCAGGCGCTGGTCAGCGACGCCGACACCGCGAGCGAGCACTACCAAACGGCCATCGAGTGCTTCGGCCGCGCCGGGCTACGAACCGACCAAGCCCGCTCACACCTGTTGTACGGCGAGTGGCTGCGACGCCAGAAGCGCCGTACCGACGCACGCCATCAGTTGCGCCGTGCCTACGACGTGTTCAGCGAAATCGGGATGCTCGCCTTTGCCGAACGCGCGCTCGGTGAACTCCGAGCGACCGGAGAGACCATCCGAAAGCGACGCGAGGACAGGCGCGATGACCTCACACCCCAAGAGGAACTGATCGCGCGTCTCGCGTTAGCAGGACACACAAATCGCGAGATCGGCGCCCAGCTCTTCATCAGCCCCCGGACCGTCGAGTTTCATCTGCGCAAGGTGTTCATCAAGCTCGGCGTGACGTCTCGAAAAGAGCTCCGGCATTCCCTGCCCCACCGGTAATCGTCGCACGCCGACACGCCGATCGGGTCGCGATCGCAAAGGAGACGCCCGACCCCCTCAGACAGGACGCCACCACTGCCTCATCGGGTGCTGTAGCGCACCTCAAACAGATACCCCTCCAGGTGCGCAAGGTGTGATCCCACGTCCACCCGACGAGCCTAGCTAGCCGCTTCCGATTCACCCAAAGCAGCGATCACCCGACAGGCGAAGTGGCTCAGCCTCGCTGCTGCAGCAGGGCAAATACAGTCGCCTCGGAGCCGGCAACCTAGATACGCGCGCGAGCACGAACGCAGGCGTCGGCGCGCACTTCATGAGAGACGTGCTCCTCGCCAGAAGCGCGCAACAGGTGCTTGCTGCCGATCTGCAAGCGATTGGAAGCTAACGAGTGGCCAGCGCCGAGCCCGAGGTGGCTCCTGGCGGGCCGGAAGCAGCCATCCGTGACCCGCAGGCTCAGCAGGCCCCATTGCCGCTGACAGCCACGATCGCTGCTTGCTGCCGGACGAGTCGTTGCCCTTAGGTGTCAGCGTTGGCTACGCCAGCCGCGTCAGCGCGCCGTTGGCTGTGGGGCGATCCGGCGGCACGCAGACCATTCCGTCGCTGAACCCGGCCGAGCGGATCCCGAAGGCGGCGTTGAACCTGTCCACGTTGACGAGGGTCAGCAGTGCAGTGAGTTCGACGAGCTGCTTGTCGCTGAAGTGTTCCTTGACCTTGGCGAAAAGCTCGTCGGTGACCTCGACCGGCGTCCGCATGACGGCGACCGCGTAGTCGAGTGCCAGCTTCTCCCGGTCGGTGAACAGGTCGCTCTGGCGGTAGCGCGGGAGCGCTAGGAGCTCCTCGTCGGAGACGCCGGAGTTGCGGCAGATCTGCGACCCGAGGTCGACGCAGAACTCGCATCCGATCATCTGCGCGCCCTTCAGCTCCACCAGGTTCTTGATGCGCTCATCGACGGACTTTCCCTTGCGCACCGCCTGGTTGAACTTGCCCATCCCCACCATCATCTTTGGCTGGTAGGCCCAGATCTCCACCGGCTCCATCCCGCTCCCGGTCTGCGGCTCACGGCCTGCCAGCTTCTTCGTCATCCTCGGTCCGAGCCTGTAGACGAGCTTGACCAGCGGGCCGGCCTTGCCCTTCGGTACTCCCGTGATACGTGCCATCGGGCGCCTCCTGTCACATTGCTTGGGTTTCGGGGGTCTATCCGCTATGACCCGCGAGACCCGGACGA
>Ga0302326_10022074_pt1 | contig 13021 bp, 12 predicted proteins | sample Palsa_T0_3_FD_202264 | JGI IMG/M metagenome (GOLD analysis project Ga0302326, IMG submission 202264) | Peat permafrost microbial communities from Stordalen Mire near Abisko, Sweden - Palsa_T0_3 | ecosystem: Environmental > Terrestrial > Soil > Palsa > Peat permafrost | place: Sweden: Abisko... | reverse complement strand
GACAGCGAATATGCGATTTGGAACGGGTTCAACAACAACTTCTGGCCTGCCCTCTATTTCATCGATGCCAACGGACACATTCGACATCATCAGTTCGGCGAGGGCGACTACGGAGAGTCGGAAATCGTGATTCAGCAAATGCTGGCCGCGGCCGGAAACCGCAACATCCCCCGCGGACTGGTTTCGGACGATGGCCGCGGTGTGGAAGCGGCACCGGACTTGGACGATTTGAAGTCTGCGGAAAACTACGTCGGCTACGAGCGCACCGCAAGCTTCGCTTCTCCCGGAGGCTCGCTGCCAGACAAGTCTCGCGTCTATGACGTACCCGCACGGTTGGCACTCAATCACTGGGCGCTTGCCGGTGATTGGACCATCGGCAGGCAGGCCACATCCCCGAACAAGGCCGGCGGCCGGATCGTCTACCGCTTTTACGCCCGCGATCTGCATCTGGTCATGGGCGCGGCAGCGCCGGGAACTTCAGTGCGATATCGCGTGCGTATCGACGGCAAGCCGCCTGGCACTTCCCACGGACTTGACGTTGACAGCCAGGGCAACGGGACGGTTTCCGAGCCGCGGCTGTATCAGCTGATACGACAACCCAAGCCCATCGTTGAACGGCAGTTCGAGATCGAATTTCTCGATCCAGGTGTGCAGGTGTTTTCGTTCACCTTCGGCTGAGCGGGGCAAATGGTGGAATTCACGGTGCCGAAAAATCCCGAGTCTTAGACGCGCTGCGTGCGCCGGCATTTTGCCGGACGATTGTGCAATTAGGCGTGCGCCGTCAAATGCGACAGCACTTCGCGCGCCACTTCATTCGGCGCCTCGCGCGCTGGGAAGTGCCCGATGCCCTCGAGCATCACTCGCCGATAGCCACCGCTGAAGAAACGCGCCTGATCCGCTGATTCCGATGGTGGATCGCAGGCGTCTGCGCCACCTTGAATCATGAGCGTAGGAGTGCTGAGTGTTGCAACGGCTTCGAGCTTTGCCCTCAAGCGGCCGTAGCGAGTATCGGCGGGTTCCGTCCGCCATCGGCTGCGATACGCGTTGAGCGTGATGTTTGTCCAATCAAGGTTCTCGAAACTCTTCGCTGTCGCGTCGAACTCCTGGTCGTCAAACCAGCCCGGAGGACTCCACGTGTTCCACTGCTGTCGGGCGAAGCCCTTAGGATCGGCGCGCACTGCTTCGGCGCCGCGGTCCGTGGTCATGAACCATTGATACCACCAGCGCCGCGACTGCTCGAATGTGGGCGTCGGAAACCGGCCACGCGGCGAATATGACAGAGCCAGTGCGCTGATGGCACAAAGGCGCTCGGGACACAGTGCCGCGAGCGTATAGGCCACGCGTGCGCCCCAATCATGGCCTACTACCGAGTACCTTGCGCAGCGCAGATGATCCATCACATCGAGCGCATCCTGCGCCAGCGCCACGGCGCTGCCGTCGCGGAGCGTCTCCGCTGAGAGAAACCGCGTCGCCCCAAAGCCTCGAAGCCAGGGTGCGATCCAGCGAAACCCCGCGCGTTCGAGCTGCGGAACCACGAGGCGCCAGCCGCGAACGTCATCGGGCCATCCGTGCAGCAGCAGAACCGGGTGCCCGTCGCGAGGGCCGCCCGATTCATATCCTATCTCAAGGGCAGCGGTCGTCACGCTATGACTTGCGGGGGCGATAGTCGCGGGGAGTGGTGTCATGGTCGATGCACGGCCGAGCTACGTCACTTTAGCGTGTGCGATTCAGGCGGATGCCGTGCACCAAATACGGCGACGATCACACCTAAGTGTCGAGGCGAAAAAATTGAACCATGGTAGCGGCAATACGGAATCACTTAATGTGACGGCTTGCGTTAGCAGCCAGTATTGGCGTTGTCCTTAGGTACGGGATCAAGCGAGGCGCGCGCTGAGATCATAAGCGTCAGCACCCGTGATATTCACATCAGCCCAGTCCCCGGCCTTGAGCTTAGGCGCGTTGGCGATTCTAACGACGCCGTCTATCTCCGGGGCATCCGCTTCGCTGCGTGCGATGGCGCTGCCGGCCGCGCTCGAATCCACAAGCACGCGCACGCGCGTGCCGACGCGCCGCTTGAGGCGCGCGGCGCTGACGGCGGACGCGCGTTCCATGAAGCGCGCGTAGCGCTCCTCCTGAATCGGCTGCGGCACGTGATCCGACAAGGCGTTCGCGGCCGCTCCCTCGACGGGCGAGTATTTGAAGCAGCCGACGCGATCCAGCTGCGCCTCGTCCATCCAGTCGAGAAGCTCTGCGAACTCAGCTTCGGTCTCGCCGGGAAAGCCCACGATGAAAGTGCTGCGGATGACGAGCTCGGGGCACTCGGCGCGCCAGGCTTGAATGCGTGTCAGGGTATTTTCAGCGTGCGCGGGACGGCGCATGCGCTTCAGCACACTCGCGCTGCCATGTTGAAACGGCACATCAAGATAAGGCAGCACGCGCCGTTCCGCCATGAGGGGTATGACCGCGTCAACATGGGGATAGGGATAAACATAGTGCAGGCGCACCCAGGCGCCGAGCGAACCCAGGCCGCGCGCAAGATCAATAAACCGTGTTTCGTAGGCCGTATCGCGCCACATGGCGGATCGATAGCGTATGTCCGCCCCGTAGGCGCTCGTATCCTGCGAGATGACGAGTAATTCCTTCACGCCTGCCGCGATGAGCCGTTCGGCTTCGCGCAGAACCTCATCGATCGGGCGGCTTGCGAGCCGGCCGCGCATCGATGGGATGATGCAAAAGCTGCAGCGGTTGTTGCAGCCTTCGGAGATCTTCAAATATGCATAGTGTCGCGGCGTCAGCCGGATGCCCTGCGGCGGCACCAGATCCACAAAGGGATCATGGCGCGGTGGCAGATGCTCATGCACCGCAGCCATGACATCCTCGTAGGCATGCGGACCGGTGACCTTCAAAACGCGCGGATGCCGCTCGAGGATGCGCTCGGGTCGAGCCCCGAGGCAGCCTGTGACGATGACGCGGCCGTTCTGCTCCAAAGCCTCACCGATCGCATCCAGTGATTCATCAACCGCCGCATCGATGAAACCACAGGTGTTGACGACCACGACATCCGCGGCGTCGTAGCTCGGCGAGATCTCATAGCCTTCGGCCCGCAGACGCGTCAGGATTCGCTCCGAATCAACCAGCGCCTTGGGACAGCCGAGGCTTACGAATCCCACCTTTGGTATGCGCTCCAAACCCAGATACCTTGTGCGTGCTGGCTTGACCGTGGCCAAGCGAAAAGGGCCGCTATCCTAGCGGTAGCACCCCGTCAGTGCACGTTTGGCGTTGCAGGGTCGGTGGGCAGGGTCACAGCGGCCGGTGATGAGGCTGTAAAGCTGCTGTCAGGTCCCTGGCGCACGGCGCGCAGAATGAAGAAGAGCGCCAACGCGACAAGCGGAATCAGCAGCCATGGCCAGACAGCAGCATGCCGGTCGCCCGTTCCGTGGGAACCACCGGCTTGGCGCATCTGCTCGGGCACGGGCGTTCAGCGTGAGTAAAGGCCTACGATCTCAGTCTCGGCGATTTCGTTGGCATGGACGTTGAAGGAGATGAAGGCCGCTGACGCCTCTGCGGGCACGTCAAGCTTGGGCACCTTCAGCGCATACAGCCGAAAATGGTAGTGGTGCGGCTTGCCGGGCGGCGGACACGGACCGCCATACTCATGGGAGCCGAAGTCGGTGCGCCCTTGAAGGGCGCCGGCCGGCAGCCGATGCTGATCGGGATTGCCTGCGCCGGCGGGCAGAATGTCTACGTTTGCGGGAATATTGTAGACGACCCAATGCCACCAGCCGCTGCCCGTGGGCGCGTCCGGATCGTAGGCCATGACAGCAAAGCTCTGTGTACCGGCCGGCGCGTTGCTCCAGCCGAGCGTAGGCGATATGTTTTGTCCGGAGCAGCCAAAGGAGTTGAAGACCTGCGCCGCTCCAATTTTGTGCCCTTGCACGATATCGGGACTCGCAAGCTTAAAGGCACCTGTTTGACCCGGCGCGGCCTGCGCAACCGTAACGGATGAAATCGCCGTCAGAATGCCCGTAATCAACGCTGTGTGCCGCATGGCGCTCTCCCGGTAAGGACACTTACTCTACAGTTTGACGGTGCACAGCGCATCTCGCAAACGCTCGGACCCTCGGGCATAGTCGTGCTGGCAATCTGCGCGATCGTGCGTCCTTGGTCTTCTTAAGGTAGCTCCGCATGGCGAAAATACTCGGCATTTCGGGGAGCCTGCGCAAGGCGTCTTTCAATTCGGCACTGTTGCGCGCGGCCGTGGAGCTTGCGCCTGCAGGCACCACGATCGAAATCGCCTCCATCCGCGGGATTCCGCTCTACGATGGCGACGTCGAGGCGCAGGGGCTACCGGCGGAAGTCATCGAGCTTAAGAACAAGGTCGTCGCGGCAGATGCGCTGCTGCTCGTGACCCCGGAGTACAACAATTCGATTCCCGGCGTGTTCAAGAATGCGATCGACTGGCTGTCGCGGCCGCCTTCCGACGTGCCGCGTGTGTTCCTCAATCGGCACGTGGCTCTTATGGGCGCATCGCCGGGCCGATTTGGCACGGTGCAGTCGCAACGCTCGTGGCTGCCGGTACTGCGTACTTTGCGGACGCGCCCATGGTTCGGGCCGCCGCTGTACGTATCCGACGCGGGGGCGGTATTCGATGCCGAAGGGCGTCTCGTCGACGCGGACGTGCGCGAACTCCTCGGGAAATTCCTGGAAGGATTTGCGAAGGTCATCGGCGCGGGCCACTAAGGACGGCGCTGCCCCTGACGCGTTCGCTCGATGCGGGATGTTTTAGAAGCTGCGCACTCGGGCGGATCGGCCGTGGCACGAGCTCTCCTGCGCAGTTCGGGCATTTTCCATGCAGCGTTTCGCGCGCGCACTGACTGCAGAACGTGCATTCGAATGAACAGATCATCGCGTCGGGCGATGCAGGTGGAAGGTCGCGGTCGCAGCGTTCGCAGTTTGGACGCAGTTGCAGCACGGCAAGTGACTCCTCTACAGTTCGCAGCGCAATGCTACTCCGTCGACTATCAGTGCCGCGAGCCACGCCAACGGTGACCGAGTTTGATCGGGATTACTACCAACGCTATTACTTCAATGCGCGCACGGCGGTGATCTCGCGCACCGAGATGCGCGCGCGCGCGCGTCTCATTGCCGCTTACGCAACGCACATTGGCCTGCCGGTCCGGCGCATTCTGGATGCGGGCTGCGGCACGGGCGCGCTCAGAAGCACGCTGTTGCGTCTCCTGCCACGGTCAACCTACGTGGGCCTGGAGACGAGCGCCTACCTGTGCCAGCGCTACGGCTGGGAAGAGGGTCTGCTGGAGGAATATCGCGCGGCGCCGCCGTTCGATCTTGTCGTATGTTACGACGTGTTGCAGTACCTCGACGACAAACGTGCAAGCGCAGCGATTGCCAATCTTGCGCGGTTGTGCCGCGGCGTCCTTTATTTCACGGTGCTCACGCGCGAGGACTGGCTGCACAATTGTGATCGCAGGCGCACCGACCGTAATGTTCACCTGCGCACCGGGCGGTGGTACCGCGCGCGTCTGCACCGCGGATTTCGCGAAGCTGGCGCGGGATTCTGGTTGCGACGCGGCTCGCCAATCACAGTCTGGGAACTCGAGACGAGCGGGCGCTGATTCTTAGTGGAGGATTGTTATGTCGCAATACACGGCAACGGTGAGCTGGCTGCGCGGCGAGGCCAAGTTCACCGACAACCGCTATAGCCGCGCGCATACCTGGCGCTTCGACGGCGGCATTGAGGTGCCGGCATCTTCCTCCCCACAGGTCGTCCCCGTACCTATGTCCGTCGCAGCCGCGGTCGATCCGGAAGAGGCCTTCATCGCATCCCTGTCAAGCTGCCACATGCTCTGGTTTCTATCGCTCGCGGCGGCGCGGCGCTTCTGTGTTGACAGCTATGTCGACGCTGCGGTCGGGATGCTGGGCAAAAACGGCGCAGGAAAAACGGCGATGACCGTCGTCACGCTGCGGCCGCGTGTGGAATTTTCCGGCGAAGCACGACCCACGCATGCCGATATTGGGGCGCTGCATCATAAAGCCCATGAGCAATGCTTCATCGCGAACTCCGTGACGACCGAACTGCGCTGCGAGCCCGTGTTCGAGTGAGCGCGCGCGGCGCGCGCGTATGAGCTTCAAAGACCATTTTTCCAAGCTCGCGGCGAACTACGCAAGCTTCCGGCCGCACTATCCCGCCGCGCTATTTGACTATCTCGCGCAGTGTTGCCCACGACGTGAATGCGTATGGGACTGCGCCTGCGGCAGCGGCCAGGCGACGCTTGATCTTGCGGCACGCTTCGATGCCGTGACTGCAACCGATGCGAGCGCGGCGCAGATCTCTACCGCGCCGGCGTGCCGTAACGTCCGCTATCGCGTGGCGCCCGCGGATGCGAGCGGTCTTGCTGCGACATCGGTCGACCTCATCACCGTGGCGCAGGCGCTCCACTGGTTCGATCTTGCGCCGTTCTACGCTGAGGTGCGCCGTGTGCTGCGCCCGCAGGGCATACTCGCGGTGTGGACCTATGGAGCTCTGCGCGTGGAGGGCGAGGAGGTAGAGCGCCTGGTGCAGGAATTTTATTGGCACACCGTGCACCCTTACTGGCCACCCGAGCGACGCCATGTCGAGAGCGGCTATCGGGAGCTCGCGTTCGCGTTCGCAGAGATGACGGTGCCGGATTTTGCCATGCACGAACAATGGTCGCTGCGCGAGCTCATCGGCTACATCCGCAGCTGGTCGGCGACGGCGCGCTACGTTGAACGGCATGGAGTTGATCCGGCCGACGCCCTCGAGGAGAGCCTGCGTTCGGCATGGGGTAATCCCGACTCAGTGCGCGCGATCAGCTGGCCATTGAGTCTGCGCGTCGGCGCAAACGATTAAGCGCACAGTTTCGTTCGTCGCACGCGAACGCTATCCTCGGGCCGATGATCGTCCAGCCAGTCGTTGAATTCTCGGGTCGGGTCGAGGCTCGCCGCGACGACTGCGGCCCGCTTCATCTTGTGCTCTCGGGACGCACCGTCCAACACCCGCACGAGCTCGTGCACGTATCCTTCGCAGGCCAGCCGCCTGCGGATCTTCCCGACGCACTCGAGAACGCAACGATTGAGCGGGTAAGCCCCCAGCATTTCACCATTGCAAGCGGCGCGCGCCGCTGGACGGTGACCGCCCGCGCGGCGCACGTGCATCGGGAAGTGACCGCCGCATTTTACAAGGCGATCCCACCCCAGCCGATCCGCTGGACGCAGCGGCTCTTCTGGCGGATCGTACTCGCCCTCGCGGCAACGAGGGCGGGACGCGCGCTCGTTCGCAAGGCGCGCGGCGCTTAATAATTCGACTCGTTCGGAGCAAAGCTCATGCAGCTGACGTTTTACGGTCTCGCGTTTCTGGCAGGTCTCCTCCTGACAGTGCAAGTTGGCCTGAATTCGATACTCGGGCGCGCGGTCGGCAACTTCCGCTTCGGAGTTCTCATGAACTTCGTGGTCGGATTGACCGGAATACTGCTCTACTTCGCGGCGACTCGCACCGCGCTGCCGACGCGCGCCGGCATCGCTGCGGTGCCGGCGTGGGCGTGGTTCGGCGGCCTTCTGGGCGCGTTTTACGTCGCGGTGGCGACTCTCGTGGGTCCGCGGATCGGCGCGGCGGCACTGCTTGCGCTGACCGTTCTCGGCCAGCTCATTGCCTCATTGCTTGTCGATCAACACGGCTGGCTTGGCTTTGGCACCCAGCCGATTACTGTGGCGAAGCTTGCCGGCGTCGCATTGCTCGTGGCCGGCGTGGGACTGATCGTTCGCTAGAAGGGCATATCAGGAACTCGGCGAGCCCAGCTCGATGGCGGCCGTCGGCGCGACCGGCACCCGGTGGGTGCCGAGCAGATTCGCGTACATCCCGGTCTGGGTATGAAAGGCCTGCGTCCAGGTGAACTGTCGCAGCACGCGCTCGCGCGCCATTTTCCCAACCGCCGTGATGTCGCGCTCATAGAGCGCGACGATCGCCGCCGCCATGCTCGTGGAATCGCCGGGTTCTGCGAGCATGCCCACGGTTTCATCGACGAGCTCCGGTATCGCGCCCGCGCGCGCGGCGATAACCGGCAGCCCGCAAGCCATCGCCTCGAGAATGACCAGGCCAAAGGTCTCCTTGGTGCCGGCGTGGACGAGCGCGTCGGCGGAAGCGAGCCATTGCGCAAGCTCGACACTGTCGCGCCGATACGGCAGAAGCGAGATGTTCGGCATGGGGCGCGTCTCGCGCTCTCCCCCGCCGCCGATCAGGAGCAGGTGATACGGGTGTCCAAGGCTTGCGAATGCCTGCAGCAATACCGACAGATTCTTCTCGCGCGCAAATCTGCCCGCGTATACGAGCACCCGAGTCTCCGGAGCAAGGCCCAGGCTTGCACGCAGATCAAGCGTGTTGCGCTCGGGACAGAAGATCTCGGTGTCGACTCCAAGCGGCTGGTGCATCGTGTGCCGCACGCCCAAGCCGTTCAGAAAGTCGCACATCGAGCGGCTCGGCGCGAACACGACGTCGCAGCGCTCGTAGAACCAGCGAACATAATGCCCGAGCGTGCGCTCGCTCACGCTGCCGATGCGCCGGCCGATGATCTGCGGAAGATTCGAGTGATAGAAGGCTGCGAGCGGAATGCCGCGGCGCTGCGCCACGCGCCATGCGCACCAGGCCGGATGAAAAGTATCACCGACCTCGATGAGGTCAGGCTCGAGTGCGTCCAGAAGCGCCGCCCAGCGGCGCGGATTCAGTGGCAAGCGGTAATTGAAAGTGCCCGGCAGGGTCACGCCCGGTACGGTGCAGATGCCCCCGCGCTCAACGTATTCGCGCTCGCCGGGGACCACCATGGTGTGTTGCCAGGACGTATGCGCCCGTAGCCACGCATGCTTCGCGGTGAGATAGCGTTTCACGCCGCCGCTCGTCGGCGAGTAGAAAAGGGTCGTGTCGACGACGTGCATGCAGAGTCCAGGGCTGTTCGCGCACCTGAGAGGTGTCAGCAAGCTTCGGTCCCGCATTGCACCTTTTATGACATATAGGTGTCAAGCTTCTCGGCAACCGCGCACCGGCGCGGGTGCGCACGAAGAGTCGGCGAGGGTTCACGCCTCAGGCGGCGCTGGAGCGCAGCGCTTCTGAGGTTCTTGCGTCAGCGATGGCCTGAATGACTTCGGCCGCATCGGTACAGCGCTCGCTGCGATCCTTCGCCAACATGCGGCTCAGGAGCGGTTCATGGTGTGCAAGTTCCTCGGGCAGGCGCGGCACCGCGGCATTCACATGCTGCTCGAGTACCTCGATGGCCGAGCGTCCGGCGTACGGCTTCTTCCCGGTCAGAAGTTCGTAGTACATCACGCCCAGACTGTATAGATCCGAGCGGGCATCGAGTCGCTCGCCGAGCGCCTGCTCCGGGCTCATGTAATACGGCGAGCCGCGCAGCACACCGGTGCGCGTGTAGTTCGTTCCGCCGACCATCTGGCGTGCAAGTCCGAAATCGATGAGCACGATATCGTCGTTCTCGCGCAGCATCACATTGGGTGGCTTCAAGTCCCGGTGCAGCATGCCTGCGGCGTGGACCACGCGCAGAGCCGTCGCGATTTTCTCGATGTAGCGCAGCGTGTCCTCTTCCGTGATGCCGCGGCGCAGGCGCGCTTTCAGATCGCCGCGCGCAAAGTACTCCATCGCGAGAAATTCATGGCCTGCGTGGCTGCCATAGTCGTGGATCTCGACGATCGCCGGATGTCGAAGTGCGCCGAGCGCTGCGTGCTCGCGCGCGAGCAACTGCTGCTCGTTTGCGCCATCCTCAATGGCCTTAGTGACTTTGAGCGCGACGTTGCGCCCCAGCTCCAGACTCGAGGCGAGATAGACGACGGCCTTCTCCGACTCGCCGATGGGCTTGCGAATCCGGTAGTTCGGAATGAAGTCGTGCAACGCAGAGCCCGCGACCGGCAAGCCGCCGCTGGAGGCTCGCTCGGAAAGCGCAGCTTTGCCGGAGTGCGCGAGGCGGTTCAGCCGCCGTGCCACACGCCGCTCGATGCGTCGCAAAGCGAGCCGTACAGCGGCGTTCAGGCGTTGCGGTGTGAGCAGGCGCTTGGGCAAGTAGTCGAGCGCACCTAAGCGCAGTGCGCGCACCGCCGTAAGCTCGTTGCCATCCTCGGCAACCGCGATCACGGGAGGAAAGTTGCCGCGGGCGCGAATTTGCCGCAGCAGATTGAGGCCTTCGGCCTTCTCATCGTCCGGGCTTGTGCCGAATTTCGCCGACAGGATCACAAGATCGCAGTCGCGCTCGGTCAGCGAATCTCCCTGCAGCAAAAGATCGCGCATATCAAGCAGAGTCGTCGTTGCCTCGGGACAGCGCACACCCAGATGATGGCGCAACCACTCCCCGTAACGCATATCAAGTTCGACGATCAGTAGACGTGCTTGCATGATGCAGGTGCGCTCGGCCAAATTATTGAAGCGTGAATCTGATGCGCATCTGCACGTGCGGTACGGCGACCGGGTGCCCGTCTCGTTCCACCGGGCGGTAGCGCCATTTGCGCAGGGCCGCGACTGCCGCCTTCTCGAAGGTGTTTTTGGGTTCCGCGCCCAGCACGGCGATATCGGCGACCGAGCCGTCCGTCTGCACGTCAAATGCGACATCCACCCAGCCGCTGAGGTTGCCCTGGCGTGCGCTCAGAGGGTATTCGGGCGCGACGTAGCGCACGCGCTCGAGGCTGCTTGCAGTGATGGCGTCGCGGGCTTGCGGCACGCTCGGCACCGCGGCGTTGGTCGGTGCTTCAGTCGCAGCAGATGTCGGTGGGGCGGCGACTGCTGCGGCCGGTGGCGTCGCCGCTGCGGCTGCCGGTGCTTTATCTGCCACGGTCTCGCCGATCTTTGCGACCTGCCGCGCGCCTTGCAGGTCGCGAGTCAGCCTGTCGATGCTTTCCTGATCGACGCCGGCGTTGGTGGCCGCGGCGATCAGCGTTGCAGTCTCTTCGAGGTTGCCCGCAGTCAAGGCCGCGCGCGCATCGGCCACGAGCTTCTGCTTGCGATCAAGTTCGTCGACCTGCTGCTGCTGCAATTGCTGGCGCGCCTGGGCGCGTTGCGCACGGTCGCGTTCGCGCGTGAGCTGAGTTGCGACAAACGCGGCGCGCACGGAGTTAGGCGCGATTTCGTGCGCTATGCCAGTCAGATGTTCGGCGTCGTCCAGATGTTGTGCCAGCAGATCCTGCTCGGCAGCCGAGAGCAGCTGGTCGACGACTTTGTCGAGACCCGCCTGCGCCTGCACATCGCCGGGATGACGCTCAAGCGCCTGGCGGTACAGGTCCGCCGCATTGTTGCCGGAAGGCAGTATCCAATCGCCGCGCGCGGCAGCTTCTGCCGCACGACTCAGAAGGCCGCTCAACAGCGTGTCGGTACCGGCCTGCGCCGCGGCCGTGGGTGCGGCTCGCGGCAGCGTGACGCTCGGCGTCGGCGCAGCACTTTTTCCGGTGCCGCTGTGACCCATGAGCCAGCCGATGATGCCGGCTGCAACGGCGACGCCGAGCGCCGCCGTCGCCAACACGCCCAGCCCCATCCGCGGACTTGCGGGCTCGGGCAATTGCGCGAGCGTGCTGGTCGCGTACACGCCCGTGGATTCCGAGTTGCGACGCCGCCATGCCGCGTCGACAAAGAGACGCACGCGCTGTTCCGAGGCGGGCTTGTGCAGGAACCGATAGACCGCTCCGTTCGACACTTGTTCGGTGAGCACCGTCTGCTCAGCGACGCCCCCCGCGACGATCAGCACGACATCCGGAAACTGCGCCTTGAGACTATCCGTCAACTGCGCAATCGCCGTCACCGTCGCAGCAACGTCGAGTACGACGACGCCTGCGCTGTCGTCAACCAGGTGTCTTGCCAGATCCGTTTCGGAGCCGACAATGAATATGTCACGATCCTGCGCGCCCACGGCCCGCAAGGACTTCACGAGCCCGGCATCATGCGTGAGCGCCACAAGACTGGCGCGCACGCGCAGGTCCGAGCTGGGTATCAGGTCGAAGGCAGGCAACTCTGTGGAGTCAGGACTCAGTGCGTTATTCGGCGAAATTGGCGTCTCCCAAAGGCATCCCTGACCCACCGGCCGAAGGACGCCCGCAACCTCTGTGACGATGCGGCAAGTGCCCCGGCCTTGTCGCCACCGACTGCCCGATTCTGTGAAACTCGTCATCTTGCCGAGACGCGGCTGCCGGGCTTAGGCCTGGGAGGGCTGGCTTGTGGCGATTTTGAGCACGTTATGCTCGGAATCGAGGCCCGCGGCACGGGTAAGATGCGCCGGTGGTAATCGGTCTCTTTTTGACCTGGATCGCGCTCGTCGCGACGGTCGGCATCCTGTTCGCGCCGCGATTCTGGGTCGCGGACTTAGGCGTGCACTTTCGCCTGCAGTTCGCGGCGCTGGCCCTTGCGGGCCTCCTCATCCTCGCCGCCACTGCACAGCCAGCCTGGGCCGCGGTCGCATTTCTTGTCGCAGCAATCAACCTCGTGATTGCAGCGCCTCATCTCTTGCCTCGCGGCGCTCGTGCCGCATCCGCGGCGGCCGACGCCAGTCCCGTGATACGGCTCGCAACGATCAACGTCTATTACCGCAACCGCCAATTTCAGCGCGTGGTCGACTTCATCCGGCACGAGCGACCGGACGCTGTGGTGCTCGTCGAGGTCACCGCCGAATGGGATCAGGCGCTACGGGCTTTGGACGACGAGTATGCGCAGCGCTACGTGACGCGCGGCACGAAAGGCGCGGGAGTACTGTTGTTGTCGCGCTGGCCGATGCAGGCCGCCATCCTGCCAGACTACGCGGACGCGGAGCCCGCCGTGACCGCGACCTTGCAGCTGCACGGCCGCAGTCTGCAGGTACTGGGTGTGCACACGAGCTGGCCGCTCGGGCCGCGATGCTCCGCGCTGCGTGATCAACAGCTCGAGCGCCTCGGAGAATTTGCGCGCCTGCAAGCCGGTCCGCTCGTCATTCTGGGAGATCTCAACGTATCGCCCTTCTCGCGGCATCTGCAG
>Ga0302326_10022070_pt1 | contig 13022 bp, 27 predicted proteins | sample Palsa_T0_3_FD_202264 | JGI IMG/M metagenome (GOLD analysis project Ga0302326, IMG submission 202264) | Peat permafrost microbial communities from Stordalen Mire near Abisko, Sweden - Palsa_T0_3 | ecosystem: Environmental > Terrestrial > Soil > Palsa > Peat permafrost | place: Sweden: Abisko... | reverse complement strand
TGCATGCGTTCCGCTTCATCATATAGACGAATCATCGCACACTCGCGTTTTGATGTCTACTTGGAACGTGACTCGGCGGCGCTTTCGTCTGCTGGTTCTTGGGATGATTGAGCGGTCGCGATCCGGGCGGTCCCGGCTTCTGCTGCCCAGGCTTGACCTTGCTCGCGGCTTTCGCTGCGGCGTCGGCGACTTGATTGATCTTCTGCTGTTGCATCATGCGCGGCAGTTGCGTGCGCCAGCCTTCGAGGCGGAACTTCGAGTGCCACCAAGGCGGATCTACAAGCCCTTCTTTTTTCAACTGTAGCCAGCGATTCCACGTGCCGCTCGGCGACGTTGAAAGCGAAGAAATCGGCGTAATCTCGAACCCGACGCTGCCTTGTAAGTCGGCATTCTTGTACGTCCTGAATTTCGTTGCGACGGAATCGAACGATTGCACGACATCGCTTTGCCCTTCGGCGTCTAATCCATCGGGGCGTAAGCGTAACGGCCTTTGCCCTTGATCCCATTGCTGGATTAGCTGCACGCGCAATTCGCCGTATCGCTGAATCGCTTCCTCGAAATTGCGAACCTTGCCGCGTATCGGCGCTGCTCCCGATTCTTGCAACGAGTCGATGGTCGCGAACGCGGTGTTGCTTGCATTCGCCGATCCGGTAACGGCTTCGTTCAAACCGGAGACTTCGCGCATGCCGGTTTGCAGAATCGAATACAACTCGAAGAACTCTTTGGGAATTTGCGGCTTGTCGAGGGGCTGCAAACTATCCATTTCATCCATCGGAATTATTAGCCCTGGCTTGTCCTTAATAGAAGTAGCGTTGACGCCGCCGCCCTTCTTGAGCTTGTACGACGGGCTTCCGATCTTCTCCAAGATGTCGTAAATGCGCGACAGTATTTTGTTGCTCGCGATTTGCGAGTCTTTGAGCGCAATCGCTTCGCCTGTTCCCCAAAATCCGCCCGTGTCGTAGTCCTTTGCCATTGCCCACGGGAAGCCGTTCGTCTGAAACGGGTTGGGAATGTCGCGAAGCAACACGCGCCCGCCCGCGATCAATACGAGTCTTCCGTTGGGATACTTTGCGCGCCATGCCGTCTCGTTGTCGGGCTCTTGTTTGGGCGACATGACCTTTGCCATGAAAGGCTGTCCGTCAATCTCGCTAATCGCGGGATGTTCTCCGGTTTGCTCCAGGACGTACAAGCCATCGGCGTCGATCATCGGCTTAGTTTGCTTCACGCCGTTGACGACTTTTTGCCGTTCGTACGATTCGAGCTTGTCGTCGCGAATCCAATACTCTAGGACTTCTACGGTGTCGTCGTCGTCTTCGAGATGCTGTTGCGACTTGCCGGAGCTGTATTGGGGAGCGGTGATATGGCCGTTGATGTTTTGCGCGCTGACGATGCGCTGCCTGTCGTTGGTTTCGCCTTCGCGAATGTAATCGCGGTCGCGCCCCGTTGATCGGTCGGCGTTCGTAATCCCGCGCAGCCTATGGCATTGCTTCGCCTTGTCGGGGAAGCCGCGACGAATCCACCCCATCGTTGCGTCGTCGGATTGGATGAGAACTTCGGCGTCCTCGATACACGTCGCCGTACGATTGGCGAAGACGCGGTAGGGAGGGACAACGGTAGCAACGTGCTTTCCTCTGCCTCCGTCGGCGTACGGATCGTACGTGACCTTGATGAACGACGTGCCCCAAATGAGCATATAAATCACGAAAACGGAAAACTTGCCTTGCAGACGATTGCGCGACCAATCAAGGTCAACGAGCTTACGCAACAAGTCTGCGGCGTCTTCGGTTCCGGGGACTTCAGGCTCGACGGAAACCCTCGGCTTTTGATCGGTCATGACGGCGGCCATGAACGTAATGAACGCGCGAATCTTATTGAGGCTTATCTTCGCGCGCCATGAAGGCCACCGCGATCCGCCCCACACATTGCCCGCGTACAAATCCCAGGCAATATCGAACGTCTCATAATGCTCGCGAGCGCGTCTCGCGTCGTCGTACAAGCGATTGCAGTACGTGACGATTTCGAGTTCTTCTTGTTCCTCGGGCGTTAGCTCGTCTTCAATGTCTTCGGCTTCTTCGTACCGCTCCTCACGCGCTGCCGACATTTTGCCTTGAATAAACTCTTCAAACGGCACCAAGCCGGGAGCCATTGCCGAGGTGAGCGGCATACGTTAGGGCGCCGTAACTTGCTCGATGATTTTCGACACGAACACCGGAGCATTCGCATTCGCAGCCGATAGCGCGTACGCCGCGACGCGAGCTTGCTCAAGAGGGTAGTACGTCGTAAACGAGATGAGCTGCACGACGTAGCCCAACGACGGCATGTCCACACGCGCGAGCAGCGGGAAGCTCGGAGCGGTGACGGTTTCTTGAACCTCGCCGATCTGCGTAAGTGAATTGCTGTTCGCGGCAGAAAGAGCCGTCGCGGCGACCAGGGCGGATTGCTTGTCGGCGTACGTTGTGGCGCTCGCGAGGGTGACGTACCACTCGATGTCAATTGCGTTCTGAGAGATGGTAGGCACGAGTCAGCGTCCTCCGATGGAGCGATACGCGCCGCTGCTTGCGGGCTCTAGCCCCTGGCGTAGCGCGATCTCGCGAGCTTTGCGGCGACTGCCGATCTCGTTGTGGGTGAGCGGCCTATACGAGAGCTGCGGCTTGCCGTCGGGCCTTGTGCCGATTACCGAGTCAACGCCTCGCAGCCCGAGATTGAAGCGGGCAGATCCATCGGCGACGCGCCGAGGGTCGGTCGCATCGTCGCCCGTGGCGTCCACGCGCAGGCCGGGAAAGCTTGCCGGGCCGAAATGTTGAGCGCAGAAGTCGCCGCACCGCGGGCAGCGCAAAACTCCGTCGGCCGCGTCCTGGACGGAGGCGACGGTTTCGAGAACGCCGTCCACGGGACAAGCCACGTCGTACCTGCGAGCCATCCGGCCAATCGTAGGCGGCGACGAGCGGGAATGTCGGCTAATCTTAGCCTAATGCGAACAAGCGCAGGCGGCGATAAAGACTCTCGCCGCACGTTAGCGGCAAGCAAGGCAAGACTCGACAGGCCCCCAAAATTTAGGTATAATTTTGGGATGGGAAAGTTCAATCTGGTCTTTAACGACCGATCCTCCAAGACGCTAGACGACCTAGCGAAATCGCGCAGCGTGTCCAAAACAGAGGTCGTTCGCAATGCGCTCAACGTCTATTCCGCCCTTGAGGAATCCGCGCGCGGGGGCAGCAAGATTTACGTTGAGTCACCAGACGGCGAAAAGATGTTGGTCGTCCTTCCTTGAGCGACGAACGCAAATCATTCCCCGTTGCAGACCGTTACCCCGAATTACGGGAGCACTTTCACGAAAACGACATCCGCGTTGCAATCGCAGCATCGCTATTCGTCGCGTTGCTCGTCGTCTTCGGACTCAAGCTGCAATACGCAAGCGCCGTCGGTTTCAAGGAATGCTCTATCGACCAATTCTTCGATCCGATTCTAACCGGGATGGGCGGAGCGTTGACGACGATCATCGGCTTTTACTTCGGTGACAGGCGGCGCGGCTAACTCACCAAAACCGATTAGCCTCATCTTCCGAATCCTCGTCGAAATCCCCGTAGTTCACGCCGTCCATGCCGGGCACGGAAGCGAACGGGTCGAACGCCGGGAGCTTGTCGTCGTCGCCTTCGCTGCCCATGTCCACTTCGAGCGCATCAGCCTCGCCGGGGATCGTCGCGCTACGAATACGGAGAATCGCGCAGCCGATTTGCAGCATGCTCACGTAGTCGTCGTGTCTGCCTGCGGCTCCGCCGTACGATGCGGTATCGCCGAAGTCATCAAGCTTGCGGTATGAGGACATTTCCAGAACCACGTCGGCATCGGGAATGTCGATCATGCCCTTCTCAACCATGCGCGAGGTGAACGCGACCATCATCGGCTTGGTCTTCGCATTGCTCTCCCAACCAACGTGCTTTGATTTCGGCATGTTGTGAACGCCGGGCTGTTGGTAACGGTATTGCGCCGGGTAGAGATTCTTTGAATCGACGTATGTGCAGAAGGCCGTTCCCGGTCCCGTCCATTCCGGTACAAGCTCCGGCATCGTTACGTCTTCGCCGACGTACTTGACCAACAGCCAGCACAACGCAGCGCCGACTTCCGCGAACGCAATCGGATTGATATGCCCGCGCCACGTCATGATGAGTTCGTCGCGTTCGAGTTCGTTGAGGACGAAGACGCCCATCGTGGAGTAGTCGCCGTCCTTGGTTTCGGGGTTGCCGCCGCCAACGTCCGCAGTCACGAAGAGGCGTTCGCCCTTATCGGGATAGCGGAATATCTTGAGATTGCGGTACGTGTTTTCGTTGACGTGGCTTTCGTAATCCTGATCGCGTGCTTGCACGCCGTTGAGCAGCTTGGGTTCGCGTACGAGTTCGTGAATAGGGCGCTTCTCGTTCCTAGAGGGCGACTCGCCGAAGTAAATATCCCCTTCGAAAATAGGGGGACGAGTCTCCGATTGTAGGCGTTTAATGGTTTTTCGCGTGAAGACGGACGACCCGCTTGTGAGAAAACACGTAGCCAAATCCTGGGGGTATTCTTGCAAAAAAATGTCTTCATCGCTATTGAAAGTTGGCCCGGCTAAAATCATGCGCCGCCATTGCAGCGATTCCATGCTTATATGCGGGAACTGCCGTAATAAGTCTAGTTCTGATTTATTTAATGACTTTGAGAAAGCGATGCGCTTCGATTCTTCCCGGAACGGGATTGCGAAACTTTTTCGCATCTCGTGCCACGGAATGAAGACGAGCTTCATTTCCCCGTACTCGGTTTTCCGTCTTGCGTGGGCGTCAAGGCATTGGGTATAGAACCATCTTCCGCGTCCCTCTTGTCCGTTTGGCGTTGACTCAATGTAGAGCGCGGAGTGCGGGCTTTTGACGAGTGTGGGATATAATGCTCGAAATAGCCCGTTGCCGTCGATATAATATCCGGCTTCTGTCGCGTGTATGTTGGCGAACCCATGCCCGAGGTATCCGTCCAGAGAACGCGCGGTCGCGACGAACAACTTCGAGGTAACGTCCTCGCCGTTTTCGTCTTTCCCGAGGATGAGTTCGAGGCGATCTTTAGGAGGGCTATTGTTAAATTGGGAAGGGAGAGGTGGGCGAAGCTGAATGCGTTGGCCGCACACCGTCATAAATTCCGGCGTGTGTCTCCAAAAGCGCGTACACATGGCAAGGATGTTTTCGGACGGATTGCGCTCGTTGGCGACGATCAGCGAGAACGTATTAGGATGCGTCACCGTGTCGTCGTAGATGAGGGCCTCGACGCCCGTGCTCAACCCCGCTCGTCGCGCCTTGCAAATGATAATGCGAACAGGCATCCTGCGGTCGCGAAACCACATATGCGTCTTGTAAAGCCTGTCTTGGGCTTCGTTTAGTCTTAGTGGAATTATCTGACGCGATTCGACTTCGAGAATACGGTACAAATTTTCGATGCGAAAGCGAGCGTCGCTTTTGAACCGCTCTAATAGCCGCCGTGCTTCTGCGTCAGCGGCTAGGTTCGACTATTCACAGGTATCCAATCGCAGCGGAATGCTTTCGCTACACATCTTCCATGCTGACGCGCGGCGCATTTTGACTTCTTGCACGAGTTCTCGGATCGTCTCGGTGGGGACGACAACGGCCGCGATTTCAACGTCCTCTTCGCGCTCCGCTTTCTCCGCAAACGAGAGAAGCAAGTCGAGGCTCTCCTCGCTAATCGTACTCGCTCTCCGCTTCCTTGTCCTGATCGAAGCCGCAGGCAGCAGCATCCGCAACAGCCGCAAGCGCGGTTAATCGCTCCGAGCTTATGCCTTCTTTTTTGTCGAGCAATTCCTTGGCTTGCTCCATAGCCTTGTAGAAGACTTCTCGCGATAGCACGTCGAGGCGCTGATCGTTATAGGTCTGCGCGTGGTTCACAGGCATGTTCTTTCCTATCCCCGACATTCGGGACAAATGAGTTCGGGCTTACGATCCCGAGCGATACGGCGATTGCGACTAAGTGCGCGCGGTTCGTGGCATAGAAGTGATTGAGGATATGCGTGATCTGATGATCCGCCGCGTACGGCGTGACGCCGAGTTCCTTGGCTATCGCTTGTCGGCCCAAGCCTTGCGCGATTAACTCGATGATCGTTTTCCAGCGCGTGAGCACCGGGTATTGCCCTATCTTCACGGTCACATGATACAGGTCGCATCGTTCGCACAACGCGCACGTCGTTTGGGCTCGGTACACCCGCTTGATGTGCTTGCGCGCTTGCGCTGCAATCTCCGCGCTCTCGTATCCGGCTACGGTGCATCCGTGAATCACTCATTGCTTTCGGCTAACGCGCGCTCGACGGCCTTATCTCCGGTGTTGATGCGAACCGGCTCGCCTGGTTCGTGAGACAGGATCGAGAGCACGTCGTCGCTCGCGATCTCTTCGACCTTCTTCTCTTGCGTTGCGCCAGGGTTCATCAGCGACACGAGGCTCACGGTGACATTGGGACCGGCGTCGGGCTTGATCCAGCCCGCGAGTTTCGCGAGTTGCGCCGTCGCGCGGATGGACGTTTCTTCGCTGCCGAGGATCGCATTTTCCGCGCAGCGTTCCATGATTTTCTTTTTGAGTTCCTTGGGCGGCTCCAAGGTGGAGAGCAGAATCTCTTGCACTTCGGGCGTCCGCAAGATGCGCGCTTGCAGCTTCTCGTCGGTCGAATCTTTGTGATCGAACCCCAACACCTTCATCGCGCGCTTGGCGTCGAGCCACTCCTGATAAAGCGCTCGCGCTGCCATTTCCGCGCGAAGGTGCGGCGTGCCGGAACTTTCCCACGTTGTTACCGTCATCGGCGCAGTCATGTCGAGTCTCTTGCGAAGCGCCGCGTTTTCTTCTTCAAGCTCGCGAAGTCTCTCGCCGCGTACCGGACGACCGCCGATCTCCGTGATTTTCAGCTTGCGATCTTTTGCCGGAGCGAAACCCTTACTCACGATCGCGCCTCGGCGTACAGGCCGCCCGGTGGAATCGGCGGCTCCTCGGGAACATTTTCATTGCCCCCGGTCGTGTACTCGCGATCTTCACGCGCCGCAAGAATGCTTGCGCGTATCTCGGCTTCCGTGGGCGGGACGTACGGCGCCCGCGGTGGCCTCGCGGCCTGCGCGGCTTCCTCGACGACCTCGGCTGCGGCTTCGCTCGCGTGCAACTGCAAGCGGTGCGCGTGCGCGCGGTACGCGGCGGCGATTGCGTTCGCCCAAACCCACGCGGCAAGTCCCGCCGTCGCCGAGGCGAGAACGACGAGCAGCGCAAGGCCCCCGACCGCGAGGAAGGCAACGACGTGCAGCAGTTCGAGGTCGGGGCTCAACGCTCAAGCTCCGCGAGAACTTCGGCCATTGTGGCGTTCTCAAGCCCGGATCGCTTGAGCGGCGCGACGGTGCGGCGCGGATCGCGGTGCTTCTTGTTGACTCCACGTTTCTTAGAGACGCCGCGCGAAGCGCGTCCTCCCATCGCGCCGATTACCTGGAAGTAGCCTGTCCCCGTGTACTTTTCGCGATTGGCGGCGTTGCCCGCGAGGCGGAACGCGAGGAGGGCGGCTCCCTTCTTGCCGCCGCTAGACACCGTTCGCCTCGCTTAACCTGGCAAGGATGAAGCCTTCGATCTCGTTGATTTGCTCGCCGCATGCAACGTGGCGCGGAAAGCCCGTCGCGCAGGCCATCATAAGCGATTGCGTTGCGTAGCTCGCCGCGCGACCGATTGCTTCGCGCGTTTGGCGTTTCTCTCTCTCGTGCCATTCGTGTGCGGGCGGGATCGACAACTCGATAGAGGTGCGCGGTTTTTCAAGGTCCGTCACTTCAGATGCCCCGCCGTCTCAACGATACGGAGCGCGCGACCGGGAACGCCCAAGAGCCCGCCGTCCTTCTTCTTGAGAACAATGAACTCGTCGGGCGATTGCGTTGCCTGCGTGCAGAGCGTTTCGATCATTCCCTCATCGTCAAGGCTTGGATCGCTTTTCTCGACGAACTCGTAGCGCAGAGTTTCTTCGCTGATGCCGATTCTCAACGGCGCTTCCCCGCTGCCGCGTCGTCGTTGACCTCAAGCGCGGCAGCAGCGCCGTCGCAACTCACCACGACGGTCATGCGTTGACTCGGCTTGCGAACGATGCGCGTCACGAACACCGTCTGCGGCGAACACGGGATTCCCACGACGGGGACGTGGTACGCGAGGCTTTGCGAAATGATCTCGATGTCGGCGAGTAGCGGCGGCGTGGGCGTCGGAGACGGCGCGACCCATGCGGGTTTCGGCGGGGGATGGTTCGTCATAGCCCCGTGCCCTTCGGGACTTGATTCCTGACGGGCGACACCTCGATGCGAACCGCCTCGATCTCTTTGGGCGTACCGCCGAGAGCTTCGCTCGCGTCAAGCGCGGCTTTGACGGCTCCGAGGATGCCGCGCGCCTTAACGACGTAGCGCAGCGAGTCGTTGATCTGGACGGCGAACGTCATGCTTCATCCCCAGGCAGAAGCGTGTAGCCTTCCTCGAATGCCTTGGCCGGAGAAATCGAAGTGTAGTCGTCGTCGTACATTACGAGGTAATCTCCGGGCATTGGAATATGCCGCGAGATCACTTCTTTAGGGACAGTCAACGGCTTAAACTTGCTATCCGCGAAATGCAACGTCGCCGACCCGTTAGAGTGAACGACAATGCCCTCGGCGAGCTTCAGGGCTCTCACTTCCTTGTGGCACTTATAGCGCGGAAGGCTAAGAGTTGCGCTCATCCGATCATCCCTTCACTCATAAACGCGACGACGATGTTCTGAAAGAGCGCGTCCTTGAGACGCTGATCGACGGGGAGATGCTCGTACGCGATAAAGCAGGGATGCTTCTTCTTGTCAGGGTCCTTTACGTCGCCGAAACTCCAGCCTTCGGCTTCTTTCTGTTTCAGCCAATTCTCGTGCGACTGCTCCGGCGTCGAACCGGGGTTGTCGATCTTGAATTGCACGCCGTTGATCGCGCTATTGCGCTGCCATTCCGGGGCATCGAACCAAAGCGGCTGAGAGTTGTCGCCGATGGTTTGGCAGTACACGCGGTTCGTCTCGTGGCATATCCGCGCTACGTCCTCGACGCGGAAAGTTTTCGGGCGCTCTTTGTGTTGTGTGTTCACGTTCCGACCATAACACGGCCCCCGGTATTTGGGAACGATGGCAAAGAAAGAAGCCGCCCCGCCTCGCCGGAACGGCCTCTTCTTTCCTAGGAGGTTGATCTTAGGAAGCTGATACCGGGACCGTCAAAACATTGTTTTGCTGGTCGGTGAACGCGACGGATGCGCCTGCGCCCGCGCCGATGCGCGAGATCGTGAACGGGCCGGGGCCAGATGCCGGGGACACCGTGGCGATTGCCGTGTTGCTCGAAACGGCGTTGTATACGTTGGGCTGGTTGTTGCTTTCCGCCAAGGTCACGACCTGGGTCGGGACGGTCGCGGAGAGAGTGACGTTCGCCGGGTTCGCCGTGATCGTGCCTGCGGCCGGGGGTGTGGTTCCGCCTGGCGGGGTTGTGCCGGCGGGAGCGATTGCCGCGAGCTTGGCGGTATTCGCGTCGATTGCGGTGGTTTGCGTCGTGAAATCGCCCGCGGAACCAGCGGTGAAGGCCGCGACGGCTGCGTTGGTCGCCGTCGTGTTGTTGGCGATGGAGACGTTGAGATCGGCTAATGTTTTTGCCATGTGGTCAATCCTTGCAAGAATTGGAGCGAGAAGCCACCTGCGAAAAGACGCGCTTTCGTGCGCCGGGATTTCGTCGTGTGACATGCTCTCACCGTAGCACGCAGCTTTCGGCGAACTTTTGAAGCGCGGCCAGGGCAGAATCGGCCACACGAGCACCGTGAGGAAGAGGATCAGCAAGCCGAAGAACCAGCAGACCAGCAGCGTGAGGGCAAGCCCGCCCATGTCGGCGACGATCACTCGCGAGCCTCGTGCATTTCTTCGCCGTAGCGTTCGGCTTCGCGGATGAGCTTGCGGCGGGCTTCCGTTTGTTCCAAGCGTTCCAGAAGTTCGGCAGGCGAAGGGAAGTCAGGAAGCAGGCGACGAGCCGCAATAGCGCGCCTGAAGCGGACAAGATCAAAGTCGTAGCGTTCGTCGTTCACCACCCCATCGTACCGGAAAGCGGCGGCGGCGGTAACGATGCGAGCGGGAAAGGTCTTTATCTTAGCAACTTGAAATCTTGAAATCAATGCACGTCATCGCCATGCTTGGGCAAAAAGGCGGCGCCGGGAAGACGACCATAGCCGTCCATCTCGCCGTCGCCGCACAGCAAGACGGCGTGGCCGTCGCCCTGATCGACACCGATCCGCAAGGCACGGCAAGCTCGTGGATCAAGTCACGCACGGCCAAGAACCCCACATCGGCCAGCGCGCCGCCGATCCAAGTGCATGCAATTCTCGAAGTCGCTCGGCAATCGGGCATAAGCTTGGTCGTTGTAGACACCGCCCCACATGCCGACGTAGGCGCGACGCGGGCAGTCGAAGACGCCGACATCATTCTCATGCCCTGCCGTCCCACCGCGTTCGACGTGGCCGGCATCGCGGGCGCGGTTCGGATCGCTCGCGTCACGGGAAGGCGGAGCGCCTTCGTTCTCAACGCATGCCCGCCAAGGGGCTACGAGCCTCCTCAGACGGCGCGCTTCCTGGAATCCTTGGGATACCCGGTCGCGCCGCAAACCATCGGCCAGCGCCAAGCCTATGCCCGCGCGACCGCATCCGGCCAAGCCGTCACCGAGTTCGACCCGCGCGGAACGGCTGCCGATGAAATACGCACTCTCTGGAATTGGGTCAAGGATACGTTTGCCAATGAAGAAACCGCCTCCCGACATCGCGACCCTAGCGCAGACGGAGAGCCTCCGGCAAGACCCGGAATCCCAACTGCTGCCGACGCCGAAGGTCAAGCCTCGTAGGCGCGTGGGCACTTCCGAGCGCATCTTCGTCCCGATCCGGCTGACCGTGGAGCAATGGACGGCGGTCAAGAAGAGTCAGATCACCGAGCGCATGAGCCTGCAAGAAATGGGCGTCATGGGCTTTTCCCTCGTGCTGCAAAAGTTGGGGATGAAAGGGTGGTGAGACGCAACGACTACTCGCAATATGTGCATACCGAGGAGAAGCGGGGGAAACCGTGAACGCCATGCTCGCTCAACGCAACGCCGTACGCGACGCACTGATCTCGGGGCTCACGGTCTTCACGAGGATCCCGGATGATCCGTACATCCGCGTTCGCATGAAGCGCGACGAGAGCGGCTTCTACGGGAAGCTGTGGTTCGACCGTGCTTCCTACGACGCGGGCGACGATCCGATGGTTGACATCAAGGGGACGCCGTGAAGCGGTGGCGCGACTTGGCGTTCTACATGATCGCAACATTCATCGCTGCGTTTATCATCGCGCGGTTTCGCACGCTTCACATTCTGCCGCCGACCGCGTGCGCCGTCCTCGACCTCACGCTCGCCGCCGCGGGAGTCTTCCTCTTACCCGAAAGCTTGCGTCCCAGGCCCACGCGATAACGTCTCAGCCCGTGGTCACGCAGCCGGGGGCGCCTGCCGATAGAACCGGATCGCGGGCGCAATCATGTTGGTCGCAAGCCAGGCGACCCAATGCGCCTTGAGGTACACGAGCAGGGCCGCAGGCGTCGTTGCTCCTGCCGCAACGCCGGCGATCCAGAAGCCGCCGGCCACGGCAACGAACGTCACCCACGCGCTTTCCAGCGCCGCCTCGATCTTCGTCTTGGTGAGAGGCGAGGCGACCGGTGTTGCGGGCGGGACGGCGGCTAACGGCGGTGTCGGATTCATGCCACCATTGTAGCAGGCGCGACGGGGCAGCCTGCGCTACGGGAAGTGAACGCCGTGACCTACGAAATAGAGCATCAGGATTGCCAGCACCACGAACAGCCCCGAGTACGGAGCGAGCGGAAAGGCCGGGGTCGGCCACGCGCCGATGAACGCCAGCAGCAAGAACAACCAAAAGAACACCAGCACGATCGTCATGCCGCACGCCCTTGCATACGTCGGGGGCTTGTTCCTATCGGTAACGAGTTGGTAGCGCGAGCCCGAGTCGCACGGGCGCCTGTGGGTGTAGAGCCCACCGAGCTGCTGTTGCTCCATCGCGCAACACAATCATACCCCGGAAAAGCAAGAAGCCCGGTTATGGGATACCGGGCTTCTTACCATTTGCGAGATAGCCGACAGAGAAGGACCAGGGATACGCGTCACTTCTGACTGAGGGGGTCGTTACGACGGCGTTCCCACGGCGTCCTTCAACCCGTCGTTGAGGCGGGGGCAAACCGCGAGCAACTCGGACACACCACGGCCGGGAACAACACCAAGCTCGCCCGCGACCCCGCCCGAAGCCGCTCCGCCTCGGCCACGGCACTCTCCAGCATCGCCGTCACCTGCAACATCGCGACCCCCTGCGAGGGACTCTGCACGGCAGCAAAGGCCGCTGCGGCGCGACGGAACTGCTCGGCATCGTAGGTCACGCCCGCACATACTCCCGACTAGGATCGCCGTCAGGACGCCGCCGGGCATCCGTGGGGCAGCGAAACCATCCCGAAGGCTCCGTAACCCCGTCCCAGGCGTTCAACGCCTCCAGAGCCGCCGTGACGTTCTCGTAGCAGTACTCAACGTCGTCCCAATAGTCGCGACGGTTTAACCGAGCAACAGGCCCAAGCTTGAGACGGAACTTCCCGAACGTCATGGGTTGAATCGCCGCGTACCGATCGCCGACGACCTTCGCGAAGGCGTACTCCCGCAAGATCGTAAGCGACTCCGGAAGTAGGCCCTCCAGGTTTCCGGAGAGCACGCATCCATCCCGAACCGCCGGCATGATCTCGTCAAGAAAAAACGATCGGCTCATTGCACCGCCTCCCGAAACGCATCGAGAACATCGACGACGGCCCGGCGGCACTCGTTCGCATCGAGGTTCCCGTGTACTTTGTAGCCCCAAGTACCTTGTTGCGCGGGGGACGCGCCCTGCTCAACCACCTCGTCACGACGCAACGCGCGAGCGATGAGATCGGAGTTGTGCCA
>Ga0302326_10022068_pt1 | contig 13023 bp, 13 predicted proteins | sample Palsa_T0_3_FD_202264 | JGI IMG/M metagenome (GOLD analysis project Ga0302326, IMG submission 202264) | Peat permafrost microbial communities from Stordalen Mire near Abisko, Sweden - Palsa_T0_3 | ecosystem: Environmental > Terrestrial > Soil > Palsa > Peat permafrost | place: Sweden: Abisko... | reverse complement strand
CGTCGAGGCACCCATATGGGGACGGACCGACGCAAAGAACACAACGAGGACCGCGATGCTTGCGATGCCGACGATGGTCGCGACGCGGCCTCGCGGCGTACCGCGATATCGCCACGCTCCTAGCGCGCCGCCGACTGCCAGAAAGATCGCTTGATCCTCTTTTACCGCAAGCGCGAAGGCCGCCGCCACGAGCGTCCAGCCAACGAGACCCGCATCGAACGAGTACAGCGTCCACGCGACGGCCGCCGGCGCGAAGCCGTTCTCGTGAAAGTCCCCGAACGTCAAGCCCGCAAGGGCGGGATAGAGCCACACGACGACCGCGGTCAGACGCGCCGCGCCCACGCCGCCGCGCGGACGAACGAGTCCGTACACCGGGGGCGCTACGAGCGCGCCCGCGATGGCTTGCAGCGCGACGAGCGTAAGCGGTGAGTGCACGAGTGCGACCGCGGCGCCGGCGACATAGAGAATCGGCGAGAAATGGAAAGCCCAGTGCGAACCTTCGATCGGATTGCAAAAACATCCGAACGCGCTCGCGACGGTTTGTGAAAAAATGCCAAAATCGACGAGGTTACGATGGGCCGCGTACTTGATCGCCCCGAGCCATGTAAAAAGCCCGGCATAGGCGAGGCACCCGATCCAAAGGAACCGGTCGCGCACGTCTTAGCGCGCGCCGGCGCGGCGCACTTGCTGCAGGTACGGCCAGATGAACGCGTCGATGTTCCCGTCGAGCACGCCGGCAACGTTTCCGGTCTCGACGTCGGTGCGGTGGTCCTTGACGAGCTGATATGGCTGCAGCACGTACGAACGGATCTGCGATCCCCATTCGTTCGCTTGCCGTTCGCCGCGGAGATCGGCGAGCTTCCGATCGCGCTCTTCGGCCGCGCGTGCGACCAGCTTGGCGCGCAGCACATTCAGCGCGACGTCGCGATTCTGCGCCTGCGAGCGTTCCTGCTGCGAAGCGACGATGATGCCGGTGGGCACGTGGATCACTCGCACGGCCGACTCGGTCTTGTTGACGTATTGGCCGCCCGCTCCGGACGATTTAAACGTTTCGACGCGAAGATCGTCGGGTTTGATCTCGACTGCGGCGGCATCGCCGGCCTCGACTTCGGGCACCACGTCCACCGCGGCGAACGAGGTATGTCGCCGGTGCGCGGCGTCGAACGGCGAGAGGCGCACGAGCCGATGCACGCCTCGCTCGCTTTCGAGCATGCCGTACGCGTTGCGGCCGCGCACGAAGAACGTGATCGATTTGAGGCCCGCTTCTTCCGCCGGCGACTCGTCCACGATGCGCGTCGTAAAGCCCTTCGATTCGGCCCACCGCAAATACATGCGCGCGAGCATCCCGGCCCAATCCGCCGCGTCCACGCCGCCGGCTCCCGCGAAGATGCTCACGATCGCATCGTGCGAATCGAACTCGCCGCTAAAGCTCGAGGCCATTTCAAGCGCCTCGACGCTCTCCTCCGCCAGCGCGATGTTGCGCTCGGCTTCGCCTTCGGCGGCGGGATCGTCTTCAAAAAGCGCGAGAAGCTCGCGCGCATCGGCGAGCGATCGGGCGATAGCGTCGAACGACGCGGCCTCGTCGCGCAGTTCGGCGAGGTCTTTCATCACGCGCTGTGCCGAGTCGGAGTCGCTCCAAAACTCGGGTGCGCGCGAGCGCTCGTCAAGCTCGGCTAGGCGGCGGCGCTTCCCTGCGTCGTCAAAGACGCTCCTTGAGCGCGCGAAGGCGCTCTTCGAGACGTGCGACGGCGGCTATTTGCGTTTCGCTCATGCGAGCAATCGGTTTTTCGGTGAAGCGCTTCTCCCCTTGTCGGCTCGGCTGCTCGTCGTGATACGAAGCGCACCTATCACGACGGAGGTTCACCAATGTACGTTCAGCCGCTCGAGGGCTCGTTGAGCCCGAACACGCTCGCATCGCCGACGGCGAATCCGCAGGCGGAAGGCGCCGTTTTCTCCGGCGCCGGCGCACCCGCCACGGGCGACAATATTTCGCGCCTGGTCCCGCCATGGCTCAACGACGGCGGCGGCTCGGCGCAGTACGGCGACGGATCTGGATCGGGCGCCATGCAATCGGTCTTCGGCTCGCTGATGGGCGTGCTGCAGCAGTTGATGCAAATGCTGCAATCGCTCATGGGCTATGGCTGCAACCCACCCTCCGGTTCGGGCGGCTGCAGCGCGCCCTCCGGTTCGGGCGGCTGCAACCCGCCCGGCTTCGGTCCGAGCCCCAGCCCCTGTCCGCCGTCGGGCAACGAGCGCTTCTTTCAAAATGCGTCGGGTTCGAGTGAAGGCGATCCGCACTTATCGTTCGACGGACGCACGTGGAACAACATGACCTCGCAGCCCAACCTGCTCGACTCCGATTCCTTTTCGGGCGGCTATCGCGTCTCGACGCAGGTTACGTCGCCGAACGATAAAGGCGTTACGTGGAATCAGTCGGCGACGGTGGCGCTGAATAACGGCGCGACGACGGTCACGATGAACAACGACGGTCAGGCGTCGATTACCGAAAATGGTCAATCGGTCGCCATCGCGCGGGGGCAAACGCTGCAGCTCGGCAACGGCGAATCGGTCCGGTACGAGCAGAACGGCTCGCTCGAGGTCACCGCGCAAAACGGAGAGGGCGGCCGCCTTCAAACGACTCTCACGGCCGAAGGACGAGGCGTGAACGTTGACGTCACCGCGCACGACGTCGATCTCGGCGGTACGCTCGTCAACGGCTACGAGCGGCGCGAGCAGCCTCCGTCGCCGAGTCCGGGTCCGCTCCCGCCGCCGATCTCGCTGCCGATCACGCCGCCGATCTACAATCCGATTCCGTCGCCGATCTCAGGCCCGGTACCGACGCCAATCCCCGGCCCGTTCCCAGTCCCCGCGCCGATCGGAGAAGGTCCACAACCGGCCTATTGACGTCTGCGCAGCAAGGGGCAAGGCGAGCGTGCGGTGTCCTCACCGCCCGCTCGTTCCTCGCGGGAAGACCGGGCGCAGGGGCATCCTTGGGAAACGCTGAAAGGGTCCTCACTTTTCCCTGCTAGCTATCCCCCTAGCTAACTCTTCCTAAGAGGTTACTGCTCTATGCACAGACGTTCGCGGCTCGTCGCCGCCCTCGGCTGCGTGGCCACGCTTGCGATGGTCGGCTGCGCCGCCAACTCCGCGGTGACGCCGCTTGCCGGCACCACCCAACAAGCGCAAACGCGCGTTCCCATGGGTCCGGATTGGATCTTCAAGGACGGCGTGCTGTATCACACGCCGCACTATATGGCGACTCGTTCGGCCGCTCAGCATCAGGTCAGCCGTGCGATTCTCCTCGACTACGGCGGTGGACCGGTCCTCGTGACGCCGAAAGTTTACATCGTCTTCTGGGGTTACAAGACCTACGGTGACCCCGACAACGTAGCGAAGCTGCTCAAGACGTACTCCAAGCACATGGGCGGCAGCAGCCACAACAACATCTACACCCAGTACTATGAGAAGTCGGGCTCGACCACGACGTACATCACCAACCCGAAGAAGCAACTCGGCGGCGTTTGGTTCGACGATACGAACGCGGTTCCGGCCCACCCGACCGATTCGCAAGTAGCGGCTGAGTCGCTCCAGTTGATCGCGCAAGTCGGCTACGATGCCAATGCATCGTACGTCGTCGCGACGCCGACCGGACACAGCACGATCGGCTTCGGCACTTCGTGGTGCGCGTACCACAGCGCGACGATGAGCAACAACGAGCTCGTCTCGTACACCAACCTGCCGTACATGCCGGATGCCGGCACCAGCTGCGGCGCCAACTTCACGAGCCCGCCGAAGGACGAAACGTCGACCGATGAAGGCGTGACGATCGTCGAAGGCCACGAGTACGGCGAGTCCGTGACCGATCCGAATCCGCCGACCGGCTGGTACAACAATGCGGAAGGCGAGATCGGCGACATCTGCGCGTGGCAAGATATCCAGAACGATAAGTTCGGCAAGAAGCAATACACGATGCAGCCGATGTTCAGCAACGCGACGCAGTCGTGCGTCCAGGGATATCCGAGCAACTAACCCCGCCTACGGCGACCAATGACGGCGAGCACGCTAAAAACGCGTGCTCGCTTTCTTTTCGGAGGGCATTCCCGGCAGCCGCTGAATTGGTTAGTTCCCTAGCTTCCTTCTGCGAGGTCACATGAAACGAATAACGCGACTTACTGCGGCGCTTGGCTGCGTGGCGACGCTCGCCTTGACCGCCTGTGCCACAAACGCGGGCTCCACGCCGTCGCTGGGCGCGGCGCCGCAATCACGGATCGCCTCAATCGCGGGTCCGGGATGGATCCAAAAGGACGGCATCGTCTATCACATTCCGCACTATATGGCGACCCGCGAGATGGCCGCGCGCCAGGCAAAGCCCCCGCCGACCACATTCAGCTATTACGGCGGCGTCGTGCTCACCGCACCCCACGTCTATCTTATTTTCTGGGGCTACGATACATACGGCGATAAGAAGAGCGTTCAACCGCTGATGACCGCGTATATCGGCGCGATGGGCGGCAGCGGGCACAACAACATCTACACGCAGTACTACGAAAAGTCGGGCAGCACAACGACGTACATTACGAACCCGAGCCAGCAGCTCGGCGGCACGTGGAACGACGATCAGCACGCCGTCCCGGCCCATCCGAGCGACGCCCAGGTGGCGCAAGAAGCCGTCTACGGCGTCTCGCACTTCGGCTACGATCCCAACGGCTCGTACGTCGTAGCAACGCCGCATAACCACAGCACGAACGGGTTCGGCACGCAGTGGTGCGCGTATCACAGCGCGACCGTCTCCGGCGGCAATCTCGTTTCGTACACGAACATGCCGTACGCGCCCGACGCCGGCAGCTCGTGCGGCGCGAGCATCATTCATCATCCCTCCGACGAGAAAGCCATCGACGAAGGCGTGACGATCATCGAAGGCCACGAGGAAGGCGAATCCGTCACCGATCCCAACCCGGGGGCGGGATGGTACAACTACACATACGGCGAGATCGGCGACATCTGCGCGTGGAAGAACATTGCCAACGATACGTTCGGCACGGCGTCCTACACGATGCAGCCGATGTTCAGCAACGCGACGCAGTCCTGCGTCCACACCTATAACTAAAGGAGGTCGAAGAATGCGACGACTCTTTACCTGCGCCGTACTGCTCGCATTGGCGCTGGCTCCGTCAATCGCGCGTTCGCAATCGTCCATGTCGCCCGCGATGGTCGGGGTGGGCGCGCACGGCTATGACTGGCTCATCGGAACGTGGACGTGCAAGAACCCCACGCCCTCGGCGATGTCCGGTCCCGCCGTGACGACGTTAACCGTCGCCCGAAATGGTGCCGGCGCGCTCTCGGTCCACACCACGGGAACGAACTTCGACGGGCTCGGCTACGTGGTCTACGCTGCGAAGACCAAAACGTGGTGGAATCCGTCCGTCCTCGCTACCGGCGACTACAGCACCGAGTCGTCGCAGCAGACCGGAAAGAAGACCCTCTGGGCCGGAACCTACTATAGCGCCGGCAAGAGCAATGCGATCCGCGATACCTACACCATGACGACGATGACCTCGTTCAAGGATCTTTCCGAAGCGCAGGTCAACGGCGCTTGGAAGACGGAAGCCAACTCGACCTGCACGAAATCCTGACGCGCGTTTAGCGCCCAGGCGTGTTCCGACCGGCAGGGCCCCTTACTAGCGGGCCCTGCCGGTCTCATTGTCGAAGGGCCAAGCGAGCGGAGGCGCGATAGTGGCTACCTCGGAGCGGCCAGCCGGCACTAGAAGAACCGGCTGGAGGTTTCATGTGCCCGTCTGTTTTGCAATTGCGGGCGGCGCTCTTCTCGTTCTCATCGCGGAGATTTTGGCGGGTGCCCGCATCATTCCGGAGAGCATCAAGGACGCCGGATTGATCCTCGGCGGAGCGTTGATGGGTCTGGTCGCCGTGAGCCTCAACGAGATCTACCGAGCGGAGCCCGAGCGGCTCAAGGAGGAGCGCGAACGCGAGGCCGAGCGCCAGCGCCATCAAGAAGAGCGCCGGCTCGATTTCGAGCAGTACCGTTCCCTGCAAGCCGAACTGCGCGAGACCAAGACGCGCGCCGCGAGCCTGCAGGCAAAGATCGAGCTCACGGGAGCGCTCGATCGGGATCGAGTCGGCGACGCGCTGCTGCTCGGCTTCTATTTCCATCGCCGCAACGAGCGCCTTGCATCCTCACGCGAATCGATCTTCCGCACCGCGGCCGAGCGGCTCAAGCTCCTCACCGGCAAAGTACACGAGATCAAGCTCGAGAAATCCGCACTCCACGAAGTCCTCGAGCTCACCTACGGACCGATCGTCGCCGAATCGTTCGATCTGGGCTACGTGCTCAGCCATCTCGGCGAAGACGGCCTGCCCGAAAGCCGGATTGAGATCCTCAGCGAGTTGGAGCGGCATCTCAAATCGCTGCGACCCAATACGCGGGACGGCGCGGTGCCCGACATGCCGCAAGAGGTCACGGGGCTCTTCAGAAAGCTTGCCGGACGCGTCGTTTCGATCGTGCGGCGAAAGGCTTGAGGCCACGATCCGCTAAACGAATTTCTCCTATGGGGACGCTTCGCCGTCTGACGATGGTAGCGCTTGCCGGCTTCGCCTTCAGCGCCTGCACGCATAGCGATTACACGCCGAACGTAATTCAGCTCACACCGAACGGCTCCGCGTCGAGTCCGGCTAGCGAGTCGATCGCATCGTCGTTCACACTTTTCGCTGTCGAAGACGGCTACACGGGCCCATTCACCGCCGATGTCACCGTCGGCGAGTGCTGGGTGGTTCAAGCGCCGGTCACGACCGGCGGCGCGTGGACGATCGTGCCGCAAGGTTCGACCTGCGCCAAGCTCAATACCGAACAAATTCGCGTTACCGACCAAAAGGGCAATACCGCGACCACCTACATTCGCTCCACGAAGTAGCGCGCGCTCGACGAAACACTCAAGCGCGCGCCGCGTCGCTCTGCTATAGTGTCTCCTTTGGAGGTTCACGCATGATTCAATTTTCGCGCATTCTCGTCGCGACCGTCGCGGCTGCCGCTTTCCTCACCACCGGCCCGGCGTTCGCGCAGAACGCGCCGCCGCCGGCACCCGCCATGACCGGCGCTCCGAAGTCGAAACCCCCGAGCAAACAAGGCAAGAATAAGTGCGGTCAAACGCCTAAAGGCTGCCACAAGAAACAGGCCAAAGGCACGGCTCCCAACGGGGCGCAGCCGGCGGGCGCACCCCCGGCAGGCGCGCCGCCGGCCGGCGGCCCACCGCATACGCCGTCTCCCTAGGGCGTTTACGCTCGCGGAAGCCGTAGAACCAAAAACACGCTGGCGACCATCAGCACTGCGGCAATCGCCACGATCACGGCCCTAGGTCCGATAAAATTGAAGCGCTGGCTGAGCGCGGTCAAGAAGAGCGCCGTCGCGAGGAAGACGGTCACCCGCACGTAGTCGTCGCTGCGATCGCGCGTTTCGACGCCCCTTTTAAAGTGCTCAGTGGCGATGGCTTCCAGATGGGTCGCCGCCGCAGCGTTGGCGTTCTTGTATTGCGCCATGAAGATCGGTCCCGCTGGCGCCGATGGATTGTGTAGCGGATCGCGCGCCATCCACGCCGCGAATGCCACGGCGTATTCGGGCCGGAAGCGGCGCTCGTAGAAGGCGGCGACTTTCTCGTGGCCCGCGACCTTCGCCGCCACCCAGCCGTTGAACGTCACCGTGTCGTAGAGGCGATCCTGACCCGCGAGCGTCGCCTTCTCTTGTGAGAGGACCGTATACCGCTCGTACAGCGCATAGGATTCGGACGAAATCCCCTCCCACCGCGACGCTTGATAGCCGCTCCACGCCGTCGCCACCGCGACCACCGCCAAGACGAACGCCTCGACGAACCCGATCCACTTGCCCTGGGGTTTCCCCGCGGCGTGGCCGTGGTGACTCAAATCGTGCGCGAGCTCGACATTCGAACTTGCATCGGACACGTCGTCACGCTTAGCGGGAAGCGAAACCGTGCCCTCCAGGGAAGCAGTGCCGGATGTTTGCCGTTACCGCTCGCCGGCGCGCCGCGCTCGCCGCGCTGCTCTCGGCGATCGCGTTTGCCGGATGCACGCACTCCGGCGCCGGCCGCTCCGGACCGCCGCACGTTCTGCGGATCGCGTATCCCGGCGATCCGGCGTCGCTCGTGCCGTTCCTAGCGATCGATCAGGAAGTCCTCGCGGTGGATGCGCTCTTCTGCCAAACGCTCATCGGGCTCTCCGGCGATAATCGCGACTTCCCGCTCTTGGTCACGCGCATTCCGTCGCGCAGCAACGGCGACGTCTCGGCCGACGGCACGCGGATCACTTATCACCTCCGGCCCGACGTTCGCTTCGCCGACGGCGTCCCGCTGACGTCGGCCGACGTCGCCTTCACCTATCGAGCCCTCTTCGATCCTCGCAACCGCACGGTCTCGCTGGAGAACTATCGCCGCATCGCGTCGCTGCAGACCCCCGACGCGCACACCGTCGTTATTCGGCTGCATCAGCCGTGGAACGCCGCCGTACACGTCCTTTTCGCGCAAGCCGATTACCAATACGGCATTCTGCCGAAGCATGCGTTTGCCGATACCAAGGTGGTCGGCACGGCGTGGGAGAGCGCGCCGTTCGGCACCGGACCCTTCCGCGTTGCGAGCTGGCAGCGCGGCGATCGCATCGTGCTCGTGCCCAACGCTTTCTACCGGCCGCGACCGAAGCTCCATCAGATCGTGCTGCAGGTCGTACCCGATCTCAACTCCAACTTCGTCGCGCTCGAGTCGGGCGCCGTCGACGCCGGCACGCTCACGCCCGAAAATGTCGTGCAAGCCGCGCGAACGCCCGGACTACGCGTTCTGCGCTTCCCCGAGAACTCGACTCGATTGCTCTATTTAAATACGCGCACGGATCCCACCAGCGACGTGCGCGTGCGCCGTGCAATTGCCGACGCGCTCGATTATACGGCGCTCGCCCGCGCATGGCGCAACCAATTTGCGCCGGCGACGTCGTTTCTTCCGCCCCCGATCGTACGCTGGCAGAGCGTCGCGATTCCACCCTACGCGCACGACGCGCGCGCCGCCGCGCGCGAGCTCGACGCGAGCGGCTGGCATCTCGATCACGGCGTTCGCTCGAAAGGCGGCAAGCCGCTCGAGGGTCTCATCGGCGTCAACTCGGAGGATCCCATCAACGTTCGGATCGCGACGCTCGTACAGGCGCAGCTCGCCGCGGTCGGCATGCAGTTCACGATCAAAGCAAACCCCGTGCGCATTTGGTTCAGTCCGGAAGGCTTGCTGCGCAACGGCAAAGCGGCCATCATGGGCGAGACGTGGGTCGGCGGCAGCGATCCCGAACAATCGTTGAACCTGCGCTGCGTGCAAGCCGTCAAAGGCGGTGACAATCACTCCTGGTACTGTTCGCCACGCTTCGAGGCGCTCTTCGACCGTCAAGCGCGCACGCCGAACAAGGCGCAACGCGACCGTGACCTCGACGCGATCCAGCTCCTCGTTCACGAGGACGTCCCGGTGATTCCGCTCTATTACGAAGACCGCTTGATCGGAACGGACGCACGCGTGACCGCTTATCGGCTCAATATGCTCTGGCTTCCGGTCAAGCCGGAAACGTGGGACGTGCGATAGCCGACGGAAATGACGCCGCGCGCGTCGTCGTACGTCACGACTCGGTCGAAAAATGCCTGAATGCCGGCGTTCGTGAGCGGCGGTCTGCCGGGGATGTCGACGATCCTGATGCTGTCGGCGAACGACGTACCCGCGACGACCGACGTTGCCTCGGTCGCAGCGCCCGGTGGAGCGAAACCCAGCCGCGTTCCGGGCGTAACGAGACCGTTGTGCTGCGGGATGTCGCGCGCGTCGGCGCTATGGATCCACGGCACGCCGTTGCCGGTGTCGAACGAAATGAGCAAGCACGTGGACGTCGCCCGTCCGTTGACGAACAGGCACGTTCGCGGAAGCGCGTAGCGCTGGCCCGGACGCGTTCCGGGCTCGAGTTGAAACTCGGCGGAGCCCGGAGGCTCGTCGCCCCCCAGCTCCAGCGTTCCGCCGTTCCTCGTAAGGATCACGTTGTAGGTCGTTCCACGCCGTCCCGATAGCATAAGGATCGGATTGGGAACGTTGCCGTCGCCGCTCATGACGCCCGTCAGTCCGGCGCCGAAGATGCCGTAGCCGTCCATGGCTTTCGGACTATGCAAGTTCGGCAGCCGGCATTCCGGATTCGTGCTCGGACACGACGCCGACGTGAGATACGCGATCGGGACGGCCGCCGGCGTCGACAATTTGGCGAAATGCAGCTGCGCGTAGCAAACGACGCCGCTGAACGTGATCCGAGGCGGATTGCCGTACGTAACGTGAGTCGGCGTCTGCGTGCACTGGACGCCGCTGCCGGGTGCGTCGAGACCGGCATCGGCGAACGCGTGAAGTCCCGAGGACCCTGAATCGAAGCCGAACGGCAGCGGCTTACCGTTGCCGAGCGCGATCGTGATTTTGGCCGAATACGTACCGAAGTGCGGATTTTCCGCAACCGTCAGCGGAATCCGAACCGGCGTATCGGGCGTGCCGTTCGGCGACGCATAGTGCGCGCAGCCGATCGCCGGAAGCGCAAGGAGCGCGCACAAGAGCGGGACGTAACCTTTCGCGCTCACGCGTAACGAGCGCTTTGCGGCTTCTGCCGCTAACAACATGACGCCGTCCTTTCTACGGCTTGCCGGCCAGGACTGCTTCTAGCCGGGGATTAAGTCGCCGCTATGAAGGCAGCCGGCTGGCGGGCGACGTTGCTGACGCTGTGCGCGATCGTCGCGACGATCGCTATTGCCGACACCTATTTGGAGTTCGGAGGCCCACACGTAACCTCGCTCGTCGGCCAGTGGGGCGATACGGTCGGCGCTTCGTCGCGGCCGTTCCATCTCGTCGTGCTCTCCATCGATCCCGGCCACGGCGCGGACCTTGCGGGCCTGCGCGCGGGCGATCTCATCGACGTCCGCGCCAGCGCGCCGGTCGAGCGCTTGTGGCTCTTCGGGCAACCTCCGATCGCGCACCCTGTAACGATACTCGTTCGCCGAGGGACGCACCAGCGTCAAGCCACGATCGTTCCGCAGGCGGCGACGCTGTATCGGATCCTCTTGCTCACGCCGATTTGGTTTGGATTCGCGTGGATCGCGTTGTTTGCCGCCATCATCGCCTGGCGGCGATACGGCGATCCGCAAATGCGCACGCTCTGCCTATTGTTGGTCGCATACGGGCTTTGGGAGTCGACGAATCAGCACTACGCTTCGTCCGAACGTCTTTGGGTGCTGATCGCACTCGCCGTTGCAAACGTCTTGGGCACGTCGGCCGTCGCTTTTTGGGCCGCGTGCGCGGGCAGCTTCGCGCCGCCGCGCACGCCCGCTCGCCGAGCGCTGCAGTGGACGTGCTACGCGCTGATCACGATCTCGATCGCCGTCGGCCTTACTAAGATCGCTGCGCTCGTGACGCTGGCTGCCGATCCGGTTGTGCTGACCTCCGCCGCGGCATCGGTCCCCTTTGTGCTTGCGTACGCCGCCGCCGCCGCGTGCGCGATGCTCGCCATCGGAGCGTCGCGCGGCCCGGAACGCCAGCGTGCGATCTGGTCGCTCGTTCCCGGCGCAATCCTTATCGGGATCGGTTTCGGAGCGGAGGCCCTGCAAGGAGTGATCAAATCGTACGACCTCGCGTGGGCCGTCTTCTACGTCGCAGCAGCAATCAACATCATCACACCGATGGTGCTCACGTACGTTGCGCTCAACCGACGGCTGCTCGACATCGGCTTCGTCCTCAACCGCGCCGCCGTCTTTGCGATCGTATCGACGACGCTCATCGCAGCCTTCGTCATCGTCGAATGGGTCGCCAACGAATGGATCAGCGCCAATCACACCACCAGCGCGATCGTCGCCATGCTCGTCGCGCTCGCGCTCGGCTTCTCCATTCGATACGTGCACAACTTCGCCGACCGGTTCGTCGACCGCGTGCTCTTCCACAAGCGCCATGAAGCTGAGGCGGCGCTGCGACGATTCGCGCATGAAGCCGGTTTCATCACCAACCGCGCGACGCTCCTCGATCGCGCGGTCGCGACGGTCAAAGCGTCGACCGGAGCCGACGCGTCGATCCTCCCGCTCGACGACGGGCGCGCGGACATCAGTGAGAACGACCCGGCGCTCGTCGCACTTCGCGCCTGGCACAAACCGGTCGATCTCGAACTGCTGCCCGATTCCGCGCTCCGCGGGCAGTTCGCCTTTCCGATGGTTGCGCGCGGTGCGCTGGTCGGCGCGCTGATCTGCGGCACGAAACAGGAGAGCGAGGTCTACGCGCCCGACGAATCCGACGCGCTCCAGTCACTCGCCGACGGCGTGGGAAGCGCGTTGAGCGTGCTCGGACACGCCCGCAACGGCTCCAACGGCGAGCTCGGCGGGGCGATCGCCGAGCTGCGCGCCGCCATCAAGGATTTGCGGGAGCTGCACCGATGATCGCGCCGTACGCCGGCACGATTCTCCTGATCGCCGGCATTCTGACCGCCGGCGTGCTGGTCGGCGTCATCGCACCGCGGCTTGTACTCGGCGTCGTGCTCGGCGTTGACGAGCCCTCGCCGGCAGTCGTCCTCTTAGCGCGTCATTGGGCGCTCCTCATCGGACTCGTCGGCGTGCTCCTGATTTATGCGGCGGGACACCCCGAAGCGCGTCTTCCGGCGCTCGTCGTCGGCGCGATCGAGAAGTTGGCTTTCGTGGCCATGATCTTCTTTACGCCGCTGCGGCGGCGCCCCATCGCCGCGCTCGCCGCGACCGCCGACGCGATCATGACGGTGCTGTGTGTAGTGTTGCTCGTCGGTGGGTCTTAGGCTACTACGCTAACCGGGTTCTCGCCGAAGCCGCCAGATAGGCCCGTGTCATGAGGCGCCGAATCGGCGGCTGAGGCTTGCTCAACGCCTGGCAAAGCGGCCGGAATCGCCAGGTAGCAACTCGAAAAGGATCGGGATATGGGGAATCCCGGTTAAGACAGCCTTCTG
>Ga0302326_10022067_pt1 | contig 13024 bp, 10 predicted proteins | sample Palsa_T0_3_FD_202264 | JGI IMG/M metagenome (GOLD analysis project Ga0302326, IMG submission 202264) | Peat permafrost microbial communities from Stordalen Mire near Abisko, Sweden - Palsa_T0_3 | ecosystem: Environmental > Terrestrial > Soil > Palsa > Peat permafrost | place: Sweden: Abisko... | reverse complement strand
CGCGTCAGTTCGGTTTGAAAGCACTGAATCGTGCGCTCGAAGGCGTTAAAGGCGAAACTGCCGTTCACCTCTGCTTCGGATATGCGGCTATGGTCGCTAATCGTCCATCGGAATACCAATTCCTGGCTGAACTGGCCGATGCGCACGTTGATAATATTTCTATCGAAACTGCGCAGTCGTCGCTGGATTGTTCGGTGCTCGCCAAGCTTCCCGGCAAGAACATCATCCTGGGCGTGCTGGATCTTTCCACCAACGAAGTGGAGACTCCCGAAAAAGTCGCCGCCCGGATTCGCCGCGCGCTTCCTTACATCAGCGCCGAGCGGCTGGTGATTGCTCCCGATTGCGGCATGAAATACCTTCCGCAAGACGTAGCTTTTGGAAAACTAAAAGCCATGGCCGCCGGCGCTAGCATTGTTCGCAAGGAAGTAGGCGATCGCCACCTGGCGTCTCAAAACGCCTGAGGTTCAACGACGCGTTCAATCGACACATACATCGGACCCACGCCCAGCGTTCCCACCAGGAACCATGTGAAGCGGCCCGTTCGATTTACGGCCAGAAACCGCGCGTGCTCTCCGGGAGCGAGGTTGAGCTCGACGGTCTTCCAGTTCCATGTATTGTCTACTTGCAAACGATGCCGCCCGGGCTCGACTTCGCGCGATATTTCGTCGCCGTGCATCAGCTCTCCCAGCCGCTTTCCATCCAGCTTCACGATAATCTGGCGCTGCTTGATGTCGTCCGGCGATTTTCGACTGACGCTGATACGAGACTCCACGATTCGAGTATAGGCCGCATTCTGAATTTCTAGTCGGGATACATCACGCGCTCCAGGAAAAGTCCCGACGCCGGCGCGGTCCAGGCCGCGACATCAATCGCCGAATTTGTTTGACCATTCAGAAGGCCGGAAAAATCGGCCTCGGCGATTTCTCCCCGGCCGAGTCTCACCAACACTCCCACGATTCGCCGGACCATGCGCCACACGAAGTGGGAGGCGGTGATGCGGAAAATAATCAGATCGCCCTCAACTTCGATCAGGGCATCCTCCACCACGACGATGGGCGATTCATCGGGGCGCGAAGGGTCTTCGGCGCGGAACGCACGGAAATTGTGGCGGCCGATCAGCAAACGCGCGGCCCGCGCCATGGCCGCGGAGTCCAGCGGCTCCTTGACCCACCAAACATATTTCTTGAAAAAGGCCGTGCGCCGCGTCGAGATCTGGTACATATACGATCGCGCCACTGCGTCGTGGCGCGCATGAAAGCTCGCGGGCGCCCCAGTCACATCCAAGAGACAGACATCCGATGGCAGACGGCTGTTGATGGCGCGCAAGATCTCATCCGGACGTGGCCAGTTCCGCCGGGCATTCTGTTTCGGCGGACGAATCCGAAGATGCGCCACTTGAGCCCGGGCATGCACGCCGGCGTCCGTGCGGCCCGCGCCCTGAAGGTCGACTTCGCATCCAAAGAAATCCTCCGCGGCCTTGCGAAGCTGGCCTTGCACGGTGCGCGCGTTGCGCTGCTCCTGCCACCCGCTGTATTTGGTTCCATCGTATTCAATGGTCAGCTTCCAGCTTTTCGGTTCCTCTGTCGTTCGCCCAGAAGCTTTCAAATCCCAGTGTAGCCCCGCCGTCCGCTCGCAATGCTATGATGGAGCGCTTTAGGAGAGAGCGAATGTTCAAAGAGTTCAAGAATTTCATCATGCGCGGCAACGTGTTGGACCTGGCTGTTGCCGTGATTATCGGCGCGGCTTTTGGAAAGATCGTGACGTCACTGGTGAACGACATTCTGATGCCGCCGCTCGGACTCGCCCTCAAGAGCGTCGATTTCACCAACCTCTTCATCGACCTCTCCGGCGGTCATTACCACACGCTGGCCGAGGCCAAGGCGGCCGGCGACGCTACCATCAACTACGGAAGTTTCGTCAATAACGTCATCGATTTTCTGATTGTGGCATTCGTGATCTTCCTGATCATCCAGCAGGCCAATCGGCTCAAGAAGCCTGCCGCAGCGCCCACCACCAAGGAATGCCCGTTCTGTCACACCACCATCGCGCTGGCGGCCACGCGCTGCCCGAATTGTACGTCGAATTTATTGGCCGCCACTCCCTGACGGTCATGGTTCGGTAGGGGGCCACTCCCTGACGGTCATGGTTCGGTAGGGGGCCACTCCCTGACGGTCACGGTTCGGTAGGGGGCCACTCCCTGACGGTCATGGTTCGGTAGGGGGCCACTCCCTGACGGTCATGGTTCGGTAGCGTCGCGCCTACAGCGTGATCTCGAGGCCTTCATAAGCGCAGCAGACTTCCAGCGGCGAGCCGAGACTGCTGGCCAGTTCTTGCGCCTTTCTTTCGATAAACGCGATGAACTCGTCGTCATGCGAAGGATCGTGATGCGTCAGGATCAGGCGGCGGACACCCGCCGCGGCGGCCAGTTCTACCACATACAGGTACGTGCTATGACCCCAATGCCGCTTGGAAGGATACTCTTCCGGCGTGTATTGCGCCTCGTGAATGACTACGTCGGCGCCTTGCATGTACTCGGCGTGCCGGCGGTCGCCTTCCTCGAGAATCGACTCCAGCCGCCCCGCCGGAGCGCCCTCACGCCAAATATTCTCGAAGTACGGTTCGTGATCGCATAAGTAACAAATGGACTGCCCTCCGGCTTCGATGCGATATCCGAGGGTCGGCGATGGATGATTCATGGGATGCGCCCGCACTGTGATGCCATCGATTCGATGAACGCCTTCCGTCAGATCTTGGTACGCGATGCGGGCAGCCAGCTGGTCGAGCTCCACCGGGAAATAATGATGCTCCATCTGACCGGCCAGCACGTCGCGCAAGGAGAGATGCGCGCCCTCCGGTCCGTAGACCTTGAAGCGATTGTCCGGTTGAAACAGAGGCGCGAAGAAGGGAAAGCCTTGAATGTGATCCCAATGGGTGTGCGAAAGCAGAATGGTGGCCGAGACCGGCCCCGCCGCGCGAGCTAACAAGTGGTTGCCTAACGACCGGGCGCCGGTGCCGCAGTCCAGCACCAGGATCCCGCCCGTGGGTGTAGACAGCTCGACGCAGGACGTATTGCCGCCGAAGCGAGTAGTGTGCGGCCCAGGCGCTGCGATGGACCCTCGAGTTCCCCAAAAGCGCGCTAGCATTCCCTGATGGCTCGTTCTCAGATTATCTCATCGACAGATTGAGCCGGGAGGAGTAGGGAGCTCAATCCGTGATGGCCTCGATGGTTTCGGGCGCGTTGCCTTCCAGACGGTTGTTCACGAAAATGTAGGATGGCTGGTGACGTTCGCGGGCGCGCGCGATTAGAATCCGCAGCGCGTCGCGGGTTTCCGGATTGGGATCCTGCACATGAGAGTAGGGCGTGAACTTCGCAACCGCGTCTTCGTAAGCCCGGCCGCGGCGGAGCAGAGCGCGCGCCAGCGTGAAATCGGCCGTGCAGGCGTCCGGCAAGCGCATCTGTACGCTTATCTCGGGCATTCTAGTCCAGGCGTTGAACACATGCGCGACGCCGTGGCTGCGCAGGCATGCAAAATATTCGGGAGAAAGAAACTCGGGATTGCGGATCTCGAGGGCGTAGCGAAAGTCGCGCGGCAACGCGGCCAGGAACGGATCCAGTTGTTCAAGAAACGCGCCGGTGTCCGCGAAGCATTGCTTGGGGAAACTGCCGAATTCGAGAATGAGCGCGGCGACACGCGGCCGATACGGGGCCAGGAGATCCAGAAACGCGCTCTCGAACAGCGCCGCGTTCAAGAAGGACGAATTATCGTCGCCCGCGCGCGGACCGTAGCGCGGATGCCTGGGGAATTGCTTCACGGTGACGTCTTCAGGCACTTTGAAGGCAAACTGCAAAGCCGGGGGCGCCGAACTGAACAGCCTGCGCCAGTAGTCCGGCGAAGGGAATTGATAGAAGGAGAAATCGCCGCAAACGATCGGAAATGTTTCGGCGTATTCATGCAGACACTCGTCTTGAAAACGCTTTTGTGAAAACCGGCCGCGCGTGAGATAGCGATCGCGGAAATAAATTTGGCCGAGCCAGCCCTCGTATTTCCAAGAACTGGTTCCGATGAAAATGTTTTGAGATGCGAGCGCGGCGAGACGATTTCGTAACCGCTCGCGGTCGAAGTGGGACGGTTCGTCGAAAAGTGAGAGTGTGTTGGGCAACCGCTCCCTCACGGTCGCGGTTCAGTTACGGTCACGATTCAGTAGGCGTGCGCGACGCGATACCCGTACGGGTCGGCGCCGGCTTCAATCACGCCGTCGGGTGTAACTCGGATCATGACGGGAGCCGCGCCGCTGGCCCAGCGGGAGCGCGTGCCGACTTTGTGGCCGCGAGCGGCCAATTCGGCGGCGACGCTGGCGGGAATGCGCTCGTCCAACAGCAAATCGCCACGATTCCAGGCATGATTGTCGAAGCTCGCTATCAGATGGCGGGTCTGAAACCGCGGCGCTTCCACGGCGGCCTGGGCGTTCTCGCCGAACTCGATCACATTGAAGAACAATTGGATCAGGCTTTGCTCCTGGTTGTCGCCACCCGGAGTGGAGAGCGCGAGGAAGGGCTTGCCTTGCTCGGTGATGATGGTGGGGCTCAGCGTGACGCGCGGGCGCTTGCCCCCGGCCAATTCGTTGGGCGAACCGGGCACCAAAATGAACTGCTGGGCGCGCTCCGTCAGAGGAATGCCGGTGTCGCCCGCGATCACCGAAGGCAGCCATGCGCCGGAGGGCGTGGCGGAGAACACGACGCCGTCCTTATCTATGGCATCGACGCACGTGGTGTCGCTGGCCATCAACGCATCGTCAATCTTGGTGCGCGCGATGTCCATTTCGGTGGGATGCTTGCCGCGCTTGCCGTTGATCATGCCGGGCAGGAAGTCCATCGAAGCGGTCTTACCGATCTCCTTGCGGCGCTCGGCGGCGTAGGCTTTCGAGAGCAGCGTGTCCGCCGGAATGTTATTGAACTTCGGATCGCCGTAATAGGTGTCGCGGTCGGCGTAAGCCAGTTTCAATGCTTCGGTGATGGTGTGAATGTAGTCCGCGGTGTTGAAGCCCATGGAGCGCAGGTCGTAGCCTTCCAGAATGTTCAGCGCTTCGAGCATGGCCGGGCCCTGGGTCCAGAATCCGGGCTTGTAGACCTTGTAGTTGTGATAGTCGCTCGAAACCGGCTCTTCGGGCTGCAGCTTGAACGCGGCCATGTCGTCGTAGCGCAGCAGGCCGCCGTTGGCTTGCATGAAGGCGTCGATGCGGTGGGCTATGTCGCCGCGATAGAAGTAGTCGCCGACGGCGTCGATGGCGGCGGCGCGCGAAGCACCGGCGGCCAGCGCTTTCTTTTCGGCGGCGGCCATGGATCGCAAGGTGCGAGCGAGGTTGGGCTGGTGGAAGATCTCGCCGGGCAGGGGAACGCGGCCCTCGGGCATGAAAGTTTTCTTCGAATCCGGCCACAAATCGAAGAAGCGGCGGGAGCGCGCGATGGCGCCGGCGCGGGTTTCATCAATAGCCATGCCGTCGGCCAGCTCGATGGCGGGCTCGATGGCCTCGGAGAACGATTTGGTGCCGAAATCCCGCAGCGCAACTAATCCGGATTCCACCATGCTCGGGACCAGCGCGGGAAGGATGCCAGCCACTGGAATGATCCCTTTCAATCCGCCCGGATCGAGTGTGAGGATTTCGCCCGGCTTGGGCCGATGCTCCAGGAAGAATTTGGCGGTCGCGAGCTTGGGCATGGGGCCGACGCCCGCAATGGCGTAGACCTTGCCGGCCTTGGTACGAATCAAAATTGGCGCCTCGCCGCCCATGCCGAAGTGCGAGAATTCGGCGACCGAAGCCGCGAACATGGTAGCCACGCCTGCGTCCACCGCGTTTCCGCCGTGGAAGTACATGCGCATGCCGGCCTCGTCCGCGTATTCGCTGCCCGAAGCAAGTGCGCCTCGAGTGCCGCGCGCGGCGTGCATGGTGGGTAGTTCAAAATCCTTGTGCTGCGCGGGAGCCGAACACGCGCAGATGAGAAGGCATAGCGGGAGGGCCAGCTTGTGGTTCATAATTCTTAGCCTAATTATAGCCCTGAGATTTGCCGCAGCGCTTCACCGGCGTTTCCGAGAGGCGCTGAAAGTGGCGGTCCTCCGGGAGAACGTTGGCGGCTCCGCAGCCTGGGCACCGATAAGGGGAGGTGGGTGGCGTGTTCGATGATGGCGGTGAGTTCGCGCGCGGAAACGAATTGATTGACGTGGCCGCCGCCCCAGGTCAGCGAGCGGTAGGTTTCAGGACACGTCCGATTTCGGCGAGTGAGCCGGCGAATCGTGAAAATGTTCCAGACTGTGATTGGAAATGACGGCGTCTAATGCGCGATCCGGGAAGGGAAGGCGCACGGCGTCGGCTTGCGCGAAATTTTCGGCGGGAGTGGTGGGGCGGTCGAGATCGGAGCGGATGGCGATGAATGGGCCGAAGCTGGAGGGGAAACTTCCGGCGCCGGATCCGAGGTCGAGGATGCGCTGGCCAGGGTCGAAGTTCTCCAGAATTTCATGCACGTGGTTGGTGGTTGTTGGCGGCTGGCGGGTGGCGCATGTGGCCTACTTTTGTGTTTACTCGTGATGTTTTTCGCTGCAATTTTTACCGGCTCCTCGGGGCCGCGCGGGCGATCCCTTCAAGTCAGGAATAGCATGAAGGATTGGGCGCAAGGTCGAATTATCTGCCAAGTATAGAAAATTCGGCGAGATAAAATTCGACGAGACCTGTCACCCGTCTTGCAAGCTGTCGATGATCGAGGTATGATGATGATCGAGGTGTCGCATGCCAAAGCCTTCCGATTTATTGCAGGGGACCTTGGACCTTTTGATATTAAAGATTGTCGCGAGAGAATCGTTGCATGGCTGGGGGATCACCAAGCGCATACAGGTGCTTTCCGGCGACGTCTTATCCTGCGGGCAGGGATCGCTCTATCCAGCGCTGCATCGTCTCGAGCAGCAAGGTTGGATTACGGCGGCCTGGAAGGATTCCGATCTCGGCCGTGCCGCCAAATTCTATTCGCTCACGCGTGAAGGTAGAAAGCAACTGGAGCGTGAGCTCAAAAGCTGGGATCGGCTATCTTCTGCCGTGCAACTGGTGATCGAAAATGCGTAGCTGGAGGCAGCGCTGCGACTAATACGGGTCAGCATGCATAGGATCCGCTCCCTGCTGGCACGGCGTCAAGCAGAGGACGAACTGCAGCGAGAGATCGATCTTCACGTTGAACAACTCACCAAGCAATACACATCAGAGGGCATGAGCTACTCGGAAGCCCGGCTGCTGGCGCGGCGTGAGTTTGGATCGGTGGATGTCACCAAAGAAGAGTGCCGCGACACGCGGAGAGTCAATCTGCTGGATGATCTTGCCAAAGACCTCACATACGCATTTCGCCTGTTAAGAAAATCCCCGGGTTTCACACTGACGGCGGTTCTATCGCTGGCGCTGGGGATAGGCGCGCACACGGCGGTCTTCAGTGCCATCTACTCAGTTTTGATACGCCCGCTTCCGTTCAAAGATCCTGGCCGTCTTGTTCTTGTAACGGAGTACAGCCCCGGAGATGTGCCGCAAACCGGCAGCCCGCTGCTACGTTTCCAAGCGCGTGCCGCGCAAAACACGGTGTTCGAGGAAACAGCGGCCTACTGGAACGTGACTGGAGGCAACGGGATGGTGTTCGGCGGCAGCGGCTCAGCAGAGCGTCTGCAATTCTCGATCGTCACGAATAGCTTTTTCTCGATTCTGGGGGTACAACCAACGATTGGACGCACTTTCTCGCAGCCGGACCAAAACCCTGGAGGCGCGAAGGTTTTTCTTGCCAGCGATGCGCTATGGCGCCGGCTTTTAGGTGGCGACCCGAGGACCATCGGCAAGAATTTTCGTCTCGACGGCGAGACCTATACATTGATCGGAATTCTCCCTCCGGAGTTCAAGTTTCCAGGAACTTGCGACCTCTGGATTCCGACCGGCGCTCTCGGTACCTGGCCGCTGCATGATCGCGTCTCGCACCAGTTTTGGATGCTTGGCCGGCTGCGGCCGCATATTCCCCTATCGCAGGCTCAGGCTGAAATGGATGCTATTCAGCATCGGCTGGCGCAGGCGTATCCCAGCACCGACGCAAACTGGCGCGTGAACGTGCGGCCTTTGCTCGATCAATTCGTCGGTAACGTGCGCACTTCCCTGTGGGTTCTGTTTGGAGCTGTGGGGTTCGTTCTTCTGATCGTGTGCACCAACGTAGTCAATCTGCTGTTGGCCCGCGCTGTAGCGCGAGAGAAAGAGTTTGCGGTCCGCACTGCGCTGGGCGCCGCACGCTTGCGGCTTCTCAGGCAGACACTTACAGAAACACTGCTTATCGTCGCCAGTGGCACTGCCCTTGCTTTGATTGTGGCGAAGGCCGGCACCAGCGCGCTTTTGGCGCTTAGCTCGGGCAGCATTCCGCGCTTTGAGCAGCCACACCTGAGCACTGCCGTACTGGGCTTCTCCGCCGGACTGGCATTGTTGACCACGTTACTGGTTGGTGTCGCGTCCGGCCTGCACGCTTCCGGATTCGGTTTCTCCAGGTCACTCGGAGAGGGACAGCGCGGCGGTTTTACAGGCCCGCGAAGCACGGGCTTGAGAAACGTTCTGGTGATCTCCGAAATCGCTCTCACGCTGTTGCTGCTTTCCGGCGCGGGGCTGATGCTGCGAAGTTTTCAACAGCTTCGCCGAGTGGACCCCGGCTTCCGTTCCGATCAACTTATCAGCCTCAAAATCGCTCTGCCTGACGCGCTTTATCCCAAGGCGAAGCAGCGCCAGGCGTTTCTCGATCAGTTGCTTCAAAAACTGAATTCCGTGCTGGGGATGGAGAGTGCCGCTGCCACGGATCGTCTTCCGCTTTCGGGCGAAACGAACTGGGGCCGAATCAATATTGTTGGCCGGCCGCTTCTGGATTCCGCCCACGCTGCTTCGGTGGAGGGGCGAGGCGTCAGCGCCAATTACTTTCGTACTCTAGGAATTCCGCTACTGCGTGGCCGCGAGTTCACTGAGCACGATGTCGCCCAGGGGCGCCGCGTCACGGTGATCAATCAGGAGATGGCCGATGAGTTCTGGCCGGGCGCTGATCCCATTGGGCAACGGGTTGTCAGCGCGTACGAACCCGGCAATTCGAGCGAAATCATTGGAATCGTAGGGTCTGTGAAAGAATTCGCACTGGACGCGCAGGCGCCCCCGGAAATGTACTCTCCCTATGGTTGGTGGAACACCATGAATCTGGTGTTTCGCGGCCACATCGATCCGGCGGCACTGGTTTCTGGAGTTCGCAGTCAAGTGGCTGCCATGGACCCCGAAGTTCCGGTGTACGGCATCACGCGCATGGATGAGCTGGTAGGGCGCTCCCTGGCGCGGCAACGCTTCGAATTGCTGCTGCTGGCTCTGTTTGCGGTAATCGCGTTGGCCTTGGCCGCCGCCGGCATTTACGGTTTGCTGGCCTTCACGGTGAGCCGGCGAACGCAAGAAATCGGATTGCGCATGGCAGTTGGCGCAAATCGGCGCGATGTGCTGGCGTTGGTAATGTCACAAGGTATGAAGCTGGTGCTGCTCGGCCTGGGCGTAGGGATCGCGGGGTCGTTCGCGCTGATGAGCCTCATGCGCGGTCTCCTTTACCGGGTGAATCCGTTCGATCCTTTCAGTTTGGCCGCCGTTACGGTGGGGCTGGCCCTTACTGGGGCGCTAGCGTGTTGGATTCCGGCGCGCCGGGCGATGCGGGTAGATCCCATGACAGCTCTTCGATGCGAATGAAGGCTGGGGACCGAGGCTATACGTGTGCGAGCTGCTCTTCGGTTGGTTCCGCGCAGCAGAACCAGGGCTCGTCGAGGTAGGGAATCGGCGCGGGCGGCGATGAGGCGGGATCTTCCGGCAGCGTGCGATCGTTGACCAGGTTCCAAAGATAGCCGAAGACTTCGCGGCGGGATCCGTGGGAAGCCGCGATGCGGAGGGCCTGCTCAGCGAGGGCGTCCACGGCGGAATCGGGATGGCGCCACCGGTAGAGCAGCGCGGGCTGGTCGAATTCACGAATCACAGTCTGGATCTCGGCCAGTTCCAGCAGCCGCGACCCGCGTGGGATCAAGAGACGCAGCGCCAATTGAACGGGCGCGACGTGTTCCACGAGGTCCAGATCCACCAGGAGCTCGAGCAACTCGCGATACGATTCGCGGGTGGTCCAGGGCGTAAACGGAATGAAGGTAGGCGAGAGGGTGAGACCTACGGACCGGAACTCTTGTGCTACCTCAATGAAATCGGCGCGCGTGTGGCCCTTATCGAGTTTGGCGAGCACCGCGTCGTCCACCGATTCGGCCGCGCTGGTGACGAACAGGCAGCCAGTCTCGCGGAGGAGCGGGAGCAGATCGCGATGTTTTAAAAGATGCTCGATCTTAATGGTCGCATCGTAGGTGAGATTCGGGAACTCGTGATGCAGCGCGTCCACGATGCGCATGGCATGCGTGGGACCGTTGAAGAAATCCGGATCGCCGAAGGTCATGTGCTCGGCGCCCGCGGCCACTTGTTGGCGAATGTCCGCGATCACGATCTCCGGTTGGACTACGCGAAAACTCCCTTGATACACCGGTACCACCGGGCAATGGCGGCACAGATGTTTGCAGCCTCGGCTGGCTTCGGTGTATCCGACGCGCTTGGACACGGCGCCGATTCGCAGCCCGGCGTAGGTTTCAATGGGAGGGAGCAGGGACCGCAGCGGAACTTGGAATTTCAAGCGATCGAGCGAGATCAGCGGTTCCAATTGGGGCGGAGCGCTCGGGCTCCCGGACGCCAGACGCGCGGCGAGCGAAACCAGACCAGGCTCGAATTCGCCGCCCAGGATGGTGCCGGCACCCAGACTTCGTAAGTACGATTCGTTGAGCGGAGCGTACAGTCCGTAGCAGCACAGGTGCGCGTCCGGATTCAGCTTGCGCACCTTCTCGATGACCTTGGCCGCGAGCCGCGTGGCGGTGTGCATGGGCAGATAGAACGCGATCAGGCCGGCGTCACGAACGGTATCCGGATGGAGCGGCTCCACGCACAAATCCGCGCAAGCGACTTGGTGACCGCGCTCGGCCAGCCAGGCCGCGGGCGAGGCGAGACCGAATGGCTGATGGCCAAGTTCGTAGGTGGATATGAGCAGGATTTTCATGGCCGGACATCTTCAGTATGAGGGGTGCGGCGGTGGGTTGTGGGCTTCGGCTCCTTTTGCGATAGACTCGTTGGCTTACGTATGTCTCTTACTACCGGACAAAGACTCGGCGTCGTGCTCCTGGTAACTGCAGGTTCGGCCTTCGCGCAGATGGATTTGGGCGGCGAGTGGGCGGCCACGTTCCAGGAAGACCTGCCGCATCGTGGAGGCGTGCAGCTCGGCGACTACACCGGGCTGCCGCTCAACGAATCGGGTTGGCGCAAGGCCCAGAGCTGGGACGAATCGGCGCGGTCGACGTTTGAGCGCCAATGCATCCCGCACGTGGTCACCTACGCGATGCGCGGGCCAGCGAATATTCGGTTTTCGAAGATCGTCGATCCGGTTTCGGGAGAGTTGCAAGCATACAGCCTGCTGGGTAGCTACGGCCGGCCACGCACCATCTGGATGGATGGACGCGAGCATCCGTCGGAGCTTGCGCCGCACACCTGGGCGGGGTTCTCGACCGGACATTGGGAACGAAACATGCTGGTGGTCGAGACCACGCACATCAAGACCGGCTGGCTATTGCGGAACGGCGCGCCCACCAGCGATCTCGCCACCATGACGGAGTATTTCACGCGTTACGGAAATTATCTGATGCTGGCCAGCTTCGTGAATGATCCGGTGTATCTGGACGAGCCGCTCATTCGAACTACGAACTTTGTGCTGAGCCTCACGACGAATGCCGACGCGTGGGGAAATTGCGGGCCGGCGCAGATCTTCGACGAGCTGGGCGGGCGTCCGCACGGATGGGTGCCGCATTACCTACCCGGCCAGACGGCGCATATTCAGGAATTCCTCACCAAGAGTGGCGTTCCGGCGGAAGCGGCGCGAGGCGGGGCCGCGACCACTTATCCGGAATACATCGTGAAATTGGAGAAGAAGGATCTGGACAACCGCATCTTCCCTCCACCGGCGCCGGGCAAGAGTTTTCCACGCGTGGTTTCTCCCCAAACTAGCGGGACCGCAGGTGAAATTAGCGTGCTGCCGGTGCAAGGAAACGTGTACATGCTGGCCGGCGCGGGCGCGAACATGGGCGTGCAGGTGGGCGAAGACGGGGTCCTGCTGGTGGATGCGGGCGATGGCAAGGCCACGGACCAGGTGATCGCTGCGATCCGAAAATTGTCGACCAAACCGATTCGTTTCATCATCGACACCAGCGCAAATCCGGAGCATATTGGAGGAAACGAGCGGCTGGCCGCGATTGGACGGGCTCCCGGCGGCGGACGGGCGATCGACAGCGCGGGTCCGGGTGCGATGATTTTTGCGCATGAGGCGGTTCTGGCCGAAGTGAGCGCGCCGAGTGGCCAGAAGGCATTGCTGCCAATTGGCGCATGGCCCACCGAAGCATATCCAGGCGATTCCAAGGAAGTGACGCTGAACAACGAAGCGATTCAGCTGTTCCATGTTCCGGCCGCGCACACGGACGGCGACAGCCTGGTATTCTTCCGGCGCTCGGACGTTATCGTCACCGGCGACATCTTCGTGACGACGACCTATCCGGAGATCGACAAGGGCGGAAGCATCAACGGCGTGATTGCCGGTTTGAACCGCATCATTGAAATCACGATCCCGAAGGACTGGCAGGAAGGCGGCACGATGGTCATCCCGGGTCACGGGCGAATCTGCGATGAAGCCGACGTGGTGGAATACCGGGACATGGTGACGATCATCCGCGATCGGATTCAGGACTCGATAAAGAAAGGGATGACACTGGAGCAGGTGAAAGCGGCGCGGCCCACGCTCGAATACGACTCGCGATATGGATCGGACAGCGGACCGTGGACCACTGCGATGTTTATCGAAGCGGTGTATAGAAATCTGTCGGGGAAA
>Ga0302326_10022066_pt1 | contig 13025 bp, 9 predicted proteins | sample Palsa_T0_3_FD_202264 | JGI IMG/M metagenome (GOLD analysis project Ga0302326, IMG submission 202264) | Peat permafrost microbial communities from Stordalen Mire near Abisko, Sweden - Palsa_T0_3 | ecosystem: Environmental > Terrestrial > Soil > Palsa > Peat permafrost | place: Sweden: Abisko... | reverse complement strand
GCCGGCCATCGCAGCGTAGGAGGCCGTCTTCATAAACTGACGCCGGGAATGATCGATCTTCCTCATAGTGGATAAACTCCTCAATGACCGAGTCGTCAGTGCTGCGCTGTGTATTCAGGCGAAGCGACGGTTAAAAAGATAGCGGTTTGTGCGCGCGCCAGAAGGGCCGCAGTGGGATCGCCACTCGCCGGCAAGGAGATTGCGTTCACCGCACCCAGAATCTGGCTCTGCAGCGTCGAAGACATCTGGCCGCCCAACAGTAGAAGATTCACGCGATCGACCAGCTGCTGCGGGTTGTTAGCCATAGCCGTCTCCGTAGCCAGCGTCATATAAATGTCGCCGTTGTTGCCGTAACCGCCAGATAAAGCGGCTTGCATGTTGTTGAGGTAGCCGATCACGGTGGTCACGTCGGTGATCTCCATCTCTGGCGCCGTAAGTCCCGCCGCCTCGATGGTGGTACCGGCGGGCACGAAGCCGGGAGCAAACCAATTGAAGACACTGGGCGCGCGCGAAGCCATCTCGGCGAAACCGTAGGCCGGATCCTCTACGCTGCCAAGATCGAAGGAGCCGCTTTTCGATTCCGCGGTAAATGCGCGCGCCATGTGGGCAAAGCGAACAAGCGGCTCTTGCACCTTCCCGTAATTGGGACTGCTGAAGGTAGCTGAAGCCGTATTGCGAGCCTCGTCATCCATCAGGATGGCGGTGATCACAGCCTTCATATCGCCGCGAACTCCCTGCCCGTTGTCCTTGAAGACGGCCGCAACTCTTTCCAGATAAGCAGGGCTCGGGTTGCTGGTGACCAGATGCTGAATCAGCTGCTTCGAAACAAAGACCGGAGTATTAGGATGGTTGAACAACGTATCAAGAGCAGTCTTCAAGTCACCGTTCGCGTCGGACGAACCTGCTCCTATGGTTACGCCGAGGAAATCTTTTTCATCGGTAGAGTGATGGCTTGGATAGGCAACCAGGGGGAGCAGATCCTGGCCGAAGCCGGGCCCGGCGTAGGAGGCGCCATAGCCAGACCATGCCTGGTCGCTGGTGTTGCCATTCATGTTCCAGCTAAAGCCGGTAAAGATCTTGGCCATGCCGACCACATCATTCAGACCATAGGTGGGGATAGGATTGCCGCTGCCGTCCAATTGCGCCGTGCCATCGGCGTTGATTTGGTTGAGGCCGATGGTTAACAGCTGCATCACCTCACGCGCATAGTTCTCGTCCGGATCGCGATTGGCGTCTCCCTTGTCATTGGCCAGGATGGATAGGTAAATCCCCATCATGGGGTTGAGCGTGACATCCTCGAGCAACTGCCGGTAGTTGGTGAAGGCATCGTTGCCCAGCATGTCGTAGTAGTTGGCCACGCCGCGCGGCATTTGCCCCACAATCGCATCCTGGCTGGAGATCACGAAGAGTTCGCTGAGCGCGAACTGCACCCGCTTCCGCAATGTATCTTTCCCGGTCAGAGCACTGCTCCAGAACGGCTGTTCAAAATAGGCATCGCCATTGGTCTGGAGGAAGAGCTTCTGGTTGCAGGTGGCGTCCGTCGCCGCGCAAGCAGGCTGGTTGTTGAGCATGATCTCGCGCTCGGCATAAGGCTCATGCAGGGTATTGGGAATGGCAAACTGTTCGGCGAACCACGCGTTATAGCCAATGGTCGACAGGTGGTTGATGTCCGCCTCAGAACCCCCAAACGTAGCCTGCATCAGGAACCGCGAAGCATCCGTGGGCGGAACGAGTGGTGTGGGCGGAGTACCGGGCACTTGCTCCACCACGTCAGCGGAAACCGCGCCGCCAGGATCGGGGTTAAGAACCTGCAGATCAAAGGGACCGGCAACACTCGGATCGACCGTTGCCGTCAATTGAGTACCGGAGTTGAACTGTGTCGGTATCGGGGAGCCGTTCTCCAGAACCGTCGCGCCACTGATGAAGTTAGACCCGGTAAGAACCACGCTGCTGGCTCCGATGTTGACCGTCGAAGGGCTGGCATTGAGTAGAACGGGTACGGGATTCAGAACCTGGACGTTCACGATAGTGACGGAGTTGGGATTATCGACGCTGGTGGCTTGCACTACCACCAGGTTTGGGTTGGGCACAACCGCGGGCGCGGTGTAGACGCCTTTGGCGTTGATGGTGCCGATCTGCGAGTTGCCGCCGGTAATCCCGTTCACCGTCCAGGTGAGCGCGGTATCCTGCGATCCCGTTACCGTGGGAGTAATAGTGATGCTGTTGTTGACGCGAACGCTGGTTTCCGACGGCTGTAATAGGATAACTACCTTGCCTGGCTGAACCAGCGCGTTCAGGCTCTTCGAAGAAGCCGAACCAGGATTAGGGTTGACCACCGAAACCGGATAAGTGCCTGGCGTATTTTCGGTGATGACAGCAATCAGCTGTGTGCCCGACATATAGGTGGTCGGAACCGGCACACCATTCCACAATATTTGCGCGCCGTAGACAAAGGCCGATCCATTGACTACGATCTGCGCCATGCCCTCCGAAAAAGCTCCTGGTGTAATCGTGCTGACGATAGGAATTGGATTCAGAACAGAAACGCCGTAATTTCCCTTAGAGGACGGATAGATTTCGGCGGAGCTTCCGATGGTTACGACGTTGTTGGGCAGCGGAACGATGGACGGCGCAGTGTAAAGGCCAGTGCTGGAGATGGTGCCGATATCTGCGTTGCCCCCGGGAACTCCGTTCACCGACCAGATGACTGGCGCCTCAGTTTTGAACTGCATGGTCTGGGTCACACGCAAATTGCTGCCGGTCGCCTGGATGGCTGACATCTTTTCTATGGCGGCTTCGTTGAGACTGAAGCCGCACCCGGCGGTAGCAATACTAATGATCGCGAGGCATGATGCAGCTGCGCTACTCTGCCATTTAGTAGGGGGGTTGGCTGTCCACATACTGCGCTCCGCACTCCACCGGACTTGACTGGAAAAGATTTGAGCTCGGAAAGCGCGATGCTCGCCGTAGTGACAGCTTGAAAATACGCAAGCCGGGGCATTACGGGAACAGTACTTTCGGGGTACACCAGGTGCCGGAGCGACGAGGTTGGCGATGAAATTGCGAGGGCTAGTAACCCGTATCTAGCCACTTAGAGTGGAATGCATTATTGGCTTCGGAGTTATTGCGGCGAGTTACCAGCGCGGGTTAGTCCTGAGGGACCGAATACTCCGGCACCAAGCCTCAACTCTCAAACAGAAGCGTCACCCCGACCGGAGCGAAGCGAAGTGGAGGGACCTGCTGTTCATCATCCGCAGGAACGAATTTCAATGAAAGCGCCACCCTCCCCTTTGTCATCCCGAGCGAAGCCGAGGGATCTGCAGTGCGCCCCTCCTCCCACCCGAATACTCCGGTACCAACCCTCAACCCCCAAAACCGACCGAAGTGGAGGGACCTGTTGTTCATCATCCGCAGGAACGAATTTCAATGAAAGCGCTACTCTCCCCTTTGTCATCCCGAGCGAAGCCGAGGGATCTGCAGTGCGCCCCTCGGCCCAACCGAATACTCCGGTACCAACCCTCAACCCCCAAACCAGACTGAAGTGGAGGGACCTGTTGTTCATCATCCGCAGGAACGAATTTCAATGAAATCACCGGCCTCCCCTTTGTCATCCCGAGCGAAGCCGAGGGACCTGCTGTTCATCATCATCCGCAGGAACGAATTTCAATGAAAAGCACCACCCTCCCCTTTGTCATCCCGAGCGAAGCCGAGGGATCTGCGGTGCGCCCCTCGGCCCTCCCGAATACTCCGGTACCAACCCTCAACCCCCAAACCAGACCGACGTGGAGGGACCTGCTGTTCATCATCATCCGCAGGAACGAATTTCAATGAAAGCACCACCCTCCCCTTTGTCATCCCGAGCGAAGCCGAGGGATCTGCGGTGCGCCCCTCGGCCCTCCCGAATTTCCCGTATCAAACCTTCCACTTCACGCTTCGCTCGGTAACAAAGGGAGCGGCGACAGAGGAATGCTTTTCATCACCTTGGGATGACAAAAGGGAGAGATTTGCTCACAAGAAGACCCGTCGGAATGGGCCACCCGCAGTATTCGTCGGTGGGAGGGCTGCGTTACGAGGCGAACAATTGCGTCAAATTGCTGAGGCGGAGCAGTTCCTTCACTCGGGCGGATAAATTAACCAATTCCAGCTTGCAATATCCTTCGCGCAGGGCCGATACCTTAAGCCCCACCAGCGTCCCCAAACCCGAGCTATCCATATAGGAAACATCAGTAAGGTCAAGCACAATCCGGCCGCCTGCGGGGATGAGCGGCTTCACCGCTTCCTTCAATTGGCCCGAGGTCTCGCTCACCACCCTGCCATGACAGATGACAGTGGTGACCGGACCGATGGCTTCATCCGGCTCTTTTCTAACCTCACAATGAAAGCCAACCTCTGGCGTGGTCGTCATGCGCTCTCCTCCGGGCCAAATCTTGCGCCATACTAATCTTCGCTGGAGAGGTCTTCACGTTAAATTCTGGTTACACCAACCGGTTCAAGCTTGGTCGCCGATAGCTGCCCCGGGCAGGAACAGGGAAAAAACAGTTCCCGTGCGCCGGCCGGTCGTGCTGGACCGCACCCCAAGCTGGCCGCCATGCTTCTCGATGAGTTCGTGGGAAACCCATAGCCCCAACCCCGTACCGGTATCCTTTTTTGTGGTGAAGAACGGCTCGAAGATGCGCTTGCGGTTTTCCGGACTGATGCCACAGCCAGTGTCTGCCACCACGATACGTACTCCCTGTAAATCTGGATCGCGTGGACTGCGGGCTGCACGAACCCGGACGCAAATTGCATCGCCGTTGGCACAAGCATCCAGGCTGTTGGCAAGAAGGTTGGAAATGACCTGGCGCAGTTCCCCGGGATTTCCCCAGGCGTTCTGCTCCGTTTCTATATTCACGTGCAAGGCAACGTGTGCGTGAGCCGCGCGGAAGGAGTAGAAGTCAAAGGCTTCACGAACGACAACGTCCGGGCGGAACAGGCTGGCGGAAGAGTTCTCCCGGTAGAAGCCCAGAGATTGGCGGGTGATGTGGGCAATCCTTTGCAGCTCTCGATCGGCGTCTGCGAGATGCCGCCGGATCTTTGAGATATCCTCCTCGCCTCGCGCGAGATAGATGAGGTTGACCAGGCCTTCCAGGGGATTATTGACTTCATGAGCGATAGAGGCGGCGAGGCGACCCGCCGATGCCAGCTTTTCCGCTCGCATGAGCGCGACCTCAGAGGCATATCGTTCGCTGATGTCGCGGAAGACGAGAACGATGCCGATCATGCGCGCGTCCTTATCAAGGATTGGCGCAGCGCTGTCGTCGATATGAAACTCTGTTTTGTCTTTGCTGACCAGAATGGTGTGATTGGCCAGGCCGACAATCTTGCCCGAACGCCGCACCACCTCCACCGGGTTCTCGACCGGCGCTCGTGTCCGTTGGTTATAAATGCTAAAGATTTGCGACAGTGGAAGCCCGTCCGCCTCGGCTTCCTTCCATCCTGTGAGCTGCTCGGCAACTCCGTTCATGAATACGACATTGCCGTTGGGATTGCAGGCGATCACCGCATCCCCGATACTCCGCAAAGTGGTATTCAACCATTGCATCCGGGCATAAGACTCGTCCCCCCTACGTTTTACTTCCTCGATTTGCAGGTTGTAGGTTGCTGCAAGTTTTTGAAAGAGGCGGCGAATCTCCCACGCAAGCAACAAGCCGAGAATCAGGATCAGAGCCAGAAGCCCATAAAGGGTGACGTTATCGACGCGCAGGGCGGTGAAAGACCGGCTGGCCCGAGTGCGTGTCTCCGCGGCGATGAAATCGTCAGCTTGCGCCCGCAGGGCATCCATCTGCCGTTTTCGCTCGAGCATTTGCGCTGTTAATTCAGACGCGGGAACGCCCTGTGCGATGGTTTGGCGGGCCTCCTGCTGCCAGGCGCGCGAAGCCGTTTGCAGACGTTGCAGCCGCGCAGTCTGTTCCGGATCACGTCCCCTCAGGTCAAAGAGGATTTTAAATTCAGGCTCCAGCTTTTGCGTGGCTTCATGGTAGGGCTGAAGAAAGCTGGTGTCGTGGGTGAGAAGAAATCCCCGGAGCCCGGTCTCTTCGTCCACCATCAGCTTGATCAGGTTGTTGGCGTGCGCGATGACCTGATCGGAGCGATCCACCCGGCGAGCATTCCGTTGCACCTGGCGGAATCCGTAAACCAAAGTCAACGCCAGCAGCGCCACAGTAAAGATGGGCAGAGCGAGAACGCGGACAAGCAAACGTCGATACGCGGCGGCTTCCAAAAAGTCTCCCGTGGCGGCCCGTCTACGGTAGGAAAGCAACCGGAAACCGCGCTGGCGGCGCACCCTGCAATTTTGCCTGATCACCTACTCAGCGGGCAACGGCAGGGAACCGAACGAGGAACCGCAAGGATACCAACTCCTGTAGTAAACGGTTCTGCAGTCCAAATCATCGCTGTGACTGATCAGACTCTCCGACCGCTTGAAATCAACGCAGTGTATTCTCTGAAAGCTGCCTATACCGTTGCCAGGTCTGACAAGATGCCCCGTTGCGCCATTCTGATGCTGATCGCTGCGGTAATGATGCCTGCCCCGCTCTGCCTTCACGCGCAGCAGTCTTCGATTGTTAAGCTGACAGTTGAAAAGAAGCCCGGAGCCCACGAAGGCCAAGCCATGGCCACAGTCAAGGGACCGGCCAAAGTAAAAGGAAAGATAGTCATTACCGAGAAGACGGGGCGCATTGCGACCCACGCCCTCCATGCCTGGATCATCCTGGACGGCCAGGGTGCGCTGCTGCTGCTTTCTCCAGAGAAGAACGGAATGCCCAATCGCCTGCGTTACTACGAACTGGACGCGGGCAAAGGCCGTCTGCTCGGACATGTGCCCTTGTCAGACGCGACGATTGTTGAGCGGAAGCCGGTCAGTGACCAATGGGCTTTTGCCATCAGCGGCATCGACTCGGTCACGCAAAAGCCCCTGATCTTCGTCGGAGACACGCACGCCATCCATGCCCGCATAGACGGTGGTTCGCAACCCCAATTCTTCGCTGATTCTCTCTCCTTCGAGACCCCTGGCGGCGCAAAGAGCCTGAGCCTGGCTACCCTGGTGGCTCTGGACTACCAGGACAGCATTTACGCGCCGGCAAGCAATCCAGCCAATACGGCTTACCTGGAGTTTTTGCGGGTTGGTGACTCGCTCAGCATAAATTCCGCCGGAGAGGTGGAGCGCGGCCGGTGGATCAAGGCAGGCTCCAGTTTTGAGGTCACCTCGCCCAAAGGAACCAGGACCGTGTGGCCGGAGGCCGAATTGCATGCTGTCACCGGCATTCCTGCCACCGGCAGGATTACGGTTCGCTTGCTGCAGCCACTCTCCTCCAGAACCGCAAAGGTCGGCATGGAGGTGAAAGCCGTCTCGATCACGCCGGCGTTGTCCCACGATTCCATCCTCATTCCCCAGGGAAGCGAGTTTACCGGCAAGATCATCGCGGCTCACGGTGTAGGCTGGGGCGTTAAGCATGAGTCGGCGGCCCTGACGGTACACTTCGACACCGCCAGGCTTCCGGGTGACCGCATCCTGAAAATTGATGCCCGCGTCTTCAAGGTCGAGAACGCACAAGAAAGCGTCACTGCGAACGGCAAGATTCAGGGCATCCGATCGACGGGAACGCTGGGCAACTCAGCCGAGAACAAGATCTCTTCCCTGGCCCAGATCGATCCGATTGCTTATTTGTTCCTGGGGGCCTCAGGGCCGGCAGTGCTGGGGTTCGCTGAGCCGGAGATTCTCTACAACGCCGGGACGGAGCTGACGATCGAATTCCACACGCCAGTGATCACCGCGCAAACCTACCCGCCGGGCGTCCCGCGCATGGACCTGAGCAGCCAACGGCAGCATGACCTCGATGCCATGGTTAAGGCACTTCCCTATCGCACTAAGACCGAAGGAACGAACAAGGTCTCTGACATTACCAACCTCATCTTCATTGGCAAGCCAAGCTCACTGCGTCGCGCCTTCGATGCTGCCGGATGGGTTCCTTCGGATGAATTGAATGCGGCCTCGACTTTTCAAACAGTTAAGACGCTTTCAGGCAACCAGAAATATACCCAGGCGCCGATGTCGACCCTGCTGCTGGACGAGCAGAAACCGCTGTTCACGCTTTCCAAGACGACGAACACATTTTCCTCCCGGCACCATATCCGCGTCTTCGGAACCAGTGAGACATGGGACGGGAAAACGGTGCTGACTGCCTCTTCCACACAAGACATCGGCATTGCCTTCTCCGCCAAACAGAAGACCTTCATCCACGTCATCGACCAGTATCTCGACAATGAGCGGTCCAAGGTGACCAACGACCTGGAGTTCACCGGGTGCGTGGATTCCATCGATCTTGTTCCCCGGCCCTGGGTGCCGCAGGACGCCTACAATTCGACCGGCGACCGTTTGCGTACCGACAGCCGCGCGGCGGTACTGTATCTCAATGACTGCACCGATCCCCACAGCACTCCGAACACCGCTGCGCAACGCGCGGGGCTCTTTGAGCGCAGCGAACGCAACACTACCCTCACCATCAAGGATCAGCTTTATCGCGGGAACGTTGTGTACCAGGGAATCTCAGGTGGGATGAAGATTCATGGCTATCTCGCGTCGCAAGGCGAGCTGCCGGAGGACGAGGGTAACTGGCGCAAGAGCGATGCTTCTGGAACCGAGTACCGCGTAGCCGGTGCCGGACCACATCTCTCGCGGCGATCCAGACTATGGAGCTCCGCGCCTGTCGAGGGAGAGAACGAGCTGGACGCGGCAGCCCGGGCTCGCATCCTTTCGCACAAGTGGGATCCGCCTCGTTTCGAGATAGCTCTCAATCTCGGATACTCGAAGTACCGCAACAACTTTCTGGAAACCACCGTCGTCTCGCTCGTATCCAGCCAAAACGAACCCGAATATCTCATCGGTCTTGGAGATGCTGTGTTTGATGGTTGGGCGGCCGGGGTATCGCTCACGCTCAACACCAACAACTGGATATCCAACGAATTTTCGTATATGCGGCAGCAAACCAAGTTTGATCTGGTCGAGCTCACCCTTTCAAGCGCAGATGACTCAGATCAGCCGATCGATGCCCGCATCGTCGGACTGGTGACGCGCCGCGCGGCTTACAATACGGTGTTGAACTTTCGCCCCAAGAAGTCCAGGTGGCGTCCCTATATCTCTGCCGGACCGGTTTTTCAATTGCTCTCGCTGTCCAATGCGCCGTTGAAAAAGCCGAGCGGCTATTTCCGTCTGGGACTATCCAATATAGGTTTGATTAAAGCGGCCTTTGATTTCGGTAACACACCTCCACTGAATGGTGGCGGAATTTTTCAGCTTGGCGTGCAGTACGGCGGGGGGATCAAGTATCGTGTGCTTCCGCGACTGACCATGAGAGCGGACTTTGGGGAGACTTTTACCCAGAACCCGGCCATCATTCGCGATAGCTACCTGGGTTATGAACCAGTGGGCCTGGACGACACCTACACAACAGACGTCACGAACGCCAAGCCGGCGGCAAAATTTATCCAACAGCGGGCCACCGTTGGTTTTGCTTTCACCTTTTAAGCTCGATGAAAGAGGTTGTTATGAAAAATGGTCCGGTGCGGGTAGGCATCATTGGCTCGCAGTTCCAGGCGGATTGTCATGCCGCAGCGATGGGCATGGTCCCAGACGATATGTCAGTGGTGGCGGTCGCTTCCCCGACCGCGGCGCACGCACAGGCTCTGGCCGATCGCTATAAGATTCCCCGTGTCTACAGCGATTACAAACACTTGGCCAAAGACCCGGAGGTGGAAGCGGTCAGCATTACCGCTCCCAACGCCCTGCACTGCGAAATGACTCTTGCCATGGCGCAGGCGGGCAAGCATGTGATTTGCGAGAAGCCGCTTTGTGTCACGCTCGACGAGGCGGACAAGATGATCGCGGCCTGCCGCGCCAACGGCGTGCTGCTGCTCTACGCCGAGTCGCTGGTGTTCACCCCCAAATACGTCAAGGCGAAAGAAATGGCCGACTCCGGGGCGTTCGGCAAAGTGCACCTCATTAAACAAAGTGAGAAGCACTTTGGCCCGCATGCGGAATGGTTTTGGGATGTGAAGCGCGCAGGTGGCGGGGCCCTGCTGGATCTGGGTTCGCATGGAATCGGCTTCTCCTACTGGTTCCTGGGGCGCCCCAAAATACTGAGCATTTACTCGCACCTGGGCACCTACGTCCACGGCGACAAGACAAAACTCGATGACGAGGCGATTTCCATTATCGAGTTTGAGGGCAATGCCATCAGTGTTATCGAGAATAGCTGGGCTCGCCGCGGGGGCATGGACGATCGCATTGAGATCTACGGCGAGGGTGGTCTGACGATTGCCAATCTGCAAATGGGCAATGCGCTGCCGACCTATAGTGAGTACGGCTACGGCTACGCTGTCGAGAAGGCGCCCACCACCAAAGGATGGAGTTGGCCGGTCTTTCAAGAACTGTGGAACTATGGTTTCCCGCAGCAGATGCACCATTTCGCAAGTGCGATCCGGGGCCTCCAAACCCCGTTGGTCACGGGTGAAGATGGCAAAGTAGTGCTCGAGGCAATCTATGCCGGTTACGCTTCGGCAGGGTTGGGGCACAAGGTGAGTTTGCCCTACAAGCCGACCGCCGATCGCCCGGTCGATGAGTGGCTCAATAGGAGCAAAGCATGATCCCGATGCTGGAAAATATCTTGGCACAACCGGCATCGCATCGCGCGCTGCTGAAGCTTCACGCAGGCAACCAGCATGCAACGCTGCGCAGCTGCGCGGAGCTCATCCGCAAGGCGCCGGGGCGTGTGATTTTCACCGGCATGGGCGGGTCGTTGTTTGCGACTTTCGCGGCAGTGAGCCGGCTAGTCGAAGCGGGATATCCGGTGCACGCGATCGAGAGTGCGGAGCTGCTGCACTATGGCAGCGCTTCCCTGCGCGCCACTGACCTGGGCGTGGTGATCTCGCGCTCCGGTGGATCGGTCGAGCCGGTTCTGCTCGCGGAAAAGATGCGCCAGGCGGGCATGACTGTGATTGCGGTCACGAATGTTCCTGGATCGGAGCTGGAAAAGATCGCCGATATCTCGCTCCCCATCGGGTCGCAGGCCGACAAGTTAATCGCCGTGCAAACCTACACCGGCACCGTGCTTACCCTGCTGTTGCTGGCGGAGGAGGTGTTGGCGGGAGAGGGCGCGAAGTTGAGCGATGCCTGTGAAGCTGCGCTACCCGCGCTGTCGACGCATATCGATACTTGCGTGAGCGCGAGCGATGCGTGGCAGGATCTGCTGGTGGGCAGCCCGCTCTATCTGTTGGGGCGCGGGGCGGCGCTTGGATCCGTCTATGAGGGCCAGCTGTTGCTGCACGAGACGGCCAAGACAGCGGCGGTCGGCATGTCCTCCGGGCAGTTCCGGCACGGACCGGCGGAGATTCTTTCCGGCGATTTCCGCGCGGTGGTGTTCGGTGCGCCCCTGACCACGCGTGCCCTCGATCGATCGCTGGCCGACGATCTTTTCTCCGTGGGAGCCAAGGTCCGGTGGATCGGGCCGTCGTCCGACGCCGGAGATAAGCGCGAGCACGCGCCGTCGCTGGTGCCGTGGCCGGAGATTGCGCCGTCGCTCGCACCCATATTCGAGATCGTACCCTTACAGGTGGCGGCGTATCGGTTGGCGCTGTGGCGGGGTATCACTCCCGGCGATTTTCGCTTCGTCTCCGAGGTCACGTCCACCGAGTCTGGCTTTCTTGCAGTTAAGGAAGGATGATCATGAAGTCATTCACTCGCCGTAGCGTGGTCAAAGGAGCACTTCTTTGTACTGCCACTGCGGCCTTCGCGGATAACCCTCCCCGCGCAACATTTCCTACTGACCCTCGGGCCCGGATCGCGGTTGCGAGCTATCCTTTCCGCGAATGGATCATCGCGCCCAGGAATCACGATCTCGATCCGAAGAAACCCGGCATGGATCTGGCTGCGTTTGCGCGTTTCGTGCGGAAGGAGTTTGGGGTGCGGGGAATTGAGCCGTTGGACGGCCATTTTCCCTCGACCGATCCCGCCGAGATACGCAAACTTCGCGCGCAGTTTGACGCGGCCGGGGTATACACGGTGAACATTCCGGTAGACCAGAAGGTCGAGCTTTGCAGTGACGATGAAGCCAAGCGCAACGCGGGGAATGCGGCCTACCGGCAGTGGATTGACATCGCAGTGATGCTTGGCTCACCCAGCATCCGCGTCTGGATTCCGAAATGCGCCGACACTTCCGATCTTCCCAAAGCTGTGCACGCGCTGAAACCTACCCTGGATTATGCAGCCACACGCAATGTTGTGGTCAATCTTGAGAATGACGATCCGGTTTATGCGTCTGCTGCGCGCGCGCTTACCGCTATCAAGCTGGCGGATACTCCGTTCTTGCGTGCACTACCTGATTTTGGCAACGGGCTCATGGGCGGCGATGAACGTTTCAATGCAGACAGAGTAAAAGAGATGTTTGCTCACGCCTGGAATATCGCACATGTTAAGGATGCTGAGTTTGTTAACGGGAAACACAAGACTGCGTCACTGAGTGAGCTTTTTGCTATTGCCAAGGCGTCGGGCTATCGAGGCTATTATTCGATGGAATCAGATTCCGACGCCGACCCAATGGTAGATACCAAGCATTTGATTGAGCAGAGTCTATTGTTGATTTAGGGGAACTGCAGATCGCTCCACTACGCTCCCCGGATTTCTTGCACAGCTAACCAGATGCTTGCCCCCACAAACCCGTCCCCGGCGATGCTTGTTGACAGAAGTGGCTGAGGTAACAGCAGGTCCCTCCAAGCCACGAGTGGATGCTGAATGGAAGCGCCCCTTTCCCCTTTGTCATCCCGACCGGAGCGTACCGTAGTGGAAGGATCTGCAGTCCTCTCAGCCACGAGTGGATGCTGGATGAAAGCATCCCTTTCCCCTTTGTCATCCCGACCGAAGCGAAGCGTAGTGGAGGGATCTGCAGTCCTCTCAGCCACGAGTGGATGCTGAATGAAAGCGCCCCTTTCCCCTT
>Ga0302326_10022065_pt1 | contig 13025 bp, 12 predicted proteins | sample Palsa_T0_3_FD_202264 | JGI IMG/M metagenome (GOLD analysis project Ga0302326, IMG submission 202264) | Peat permafrost microbial communities from Stordalen Mire near Abisko, Sweden - Palsa_T0_3 | ecosystem: Environmental > Terrestrial > Soil > Palsa > Peat permafrost | place: Sweden: Abisko... | reverse complement strand
CTTCTCATGCGGGTCCCATCCCAGGACGTTCATCGGCTGCGCGACGAAATTGGAGAGCGCATTGATGTCGTAAAATTTCGCCACACCGTCGCGATCATCGATCATATATTCGATGCCGCCGACGTCGAGGTGCGCCGCGCGGGCAATGGTCTCCACGGCCTGCACGATATCGGCCGATGGCTGGAACGCCTCGATGCTGATGGTTGGCTTGTCCACCATGCAGACATCTGCCGGGCACAGATCGAAAGTCGATCCAGCGCCGTTCAGTGCGATCGCATAGAGGAAGCGTCCGTTCAGCGTTTCGCAGCGGATCACCCGTGCTTGACGGCAGGGCACGTACTCCTGAACCAAGGTGACGCCGTCCACCCCCACCGGGGTATCGCCGGAGGCGAGCTGCGCGCGCAACTCCGCGGCTGTTTCGTAGCGGGTGACACCCGATCCGGAGCCGCCGACGTTGGGTTTGATTATGAGAGGGAATCCGATCTGTTCGGCCGCGAGGGCCACGTCCGCGCGGCGGTGCACCACGCGGGTTTTCGGTACCGACAGGCCGAGCGATCGAAACAGGCTCAACTGGCGTGCCTTACTGATGTCGATGTTGAGCGCCGCGGAGCCGTTCAGGACGCGTGCGCCTGCCAGTTCCCAGTGCGAGATGGCCGCAAGACTGTGATAGATGGCATGCTCGCTTTGGCGCAGGAACGATGACATGGCCAGCCGGTTGAACACGACCGGTGCCGGGGCAACCAGCGCGACGGGATCGAGGATATGGTCCTGGATTGGCACGCCTGTCCAAGCCACGCCGCGTCGGTCGAGCGCCTTGAACAAAGGCTCGAACCAGGCAGGATGTTCGTAGTAGACGGCCAAATCGACCATGCAGTGCGCTCCTAGTCAGCAAGCCACACATTATCTCCGCTGCGGCGGATCAGGAGCAATTAAATTAGCCACCCGGCGCCGTGCGCTTTAGGATCCCATGCGCTTTGAGCACATCTTTAGAACCATACGCTATTAGGGGCTGCGACCGATCGTGCCATGCTTTCAGGCTTTGTCGCCTCTCGCGACCGGACCATGATCCAGATTCAAAACGCCTCCAAGGTCTATGCGGCCGGTGCGATCGAGTTTCGGGCTCTGAACGACATCACATTGAGCGTAGAACGGGGTGAGGTCTTCGGCATCATCGGTCGCTCGGGAGCCGGCAAGAGCACGCTGCTGCGGCTGATCAACCACCTCGAACAGCCGACCAGTGGACGAGTGACCATCGAGAATTGCGAGGTGGGCGCGCTCGATAGCAAACAACTGCGCGCACTGCGGCAACGCATCGGGTTCGTGTTCCAGCATTTCAACCTGTTGAATTCGAAAAGCGTGACCGAAAACGTACGACTGCCGCTCCAGGTTGCCGGTCGACTCGCACCGCGGGCACAGCGGCAGCGCGTGCAGGAGGTCCTGGCGCTGGTGGGCATCGCGGATCAAGCCGACAAGTATCCGGCGGCGTTGTCCGGCGGCCAGCGCCAACGGGTCGGCATCGCCCGGGCTCTGGCCAACCATCCTGACATCCTGCTATGCGACGAGGCGACCTCTGCTCTCGATCCGGAAACGACGGCCGCGGTGCTGCAACTGTTGCTCGATATCCAACATCGCTTGAATTTGACCATCGTCCTGGTCACCCACAGCATGAGCGTAATCCGCACCATGGCTGACCGGGTGGCCGTATTGGATCGCGGTTGCGTCGTCGAGTCCGGCCGCGTCGCGGAGGTATTCTTGCGGCCGCGTCACGCGGTCACCCGCGCGCTATTGGCGGAAAGCGGATTCGACACGAGCATCCCGCCCGCTGCCGCCGGTGACTCGCTCAAACATATGATCGAACTGTCGTACGACGGCGCGGCCGCCGCGCAGCCGCTGCTTACCCGTATCGCGCGTGAATCCGGATTGGATTTTTCGATTTTGGCGGGATCCGCAGGACGACTCAAGGACACCGCCTTCGGCCGCTTCACTGTAGAGCTTGCGGTGCAGGACGAGGCGCAACTGAAGCGCTTCTTATCCGTCTGCGACGCCCACGACGTTCGCGCGGAGTTGCAGCGTTGAGCGCAGGGATGATCGAGAAGACCTGGTCGGACCTGCGCGCCTTCGATTATTGGCCGGAGATCGGCGAAGGCACGCTCGATACGCTCGCCATGACCGGCTGCGCCCTGCTCTTCACCGTCATCATCGGACTTCTCATAGGCACACTGCTGTTTTTGACGAGTCCCGCTCACAGGTCCGCACGGCCGGCCTACAAGCGTGTGCAGGTTTGGGTCTACCAGCTGCTTTCTTTCGCGGTCAATGTGCTTCGTTCCATACCTTTTCTCATACTGCTCATTCTGATCATCCCCGCAACACGAGCCATGGTGGGCACCTCGCTGGGTGTGCGAGGCGCCATCCCGCCGTTGGTAATTGCCTCTGCACCTTTTTTTGCGCGCCTCGTGGAGAGCGTGTTCCGGGAGGTGGAAGGCGGCGTGTTGGAAACCTGCCGCGCGATCGGCGCAACGACCCGTCAAACCGTGTTTTGGGCGCTCTTGCCCGAAGCGTCCGCACCGCTGTGTGCGGCGATCACCGTGACTGCAATTGCTCTCATCGGCTACTCGGCCATGGCCGGTGTCATCGGGGGCGGCGGACTCGGGGATTTGGCGGTACGGTACGGCTATCAGCGATTCGACACGCGGGTCATGCTGGTGACGGTTGCCATACTGGTGTTAATCGTGCAAATCGTGCAATGGGGCGGCGATCGACTGGTCGCGCGCCTAGCCCATCGTTAGCCGATCCATTTATTTTCATAGGTGTACCTTGCTCAAACGCTCAATCGTACTGACGCTGCTCATGATTCTGTGCGGTACTGTCGTCCGCGCGGAGGAGATCCTGAAAATAGCGGCCTCAGCCGTACCGCATGCCGAGATTCTGGAATTCGTGAAGCCGCTGCTCAAGGCGCAGGGCGTGGTGTTGGAGATACGGGTGTTCACCGATTACGTGCAACCCAACCTGCAAGTCGCCGAAAGACAATTAGACGCCAATTTTTTTCAGCATCGACCCTATCTCGATGCCTTCAACGCGGCGCACGGGACGACACTCGCGGCGGTGCCTTCCAGCCAGGTTCACATCGAACCGTTTGGCGCTTACTCGAAGAAACTGCACAGCCTCACCGCGCTTCCCGATGGAGCCCAGATCGCAATTCCCAACGATCCCTCCAATTGCGGCCGTGCGCTCGTGCTGCTGCAGAAGCAAGGACTCATTCGCCTCAAAGACCCAGCCAACATACTCGCCACGGCGCGCGACATCGTGGTCAATCCGAAGAAGCTCAAGATCCGCGAACTGGAGGCCGCCACCTTGCCGAGAACGCTGGATGACGTCGACCTGGCACTCATCAATACGAACTATGCGCTCGCGGCCGGGCTCAATCCGCTCAAGGACGCGTTGTTCATAGAGTCCGGCGACTCGCCGTATGCCAATATCGTCGTCACGCGCAGCGACAACGCACAATCCCCAGCCGTCAAAAAGTTGGTGGCGGCGCTGCGATCGCCGGAAACGAAGCGTTTCATCGAAACACATTATCAGGGCGCGATCATTCCCGCTTTTTGACCGTCTTCCGTCGAAGTAATTTCGTTTCGCTATGGCGATAGAACGAAGTATTGTTGGCGCTTGCAGCTCCATGCGATAGCCTGAGTTCAGGGCTCCGCGGTATTCCAGCGAATCCAGGCTGTTTGCATCCCTCTGCCTAACCCTTACGTCACTGGTACCGCGGAAGCCCACCACGACCACAATATCCGAGACGGCTGAAAATAAGCGCTTCTAAGCTTATAGCCAGCAGGCTGTTGGGTTTATGTCACGTTCGATACATCATTTAGGACAGTGAAACATAGTATTGACCGTCGCGAGTTTCTCATAGGCTCGGCCGCTCTGTCAGTTGTAGGGGGCCTACTAGCGGCGTGCGGTAAACCTCCTCGGATCGCCGCTTTGCCAGTGCTGCGAGTGTCCACCGTCGGCAAGGGCGAAGCCGATACGCGCCTTTTGCTGACCGCGGCCAACATTCACGCAGATACGTTCCGCGTCGATTGGAGCAACTTTGCGTCCGGCCAGCTGGTCATCGAGGCGCTCGATGGCGGGGCGCTGGATTTCGGCAACATGAGTGAGATTCCCCCGGTGTTTGCGGCGGCCTCGACCATCCACAGCTTTCGCCAGATCGCGGTGTTGCACGGCGATGTCAACAATCAGGTCGTTCTCGTGCCGCGCGACTCCGCTGTTTCGACCCTTGCCGATATCAAGGGAAAACGGATCGGCTATGTCCGAGCGACGACCTCGCAATACTTCCTGCTCAGAATGCTGCAGTCCGTCGGATTGACTTGGAGCGATATCACGCCGATCCCGATGGGAGTCTCGGACGGTCTTGCTGCCTTCTCCAATGGGCAGCTCGATGCTTGGGCAATTTATGGCTATCCGATTCAGCGTGCGATCGCAACAGAGGGCGCTCGGATCCTGAGGACTGCGCTGGGCTTCCTGTCCGGCAACTACATCATTTCCGCGCACGTCAATGCCTTGACGGACCCGGTTAAAACAAAATTGATCGGCGAGTATTTACGACTCTGCAAGCGGGCCTATGCGTGGGGAGTATCCCACGAGCCGGAGTGGACCACGATCATCGCCAAGGATATCGGAGTACCGCTCGAGTACGTACAGGATCAGTTTCGACGCAAGAGCGATAGCTATTCACTGAGGCCTGTTGATCAGACGGCAATTGCCTCGCAGCAAAATGTTGCCGATGTGTTTGCTCAACAAGCCCTCATACCGAAGCGTGTCGACGTCCGTCCGCTGTGGGACGATCGATTCAACAGTATCATCACCGAGAAGGCATAGCATCATGGTGGCATCATTCGCACAAGCCTACGAGTCACCGTCAGAGCCGGTCGCCGCGTCACTGTCAGAGCCAGTCGCCGAGTCACTGCTCGATGACATAACGCGTCGTCTAGCGGCAACCGCCGAGGCATTCGACCGTAGCGCAGAATTTCCAAAGGCGAATTTCGATATTCTCGCCGATGAGGGTCTGATCGGCCTGACGGTCTCGCGGCAATACGGTGGCCAGGGAGCGGGACTCGTGGAATCGCTCCGCGTCTTGAGTGCCGTTGCCAGAGGAGAACCATCCACCGCTCTGATCTTGTTCATGACCTATGTCTATCACGCGTCGGGAGGGCACGCGCAGCGCTGGCCGGCGCATATTTATGAGGCCCTGGCGCGCCAAGCCGTTGCGGGTGGTGGATTGATTGGCGGCCTCCGGGTGGAACCTGAATTGGGGACGCCGGTCCGCGGCGGCCTGCCAAAAACGGTCGCCCGCCGAACCGCCGATGGTTGGGCGCTCACCGGAAACAAAATCTATTCGACGGGTTCGACGGGACTTACCTGGTATTCGGTATGGGCAAAGACGGATGAATCAGAGCCGCGCGTGGGCAACTTTCTTGTCTCGGCCGACAGCCCGGGCATCCAGATTCTTCCGGCCTGGGACCATTTGGGTATGCGGGCCACCGTCAGCCACGAAGTGGCGTTCGATGGAATCCCAATTCCGCTCGAGCACGCCGTCGATATCCGAAAGCCGTCCGAGTGGGTGCCGAAGCCCGGGGATCAGGCTCAATTGCTATGGAACGCCCTGGCGATTTCCACGATTTATGACGGTGTCGCCCAAGCAGCCAGGGATTGGCTACGCGATTATTTGAAGGAGCGCGTTCCCAGCAATCTTGGCGCGTCGCTCGCGACATTGCCGCGCGTGCAGGAGAAATTCGGTGAGATCGAAGCGCTCCTGTACACCAATCGCGTACTCCTTGAAACCGCGGCGGAGCGCGCGGATGGCGGTTGGGAGGTAAGCGCAGTAGAGGCGAACAACATCAAGTATGTCGCGACCGGCAACGCCATACGTGCTGTAGAAATCGGGCTCGAACTGACCGGCAACCCGGGCTTGAGTCGAAAGAATCCGTTGGAGCGTCATTACCGCGATGTGCTGTGCAGCCGCATTCACTCGCCGCAAAACGACACCATACTCGTTAACGCGGGGCGGGCGGGCTTAAGGATGTAATGAGCCTCATCATCGCAAGCCAGATGGAGGAGCACTTCAATGAGCAGCTGCGGACGCATGCGAGCGGGCCCACGGTCATTGCCGTCCCGGAAGAGCAGCCATGGGAGGCGGCCAATGACGCAGACCTGCTGCTGATTCGTCCGTCACTTCACTGGCGCCGCTCGAAGTCCCTTTCCCGCCCTCCCGAGTGGCCCGGACGCCTGAAGTGGGTTTACAGCGCCTCGGTGGGCATCGACTTCTATCCGTCGTGGGTGCTCGAGGCGCCGTTGGTGACCTGTGGGCGCGGCGTTGCGTCTGTCGAGATTGCCGACTATGTGATCGCCGCCATTTATGCGCACTCGAAGAATCTCGACGCCATCAGCGCTCATCATCCGTCCAAGTGGAAACCCACGCCCCTGGGTCGAATCGCCGGTACGACGCTTGGCATCGTGGGGATCGGAGCCATTGGTACCGAAGTAGCCCGCCGTGCGCTCGCGCTCGGCATGCGGGTCACGGCCACGCGCCGTCGGCGTCTGCCCAGTCCCCTCGATGGGGTCGATCTACTCGATACGCTGCAAGCGGTGGTCGCCTCCGCTGATCATCTACTACTGGCGCTGCCTGCCACCGACGCGACCCGCTCGCTGATCGATGCCAAGGTCCTTGCGCGCGCAAAGCCTTCGGCTCACATCATCAACGTCGCACGCGGTTCGGTGCTCGATCAAGATGCTCTCGTGGCGGCTTTGGACCAGGCCCGGCTGGGTTTCGCCACGCTGGATGTGACGGAACCTGAACCGCTACCCGAGGACCACCCGTTGTGGCACCATCCCCGCGTGCGCCTGACGCCGCACGTGTCTTCGAACTACACTGCAGTACGCCACGTGTTGTTCGACAAGATCGCAGCTGACCTGGACCGCTTCATCCGTGGTGAGCCGCCGAGTGATATCGTAGATACCGTCGCCGGCTATTGAACTTCAAGGATACTTTTATGAGCCAACCTGCCCGTTCGATCAACTTTCAAATTCGCGACGATGCTCCGCGAGCCACGCTCGAGGCCGAGCGACAGCATCGAAAGAGCCGGCTTGCCGCCTCTTACCGGATTTTCGCTCAGAAGGGATACGATCTCGGGTTGGCTGGACACATCACCGCCCGCGATCCGGAGTTCGCCGACCGATTTTGGGTCGCGCCGATCGGGCCCTGGTTTGGACATATCCGAGTGTCCGACCTGGTGCTGGTAGATCACCACGGAAATATCCTGGCCGGAGAAGGTCCCATCAATCAAGCTGGGTTTGCCATTCATTCAGCGATTCACAAGGCCAGGCCGGACGTTATTGCCGCCGCACATTCGCACTCCCTTTATGGGAAAGCCTGGTCTACGCTCGGGCGCCTGCTCGATCCGATCAGCCAGGATAGTTGCTTCTTTTATGAACAACACGTTTTGTTCGAGGATTTCACCGGCGTCGTACTCGACACCTCGGAGGGTGAGCGCATCGCCCACGCACTTGGCGATAAGAACGCCGCCATTCTGCAGAACCACGGCATTTTAACGGTGGGAAAGAGCGTCGAGGGTGCGGTTGCCGCATATGTCGCGTTTGAAAATGCCTGTCAGACCCAGTTGCTCGCCGAGGCCGCGGGGACGGTCAAGCCGATCAGTCCGGCGATCGCCAAGCACACGGCGAGTCAGAGCTTTGGCCGCAGCGACCCATGGGCTTCCGGCTTCAGGCCGCTATGGGACCGCATCGTGAAGGAGCAACCGGATCTTCTCCAATGACCTTACGCTTGCACTACTGGCCGACGCCCAACGGCAAGAAAGTAACCATATTTCTCGAAGAGGCAGGTCTGCCCTATGAAATCGTTCCGTGCAACATCGGGCGCGGCGACCAGTTCGAGCCAACTTTCGCGTCACTCAATCCGAACACTCGCATGCCGTTGCTCATCGATGACGCGCCACCGGACGGTGGACCAGCAATCAGCGTCTTCGAGTCGGGCGCCATCCTATTTTATCTTGCGGAGAAGTCCGGACAATTTTGGCCGCAGGATGTGCGGCGAAAGTACGAAGTCACCCAGTGGGTGATTTGGCAGATGGCGAATCAGGGCCCGAAGCTTGGAGAATTCGGACATTTCAAGAGGGCAGGCGCATCCGGCGTCGATCAATCGTACGCGCTGCGCCGATTCGCGGATGAGACCAATCGCCTCTACGGGGTATTGAACAACCGCCTCTACAAGCGGCGGTATCTTGCCGGCGATAATTATTCCATCGCCGACATGGCGGCATATCCCTGGACCGTGAACTGGCAGGGACAGGATCAGAATCTGGCGGAATTTCCCTACTTCAAGCGCTGGTTCGAGGAGTTGAGCGAGCGGCCTGCCGTCAAGCGCGGACTTGCCGTCGGGCAGGAGTTCGTAGCGAACGAAACCAATTTGACCAAGGAAGAATCTGAGAGACGAGCCAAGCTCTTGTACAACCAACGAGCACGTCCCGTCCCGCAGTCCTGATTCCCAGACCTCCATGCCTGAAGTTCTCGACGATGCGATCCTCGATCGACTGTTCCGCGCGGCGCGCTCGATCCATGCTTTCAAGGACGTACCTGTTACCGATGCCACACTGAACACCTTGTACGACTTGTTGAAGTGGGGACCCACCGCCTTCAACTGTCAGCCGGCGCGTTTCGTGTTCGTGCGTTCGATTGAGGGCAAGGCCCGGCTGCTGCCGAGTTTGTCGACAGCCAATAAGGAAAAGACTGCGAAAGCACCCGTGACTGCGATCGTGGCCTACGACAGGCAATTTTTCGAACATCTGCCGGAACAATATCCCAGCGCGCGGGTTCAGGAACTGTTTACCGGTAACGCGGGGCTTGCCGAGTCGACAGCGTTTCGAAACGGCACTTTGCAAGGTGCATATCTACTCTTCGCGGCGCGGGCACTCGGGCTGGCGGTGGGTCCGATGTCGGGATTCAATCCCGATGCCGTCGACCGGGAGTTCTTCCCGGACGGACGCTACCGTACGAACTTTCTCGCCAACATCGGTTACGCCGACGACAGTGCGCCGCGCCCGCGCGGTCCTCGATTCGAGTTCGGCGATGTTGCGGACATCCTGTGAGGGATGGCTGGCGATTTCCCTTAGCCGGCGTTCGCTGTTTTGATATTGCCCTGCTTCACTGATGCATCACGCCGAGCGATCTCGGCACGGACCCGCGGAATGATCTCGCGGCCATATTCGATTGCATCATGCAACGGGTTGAAGCCGCGGATGAGGAATGTGGTCACGCCGAGGTCACTGTAGGCCAACATCGACTCGACGACTTGGTCAGGCGTGCCGACCAGCGAGGTCGAGTTGCCCTTGGCGCCCGTCAGTGCGGCAATTTCCGTCCAGAGCCGCGTGTCGACCACCCTGCCCTGTGCGGCCGTTTCCAGTAAGCGCTGCGAACCGACATTGGCCGGAGGGGCCTTGCGCTTGTCGAACAGCCTGATCCCACTCTCCTCAGAGGGCACGTTACCTTGCAAGGCTTTCGCCTTGGCGAGAATGTCCTCGGCTCGCGCCCATGCATCCGGCTCGGTACGCCCCAGGATGGGTCGCAAAGACAGGCTGAATCGAATGTGTTCCGCGCGGCCAAATTGCGCCGCGGCGCTTCGCACCCGCGCAATGGTGTCGCTGACTTGCGCGAGAGACTCTCCCCACAACGCATAGACATCGGCGTATTGGGCGGCAACGCCGATCGCTGCCTCGGAGGACCCACCGAAGTAAATCGGCAAATGCGGCTTCTGCAAGGGCTTGACGGAGGAATATGCCTGCGTGAACCGGTAGTTCGAACCCTCATGATCGATCGGCTGTTCGCTGCCCCAGATGCGTTTCATAATGTCGAGATACTCAGCGGTGCGTGCATAGCGCTGGCCGTGATCGAGATAGTCCCCATCCCGGCGCTGATCCGCGTCATCGCCGCCGCTGATGATATGAACTGCGATGCGGCCCTTGCTGAAGTGATCGAGCGTAGACAAGGTGCGCGCTGCAAGCGTCGGTGCCACGAATCCGGGCCGATGTGCCAGCAATACGCTGAGCCGCGATGTATCGGCAAATATTTGGGTCGCCGTCACTACCGCATCTGGCGAGGCGCTGTTGTGCGCCAGGAGCACTCGATCGAAAGCGCCGGCCTCATGGGCCAGCGCAACGGAGCGGATATAGTCCGTATCGATGACGGGTCCCGACGGAGCGATGCTCTCCGAGACCTCGTGCGTGCCGACATAGCCGATAAACTCTACGGACATGGAATTCTCCTCAACCGAGAACGAGACGATATATCAGGCCATCACGATCGACCGCGGCAACAACGTCGAATCCGGCGCACCCTGCGGATCCGCCGCGTCGAACGTCGGCGCCTGTATGTCGACGCCGATTGCGCTCAGCAACTGCTTACGCAGGTTCAAGAATCCCGGGTGGCTCAATTCGCGGGGCCGCGGCAGATCGATGCTGACCGAAGCGATTATCCGGCCTTTGTCGAGGACCAGGGCCCGATCGGCCAGAAGGATCGCCTCGTCGACGTCATGTGTGATCAGCAGCACCGACAGATGATGCCGCTTCCACAGCGATTCGATGAGGGCATGCATTCGCATACGAGTGAGCGCGTCGAGCGCCGCAAACGGCTCATCCAACAGCAGCAGTTTGGGATCGCGTACCAGCGCCCTAGCGAGTGCCGCACGTTGTGCTTCACCGCCAGACAGTGTGGCGGGGTAAGCATGCAGCCGATGTTCCAGGCCCACTTCGGCCATCGCGGAGCGCGCGTGGTCCGCCGCGCGCTCGCCGCGCAGGCCAAGCTCCACATTCTGTATCGCGGTCTTCCAAGGCAACAGCCGCGGTTCTTGAAAGACGACCATTCGCTCGTCCGGTACGTGCACGCTGCCAGCGCTCGGCGCGTCCAATCCCGCAAGCGTTCTCAGCAATGTGCTCTTGCCGGAGCCGCTGCGGCCGAGAAGCGCGACAAACTCGCCGGAATCGATACCTAGATCGACGTTGTCCAGCGCCAGCGTCTTGCCGAACAGCCGGCTCACGCCGCGCACATTTACCGCGCGGTTACTCATGCAGCGGCGTTGACGAACGATGGGCGCCAAGCCAAGAGGCGCCGTTCGAGCCATCGAACCAGAATGTCGACCGCCAACCCTAAAAGCGCGTAGATCAGGAGACCGACAACCATGATGTCGATGCGCATGAAATCGCGCGCATCATTCATCAAATAGCCGATGCCGCTCGTCGCATTCACCTGCTCGGCGGCCACGAGAATGAGCCATGAAATTCCGAGTGAATAGCGCACGCCGACCAGGGCCGTGGGCAGCGCACCCGGCAGAATGACGTGCCGGATCAAGGCGCCGCGAGACAGCCCGATGACCTTGGCCAACTCCACCAGTTTCGGATCCACGCCGCGAATTCCGGAATACAACGTGAGATAGATCGGAAATATGGCGGCCACCGCCACCAGTGCGACCTTCGGCACTTCGCCGATACCGAACCATATGATAAAAAACGGTATCAAGGCCAGCACGGGCAGCGTGCGCAGCATCTGCATCGGGGCGTCGATCACGTATTCGCCCGTGCGTGAAAGGCCGGATAGAAGCGCAAGACCACCCCCCAACAGCAAAGCGATGGACATGCCCTTGGCAACGCGGCCGAGCGATACGAGCAGGTGATGCTGCAGCGCCCCATCTGCCGTTAACGCGATGAAGCTGCTTATTACCTGACTCGGGGCTGCCAATGTACGGCTCGAGATGAAGCCGGTGCTGCACCCGATCTGCCACAAGACCAAAAGAACCGGGGGACTTAGCACTCGGAGCCATTGCGTCGAACGTCGGCGCTGCGGCGCGACCATGGGCTTTGCAGTTGGAACATCGAGCAATGCGGGTGCGGAGATCTGCATGACAGCATTATTCGTGCTGCCGGAGTGTCGAGTCCAAGTGCATTTGATTATCACGATATGACTGTTATGCACTATTGGATCACGCGCATTTCCATAGAATAAAGTGATGTTGGCGCGCGTGACGCGCTGAACGGTAGGGTACCGCGGTAAACCAACCAAAGGCGTGCAGATGACCGTCGAATTCATCGGAATGCTCAACACCAATGGGGTGTCGGAATCACGTCAGCCACGTGGACCGGCCATAGACAAGGCCTATCTTGCGGCCATAGCACACGCTCACGAGCATGCCGGCTTCGACCGGGCCCTGATCGGCTACTTTTCCGTCGGTGCCGATGGCTTCCAAGTCGCGAGTTTCGCCGTGGCGCAGACCAAGAAGCTGAGATTCCTCCTGGCACACCGCCCCGGTTTCGTCGCACCTGCGCTCGCCGCCCGGCAGCTAGCCACACTCGATCAATTTAGCGACGGGCGATTGGCGGTGCACGTCATCACCGGCAGCGACGATGCCGAACAGAAGAAGGAAGGCGATTTCCTCGACAAGGAGCAGCGATATGCGCGAACGGATGAATATCTCGACGTCATTCGCAGGGTCTGGACTGACGACAGACCTTTCGACCACGAAGGCGCCCATTATCGTGTGAGAGGCGCGTTTACCCCCATAAAACCCGTGCAAAAGCCGCACCTGCCGATCTACTTCGGCGGCTCCTCGGATTCGGCGATTCGCGTCGCGGCCAAGCACGCCGATGTCCATGCACTTTGGGGCGAATCTCTGGCCCAGGTTCGAGAGACCATCCACGCCGTGCGAGCCGCGGCCGCCACGCACGGCCGTGAGTCCAAAATCAGATTCAGTCTGTCGCTGCGTCCGATTGTAGGAGTCACGGAGGACGAAGCGTGGGCAAAAGCCGAACGAATATTGGAGTCTGCCAAGGCTTTGCAGACGAAATCGGAGTTGTATGGGAAACCGACGAGTTCGCCGCAGAACGTAGGTTCGCAGCGACTTCTGGCGACTGCCGCACAAGGCAAAGTCGTAGACAAACGTTTGTGGACCGAAATCGCCTCACTCACGG
>Ga0302326_10022064_pt1 | contig 13025 bp, 15 predicted proteins | sample Palsa_T0_3_FD_202264 | JGI IMG/M metagenome (GOLD analysis project Ga0302326, IMG submission 202264) | Peat permafrost microbial communities from Stordalen Mire near Abisko, Sweden - Palsa_T0_3 | ecosystem: Environmental > Terrestrial > Soil > Palsa > Peat permafrost | place: Sweden: Abisko... | reverse complement strand
GGCAGTTGCAGCATGTCGGCGGTTTGGATGTCGGCCACGGAGCGGAACATGGTCAGCAGTTCCGGCATATTGATGAAGCGGGCGAAGCGGGTGTTCATGCGGTAGCCGCTGCCATCGGGCGCGAATTCCAGGGCGGTGACGGATTCGGCGTAGGAACAACTAAGGACCATCGCCCCAAAACTGTCGAACGCCCGCCCCATTTCTGTCGAACCCTTTTGCATTCACTAACATATTTGAGTGCAAGCGCCCCAATACTGTCGTGGAAGTCGAATGCAATTGCGGCATCTGTGGAGAATGCAATTTCTCATAAACAAACTATTTTTTTGTGGCCCTGCCCCAAATTCGATCTTTTTCGACTCTTTGTTGGTGAGGAGGTTATTCGACATTGAAGAAACCAGACAAAAAGGAAGATGCGAGACACGACGATGGATCAGCACTCATCGGCCCAGCGGAAGTCGCCCGTCTGCTCGGCGTGTCGTCCGGCTGGGTACGCGACCATGCGACGCGAAAAACGCCGCGCATTCCAGTGATTCGAATCGGCAGGCTGATGCGCTTCCGTCCGGCAGACGTCAAAGTGATTGTTCAACACGGATTCACTTCAGAAAACTGGAGAGCGAACGGTGAGCAATTCTGAACCGAAACGCAACCCGCTCCATTTCATAGGCAAGCGCGGTAGAGAGCGCGGCCAGAATGGCTCACTGGAGGTAGTCGGTAAACAACTAAAGCGTTGGCGCGGCCATTACTTCATTTACGAACAGCAGGAAGCTGGCCGGGAACATCGCAAGCACAAGGCTGTGATCCTGGGGCCCCGCAGCAAGATGACCCGCAAGCAGGCCGCTGAGGCTCTGCGCGCGATCATCGCTGAAAAATCGGATCTTCCTGTCGAGAAGCAGCCAGAGATGACGTTTGGCCAATTCTGGGGTGAACGCTACCTGCCGCTCTATCGGCAAAAGTGGAAAATTTCCTCTCGCAGAACCCAGATCGATAACATCGAGCGCTACTGCGTCAAACTACTCGAAGACAAAGTGCTCAAAGATATTGATCGCTTCTCGCTTCAAATGCAGGCGCACCGATTGGCCGAAAAATTTTCGAAGAGTGTTGTAGACAAGTATGTCGTCTGGTGCCGGGCGATTCTCGACGAGGCTGTCGATCAGGACTTGATCCAGAAGAATCCTGCCAAGAAGTTGATGATGCCGGAAACCAAGCCGGAGAATAAGCGTTCCTACAGCTCGAAGAGATCGCCATTGTCTCAGAGAAACTACCATTTCGCGAACGCCTCATTTTGCGAATGAGCCTCATCCTTGGCCGGCGGCCTGGAGAGCTTTTCGCACTTCGCTGGAACGATGTCGATGGTCATTCTCTGCGCCTCGATGAAGAAACTGTTGACGGCAAAATCTTTCAAACGCTAAAGACTAAGAAGTCTCGGGCCTTCCTCGCTTTGCCGGCGTCGCTGCGCGAGGGGCTAGCCGAGTGGCGCGATTTGCAAAATCCTACCTCTGAAGACGACTTTATTTTCCCCAACTCAGAGGGCGGCGTGTATCGCGTGGACAACTATCGCGCAGATGTCCTGCGACCAGTGCTGAACGAAATAGCGAAAGAAACTGGCATTAGTGGCATAGATTTCCGCGCCTGCCGTCGGACGTGTGCCACGCATTTGAGTAAACACGGCGGCATTAAGGAAGTGCAGTCGCACCTGCGCCACTCACGCGCCACCAATACGCTGGATGTCTATATCCAGGAAATTCCAAAGGCTATCCGCGAGGCAGTCGAGAGTTGGACGCTGCCATGGCAAGGCCGAAGAAGGAGCGCTCCAAATAATGTACTTGATTTTCTTTCATCTTTTGAACAACGATAAAAAAGGAGCGATCATGAACCAGTTGTACAAACCAAGTCCAATCAACGGTTTGAATGGTGGGCGCGGCAGGACTCGAACCTGCGACCTCCTGCGTGTGAAGCAGGCGCTCTAACCAACTGAGCTACGCGCCCAACTCGTGAATGCCTTCTCATTCTAACGCACCAAATATGCGACCCTAGATCGAGATGGCAGACCCTAGATTCCACGTTCTCTATAGCGACATCGGCGGCGTATTAGGCACCAACGGCTGGGATAGCGCCCTTAGGCGCGACGTATGCAACAAGTTCGACCTTCCCGCGGAAGAAATCGACAAGCGGCATCTGCTTATGTTTGACAGCTACGAACGCGGTTTTATGAAGTTTGAAGACTACCTGCGTTGGGTGTTTTTCGAATCGCCGCGCCCGTTTACTCTCGAAGAACTCCGCGATTATATATTCCGGGCGTCGGTTCCCTGGCCGCAGAATATCGCGCTGCTGCACCACGTCAAGAGAGCCAACGGCTTGAAACTGGGTTTAATCAGCAACGAAGGACAAGGCATTACCGAACACCGCATGCAGACCTTCGGCCTGCGCGAAGTGGCCGATTTCATCGTCATCTCCCACTGCGTCCATATGCGCAAACCCGACCGGCAAATCTGGCAACTCGCACTGGATCTGGCGCAAGCCACGCCAGACCAGTGCATCTACGTTGACGACCGCGAGATGTTCGTCAATGTCGCTGCCGCCCTCGGCTTCACGGCGTTCCAACACATCGACCTGGATTCGACGCGCCAGAAATTCGAACGTCTGGGCCTCGTCACTACTTAAGCTGTTTGTTCACTTCGTCCCAATTAACGAGGTTCCACCACGCGGCGATATACTCCGGCCGCCGGTTTTGATACTTCAAGTAGTAAGCGTGTTCCCACACATCCAGGCCTAAGATCGCCTTCTTGCCGTCCATCAGCGGTGTGTCCTGATTGGGCGTAGATAGGATATCGAACTTCCCTGCCGAATCTTTCACCAGCCAGGCCCAGCCCGAACCGAAACGGCCGGTGGCGGCCATCGTAAACTTCTCTTTGAACGCCTCAAAGCTGCCGAACGTTCCGGTCATGACGCTGGCGATATTGCCCGTCGGCGCGCCGCCGCCCTTAGGCGATAACAGGTTCCAGAACAGCGAGTGGTTGAAGTGCCCTCCGCCGTTATTGCGCACGGCCGTCTTGATGCTGTCCGTAACCACAGCCAGATTATTGGCCAGCAATTCTTCAATCGTCTTGTTCTGAAGTTCCGGCGCGGATTCCAACGCCTTATTTAAATTGGTGACGTAAGCTCCATGATGCTTGTCATGATGGATCTCCATCGTCGTTTTGTCAATATGCGGCTCAAGTGCCTCAGGCGCATAGGGAAGGGGTGGGAGAGTAAATGCCATAAGTTTCCAGTTCTTATTTTATGCTTTATGGACTGAGATACCAGCCACAATTGTTTCGGTTACATTCAGTGAGAATCGGGCGGGGTCCCAGGTAAAGCGCACTAAGTCGCCCTTTTCGCCTGGAACAAGGCCGCGCAGGCGTCCGGCAATTCGCCCCACCCGTGCTGCATTGGTGGTGGCCATCGCCAGCGCTTGCGAAAGACTCACCGAAGCCAGTCTCACCGTGTTCGCAATGGCGTGATCCATCCGCAATGACGAACCCGCTAACCGCTCTCCTCCACGCAGCACCACACTGCCGTTGGGTCGCAGTTCCACCTCCACTTGTCCCAGCTTGTACGGTCCCGGCTCGCACATCGCCGGCATCACGGCGTCAGTAACCAATACGCTACGCTCCAGTCCTTTGGCGCGCACTGCGGAATGCACAAATACGCGGGGGATATGGATACCGTCCACAATGAAACTGGCGGTCAGCCGCTCATCGGCAAGCTGATCCCAGATATAGTTTTGCGTTTTAGGAAGCGCGGAGTGTGCGGCATTGCCCAAATGAGTCGACATCGTCGCGCCCGCATCCACCGCCGCTTTGATTTGGTCGCTGTTCGCCTTCGTGTGCCCCACGCTTGCCACCACGCCTTGCCGCACTACCGCGCGGATATAGGAAGGCGTCTCCGCCCACTCCGGTGAAATCGTGACAAGCCGGATGTTACCGTCCGCCACTTCCTGCCAGCGATTGAATTCTGCGATGTCCGGCGGACGAATGTGTTCCAGTGGATGGGCGCCGCGCGGCCCATCCTCCGGCGATAAGTGCGGACCTTCAATATGCAGCCCAGCGAGTGCCTCGCCTTCGGGCTTGCCGGCTTCCGCGAACGCCTGCTTAGACGCTACCATGTTCTTGATCGCGCCCAGCATCCGCTCTTCCGATCCCGTTATGATTGTTGCCAGAAAACGCGTCACGCCAGTTGTGAACATCTTCTGTATGGAACGCGCAATGGCATCGCTCGGTGTGGCCGGATCGTTGTAATCCACGCCCGCAAATCCGTTCACTTGCAAGTCTATAAGGCCCGGCGCGACGAATTCTTCTATCGCTTCCGGACGCAGCACCTCGTCCACCGCCAGCAAAGCCGCATTGAAATCGATCTTCAGCACCGTCGAGTCTGTGGTTGCCTTCCCCTTAACACTCAACATTCATGGCCATCCTTGTTTTTTCCACACCTTTCAAACAGCGCGCTCTTCATAAGCTCCACTGATCACAGGAGATAAAACGTGTTGAAAACGCCGCTCGAAGGCCTGCTTAGCACTAGCTTTCGAAGCCGCTTCGCGGTACAACTTTAACAGATCCGGCGCGAGTGCTTGATCGGCAGGTAATCTCGGGGGAGGTGGCTGCAGTTTAGGAATTCGCGCCCGGATGGCAAGTTTGGGATTGGGCCGGTCGCCTCAAGGCGATAGGCTCAAAACGCAGGGCAGACATCGGTTCGGCTGGTACTCCACTCACTGGTTACGGACGGTTTCTGCCCTGTATGTCTTTCAGCGCTGCTCCGCCGCGAATGCCACTCAGTTGATCCAGCCGCTGCTCATTTTCGTCTTCTTCCTCATCTTCAAAATCTTCGTCTCCGCGCCCCTCCGCCATGAGGATGGCCTCGTAGGCGGCTTCTGCAATGTCAACGTCGTCGGAGGCTGCCCTCTTCCCCAGAATTTCCCGCGCCTCGTTGGGCCGAATGGCGCCAGTCGCGCCAATCGCCGCCAGCAGTAAAGGCTTCGGAGTCGCCGAATCGCGGACCAGCGTAGCGATATGCGGCCAAGCGGCCGCCAACTCCCAATTGCCGGCGGCCTCTACCGCCTCGCGAAGGATCTCGGCATCCTTACTTTGGAGAGCCTGCAGGATCTGATCCTCAAACCCGCGCATCCAGCGCATCGCAAAGACAGCCGTAAGTACCCAATCCCTGTCGCCGCTGGCATACGCTTGCCGGATCGCCTCCCGCTGCCAATCTTCAGGAGCCCGTACCGCTGCTTCCAGAATCCTTCGCCGCACTTTCCTGGGAATGCTGTCATCCTCGTAAAGTTTGCGGAGCAAATTCTGAATCGTGTGAAAAGTGCGCTCGCTGATCGGTGCCTCGTCGGCATCGTCGAATTCATCGATATCCGCTTGTTCCAGCACCGGACCAAGCGAAATTGCCGCCTTGGCGCGCAACTCGTCCGGCTCCTCCCCACTGCCCAGAATCCCCATCAACGTATCGGCCAACTGATCGTTCATCGCGACAAGATCGTCTGCCAGCTCGGCGGCGATCAGACGGTCCGATTCGGGGGCTTGCCGATTCATCAGCACCGCCCTGAACATCCGCCGGCGTCTCGCGGCCAATCCCAGGGAGGTGTATCTAGAAGATTCTCAAGGCCCGTACGTTTTTTCATGCACCGCCAGCGGTCACGCCCCTACCGGCTCCCGCACGCCCGTCACCGGCGTCAGCCAGCCGAATTCATCCTTTGCCGTCCCATCCACAATCTCGAAGAACCTTTTCTGTATCTGCTCCGTAAGCGGCCCGCGATGTCCGCTTCCCACTTTCACTTTGTCCACCGAACGAATCGGCGTCACTTCCGCTGCCGTCCCGGTGAAAAACACTTCATCGGCAATATAGAGCAGCTCGCGCGGGATGATCGTTTCAACCACCGGAATGCCAAGCTGCCCGGCGATCTTCACCACGCTGTCGCGCGTAATGCCCGGCAGAACCGACGCGCCCAGCGGTGGCGTCAGCACTTTGCCGTCGCGCACCAGAAAAATGTTCTCGCCCGAACCTTCACTCACATAACCCGCTTCGTCCAACGCAATTCCTTCCGAATAGCCGTTGGCAGCCGCTTCCATGCGGATCAGTTGCGAGTTCATGTAGTTGGCCCCGGCTTTCGCCAAAGCAGGCAGCGTGTTCGGCGCAATGCGCGTCCAAGAGGATACACAAACGTCCACCCCGTCTTTCAATGCGGCTTCGCCCAAATAGCGGCCCCACGGAAAACACGCAATGTAAGTATCGATCGGGTTATTGGTAGGCAGCACTCCTACGTCGCCATAGCCGCGCAACACAATCGGGCGCACATAGCAAGCGCGCATGTTGTTCTCACGAATCACATCCAGCATCGCGCCAGTCAGTTCGTCGGCGGAATAGGGCAACTGCATCCGGTAGATCTTGGCCGAATCCACCAAACGGCGCATATGTTCGCGCGGCCGGAAAACCGCCGGTCCCTGCTGTGTTTCGTAACAGCGTACGCCTTCAAAAACGGAACTGCCGTAGCTGACAACGTGCGAAAGAACATGGATCTGGGCATCATACCAGGCAATGAACCGCCCGTTGTGCCAGATCTTCTCGGTGGGCTGTAACATCTAAAAATTATAGCTCCACTGGCTTAAGCTTCCTTGTCCTCGGGCTTCTCGAACTCGCCTTCGCTTCGCGGCGTCTGTGCGCGCGCCGGAGTAGCTGATTCATCAGAACGCCGCTTCCATTCGTGTGCGCGCCGCAAGCGGCGGTCGACATCGAGATTGACATAGAAACGCTTCTGGCAATCGCGGCAGCGATAAGCCACCTTGCCCATCCACCGCATCAAACTATCCTTCAGTTTGCGTTTGCGCGAACGGCTGATGTCGTTGGAATGGCAGCTAGGACACACGTCCCCTCCTTCCAGCAATGTCAGCTATATCCCGCATACCCGTAAGTTATTAGTCTATCCTGTCTGTGCAATGTGGCTATGCTAATGTCCCATTACCTAAGTAGAAATCGATTTTCCGCTTGCCCGCCCGTCTCCGTTCGTAGGGCAAACAACCCGCCCGCAAAGCGATCACCAGGTTTCGCTCCCGCTGCGGCCGTCGTGATATATAAAGTGCGCAGATTGTCACCTCCGAATGTGCATGTTGTCACGTTGCCCGTCGGCATCTCTACTACTCGGTCGATCGACCCACTCGGTGCCACCCTCACCACACACCCACCCCCATATCGGCAGTTCCAGAGGTAACCCTCCGCATCCATCGCCGATCCATCCGGGCTTCCCCGTGGAAAGCCCTCAAAGAAAGTCCGTTCGTTCGAAATATCCCCGCTTTGCGAATCGTAATCATATTGGTAAATCGCGTTCGCCATGGAATCGCCAAAATAAAACGCCGTCCGCTGCGGATTCCAAGCCACCGTATTGGCGATCCCCAAATTCTCCTTCCACTGCGTCACCTTCAAATCGGGATCAAGCCGGTACAGCGCACCATGCCCGTTCTGCAAATCGCCCGGCGATCCGTCCGCGTTCGCGTTATTCCACATCGAGCCGATCCAAAGAGATCCGCGCGGATCGGCACGTGCATCGTTGCAACGCACCTGGGGCCAACCCGGCAAAGCAAATCCATAGTTCCGGCGCGTATCGCTGGCGGGTTCCCACAGAATCAAGCCCGATCCCAGGACCACCGCGAGCGTCCCCGGCACACTTGTCAAAATCATCGCCGTCACCGGCTCGTCAAAGAACCATGTTTTGACGTTGCCGGTCGCCGCCTCAAAACGGTGAATCAAAAAGCGGTTGATATCGGTCCAGTAAACCGCCTTCTCCTCGGCGTGCCACACCGCTCCTTCGCCGCAAACATCCCCCGTCGGAACCACGCAAATCGGTTCAGCCACGTCTAGACTTCGCCCCGCTTCATTTGATCGGCCAAATAGTCCGTTGCTCGCCAAGACAGCGCCAAAATCGTCAGCGTCGGGTTCTTTTCACTCGCCGTCGTGAAGGCCGATCCATCCACCACAAACACGTTCTTCACATCGTGCATTTGGTTAAACGCGTTTAAGGGCGATTTCTTCGCATCGTCGCCCATTCGGCACGTGCCGTGTTCGTGAATGGCCGATCCAGGTTTATCCAACCAGCCGCGCTCATAAGGCATGATCTCCGCTTTCGCCGATCGCAAAATCTGCTCCGCTGTATCGTACATTTCTTCCGCCATGCGGTGCTCGTTGTCGCCGATCTGATATTCGATTTTCAAACGCGGCACGCCATACACGTCCACATTCTCCGCGTCAACCGTGATGCGGTTCTCCGCGCGGCCCAGCGTCTCCCCATACGGATGCAGCGCCACCAGCGCCGGATAACGCTGCTTGACAGCTTTCTTGAAATCCACGCCAAATCCCGGCAAAGCTTTGGCATAGCTCGCCCCCTCTTGCGCGCCGCAACCCCAGAACTGCATCCCGAATCCGCGTAGATAATCGCGCTTGCGACCGTCGCGATGATTGAATCTCGGCATGTAGATGTGTTCGCCGCCAATGCCGCTATCGTCATAAACCGGTCCGCCGATCAACTCGGGCATAAAACCGTAGACATGAAAACGGATCTGTTCACATAGATAACGGCCAATCGCATCGGAAGAATTGCCAATGCCATTCGGATAAGCGGACGATTTCGAGTTCAACAGAATGCGCGTGGAATCCACGCACGAAGCGCCCACCACCACCACTCGCGCCTTCACTCTGCGTTCAGCCTTTGTCTTGCGGTCGAAATACTGCACCCCGCTCGCCAGGCCTTTATCGTCCACCAGCACGCGCGCCACCACCGCGTTGTCCACCACCGTGAGCTTGCCGGTCTTCATCGCCGGGTCGATCAGATAGTCCGACGCATTGAAGAACGCTCCCACATCACAGCCCGATCCACAAGCGCCGCAATAATGGCAGGCAGGGTGGCCGTTGTGCGGCTTGGTGAGAACGGCACGCCGTCCCGCCACAATTGAAACGCCCACGTTCTGCGCTGCCTTTTGCAACAGCCGTTCGCCACAGCGCGGCGCCGGCGCCGGCAACATGTATTTACTGCCGGGCAGCGAATCCTGATCGTCCAATCCACCGCACACGCCAATGAATTGATCCACTTTGTCGTAGTACGGCGAAATGTCCTGGTAGCGAATCGGCCATGGAACGCCCCAGCCATCGCGCGCCGGTCCTGCAAAGTCTATGTCTGAGTAACGCAGCGCAACCCGTCCCCAAACATTGGTTTTGCCGCCGCGCCCCCAAACTCGAATTAATTCAAAAGGCTTGTCCTCGGGCGTCAAATAGGGCTGCTCTTCTGTGCTCAAGTAGAACTCTGGCGCATGTTGTCCGCTTTCGCGCCGCGCCGCCGCTTGCCATGGCTTCACGTGCGTCCAGAATTTCGCCCGGTCAAAGCGCTCGCCCGCGTCTAGTACCAACACGCTGATCCCTTGCCGCGTCAGGTTCCACGCCGCCATTCCACCAGCGGCGCCGCTGCCAATCACCACCACATCCCAAACGGGTTCCGCCTTCTGAACGGTCATCACGCGTGCTCCTGGTTCGGATCATGGGCCGGCCAATGCTCCGGATGCGTGCAGCCCGGAAAACTGGCGCGAAACGTCCTGCCCTTGAACCCAAGCTCCTGCGCTAGTCCCGCTTCCGACTTGTAGTAGTTGTCAATTGTGAGATTCTTCATCGTCTCGAAGAAGCCGCCCTTAAGCTTGCTTAAGTCGCTGCTCATGGCTTCAAGGATGGCAATCTGTTGCGGCTCCGCTAAAGCTGTGAACTCCGTCCCGCCCGCCGCATGGGCCTGTTCAGATAGCTCAGTCAACGCTTGTTTAAACCGTTCCTGTAATTTCATGTCAGCCGCCACTTGCTTGTCAATCCAGTGCGGCACGCCTGCATCTATCGCACCAGGCGTATCCGTGCGCGGAATAATCAAATCAGCCAACTTCGAAACGGTTGCATAATCGCTTTGGTTGAAATACTCCGGTCCGATCACAACGGGCGCCGGCGCCTGTTCCAACATCTCGTGCATATGATGTTCAGCCTCCGGCGTTTCGGCTAATAGCGGCGCAAAAGCCGCCGACGTTGCGGCTGCGGCCATTTTGATGAGAGCGGTTCTTCGGCTATCCACACGTTGAGTATATTCTGCTGGTCGGTCAGAAAACATTGCCCTGGTATCCCTCTGGCGGTGGAAGTCCGAAGCGCTTCAGAATCGCCGCGGTCACATCCTGCAGCCTCGTTGCGCGCGGATCAATGTGCTCATTACTGAAAAGCACCCCCGGGACATCGTCCGCATTGATGCAATGGTCGCCGATCCAATCGTCATTGTTGTTTTCGATCTCAGCGGCCGGAGCCTCACCAAGCGCCGTCTGCCAACTGGCCCGGTAGCCGGGCGCATAGCCCACGATCAGATCCGGCGCGATGTTCGCGTTCACTGGCGCCGGATGCGTGGCGACGAGCGTTTCGACGATCCGTCGGTCATTCGCGGGGTCGCGCCAAGCGAGCAGTTGCTCGCGCAGATCGTTGAGCACTGCGGCATCGCTTTTATGGTTCAAATAAAGGCCATTCAACCCGATCGCGTAGGCCTTCCCCGCAAATCCGTGCCCTTTGAGCCAGCTGTTGAGATGCACCGCGCGATCGAACGTGGTGAATCCATGATCGGAAATGATGAAGAGTTGCGCGTCGGGCTCTAGGCGGCGTACCGCGCCCACGCGATCGTCAACCGCACGATAGACCTTCAGTAATTCGTCTTCATGCTTACTCCAATAGATATGGGAGTTTTGATCGATCGAAGAGAAATAAAAGAACAAGAATCCACGATCGAATTGCCGCAGCGAGTAGTCCAACAGCTTGGCTTCTTCATCGAAGACAAACTGAGCCTGTTCCTGAAACTCAGTCAGACTTAACACTTCCTGCCGCAGCGCCGATGTGTCCTCCGGTATTCCGAGTGTCGAATAAGGTCCTAGCTCGGCTGCGATCTCCGACGACCAATGCGGCGGGGTCGAGATGGGCAGCGCGGGCGCGACTGGATCTAAATTGATTGGTGAAACGTAGATCTCGAGCCCCGGATGCAACTGTTTGGCGTACAGGCGGACAATGCCTCGCACTGCCGAGATGTGAGGAATCAAAGGAAATTCAGCGGTGAGCCAGCCCGACCATTCGCCTTGCCGGACGACCTCCTCCTGATCTCCCGATTTCACACGAGCCACATTATTGGTCGGATCTACCGCGAGTTCTATGAACGCTGCCGTTATCGCGTGATCCTTGCGCAGGGGATTAGGAGGGCCTTCAAGAGTAAGGAAAGCCCGTCCATTCTCGAGTGAGGTTTTCACAATGCGTCCCCCTGGCACTGAGCGTGGCTGCTCCAGCGGGTCGTCTGTAAAGAATGTAAAGGTCCCAAGCGTGCCCAGTAAGTCCGGCGTACCCATGCCCGAAAGCCCCTTGCCGGCTTTTTCGGGAGGATAGTTCGTCGGAATGTGCTGCACTATGACGGGGACGCCATGGTCGGATAAGGTTCGCCAAAACGGTGTGCCATGCCGGAGCGACGAGATGTGGGAGGAAGATAGCGGTAGCAAATAGGGTCCGATGGGCAAAACGAATCTCGGCTCCTCTGTCTTCGATAAAGAAGAAAAAGGTTGCAGCGTGGCTGGGTTGCGATGGACGAAATCATAGATGCCGTGCTGGTCGGGATCGAGACCAGTGATAAAGGTCGACCACGCAACTGGGCTTTGCGGGGGTGTGGTCGTGCGGAGGCGTCCAAAGTATCCTTGGTCGCGCAAAGCGCGCAAGTTCGGCAGCGCATCCCAATGGCGTTCGACGAAGCCCGGGTCCATGCCGTCGATTCCGAGAACAATTACTTTTGTCTTGGGCGCAGGCCCGCACGCCAACGTGAGACAAAGCAGCATCATTATCGCTACCCCCCTGCTGGCACTAATGCCCGCACCCAGAATCGAAGCCAATCCGAACCACACCAGCCAAGGCAAATGAAAGATACGGGCCGGTCGATAATTGATTTCGATGTATCGAATCGTCCTGCTAGAAAAAGGCCACTCGCCCGGATACCGCACACATTCGAGGAGTGATCCGTTTCGCCGCACCGGGGTCCACCCAAAGCCGTTGCTCACCCTGATCTTCTTCCGAATCGCCGTGCCATGTACCAACAGCCGCAATTCTCCGTCAACGGTACTTCGAGCATGTATGCGCCAAACTAGCTGACATTCGGAGGGAATCGAAACCGGTGGACTATCCACTTCAATGCCGAACGGCCTTCCGAGCGCCGCCTTAGGAGCCGAACCTCTGTATTGGACGGTGACTAAGGCCGTTTCTCCCGGCCGCAAAGGCAAGTGCCCGAAGAATTGGTCTCCCGTCGCCAGCAAAACCGCAAAGGGTACGAACAGCACCAGCGACGGTACTGCCAGTTGCCGCAAAAGCCGCCCATTCGCCACCAGCAAATCGCGTTGCGCCCGTAGCACCACCCGCGGCTCCTCCGCGAAAAGGGGAATCTCCAGTAAATGTGCGATGATCTGATTCACTGTCCGCCGCAAGGCACTGGCGTCGGTGAATCGCCGGAAGACGAATATTGCGGCCGCGCCCGAAAGACCCCCCAAAGCGATGAGCCACGCAAACGCGCTCACTTCAAATAGCCCAAACCTTGCAGCTTACGCAGCAATTCCTCCTTCGATTCGGAGGTCTCAAGCCGGGCCAAATCCCTTTCCATCGCGTGCTCAATAAACTCTTCGAGGCCGCTATAACCCACCTTTTCAACCAGTTTTCTGGCGCGATCGCAGAGCGCGGTGTTCAGCTTGACCGTAGTCTTTCCTTTCATGTCAGTAAAGCCCGGCCTTCCATCCAGGGCGGCGGATCAATCCCAAACTGCCGCAGAATCGTCGGCGCCATATCCTCTATTCCTGGATTCGGAGCTTCGCAGCGCTGGTTTGTGAACAGCACTCCAGGCACGGCACTCGGATCTACGCAATGATCCCCGCTCCAGCATTTGTTGTTATCCTCGAAAACCGCCTCACTGACTT
>Ga0302326_10022062_pt1 | contig 13026 bp, 8 predicted proteins | sample Palsa_T0_3_FD_202264 | JGI IMG/M metagenome (GOLD analysis project Ga0302326, IMG submission 202264) | Peat permafrost microbial communities from Stordalen Mire near Abisko, Sweden - Palsa_T0_3 | ecosystem: Environmental > Terrestrial > Soil > Palsa > Peat permafrost | place: Sweden: Abisko... | reverse complement strand
TACGCGCTACGACCGATTCACACTCGTCGATCTGCCCTCGCGCTCGGCCGGCGCGCTCTTCGACTTGAATTTCTTCATGGTCGAGCGGCCCACCGGCTGGCGTGTATCGTGCGAGTACAATACCGATCTGTTCGAACACGCGACGGGCCGAGACCTCGTCGATCGGCTGGCGCGAGTGCTCGACTCGGTCGTCGTCGATCCCGAACAGCACATTTCGCGCATCCCGCTGCTGACTGACGCCGAACGCCGGCAGCTCGATAGCGCAAATCAGACCCGTGCAGCATACCCGGCCGATCGTACGGTTCCCCAGCTCTTCGCAGCGCGAGTGACTGCTGTGCCCGACGCGGTCGCCGTTACGTGCGGCAATAGGCAGCTGACCTACGCGGAGCTCGACGCGAGCTCGAATCGTCTGGCGAATGAGCTCCTGCGGCGCCAGCTTGGCGGCGGAATGCGCATCGGGATCTTGCTCGAACGCTCACCCGACCTCATCATCGCGCTGCTGGCCGTGCTCAAGTCCGGCAGCGCCTATGTTCCGCTCGACCCTACCTATCCGCAGGAACGGCTCGCCTTCATCGCCCGCGACGCGGGGCTGTCCGCCGTCGTCTCCCGCGCAGGCCTGCGGGCGCGTGCCGGAGCCATCGATGCGGCGTTCGTATGTTTGGATACGGACGCGCCGGCAATCGCGAACAACAGCGCCGAGGCCGTGCCGGCCCGCGCGCTCCCAAGCGACCTGGCGTACGTCATCTACACGTCGGGTTCAACCGGGCAGCCCAAAGGCGTGCAGATCGAGCATCGCGCGCTCGTCAATCTGCTCTGCGCGATGGCAGCCGCACCAGGCATCGCGCCCAGCGATGTCCTCGTTGCCGTAACGACGATTTCCTTCGACATCGCCGGACTCGAAATGTTCCTGCCGCTCGTGAACGGAGCACGCTTAACGATCGCGGATGAATCGCAAGTCGTCGACGGCGCCGCGCTCGCGGACCTTTTGCGGCGCTCCGGTGCAACGCTGATGCAGGCGACGCCGATCACCTGGCAGCTGCTGATCGAAGCGGGCTGGACCGGCGATCGGCGGATCAAGATGCTCTGCGGCGGCGAAGCGCTGTCGCGCCGGCTCGCTGACCAATTGCTCGAGCGCGGCGGCAAACTGTGGAACATGTACGGACCCACCGAGACCACGATTTGGTCGTCGGCGGTCCGGGTGACGCCGGGCACCGGCCCCGTTCCGATCGGGCCGCCGATCGCGAATACGCAATTCTACGTGCTCGATGCAAATGGTGAACCCGTGCCGCCGGGGGTTCCGGGCGAGCTCTTCATCGGCGGCGACGGTGTCGCGCGGGGTTATTTCGAGCGCCCCGACCTCACCCAAGAGCGCTTCCTCCCCGACCGATTCAGTGGGCGGGCGGGTGCGACGATCTATCGTACGGGCGACATCGTCCGCCTGCGCGGGGCGAATTTCGAGTTTTTGGGGCGCACCGATGGGCAGATCAAATTACGCGGCTTTCGGATCGAGCTGGGCGAGATCGAAGCAGCCCTGTTGCGGCAAACCGATGTCAAGGAGGCCGCCGCCATCGTCCGCGGCGAGGATGCCGGCGAGAAAACGATTTGGGCATTCGTCGTCCCAAACGCGGCAAGCGCGGATTCGGGCGATGCCTGGGTTGCCGGTTTACGTTCGCGGCTGAGCGAGTCGCTGCCGCATTACATGGTCCCCGCGCCGATCGTCGTTCTCCCGCTGCTGCCGCGCACGCCGAACAACAAAATCGACCGTCAGGCGCTCCCGCAAACGGCCGGCGCCGCTTCCCCGCTACGCGGGGAGCCGCCGTCGACGCCGCTAGAGATCGCGCTTGCCGCGCTGATCGCCGAGATGCTCGGCCGCGAGTCCATCAGCCGTCATGATGACATCTTCGCGCTGGGCTTTCATTCGCTGCTCGCCGTCCGGCTCGTCAGCCGAATTGCAAAGACGCTCCACATTACGCTTCCGCTGCGCACGCTCTTCGATGCGCATACGGTCGAACAGCTCGCACTTCGCATCGCTACGCACCCCAGTTCTGCGCCCGTCGACGCGGCGCAGGCGATCGTAACGCTCAATCCGCACGGCGACCGTCCGCCGTTCGCATACTTGCACAGCGACGTGCTGGCCGACGGGATGTACTGCCGGAGACTCGCGGCGATGACCGGATCGATGCAGCCGATTCACGCCATCGCGCCGCACGGGACGGCCGGATTGCGCTTGGAGCCGACCGTCGAAGCGATGGCTCAAGACTACGTGTCGCACCTGCGTCGCGTTCAGCCGAACGGTCCGTACCGGCTCGGCGGGTTCTGCGCAGGCGGATTGGTCGCCTACCAACTCGCGCGGCTGCTGCGGGCGCAGGGCGAGACCGTCGAACGTCTCGTCTTGATCAACGCATCGGCCCCAGCGAATCATTTCGCCTTCGGCGCCGATCGTATCATTCGCGGGGTCGGTCTCAATCCGCACCTCGATCCGCGGCTGCGCGAGAGCATCTGCTACACTGTTGCGCGCCTCTACGAAGCGCTGGGGCAAGGACCGCGCGTCGTCCTGGGCTTCTTCTTCAAGCGCGTTCGCGCACTGTTCGCCCGCGCCGAACGCGATGCGCGCAGCGGAATGGCCGACTTCGAACCGTTCGAAAAGCGTCGCGGCACGCGTGAGACGGAGAACTACTTTGCGCATCTCGTCGCCGCGCTGACGTTCCACCCGCAGCCCTACGACGGCGAACTCACCCTGATCTGGGGCATGGATCAGGCCTCGATGCCCGACGATCCAACCGTCGGCTGGAGCGCGTTCGCGAAAGCCGTCCGAGTCGCTCCGATGGCAGGCGGCCATATCTCGCCGCTGCACGACCGAATCGAAGAGCTCGGCCGCGTTCTCGGTGGACTCTTGCCGTGAGCGCCGTCGATGCGCGATTGCCCGCCGGCGGCCGGTACCTCGAAGCCGAAGCCGACCGCTTCCGGACTGATTTCGATGTGCGCTGTTTCGCGTTTCGGCATGCTTTGGCGGGCGATCCGCGCTTCGAACCGGACCGGCTGCTCGCGCTGGCGCAGGAACTGGCCGGTGATCCGCGTGACGTGTATTACGATGCCGGCGATGTCGAAATCGGCCAGCGCTGGGATCAAATCCCGCCCTGCGATCTGACCATCGCTCAGCTGCTCCACCGAATCGAGACCGCCAACGCGTGGATCGTTCTGCGCAAAGTCGACAAGTCTCCCGCCTACGCAGCGCTGCTCGACGCGTGCATCAGCGAGATCGAAGAGGAGTTGGGGCGCAGCCTGCACGACGTCATGAAGGTCAGCAACGCGCTCGTCTTCATCAGCTCGCCCAACCGAATCACGACCTATCACATCGATCGCGAATGCAGCTGTCTGCTGCAGTTGCGCGGGCACAAGACGATCAGCATTTTCGACCGTAATGACCGCGACGTTCTGCCGGAAGAAGAGATCGAACGCTTTTGGACCGTTGACAACAACTCAGCGACCTATCGGCCCGAACTTCAATCGCGCGCAAGCGTGTTCGCGCTGGCGCCCGGCTCAGCCGTTCATATCCCCGTCAACGCGCCGCATTGGGTGCAAAACGGGTCTCAACATCAACTTCCACTATAAAGATCGCGCTCTGGCAGATGTCTACCGAACGAATTACTGGCTGCGCCGAATTGGCCTCAAACCAACGCCGCCGCGCCGTTCGGCGCTGCTCGATGGGCTCAAGAGCACCGCATACGGCTCGACGCGCGGTCTGCGATCCGTCGCTCGACTCGTGCGCCGGAAGACGTCCGCGCCGTGACTGCGTTTCCGGTCTGGCTGCGCGCGTGCGTCGGGCTCGCGATCGTCCTGGGTATTTTCTTTCGGTTCTATCACATCGACCGAAAGGTCTATTGGGACGACGAGATCTTCACGTCGTTACACGTGCTGGGTCTCACCGAAGCCGACGTGGTCGCGCGGTCGCCGGCGCTCACCAGCGCGGCAGCCCTGCGAACCGTGCTCCATCCCGGTCCGCACCAGCCCAATACGGTCGCCGACACGGTCCGCGCCCTGGTGATCGAAGATCCGCATCACTCGCCGCTTTACTACATCGCCGCATACGCCTGGGTGAAGCTCTTCGGCGACTCGATCGCGACGATTCGGATGCTTTCGGCGATTCTCGGCGTGCTTGCCCTACCGTGCATGTACTGGCTCTGCATGGAGCTTTTCGCTACGCCGGCTGCCGCCTGGATGGGGACCGCGCTGCTTGCACTCGCGCCGGTGAGCGTGCTCTACTCGCAAGAGGCCAGAGAGTACGCGCTTTGGACGATTGCGATCGTCCTGATGGGCGCTACGTTCCTGCGGGCCGCGCGGTTGATGTCGGCCGGCAGTTGGGCACTCTACGCCGCAGCCGTCACTTTTGGCTTGTACGTCTTTCCATTCTCGGCGTTCGTGGCGGTCGGAAATTTGGCTGTGCTCGGCTCGCGCAAGACGTTCCCGACGAATCGCGGGCGCCTTTATCCGATTGCCGCGACATCGGCGGCACTCGTCCTCTTTCTGCCCTGGCTCGTCATCGTTGCGCGCGGTCTCCAGGTGATCGATCGCTCGATGAACACAACACTGGCGCACAAGAATTCCGTCGCCGGCGTCCTGCGTTTATTCCTGGGCTTATTTCGGTTGGATTTCATCGATCTGAATTTGCTGCATCGGGCCACAATCAATCTCCTGATCTTGGTTCCGGTCCTGGCCTTCGTCGCGTACGCAGTTTCCGTGGTGTGCCGGTCCGACGACGGGCGATTGAAGCTTTTCGTCCTCGCCATGATGATCTTCGCCGCCGCGCCCTTCGTGCTCCCGGATCTGCTCATCTCCGGCAATCGGACTTCGAACCCGCGGTATTTCACGCCGCTCTATATCGCGCTCGACCTTAGTCTGGTGTATCTGTTCCAAACCAAGCTGCTCGCCGCGGGTCCGCGGCCGGCGCGCCGGCTGCTTTGGCCCGCCGTATTCGGCGGCCTGTTGGTCGCGCGGCTGGTTTCGTGCGGCTTGAGTTCTCAGGCGCACACCTGGTGGACGAAATATAACGAGCGGTCGATCGACATTGCGCAAGTCGTCAATACGTCAACCCATCCGATCCTGATAACCGACAATCTGATCGAATTTGCACTATCGCTCAGTAACTATCTCAACGATCGCGTCGCGCTCGATCTCGCCCCCCGCTGCTATATGTGCTCATTCGGCGATCGCGGACCGATGAACATCGCTGCGCTAAGGCGCGGGGACGGCAGGTCGGCCGTGTTTCTGCTCGGCCCCTCAGTCCGTCTGCAGGGCGAAGTGCAGACGGCCATGCGAGCTTCCCGAACGGAGCAGAATTACCACTGTATCGATGTGCGCAGCAATTGCGCGAGTACGCTGCATCTATGGTAAGCCACATTCATCAGAAGGAGCACGCCGTGCCGAGAATACTCGCGGCAAGCCAGAAACCGCTTTTCGTCGAGCAGTTCAATAGGTCGTGTTTCATGTTCGATCATTCGCTCCATCAAAGCGACTTGTTCGAGCTCGAGAATCTGGCCGAGCTATCGAAGCGCTTGCCGGATTCGTTTTACTCGACAACCGACGATTCGATTAGCGACGGGTGGCGATCAAGTTCCACGCAGCCGCGTTCGCTGCACGAAACGATCGCGACGATCGGTGAATCGAATTCGCTCGTTCTGCTCAAAGGGCTGGCCGGAGATCCGGAGTTTGGTCCGCTCTTTCGCGATATTCTCGCGGAACTCGAGGACACGGTCGGTGAAACGCTGCGAGCCGACATCGCCGAGGCGCGGGCAACGCTGGTCCTGAGCTCGCCGCGTCGCGTAACGCCGTATCACATCGATGCCGAAGTGAATTTCTTGCTTCAGCTTCGCGGCGAGAAAATCGTCAATATCTTCGATGCGACCGATCGCACGCTGCTTACCGATCTCGAGCTGGAAGCGTTCTTCACCGGCGACATCAACGCCGCGAAGTACAAGAAGGAACGCCAACGGGACGCTCGCGTCTTTGATTTCGTGCCGGGCACCGGCCTGCATCTGCCGATCCTGGCTCCGCACTGGACGCTCAACGGCGAATCCGTATCCGTCGCGATCAGCATCAACTGTTCCCTCCACTCGAACGCGCGTACCGCGAAGATCTACAAGCTCAACGGGAAGCTGCGCAGCCGGGGTCTGGCACCGCTCTCGCCGGGGATTTCGACCTGGCAAGACCGCGTCAAGCTGGCGGTGGTCGACGGATTTGAGCTCAGCCGCAGCGTTGGTCGGCGCGAGCGCACCAAGCTTGTCGAGCGCTCGTGAACGCGCGGGTTGGTTGGGCGCCGGCGCCGTTTGCGTCGCGGCGGTGCTGGCCGCCTTGGGCGCCGCGCTCGCGTTGGGGGCCGTCTGCATTCCGATCGCGCAGCTGCCGCGGCCGACCGGCCCATTCGTGGTGGGAACCAGCGTGCTCGTCCTCGGGCATGATATTCCCGTGCAGATTTGGTATCCGGCTGCGCCGGGCGCGGCCGGAGGGCGAGCGCCATATCGTTTCGGCGTGCGCGCTGGGCCGCTCCGGGCGCGTGTGACGAGTGCCTTGGTGCAGACGGACGCCTGGATCGATCTGCCCGTTGCCGCCGGCAAACATCCGGTCGTCCTGTACGCGCCGGCCTGGGGCGGGACGCGATATGACAATACCGTTCAGACCGAAAACCTCGCAAGCTACGGGTATGTGGTCGTCGCGATGGACGACTTGTACGCGTCGCGGCCGATGGACATGACGTCCGAGCAGACGTTTCACGCAACGCTGCAGTGGGCCGGCGACAAGGTGCGTTTGCAGGCGGCCGCGGCTCGCGACATCCTTTCCGCGCTCGGCCGACTCCGCGCGGACGGCGCCCAAGGGCGATTCGCCGGACACCTCGATCTGCGGCGGGCGGGAATGTTCGGCTTCTCATTTGGGGGCGCCGTCGCCGCGCAGGCCGCAGCACTCGATCCGCGCATCCGCGCCGCGGTCGACCTCGACGGCTGGATATTTGCCGACGCCGCGGATCCCGGCGTTCCGCGGCCGTTTCTGATTGTCTCGAGTTCGGCCCAGGACAGCCTGGCCGCCGCGCGCTCCGCCCCGGGCGACCAGCGTTACTCGGACATCCTGGACCGGACCAATCTCAAGCAGATGCTCGACGGGCTCGCTCGTTACGGCGGCTATTACCTCACGGTCAGCGGGACCGATCACTACAACTTCTCCGACGTCGCGCTGCTGCCGTCGTTCCGCCATACCGGGGTCGGTCCGATCGACAGCCGGCGGGCCGCCGCGATCGTTGCGGCCTATTTGGTACAATTTTTCGGCCGCTACCTGGGCGGCGCTGACGCGCCGCTGTTCGAGGCGCGAGCCGGGAACGGCGCCCGCGCTGCTGCTCGCCGGAGTATGGATTCGGCCGGGCAATTGGAAATCTGGCGTACGCCGCGCGAAGCGAGCCGACCGTGACGGCAGCGGAGCGCGCGCAGCGCATCGGCGTCGGCGGGCGCACTGAACGCGGGCATTACGAACGCGCCGCTTCGGTTCCCGCAGTTTGGGCAATGCAGGCCGACCGAACGCCGGACGCCATTGCCCTCGCCGATGACCACGCTGCTCGAACCTATGCGCAAAGCGACCAACGATCGAATCAGCTCGCGCACCACCTGATCGCGGCGGGTGTGTCGGCCGGCGTCACCGTCGGAGTCGCCTTCGATCGATCGATCGATCTGCCGATCGCGTTGCTCGCGATCCTCAAAGCCGGCGGGGTCTATGTGCCGCTCGATCTCGCCTATCCGGCCGAACGCCTGGAGCTGATGATCGCGGACGCGGCGATCCGCTTCATCGTGAGCCGCGAAGCACTGGGGACCCAGCTGCACTTCACTGGCCGAACCATCAGGCTCGACCTCGAAGCGACCACAATCGCCGCACGCGGCGGCGCGCGGCCGCCCGACGTCGTAGATGCGGATTCGCCGGCGTACATCATGTATACGTCCGGCTCGACCGGCCGCCCCAAGGGCGTAGAAATCCTGCATCGCGGCATTACACGGCTGGTGTGCGGAACCGATTACGTCGACATCGCGTCGGACGACGGATATCTGCAGCACGCGCCGCTGGCATTTGACGCATCGACGTTCGAGATTTGGGCGCCCCTGCTCAATGGAGCGCGGCTGGGAATTCCGCGACCCGGGCTGCTCACGACGATCGAATTGGCGCTGGCGATCGAACGCTTCAACGTGACGACGCTGTTTCTGACGACGGCCCTTTTCGGCCGACTCGTCGAAGGCGAGCCCGCGGGGTTTAGCCGGTTGCGCCAACTGCTGACAGGCGGCGAAGTTGCTTCACCGGCGCACATGCGCCGCTTTCTCGAGCTCTATCCCGCGTGCCGCCTCATCGCCGTCTACGGGCCGACCGAGAATACCACATTCAGCACCTGGCACGCGCTGCCGACGGTCGAGGCGATCGGCACGAACGTTCCGATCGGACGACCGATCGCACATTCGACGGCGTACGTGGTCGATGCTCACGGCGAGCCCGCGGCAGTCGGCGTGCCGGGTGAGCTGTGGGTGGGCGGTGACGGCGTCGCCCGCGGTTACCGCAATCTGCCCGACCTCAGCGGGGAGCGCTTTATCCCCGATCCGTTTGCGGCGGACGCGGGTGCGCGGATGTACAAGACCGGTGACCGTGCGCGCTGGCGACTGGACGGCGTGCTCGAATTCTTGGGCCGCAACGACGATCAGGTGAAGATCCGCGGCTTTCGCATCGAACTGGGCGAGATCGAAACGGTGCTCCGAGCGCATCCCGGCGTGCGGGATGCCGCCGTCGTCACGGCAATGCAAGGTACGGAAAAGGCGCTCTTCGCCTTCGCCGCCCCGGCACGCGAATCTACCGTGTCAGACTGCGATCTGCGCGACTACCTGAGCGCGAAGCTGCCTCGCTACATGTTGCCGAATCGCATCAGCATCGTTCATTCGTTACCCGAAAACTCCAGCGGCAAAGTCGACCGCGTCGCGCTCGCGCGCATGGCAGCTCAAGCCTTGCCGCCGGCGCCGTCGACGTCACCGGAAGCAGTCGTTACGAACGCGCCGCGTCCGCCAGGCTGGCCAGGATCCGCTCAACGCGAACTCCAGAACGCGATCGCTGATATTTGGCGTGAGACGTTGAGTCTCGCCGAGCGTCCGGGGATCGACGTCAACTTCTTCGACGCCGGCGGCGACTCGTTACGCTTACTGGCCGTCCATGCACGGCTTGCCGCGCAGCTGCGCACCGACATCGGAATCATGGACCTTTTCGAGCAAACGACGATCCGGAAACTCGCGGCACATCTGAGGGCATCGATGCCGCGCTAGCCGGCGCGGTCGGTCCTACTTGCGGCGCCGACCAAGCGGCGAGATCGCGCCGCTGCAGGGCGTCGCCGTCGGCGCGTAAGCGTGGAAATACTGCAGGTACATGATGGCCGGCCAGGGCGTCGAGTTGTCGGGCGGACCGGGAAAACTCCCAGGACCGCCGATCTGCAAGGAAACCATGAAGTAGAACGGATTGATCGACGCGTCGGGGACGCTTCGCGTCGCGACACCGTCGACGTAATAGGTGTCGGTGCCGGCGGCTTGCGATACGAGGACGCCGTAGGTGTGCATTCCGGCGGTCGGATCGAAGTTGAGCGGCGTCGCATACGAATTGCCGTTCCCGTTTTGGTAGTGGACGCTCTGATAGATCTGCGACGTGTTGTTCCCAAAGAACTCGAAAACGTCGATCTCCGCGATCAGGCCGAGGTCGTCGAGCATCCAGAACGCCGGCCAAATACCTTGACCTTTGGGCAGCTGCACCTTGACTTCGTAGTAGCCGTAGCGCTGCGCGTACGTTGTGGCCGGCTGATTCTGCTGATTTTGTCCGCTCGTCGACACCATGCCGCTGACGTATTGATAATTACCGATCTGAGAGGGCGACAGACCGGGAACGTCGGCTACCGGCTGCGCCTCGATGCTGAGGACGCCGTTGCTTAGGCCGAACGGATCGTACACGGGGTTCCCGAGACCCAGGCTCTTGTCGATGTAAAACGCCGCATCATGCGCGCCGGGGTTTGTGCGCCCCCAGGGATATCCCGTGTACCATTGGCCGCCGTCGGGATACACCCGCCACGAATTCACATCACTGAACTGCTGAACGAACGAGGTCGTGTACAGCGTATTGTTGAGGCACAGCTCGGCCGGTCCGGCGCTCGGTGTGGGTGTCGGTGTCGGCACCGCTGTCGGCGTCGCAGTGGGAAGCGCCGTTGGTGCCGCCGTTGGTGCTGTCGTTGGTGCTGCCGTCGGCGCTGCGCTTGGGACGGGCGTGGGGGCTTTGGTCGGCGCGGACGAGGGGGCGACCGTCGCTGCCGCCGTTGGCGCAGACGAGACCGTTGCCGACGGCGACGGCTTCGGAGCGGTAGGGCTTTGGCTAGCCGACGGAACCGGAGCCGCGGCTGGGCTGGCCGCACCGCCGCCTCCGCATCCGACCGCTCCTATCACGGCAGTAAGCGCGAAGAGCAACGCAACGCGCAACCGCATCGCCGCTATCATTGCGCGATCCGCAAGTTCTGATCGCACGCCCCCAAACTCGCCGCCCGACCTACTCGAGACGTGCTTCTCACGGTGGCGCTCAAAGGTGGACTTGTAGAATCATCCCAGACGCTCCGCAATCGTTCGCCCCGGCAGCAACACTCGCGCATCAGATATCCCATCGGCGATCCCGAGCCAAGCAGGAGCAGCCGCGTATGCGTCCGATGCTTCGTCTCGCCACACCTGTGCGTATGGTCAGTTCTCGGCACGCAAAAGATAATAGCGATCCGTAGGTGAGTAGCGTACGTTATCACAACGGCGGGCCGTTAGGGGCTTTGGACCCATAAATCACCGGACCTGCGGTTTTGTTGCATGTGAAGTTGTTGAATGCAGCAAAAGGGCCGCTCTTACCGTATTCTCATGTTTAACGTCGATCAAGGCTCTTGAGATGTCTGCCGAATTGAGGTTGATCCATTGCTAGACTCCATCCGACGGATTCGCCTGGTCATCGTTGATCCGCAGCCCTTGATCGCAGCCGCACTGCAGCACCTGTTTGCGGCGACCGAGACGTTCCACGTCGTCGAAACGGCACAACACGTTCGTCGACAAATGTTGCGGACGATCCGCCCGGATGTCGTGCTGCTCGCGAGCGAGCACGGGTCCAGCGACATCTGCGATTCGATCGTCGCCGTCAAAGAGGCCGTTCCGTCGGCAAAGGTTCTGCTGCTTTCCTGTCATACGCATCCCGAACAGCTTGGCCGCGTGCTCGGCGCCGGCGCCTCGGGATACGCAATCAAGGACATCGCTCCAGCCGAATTCATCAACGCGATGAGGGTAGTCGCACAAGGATCCACCTATGTCGATCCGCGGGTCGAGGGCTTTGCCCGGCGATCGGGATCGTCGGCCCGGCGCGGCGACCGGCTCAATTCGCTCTCGGCGCGTGAAACCGAGATCGTGAAGCTCATCGCAGAGGGTCGCTCGAATCGAGAGATCAGCGCGCTCTTGGGCCTGTCCGAGAAAACGATCAAAAATCACATCAGTCGAATATTTGCAAAGTTGCATATCACGGCTCGGACGCAGGCAGTCGTACACGCGATCAAAACGGGAATCGCCTAACAGGATTCGTCTCGGCTATCGCTCGACGAGTCCACCGGATTCGTCTCGGCTATCGCTCGACGAGTCCACCGGATTCGGCTCGGCTATCGCTTGACGAATCCACCGGGATTCCGCTGGGCTATCGCTTGACGAATCCACCAGGATTCGGCTCGGGTTCGCGGAAGGCAGCGTCGCGTTCGGCTTCACCAAGCCTCCCGACGCCCTGGGAAAACGTCTGCTGCTGCTGCTGGGAGCTTCCTTTGGGGGCTGTCGGCAACGGCAGGGCGTCGCGCTCGAAGCACCCACAGCAGGAGCAGGAATGGGGTTGGTTTTTTCGACATGACCAGTCGGGACCGCCAAGCCGCGCGTTAGGGCCATTCGACCTACGCGGACAGATAATTTTGATTTATCGACGTCGGTACGAACCTGCTACACTGGGCGAGCATGGTTACACGTTTGAGCCCCGTCACGATTCTATATCGGCGACGAGCCTCCTCAAGGTTATGAGGATGCAGGTTCCTTCGCGTCAAATTCGAATTTTTATCATCGACCCCCAGCCGCTTATTGCAGCGGCGCTCCATCATTTGTTCGCCGCCAACGCCATCTTCCACGTGGTCGGGACGAGCCAACTGGTCAAAGCCCTCATATTGCGCACCCTTTGTCCCGACGTCGTCCTGCTCTGTCAAGAGCATGGTTCGACCGACGTGTGCGACATGGTCGGCGCCTGCCGCGCCGCCGCCCCGGCGGCAAAGGTCTGCGTGGTGGCGTGTCATACGCACCCTGAGCTCGTTCCGCGCGTGCTCGAAGCCGGCGCCGACGGTTATGCGATCAAAGACACCGCGCCGGCCGAACTCATCGATGCGGTCATTCAGATGCACGACGGCTTGACATATATCGACCCGCGACTCGGCGCATATCCGCTCAATGCGCGCTCCTCGTCGCGACGGGTGCGGACGCTCAACAATCTCTCGATTCGCGAGACCGAAGTGCTCAAACTCATCGCCGACGGGTACTCCAACCGCGAAATCAGCATCGCCCTCTCGCTTTCCGAGAAGACGATCAAAAATCACATCAGCCGCATCTTCGCCAAGCTGCACATCACCGCGCGCACGCAGGCCGTCATCCACGCGATCAAAGCCGGAATCGCCTAAGTTATTCGCCGCGGAAGTCGAGGTCGCTGGTCGTGCCGGTAGGGAGCGGAGCGGATCCATTGAACGCCGTCATGACGTATTCGCTGAACAATGCGTTGGGCCAGCCGAAGTCGACCCGCGAGAATTTCGTTGGATCGTTCGGATTGAACGACTCGTGCAAGAGGTGGTCGCCGGGATCCGAAGCGAGCAGCTGATCGAGGACGTCGTGGCGCTCCCCGTCAGTCACCGCCGTTAGGCCCTCCATGATCAGCGCCAGCGGCCAA
>Ga0302326_10022058_pt1 | contig 13028 bp, 10 predicted proteins | sample Palsa_T0_3_FD_202264 | JGI IMG/M metagenome (GOLD analysis project Ga0302326, IMG submission 202264) | Peat permafrost microbial communities from Stordalen Mire near Abisko, Sweden - Palsa_T0_3 | ecosystem: Environmental > Terrestrial > Soil > Palsa > Peat permafrost | place: Sweden: Abisko... | reverse complement strand
GGTGGAGTCCCGGGCCCAGATGGCCACCTTGCCGCGGCTGCGGCCGAGCAAGTTCTACGACCTGGTCATCGAGGTGGCGCTGATCAGGCCGGGCCCGATCCAGGGCGGCTCGGTCCACCCCTACCTACGCCGCCACGACGGCCGCGAAGCCGCGGACATGCCGCACGAACTGATGCGGCCGGCCCTGACCAAGACGCTGGGCGTGCCGTTGTTCCAGGAGCAGATGATGCAGCTGGCCATCGACTGCGCCGGATTTACTCCAAACGAGGCCGACCGCTTGCGCCAGGCCATGAGCGCCAAGCGGGCCCCGGAACGCGTCGAGGAGCTAAAGCAGCGCCTGCTGGACGGGATGGCCGAGCGCGGCATCGACGCCGCGGTGGCGCAGGACATCTACGCCAAGATTCTCGCCTTCTCCAGCTACGGGTTCCCCGAGTCGCACGCGATCAGCTTCGCCTACCTGGTCTACGCGAGCGCCTGGCTGAAACGGTATTTCCCGGCCGCGTTCACCGCCGCGCTGCTGCGCAACCAGCCGATGGGGTTCTACGCCCCGCACAGCCTGATCAACGACGCGCGGCGGCATGGGGTCACCGTGCTCGGCGTGGACGTGAACGCCAGCGAGGCGCTGGCCACGCTGGAACGCCCCGGCAAGTCAGGCCCCGGCGAATCAGGTCCCGGCGAATCAGGCCCCGGCGAATCAGGCCCCGGCGAATCAGGTCCCGGCGAATCAGGTCCCGGCGAGTCAGGGCCTGACGCCGGCCCGGTCATCCGGCCCGGCCTGGCCTGCGTGCGGAACCTGAGCCGCTCGGCCGCCGATCAGGTCGCCGCCGGGCGCCCCTACCGTGACCTGGAGGATTTCGCGGCCCGGACGCATCTGCCGGCGGCCGCGCTTGAGGCACTGGCCACCGCGGGTGCGTTCGGCTGTTTCGGGCTGAGCAGGCGCGCCGCGCTGTGGGCAGCCGGGGCCGCCGCCTCGCTGCGCGAGGGACAGCTGCCCGGTACCACCACCGGGCTGGAGGCGCCGCCGCTGCCGGCCATGACGCCATCCGAACAGACGCTGGCCGACCTGTGGGCCACCAGCACGTACGGCACTCATCCGCTGGTCCACATCCGGGCGTCGCTGCAGGCGCGGCAGGTGCTCACGGTGGCGTCGGCCAAGGCGGTGGCCGACGGGTCCGACGTGGCCGTGGCCGGCCTGGTCACCCACCGGCAGCGCCCGCCGACCGCGCGGGGCGTGGTGTTCATCAGCCTGGAAGACGAGACCGGCATGCTGAACGTCATCTGCCCGCCTCAGGTGTGGGACCGCCACCGCCGGGCCGCCACGGCCGCCCCCGCGCTGGTCATCTGGGGCCGGATCGAGCGCACCGGCGGCGCCGTCAACCTGGTCGCCGCCGCCCTGCGCGCGCTCCGCACCCTGCCGTCTTCCCCTGGGGCCAGCGTCCCCAGCCGCGAATTCCGCTGACCAGTTTGAATTTTCCATTATTACTGCGAAGACTTCACCGTCTGCCAAGACTCTGTGAAGTCTTCGCGATCAAGACGACGATGCCGCCCCGGGCGCTAGCGGTTGAAAGCCGGGGAGCGCTGGCGGAGCTTGCATACCGAATTCGCGCCGAGCGAGCAGACGAGCCGAATAGCCATCACTGCAGTCGTATTGTCACACCAGACTCAGAGGCCCCTCACCTAGGAGGCACCTTTGTGCATGGTTGTGGCACCCAGCACACCCTTTGGTGCAGGCTGCCACTTTCATACAATCCCGACGACGGTCTCAGGCAGGACGGTAAGATTCTCGCCGGTGTAAACGACGTGCCTTCCAGCACGCCCGCCGGTCCCCGGCGGTCCAATGGGGCCGTGCGCCGGGTTCGGGGGTGAGAAGGCTTTCCCCGCCCGGCTGCCGCGCCGCCATGGGCGGGTGTGGTTCGCTGGCTTCATGCCCACCTTCCGCTCCCGGCTCGTCGCGCGCGAAACCCTCTACGGCGCCTGGTCGGTGATCCCCTCCGCGCTGAGCGTCCGGCTGCTGGCCGCCGCCGGCCTGGACTACGTGGTGATCGACCTCCAGCACGGCGGGGCCACCGAGTCTGACCTGTCCGGTATGACCAGCGCCATCCGTCTGGCCGGAGCGGCTCCCGTGGCCCGGGTCCGGCACGCGCACCCGGCCGACATCGGGCGGGCCCTGGACCTGGGCTGCGAGGGCGTCATCGTGCCGAACGTCGACTCGGCCGCCCAGGCCGCCGCGGTGGCCGGGGCGGTCCGGTACCCGCCCGCCGGGTATCGCTCCGCGGGCGGCGCGCTGGCCGGTGAGGCGCCGTTCTGCATCGTCATGGTTGAGTCGGCCGGGGCTCTCGCCGAGCTGGACGCCACCCTGGCCGTCGACGGCGTCGACGGCATCTACGTCGGTCCCCGGGACCTGTCCCTCGCCCTGGGCTGCGCGCCCGACCCGGACGACCCGGTGCTGAACCCGGCGCTGACGCGTGTCTGGGCCGCCTGCGCCGCCGCGGGCAAGCCGGTCGGCGTGCACGCCACCCAGGGTGCCGTCGCCCGCCGGTACCGCGACGCCGGCTCCACCCTGGTCACGGTCACGTCAGACGACGCCGCCCTGATCCGCGACACCGCCGCCCAGGTCCGGCAGGCCCGGGTGGACACCGGCGGCGCTACGGCTCGGTGAGGTAGGGGACCTGGGCCGCCGCCGTCGCGCGAGCCCTGAAGCACGCGGCTACGCTCCGGCGAGCACCCGCGCCGCGGTCACTGTCATCACCACCGCGACGAACACATCCATGGCCCGCCAGGCGCGGCGCTGACGGAAGACCGGGGCAAGCAGCCGGGCCCCGAAGCCGAGGCCGGCGAACCAGGCGATGCTGGCCACGGCGGCGCCGCCGCCGAACCACCAGGGATCCGGCCGGGTCGCGGCGACCGAGCCGAGCAGCACCACGGTGTCCAGGTAGACGGCCGGATTGAGCCAGGTGAAGGCCAGGCAGGTCGCCGCGACCGCCGCCCAGGACGAGGTCGCCGCCGCGCCGCCGGCGATCCTGGGTCCGGGCCGCAGTGCCCGCCGCGCCGCCAGCGCCGCGTAGCCGAGCAGGAAGGCGGCCCCGAGCAGGCGCACGGTCAGTAGCAGGCCGCGGGCGTGCCCGACCACCGCGCCGAGGCCCGCGACGCCCGCCGCGATCAGGATCACGTCCGAGACGGTGCAGATCACCACGACGGTCGGGACGTGGGCGCGGGCGATGCCCTGCCGGATCACGTAGGTGTTCTGGGCGCCGATGGCGACGATGAGGGACAGCCCGAACAGCAGGCCCGCTAGCGCGGCCGCGACCGTACCTGGGATGAGCATGAATCCACCGTAGGAATGAAGGACCCGACAATCCAGCTAAATATTCTTCAGTTCCATTAGCATTGTTAACGATGAACCTGGATCCGGACCAGCTCGAGGCGCTGGCGGCGGCCATCTCGGAGGGGACCTTCGACGCCGCCGCACGGGCCTTGCACGTGACCCCGTCCGCCGTCAGCCAGCGGATCAAGGCGCTGGAAACCCGCGTGGGGCAGGTCCTCCTGGCCCGCTCCAAGCCGGTGCGGGCCACGACGTCGGGGGAAACACTGCTCCGGGCCGCGCGTCAGATCCAGGCCGTCAGCGCCGAGGCCCTGCGCGACCTTGGGGCCGAGGACGCAGGGGAAGGGCCGGCCGTCGTCGCGCTCGCGGTCAATGCCGACAGCCTGGACACCTGGTTCCTGGCGGCGCTGGCCGAGCTGGGCGGTGCGGTATTCGATCTGCGGCGCGAAGACGAGAACCGGACCGCCGGGCTGCTCCGCCGGGGCGAGGTGATCGCCGCCGTCACTACGTCGAGGAATCCGGTGCCAGGCTGTACCGTCCGGCGCCTAGGCCGGATGCGGTACGTGCCGCGGGCGGCCGCCGCCTTCCGCGCCCAGTGGTTCCCCGACGGGGTGACCGTGGCCGCGCTGTCCCGCGCGCCGGTGGTCCTGTTCGACCGCGATGACACCATCCAGGACCGGTACCTGCGCCGCCGCGCCCGGCGGCCGCTGCATCCGCCGCGCCACTACATACCCGAGTCCGGCCCCTACTTCCAGGCCGTCCGGCTAGGGCTCGGCTGGGGCATGATCCCGGACCTGCAGCTGGCCCGGGACACCGGCGCGGACCTGACCGACCTCGACCCGGCCGGCGGCATCGACGTGGAGCTGTACTGGCAGCAGTGGCGGGTAGCCGGTCCGACCCTGGAGCGTGTGGCCCGGGCCGTGCAGGCGACCGCGGCGCAGTTCCTGCGCTGACCGGTCTCTTTCGGAAACTTCGTGTTAATGAGCGCAGAGTGGCTGGTACCGCAGCTGGGGGATGTACTCATTCCACTGCTGGGGCGTGAGGCCTCCGGCTGCGGCACAAATCCGATCGATGGCGTACTGGACGTTCAGATTCCAGAGCCGGACGGTGCCGTCGTTGTTGCCGCTGGCCAGGGTGTGCCGGTCGGGGCTGAACGCCACCGAGTTAACCCCCCGGCGCCGGTGGCCAGGGGCGAGGACAGGGGCGTGTTCTCGGTGTTCAGCAGGCGTGAGGCGAGGTCTTGGGTTGGCTGGATCCGGTAGGCCGCGAGGGTGAGCTGTGCCGCGAGCGGTGTGTCGCTCGCGCCGGACTGGAGGGCTTCAGCGATGACCTGGTTATCGATGGCCTGGTCACGTTGGCGGACCGCGGCCGCACGCTGAGAGAAGGCGACGACCGACGCCGCCACCGCCAATGCGGTCAGCACGGCGAGGATTGCGAAACCGCTCCGCCGCCGCCGGACGCTGCGGCGCGCGGCCTGGTGAGCGGCGTCAAGGAACGCCTTACTGGTCGCGGGTAGCGGGGGGTAGCGGGTGGGCGCGTCCTGCCAGCGGGTGGCGGCGGCGTCGATGGTGGCGAGCCGTCCCGGCCGGTACAGGTAGGAGGAGTCCCGGCGGTTGCCATGCCACGTGTCCGCGTCGGTGACAACCTGGCTCCACAGGGTACGGTCGAGCTGGTCGTCTCCGAGCCAGTCACGGAGCTGTTTCCAGGCCTCCGCTCCCGGGGAGCGCAGATCGGTCCTGGCGCACCGGCGCCTGACGAACTGGCCATCCGGTGTGATGCCGGTCAGCTGGGTGAATACCAGGCGCGCCGCGTCCTTCTGCCGGCTGGTCAGGGCGTCGTAGGCGGCCTCGGCGCTGCGGTTGACCGCGTCGGCGACTCCGCCCGCGCGTCGGTAGCCGCGCAGGGTCAGCTCGCTACCCTCGCGGCATTGCCAGGTGGCGGCCATCGCCTGCGACATCAGCGGCAGCACGCCGCTGCCCAGCCCGCCCCCGATCCTCTCGCGCAGCTCGGTGATCACCGCCTCGACCAGGGCGGGCTCCACCGTCAGGCCGGCCTCAGCGGCAGGCCCGGTCACCGCGAGCTGCAATTCGGCCTCGCTCATCGGCCCGGCCGTGAACGGCCCGGCGTCCAGCGCCGCCTTCAACGCCGGGTACGATGAGACGGCCCAGGAAATCGGCGCGCACCGCCGCGATCACCAGCGCCGCCGGGCGTTTGTGCGGGCCGACCGGGACGGTGGCCGCCGCGTGCAGCGCCGCGATGAACGCCTCCCGCTCTGCCCGCCCGCCGTCGGCGCCCCCGCCGGCCGTGAACAGCTCCTCGAACTGGTCGACCACCAGGACCAGCCGCGGCGGCGCGCAGGTTGGGGCACCGGCCGGCCTGCCTGGTCCGGGGTCCGCGCTCCGCCCGACGGCAGTTCTCACCGCCTGCTCGACCAGCATCGGCGCCTCATCCGGCGCCGCCGACAGCGACCGGTACACCGACACGGGATCCGCGCCGGCCACCTCGGCCAGCACCATCGCCAGCTCCCGTACCGGGCTGTCCTCGGGCCGGATCACCCGCCGCGGCCACCGCTGCGACCCCGGGCCCAGCGCGCCTGCCGTCAGCCGCGGCATCAATCCCGCCTGCAGCAGCGATGACTTCCCCGCCCCCGACTCCCCGGCCACCAGCAGCATCCCCGTCCCGTCCAGCCGCTCAGCAAGCCGCCGCACGAGCTGGTCCACCAGGCCGCCGCGCCCGTAAAAAACCCGCGCGTCCCGCTCCCCGAACGGCACCAGTCCCAGATACGGGCACCCCGACCACACCAGGTCCCCGCTAGCCGCCGGACCAGCCGATGCCGCTGCACCGGCCGCCCCTCGCACGGCCGTCAGCACGTCTGCGGCCGGGCCGCGGCCGCGGGCCGCCGCCACGAACACGGCATGGGCCGGCTCGGGCAGGCCCAGCGCGCTGGCCAGCAGCTCGGCGGTGTCCTTGTGGGCGGTGCGGTTGACGCCCCGTTCCAGGTCGCTGACCGACCGCGGGCTCAGGCCCGCCGCCTGCGCCAGCTCCTCCTGCGTCAGCTTGGCCTCGGCCCGCAGCTGCCGGAGCAGGCCGGCGAATCCCAGCGCCGTCTGCTGCGCCATGGTCGCCGTCCGCAGGCCTAGATCCCGCCGCACCGCAATCCGGCCCAGCGCCGAAAAGACCCGCACCAAGGCTAATAATGTCAGCTTCCCTCACGAGCTCTCCGCTACCAAGCCAGCCGGGGAATGAGCTGCCGGCGGCGCCCTTGGGGTCGGGGTCGGTCACCAGAACCGCCCTTACCCGGCTGCCGGCATCAGCAGCTCGGTCCCCAGGTTGGTCCCGTCGGCCACCGGTTTGCCCTGGCTGTCGAAGGTCACGGTGACCGTCTGCTGCCAGACCGATCCGTCCGCGTACCCGATCCCGCATAACGCGGACGTGGAGGTGCCGGCGGCGGGCCGGCCCGACACGGTGCCCGGGTCGCAGGTCGCCAGATAGGCCTGACCGTCGCCCTGGTCCAGCGCCGGAAGCCCGCCGTTCCCGATCGCGATCCTCGCGATTTCCCGGGCCGTAACGCTGCTGGCCGCCGCGGCCGCTGGCGGCCGCAAAGGTGCCGCCGACGTTCCTGAGTGGAGCAGCTCGGGCACCGCGGCGGTGGAGCATGCTGCCACGCCCAGGGATCCGGCCACGCCGAGTGCGGCGATAGCAAGAACCTTCCTGGTCTGAATTTCCTTCTGGCTGAACCTCATGGTGTTGTCCTTCGTTTCGGTGGGCCATGCGACGCCTGCCCGATCGGGCGGCTTGGCTCCACCATCAGCCGACGCCCTGATGAGCACCACACGTGATGGCTCACAGGACAGCCCGATGGCCCACAGGACAACCCACAGGATCGGTCCGCGGTAAGGCCGAACGCGACGGCAGCCCGCAGAGGCCCCCCATCGCCAGACCGAGAACCAGCAGCGACGGCGCCAGGATCCCGGCACCGAACGCTCCGATGGCCAGCCCAAAGCCGGCCGGCACCACAGCGTTAACGGCGGGCAGCCCGGCGGGTGGATGCCTTGTACGCGGCCCGCCGGGCGGCCTTGGCGGTCGCCTTGTCGCTGGCGTGCTTGCCGATCATCGTGAGAACGGCCTCGGCGTCCGGGTGATCCAGTCGCGCCATGGCCTCGAAGGCCTCATCCAGCTTCTCAAGCCCATCGACCCTCCGCCAGAGTTCCGCGAAGTCGAAGGGGAGCGCCCCCTGACCGAGATCAAAGTGACTGAACGGGCCGAACGTATCAGCCATCAGCCATGCGATGTCCGCTCGCTCGGATTCGAGTTCGGCAGGCAGATCCGTGCCTTCTGCATCGAGACCGGCCAGCCTGGCGAGCTGCGGCTTGGCATAGCAGCGGAGCTCGACGCGGTCCAGCGCCTCACGCCAGGCGGGCTCAGCGGCCTGGCCGAGCCGGGACACGACCGTAATCGCCGCGGTCCGCGTCACGGCGTTTCCGGCTGCTGCGAAGGCCAGCAGTTCCCGCGCGGCCTGCTCCTCACCGCGCGAGTCCGCCCATGAGGCCAACTCGTCCTCGAGGTCCTCATCGCTGCCATGCATCCGCACGAGCACCAGATCGGCCGGGGTCATCTTGTCCGGTGCCGGGAGCACCGGGACGAGCAGGTGGTCCCTCTCCAGCTTCGAGCGGACGGCGTGTACGCCGAGCGGCTCCAGTCGCACGGCGTCGTCGGTGACGCTGACGGCACCGAGCCTTTCGAGCTGACCCAGGAGAAGGCGCAGGGGGTCACCGTGGGCATCGACCCACTCCTGCCACTGCCTGCCGGCCTCCTCCGCCTCCAGGTCGGCCGTCGCGGCATCCTTGAGGGCGTCGGCCAGCTCGGTGATCCGATCGCCGTCCCGCCAGCTCAGGAACAGCCTCGTCACCAGCGCGGGGCCGTATCCCTCCAGGTCGAGATCGTCGGCGACCACGGGATCCGGATCGTCCGCTGCCTCCAGGGTGGTGTCCAGGACCGCGGCGAACGCGTACTCCCAGGCGTCCAGCGCGTCGCTGTCGTCAGCCAGGTCGTCCAGCCATCCGGCGTCTTCGCCGGGAGCCAGGTTTCCGTCGTCCCTCTTCACGAGCTCGGCTTCTTCAGCCAGCCAGAGCAGGACAGGGTTCACGGCGGCCGTCGGTACCGTCGTTTCGCGGACTTGGTCGGCAAGAGCACGGAGGTCGGCGAGAAGCCCAGATCGCCTCGCCTGGGCGGCGAGTTCCGCCTCTTCGGGCAGGCGGACCGGCGGGAGCGCCGGCGGGAGGTCGAATACGTCCTCGAGGTCTATGTTGTCCCAGCTGGCCGGGTTGTCCCAGCTGGCCGGCCCGTCGTCGAGGTCGCTCAGGTAATCTTCGTCCAGGTCCGCGCCTTCGAGCGGGCGGCCGGTCCCTAGCGCGGCGAGGCGGCGGTTCACCGCTTCGAGGTCGAACGGCTCGGGCTGCTGCTCCTCGTCGCTGTCATGGTCCGGGTACTCCACCGGTGAGTCGCCGCTGTACTTGACGCAGAACGGATAGCTGGCACCGGGCTCTCGTGGCACCGTCTTCTGCAGCGCGATCTCGTGGATCCAGCCCTCGCCCAAGTCGTACTCGTAAGTGATCTTGCCGCCCCCGCCGTTGAGTGCGGTCAGCACCCGCATGGCGTACTCATCGCGGGTCTCCTCGAGTGGGACCGACGGGTCGCTGTAGGTGGCGCGGCGGACCCGGAAAACGTGCAGGTGGTCGCCGTCCCAGCCGTACAGGGACTGGATCACGAGGTGCAGCGCGGCGAGGTTCGCGGTGGCCGGTATCAGCACGGTCCGCCAGATCGGCGGCTTCCACCCCGCGAGCGAGACCTTCAGTTGCAGGCACTGGTTCACGCTGAGCTTTTCCGCTCCGGTGGACGCGACGAAGTCCGCGATGGCCGCCGCGAGCGGCAGCGCCGACGGATGATCGCTGGCCCGGACCACGGCCAGCCAGTGCTCCAGGTCGTCCGCCACCGGCTTCTTGGCCGAGAGGGCCTCCGCGTTCGCCGAGAGGGCCTCCGCGAGCACCGTGACCGCCTCGTCCGGCCCCTTGTCCGCCAGCGCCACCACGGCGGATTCGACGGTCAGCCAGCGCCACTCACCCTCGTCCGGCTCGGGGCCTGCCCCGACGATGAAGAGAGCGAACTTGGCGTGCGGCCCCATGCCGGACACGGCGGTCATCTCGCGCCACACCGGCAGAGCCTCTTCTTGCAGCAGCCCGACTACGTCGGCGGCGATCCAGCGCAGCCGGGGTTCCATCGATGCGCCGGCCGTCAGGAGCTGCCGCGCGGCCTCCGCCGGGTCGGGCTGAGCGTCCAGCCAGGCCCAGGCATCCTCGTCCCGCTCGTCTTCGTCGCAGTCCGCGAGGTAGGCGATCAGCTCGGCGGCGGTGAGCTCCTCCTCCTCGGGTTCGGCGAGCTCGTCCAGCAGTCGCTCCGCCGCCCACCGGCCGAGCGAGGTGACCTCGCCGCCGCCGATCGCGCCGAACGACGTGAGCCGCTCCGTCGTGTTCGCGATCCTCTTTTCCGGCCAGAAGGACGTCGCGGCCAAGCCGACGCGCTCGCTGAGCTGCGTCGCTTGCTTGATTAGCTCATCCCTGAGCGGCACGCCATCGGCCGCCTCCTGGACGGCGGTGAGGAACACGAGGATGTCTATCGCGGGCGAATCGTCCCACGGGCTTCCCGTTTCGTAGCCGGAAACGGTGAGCAAGCCGTGAAGCCATGCCGCCAGGGTTTCCGGGTCGGCAGGTGGCCAGGTCGCGACCGCGGGTCCCGTGGTCACCGTGCCGCCATCGGCTCGGAGCAGGCCTGTGTCCAGCGCGAGGTTCCACGGCCGGTTCAGCGCCAGGACGTCGGCCGCCGTGCGCGGCTTCTCCGGCGGAGCCACCCCGATCACCGTGGCGGCGACCGGGATGTCAGGCCTGCGGAGCACCTGCTGCGGGGTGAGCGGTCGCGGACCCGACTCGGCGATCCACCTGCCGAGCGCGACAGCCTGGGTCACGACGGGGGAGTCGAGCGCGAGTCTGGCAGCCTCTGAGAGCGCGGCGTCGTCCACGAAACGACCTTATCGGCGTGCCGCGCGGCACGTGAATAAGCGCAGGGGTGAGTTTGCTGGAACAGCACGCGAAGGACAGCCCGTGGCAAACCCCCGGGGCAAGCCCAAACCTCAGCGCACGCCCTCCGGCCGGAACTGCACGCTGATCCGCGGCCCGATCGCCTTGGACGTCTTAGGTACGGCGTGCTCCCAGGTGCGCTGGCAGCTGCCGCCCATGACCAGCAGATCCCCATGCCCGACCTCGAACCGCAGCGAGGTACCTCCGCCCCGCGGCCGTAGCGCCAGGACCCGTGGCGAGCCCAGCGACACGATCGCCACCATGGTGTCCTCGCTCTGCCCGCGCCCGATCGTGTCCCCGTGCCACGCGACGCTGTCCCGCCCGTCCCGGTACAGGCAGAGCCCCGCCGTCCGGAACGGCTCGCCGAGCTCCGGCTCGTAGTGCGCGTTCAGCACGTCCCGAGCGGCGGTCAGCACCGGATCGGGCAGCGGCGCGTCCTCACCGTAGAAGCAGAGCAGCCGGGGGACCGCCACCACCCGGTCGTACATCCGCCGCCGCTCCGCCCGCCACGGCACCGACTCGACCAGCCGAGCGAACACCTCCGCCGATCCCGCCAGCCACCCCGGGCAGAAATCCACCCAGGCTCCGCGGGCCAGCGGCGTCCGCCGCACCGAGCTCCCGAGCGAGCCAAGCGCCGCACCGTCGCCGCCCGTGTCCAGCAGAGACTCCTGCACCGAAACACTCATGCGAACAGTCTATCGCACATCCAAACGCATATTCGAGCACCGCTGGCCAGACATCACGGCATCCTGCGCCAGAAAGACGCATATGCCGCCGCATCACCCATTCAATTTCGCCGAACGGACGGTGCCTCGAGCGCTCGGCCTAGCGCGGTGCCTATCGGGCCGGTCCAGCCGCCGCGGCTAGGCGTAGCGCGCGACCACCGAGGCCGCCACCGTGGCCAGGTCGGCGCGGACCTCGCCCGGCGACACCACCTCGATGTCATCCCCGAAGCTCAGCAGCGTCCGCGCCGCAGGCACTGCCGCGAACCGCAGCCCCACGACCGCCCACTCCGCGCCCCCACCATCCCCAGCATCGCCCGCACCATCCCCAGCATCGCCCGCACCATCCGCGTCACCCTCCGCCAGGTTCGCCGCGCAGATCCGCCGGAACATATCCAGCCGCTCCCGCCGCACCCGGACGACCACCGGCACCCCGGCCGGCCGCTCCTCCACCTGCCGTCGCAGCAGCCCCCACAGCTCCGCGAGTTCCACCCCGTCCCGCCGCCGCACCGGCGCTTCGTCCACCATGGCAGATGCCACCCGCGACAGCCGGAACAGCCGTGGTTCCCCGCCCTGGTCTGGCTGGTCGCCGTAGCCGCGGGCCGGAACGGCTCAGGTACCGCCCGCATCACCTTCAATATGGCCGAACGGGCCGCGGTTCCCAGCCCCAGGTCTTCCTGCGCGCCCCCCGTGCTGAGCACGAACAAGGCCCGCGCCTCGTCGGCCGTCAGCCCGGTCACGTCGGTCCGGTACCCCGGCAGCAGCCGGATGCCCCCGGCCCGCCCCCGCTCGGTGTAGATCGGCACCCCCGCCGACGACAGCGCCTCGGCGTCCCGGTAGACGGTACGCGTGGACACCTCCAGCCGCTCCGCCAACTCGCCCGCGGTCACCTGCCCGCGCGCCTGAAGCAGTAGCAGTATCTCCAGCAGCCGACCCGATTTCATATTCCCTAAAATATGACGTTCCCTGTCAGGTTAATGCCTCAGGCTGGCCTCATGACGAACACAACGGAGCCGAACACAGAGCACATGCCAGATCCGCGCCCTATCCACCGGCGGGCCATGGCCCAGACCGAAGCGATCGTGGCGGTAGTCGAGCCCGGAAAGCTCGGCCTGCCCACCCCGTGCCCGGAGTACGACGTCCGCGCCCTGCTCAGCCACATCGTCGGCGGCCTGAACCGGGTCGCGATCGTCGGCGAGGGCGGCGACGCGCTGGCCCGCCCGGCTCGCGCCGACGAGGTTCCCGACGACGGCTGGGCGGCGGCGTACCAAGCGGCCAGCCAGCGGGCCAAGGAGGCCTGGTCCGACGATGCCAAGCTCGACGCCCTAGTCGAAGTCCCCTGGGGCAAGATCCCCGGCCGCTTCGCGGTCGCCGGCTACATCCAGGAGATCCTCACCCACGGCTGGGACCTGGCCCGGGCCACCGGCCAGCCCACCGAACGCGACCCCGAGCTCGCCTTCTTCGCCCTGGCCGGAGCCAAGCGCGTACTGCCCCCCGAAGCCCGCGGCGACGACGTGCCCTTCGCCCCCGTCGTCCCGGTCCCCCCCGACGCCGCCCCCTACGCCCAGCTCGCCGCCTGGCTAGGCCGCCAGCCCTGGGAACGGAGGCGGTAGAGCTCAGCTGGCCCGATGAGCACCACGTCGGGGTGCCGCTCCGCCTCGTGCGAGAGCCCGTCGGTGAAGCCGGCCCCGCTGAAGCAGAGCAGGCGGGCGCCGGCTGCACCTCGCCGGACCCGAGAACCCTGGGCCGTGAGCAGGCCCCGGATGTGACGCAGCCGGTCCAGGTGCGTCATGCTCATGACCTCGTTCCACTTAGCCTCGCCGATGGCGATGACGGGCTCGGGTCCGGAATCCG
>Ga0302326_10022055_pt1 | contig 13028 bp, 10 predicted proteins | sample Palsa_T0_3_FD_202264 | JGI IMG/M metagenome (GOLD analysis project Ga0302326, IMG submission 202264) | Peat permafrost microbial communities from Stordalen Mire near Abisko, Sweden - Palsa_T0_3 | ecosystem: Environmental > Terrestrial > Soil > Palsa > Peat permafrost | place: Sweden: Abisko... | reverse complement strand
TTCACGGCGGGGCCCGCTTCCCCGGCTCCGGGCCCGCCATGGCTGCCCACGCCCAACGGGCGCCGGCGCGGCGCGCCCCCCGTCTCGAGCTCGCTCACTTCCTTCATCATCTCGGCATCGACGTGCAGGCGCCCCGCCGTATCGATGATGAGCACGTCATAGGCCTGGAGCGTCGCCTGGTTGAGCGCGCGGCGCGCGATCGCCACGGGCGCCTCCGCCGCATCGGCGGGGGCGAACCCCGCGCCCACTTGCGCGGCGAGGGTCTCGAGCTGGGCGATGGCCGCGGGACGGTACACGTCGGTGCTCACGAGGAGCACTTTCTTGCGCTGTTTCTCCATCAGCCAGCGCGCAAGCTTGCCGACCGTGGTGGTCTTGCCCGCGCCCTGAAGCCCCGCGAGCATGACGACCACCGGGCGTTGCGCCCGCAAGTTGAGGCCCGTGCTCGGCTCGCCCATGAGGCGCACGAGCTCCTCGTGCACAACCTTGATGAAGGCCTGTCCCGGGGTGAGGCTCTTGGTGACTTCCACCCCGACGGCCCGGCTCTTGATCGCCTCGGTGAAGCTCTTCACCACGGGCAGCGCGACATCGGCGTCGAGCAGCGCGAGGCGGACCTCGCGGACGGTGTCGGCGATGTTGTCCTCGCTCAGGTAGCCGCGCCCTGAAAGAGCGTCGAGGGCGCGGGTGAGGCCCGCTGTCAGACGGTCGAACATGTACAAATGATAGCGCATGGGCACGCGCTAGGCGCACCCTCAGCGCTTGTGTCATGATCCGTCCCAGCCGTGATCTCTCGCATCCCGCCGTGATTTTCCACATCGTTCTGTTCGCGCTGTACGCCGCCGGCGCGTGGCTGATGCTGCGAAGTGTCAGCAATTCCCGTCTCGGAACCCTGGCCTGGGTGGTCACGCTCGGCGCAATCGCCGCGCACACCGAGGCGATCGCGCGGCTCATGTACTACCTCGGGCCCTATTCCATCGGCTTGGTCGAGGCGATCTCGATGCTTGCCTGGACACTCGCCGTGGTGGCGTGCTTCATCGCCGCGGAGACGCGCAACCGCGCCATCGCCGCCATACTGCTCGGGCTCGCAGCGGTCGGTGCGTCGCTCACCGGCATCGGACATAGCTTCGCCGAGGAAGCGGCGCCCGGGTGGGAGCTCACCGCGCACATCCTCTTGTCCATGGCCGCGGCGGCGCTGTTGCTCGCGGCCGCCGTCACGGCCCTCGTGCTCGTGTTTCTCGATCGGCGGCTGCGCACGCGACGCGTCGCGCATCTGTCGACGGTCCTGCCGCCGCTCGATGCTCTCGAGAAGGTGATGTTCCGGCTGATCGGCACGGGCTTCGTGATCCTCACGTTGGCGCTGCTCACCGGCTTCGTGTTCGTCACCAACCTGCGTGCCCAGCACCTCGAGCACAAGACGATTCTCTCGTGCATCGCCTGGGTGCTGTTCGGCGTGCTGCTCATCGGGCGCACGCGCTACGGCTGGCGCGGGCGGCCCGCGGTTCTCTGGACGTTGAGCGGATTCGGCTTTCTGATCCTGGCGTATTTCGGCTCGAAGTTCGTCCTCGAGTACCTGCTCGGGCGGCACTGGGGCTGACTTAAAAGGGAATGCCGCACCCCACTCTCAGTGTCCTGTTCTGTGCGCTGGGCGTGCTGCTCGCACTCGCCGCTTTTTTCGCGGGCAGCGAGACCGCGCTCATGAGCCTGAACCGCTATCGGCTGCGCCATCAAGCGAAGGCGGGCAATCGCGGCGCGCGTCTCGCGGAAGCGCTGCTCGCCCGCCCGGACCGGCTGATCGGGCTCATCCTCTTTCTGAGCACGATCGTGAATGTGACCACGCCTGCGCTGGTCAGCGTGATCGCGATCAGATTGGGCGGCGACTATCTGCTCGCGTTCAGCGTGTTGATCCTTGCGGTGGTGGTGCTGATCTTCTGCGAGGTGGCGCCGAAGACCTACGGTGCGCTGCACCCGGCACGGCTTGCGCTGCCCTCCGCCTACGTATACACGGCGCTCCTGTGGGTGCTCTATCCCTTTGTGTGGGCGACGAACCTGCTCGCGAACGGCGTGCTGCGCCTGCTCGGCGTATCGCGCGAGCAAGCCTCGAATTCCCTGAGCACGGAGGAGCTGCGCACCGTGGTCGCCGAGGCAGGCGCGATGATTCCGAAACGCCACCAGCAAATGCTCATGAGTCTTCTCGATCTGGAGAAGGCGACGGTCGAGGACATCATGGTGCCGCGCGTCGAAATCGTCGGCATCGACGTCGACGACCCGTGGGAGAAGATCCTGGAGCAGTTGCGCCAGAGCCAGCACACGCGCTTGCCCGTATTCGAGGGGGACATCGAGCATATCGTCGGAGTGCTGCACATGAAGCGCGTGGTGCACGAGCTCGCGCGCGGCCGCTGGGATCGCGAGAAGCTGATCGAGGCGGCAAGCACCCGCGATGCCTACTTCGTTCCCTCGGGGACGCCGCTCAACACCCAGCTGCTGAATTTCCAGCGCGACAAGCGCCGTATGGCGTTTGTGGTCGACGAGTACGGCGACATTCAGGGACTCGTGACGCTCGAGGACATCCTCGAGGAAATCGTGGGCGAGTTCACCACGGACCCTGCCACCATGATGCACAAGGATCTGCACCGCGAGCCCGACGGCAGCTTCGTCGCCAACGCAGCGACGACGATCCGTGCCTTGAATCGCTCGATGCGCTGGAATCTGCCGACGCACGGCCCGAAGACGTTGAACGGTCTCATCGTCGAGTATCTGGAGACCATTCCCGAGCCCGGCACCACGCTCAAGCTGGCGGACTACATGCTCGAAGTCGTGCAGACCGGGGAGAACGCCATCAAGACCGTGCGCATCCGACCGCCGGGCGCCCGCGCTGATAGGCCCGAGGGCGGGCGCGGCGTGTGACATATCGCGCGGCGCTTGGCGCGCCGAAGCGCATATCTGAGAACTCGGTAGCGGTCTTTCGCCGGGAGCTCCGCTCACAATGGCGCTAGTCGATTGGAGCCGCCATGAAGATCGTCGCCTTCGCCCTCGGATTATCGATCGCCCTCGCCGCGAGCGCCGCGGAGAGCCCGCGCGCCAAGCTCGTGGGTCAACGCACGATAACCTCCTACCCCGGCTCGCCCATCCTCGTTTGCCAGTACCTCACCGCCCAAGCCAAGTACGAAGTGGTCGCCGCCTCGGCGAGCTGCGCGCCCTATCTGGCGCTCGAGCAGGAGCCGACTCGCGGCACCTTCGCGGCCGTGCCTTCGGATCATCCGGCAGCCGCTAACCGCTAGCGATCAGTGCGGCGCGAGCGGCGGCAGATAGGGAAGCGTCGCACCGAGGGCCCACAAGAGCAGCAGTACCAGCGGGAGATTGATCGCGAACTGCACGACGGTGAAGCCGATCAGATCGCGGGCCTTGAGCCCGAGAATCCCCAGGATGGGCAGCATCCAGAACGGATTGATGAGATTCGGCAGCGCCTCCGCCGCATTGTAGATCTGCACCACCCAACCGAGGTTGTAGTGCAGGGCATTCGCCGCGTGCATGACGTAGGGCGCCTCGATGATCCACTTGCCGCCGCCCGAGGGCACGAACAATCCGAGCAGGGCCGAGTAGGCGCCGATGATCGGAGCGAACGTCGCGTGACTCGCGACGTGCGTGAAGGCCGAACCCAACAGCCCCGAGAGGGTTTGACCGCCGCCGTTCTTGGCACCCGTCAGGATCGCGGCGATTGCGCCGAGAAACGGGAACTGCATGAGCACTCCCGCCGTACCCGGCACGCTGCGCGCCACAGCGTCGATGAAACGTCGCGGCCGCCACTGCAGCACCAGGGCGGCCACGATGAACAGCAAATTATACGTATTGAGATTCGAGATCGCGGCGGCGAACCCCTTGACCGCGAACTCGCGCGCGAGGAACACCGCTCCCAGCGCCGCGATGAATAGCGCCGCAACGGGACTGTATTCGAGCCACTCCCCCGGACGGCTGCGCATGCTTCGGTCGCCGCGATCCTGCAGATCGATGCCGAGCGCATGCGCCGTGTGAGCCTCGGCAGCGCCCGGCGCGGTGCTCCAGGCGATCCAGGTGCTCGCGACGATGAGAATCACCGCGCACAGCATCGACTGCCACGAGAAGATGGTCTGGCTGAACGGAATGACGCCCGTCTCGGCGAGAAGCCCCGGCGGCATGCTCCCAGCGTTCGCCTGCAACAGTGCGGCGGAAGAGGACAGGCCGAGCGCCCACACCGATCCGAAGCCGGTGCACGCCGCCGCGCCTGCCGCACGGTAATCCACCGGCAGGTCGCCTCGCCGGGCCATGGCGCGCACCAGCAGCGCGGAAAACACCATGCTGAAGCCCCAGTGAATCAAGGACATCATCGCCGAGGCGAGCGCGACCAGCGCGACGGCCCCTCGGCCGGTGCGCGGCAGGGCGGCGAGGCGCATCACCAGCGAAGCGATCGGCGGCGAATCGGCGATGACGTAGCCGCCAATGATGATGAAGGCCATTTGCATCGTGAAGGGAATCACGCTCCAGAAACCCGAACCAAAACTCTCCGCGATGGACAGCGGCGGCGCGCCGATGCAAACCGCTCCGAGGGACACGATGGCAACGGCGAGCATGGCGAAGGCAAAGGCGTCCGGAAACCAGCGCTCCGACCAGGCGCAGCAGCGCTGGGCGCTGCGCGACAGGAACGGTCTATCCACGGTCGCGTCGAACGGCACAGTCGCGCTCATCTTTCCTCCCGGGCAAGAAGGACCTAGCATACGAGCGGATCACCAGAAAGGCATCTCATGCCCAACGCCCGAGTGCTCATCGTCGGGGCCGGACCCACCGGCCTGGTGCTCGCCTTGTGGCTCACACATTTGAAAGTGCCGGTGCGCCTCATCGACCGGGCGGCGGAGCCCGGCACCACCTCGCGGGCACTCGCCGTTCAAGCCCGCACGCTCGAGCTCTACGGCCAGATCGATCTGGCGCGCGCCGTCGTCGCGCGCGGCCACCGCGTGCGCGCGGTGAACTTCTGGGTCGCGGGCAAACGCCGTGCGAGCGCGAGCCTCGGCGATCTCGGCGCCGCCTTGAGCCCCTTTCCCTTCGCCCTGGTGTTCCCGCAGGAAGAGCACGAGCGTTTATTGATCGAGCGGCTGGCCGCGCTCGGCGTCGTGGTGGAGCGCGGCTACGAGCTCGCGAGCTTCGAGGAATCGGGCGGCGAAGTGCACGCGCAGCTGAAGCGTCCCGATGGCGGCATCGAGACCGTCGCGGCGGCTTACATCGCGGGATGCGACGGCGCACACTCGGCCGTGCGTACCACGCTCGCCATCGGATTCGGCGGCGGCACCTATGATCACCTCTTCTACGTGGCCGACGTGCAGGCCGCGGGGGCGGTAATCGACGGGAACATTCACGTCGCCCTCGACACGACGGATTTCCTGGCGATATTTGCGCGCCGTCCCGCGGGCGCGGTACGCCTGGTGGGAACCGTGCGCGATGACCCCGCACGGACATCGTCGGAGCAAATCTCCTGGGAGGACGTGAGCCGGCGGGTGATGGGATGGCTACCGATCGAGGTCGGGCGCGTGAATTGGTTCTCGACGTATCGCGTGCACCACCGCGTCGCCGAACGGTTCCGTCAAGGCCGCGCGTTCCTGCTCGGCGATGCCGCGCACATCCACAGCCCCGTGGGTGGGCAAGGCATGAACACCGGCATCGGCGACGCGATTAATCTCGCGTGGAAACTCGCGGCGGTACTTCAGGAACGCGCACCGGAATCGATCCTCGACAGCTACGAGCCCGAGCGCATCGCCTTCGCGCGGCGCCTGGTGCGCACCACCGACCGCGCCTTCAGCGTGGTGACGAGCTCGAGCTGGAACGCTCGATTCTTCCGGCTCGAGGTCTTTCCGCGGCTGGTGGCGCTCCTCTTCCCATTGCGGGCGATGCGCCGTCTGCTATTCCGCACCGTGTCCCAGACGGCGGTGAACTATCGCGCCAGCCCCTTGAGCGAGGGCCGCGCCGGCGCCGTGCAGGGCGGAGACCGGCTCCCCTGGGTACCTCTCGCTGAGGACATCGATAACTTCGCGCCGCTCGCCTCCATCGGCTGGCAGGTGCACGTGTATGGAGAGCCGCGTCCCGCAATCGAGTCGCTCTGTCGGGAGCGTGACCTGCCCCTGCACGCCTTTTCCTGGCGCCCGGCGCTCGAGGCGAGCGGGCTCGAGCGCGACGCGCTTTATCTCGTGCGTCCGGACGGATATATCGGCCTGGCGGACCCACGCGCAGAGGCCGCGGTGCTCGCTGCCTATCTCGATGCTCGCGGGCTCAAGGGTTAGCCCCGCGCCGCTCGATCACCCCGCCCTTCATCACGAACGAGACGCGCTCGACCACGGTGATGTCTTCGAGTGGGGAGCCGGGAACCGCGATGATGTCGGCGTAGTAGCCTGGCTTCAAGGCGCCGATCGAGCCGTCCCAACCGAGCAGGCGGGCGCCGTTCAAGAGATCCGCTCGCAGCACCGCGAGCGGCGTCATGCCGTACTTCACCATGAGCTCGAGCTCGCGGGCCTGCGTGCCGTGCAGGAAGGGCCCCACGTCCGAGCCAACCGCGAACGGAATGCCGGCCGAGATCTGCTTCTTGAATTCCTTGATCTTGTAATCGAGCTGCAGCCGCTCATCCTGGGCGGCGTGGTCCTGCGCGGCGAAGAACTCAAATATCGTGAAGGTGGGCACGGCGAAAATCCCCTTCGCTTTCATGAGACGCATGGTCTCATCGGAGAGCTGCGTCGCGTGGTCGATGGAGGCCACTCCGGCCTGCGCCGCAAAGAGCGTACCGGGCTCACCCATGGCGTGCACCGCGACGCGGCCACCCCAGCGGGCCGCCTCCTCGACGCCCGCCTTGAGCTGCGCGGTCGTGTACTGATAGGGCGTATGCAGCACCCCATCCCGCAGGGTATCCGGTCCGGTCTCGTAGATTTTCACGAAATCCGAGCCTTGCTTGTGCTGCTCGCGGATGACCGCCACGATCTCCTCCGCGCTGTTGGCGTGGTCGGCATTCGAGAGGACATGCTGCGCGGGATTGAAGTGATTGGCATCCTCGTGCCCGCCCAGGATATCGATGGCGTTGCCCGAAATGCGCAGCCGCGGGCCGACGATGAGGCCGCTGTCGATGGCATCGCGGATCGCCGTATCGGCGGAGCCTGCACCCTCGGTGCCCATGTCGCGCTCGGCGGTGAAGCCCGCCATGAGATCGTCGCGGGCGGCGCGCATCGCGAGCAGGGTGCGCTTCGGCACGGATTCCTCTACGGTCTGCAGATCCTCGGCGCCCGGATGCAAAAAGAGATGCACGTGCGCGTCGATGAGGCCCGGCATCAAGGTGGCCCCGCCGAGATCGATGATTTCGGCACCGGGGGCGCGCTCGACCGCAGTACCGACCGCAACGATGCGGTCCCCCTCGACACGCACCTCGCCCGGTGTCTGCAAGCGGCCCGTATCGACGTCGAGCAAATGGGCCGCATGCAAGATGATGGGATGTCCGGCATCGGATTGCGGCATGGACGGTGCCGCGTGAGCGGCGAGCAGCAGAACGAACGCGCATCGCGGGACTTCTCGCAATCTCACCGTCAACTCCTCCGTCGCCGGCTACAGAGCATCGAGCGCCTGGCTGAGGCGCGCGACGCCGCGCACCGTCATGCCCTCGATAGCCCGCCTGGGCACGTTCGCCTCGGGAACCAAAGCCGACTTGAATCCATGCTTGGCAGCCTCGCGCAAGCGCTCCTCGCCGAACGGCACCGGGCGGATCTCGCCCGCGAGGCCGAGCTCGCCGAACACGATCAGTGCCTGCGGCAAGGGCGCATCGTTCAAGCTCGATCGGGCGGCGAGCACGATCGCGAGATCCCCCGCCGTCTCCTGCAGGCGCACCCCGCCGACAACGTTGGCGAACACGTCCTGTCCCGACAGGCGCAGACCGCCGTGGCGGTGCGCTACCGCGAGCAGCATGGTGAGCCGATTGGCGTCGATGCCGACCGCGACACGCCGCGGGTTCGCGCCCACGCTGCCGTCCGCCAGCACTTGAACCTCGATGAGCAGCGACCGGGTGCCCTCGCGCAGTACCGTGATGGCGCTCCCGGAAACGGGCTCTGCATGGCGGGAGAGAAAGATTGCCGATGGATTGGCGACTTCGCGCAACCCCTGCTCGAGCATCGCGAACACGCCGATCTCGTTCGCCGCGCCGAAGCGGTTCTTTACTGACCGCAGCACTCGGTAGCGGCTGCCCATGTCGCTCTCGAAGTAAAGCACCGTGTCGACCATGTGCTCGAGCACGCGCGGACCGGCGATCTGCCCCTCTTTGGTCACATGGCCCACCAAAAGGACCGCCGTGCCGCTGCTCTTCGCAAACCGCACGAGCTCGGCCGTGCACTCGCGCAGCTGCGAAACGGCACCCGGGGCCGCCTCGATCCGGTCCGAATACATGGTCTGAATCGAATCGACGATGAGGGCGCCCGCCTTGAGTGTCTTCGCGGCCGCAACGATGGCCTCGACCTGGGTCTCCGCGAGCAGGCGCGTGCCGGCCGAGTCGAGCCCGAGGCGCCGGGCGCGCAGCCCCACCTGCTTGAGCGATTCCTCGCCGGTCGCATAGAGCGAGGGCGCTGCCGCACTCAGGGCCGCCGCCGATTGCAGCATCAGGGTCGATTTACCGATGCCCGGATCGCCCCCGATCAGGGTCACCGACCCCGCGACGAGTCCGCCGCCGAGCACACGGTCGAGTTCGGCGGAGCCGGTGAGAAGACGGGGCTGCTCGGCGCTCGCCTCCTCCGCCAAGGAGGTCGAGGCGGCCGAGCGCGGGGCGTTCGCGCCCCCCCGCGCTGCGGCACGCGGCCCCTGAATCTCCGCTATCAGGGTGTTCCATTCGCCGCAGGCGGCGCATTGGCCCTGCCATTTGGGCGATGAGCTCCCGCAAGACTGGCAAACAAAAACCTCTTTGGACCTCGCCATGCGTCTCCCGGGCATCGAATATGTGAGCTTACCATTGCAGTTCCGGCTGCCCGATCCCCTATACTTCGCCGCTTCGCTGGATGGATTATGTCTGGAGCATGCGCAAATTCGGGATGATCTCGGCTATAGCCGGTTTTGGCCTGTTGGGCATCGCCGTGTTGCTCCGAGCGCACATCAATGCCGGTCCGTGGGCCTGGCTGCCTGGCGCAGTGCTGCTGAGCGGCGGGGGCGCGCTGTTCGTCATGGCGCGCTGGGCCTCGCCCGCGCCGGTTTCCGCGCCCAAGCCGCAGCAGCCCATGGGTGCGGATACGGGGCGGCTTTTGGACAATTTCGAGCAGCGCTTCGCCGAGCTCAAGGCCCGCAAGGCGACCACCACCGTCCTCGGCGATCTTTACAGCCTGGGAACCCAGCTCGAGCAGCGCGGCCGGAACGTCCAGGCGACCGCCGTGTACCGCCACCTGGTACGCATCGACAACACTTATAAAGATGTGGGCCAGCGGCTGCGCCGACTCATGGACGCCGAGCGCAAGCCGGCGCCGGCAGCCGCCGCACCCGCCACCAAGGCGGCGATGCCCTCAGCCCCCGACCGCAACCGCCCCGCCCGGGCGCCCGCCCCGCCCGTCGTCCCCACGTTCATCGCCGGAGGAGCCTCTGCGACGCCTGCCGCTCGCGCCACGCTCGCGGCGGCCGGGGATGTGCAACGCCTCGGCCGCTATCAGCTCGAGCGTGAAATCGGCCGCGGCGCCATGGGCACCGTCTATCTCGGGCGCGATACCGCGATCAACCGGCTGGTCGCGATCAAGGCGATTCCGCTCGCGAGCGAATTCAGCGAGTCGGAGCTGGCCGAGGCTCGAGCGAGGTTCTTCCGCGAGGCCGAGACCGCGGGGCGGCTCAACCATCCGAACATCGTGACGATCTACGATGTCGGCGAAGAGCGGGGATTGGCCTACATCGCCATGGAATATCTGAAGGGGCGGCATCTCAGCGACTATGCGACGCGCGACACCTTGCTCGAGCCGCGCAAAGTACTCGATCTCGTCGCCCGCACCGCACAGGCACTCGGCTTCGCGCACAAGCAGCAAGTCGTGCATCGGGACATCAAGCCCGCGAACATTATGTACGATCCGAGCGCGGACGTGCTCAAGATCACCGACTTCGGCATTGCGCGGTTGACCGGCGCCGGCACGACCCGCACCGGAATCGTGCTCGGCACCCCGTCCTTCATGTCTCCGGAGCAGCTCGAGGGACGAACCGTGACCGGCGCCTCGGACTTGTTTTCCTTGGGTGTTAGCCTGTTTCAGCTATTGACCGGTCAGCTGCCGTTCACGGCCGATTCGATGACCGGATTGATGCAACAGATCGCAGAGGCACCGCATCCGCCATTGCGCGCCCTGCGGCCGGATTTACCGGCTTGCGTCGACAGCATCATTGATCGGGCGCTCGCCAAGACTCCCGAAGCGCGATTCGAATCGGGGGCGCAGATGGCTGCGGCCCTGGAGGACTGTCGGTCGAGGCTGCCGACGGGATTGCCATGATCGGGTGCCACGAGCAGATGATTAAAGAACGCTTACGCAGATGAGCTTGCGTAACAAAATCCAGAGCGTCGCCCTGACCGACACAGGCAAGGTACGCGAGCACAACGAGGACATGATCGGCACCGAAGCCGACATCGGCCTGTTCGTGCTGGCCGACGGCATGGGTGGCTACAACGCCGGTGAGGTGGCGAGCGGCATCGCCGTGAAGACCATCATCAATCTCGTGCGCGACGCCGTGAACCGCGAGGACCTGTCGGTGCGCGACCCGGAGAGCGGCTTGACGCGGCCCAGCATCATTCTGCGTGACGCCATTCACAGAGCCAACAAAATCATCTATCACACCTCCAAGACCCAGCCTCAATGTGAGGGCATGGGCACAACGGTAGTGGCCTGCCTGTTCCACGATAACAAGATGTCGATCGCGCACGTCGGGGATTCCCGTCTCTACCGGCTTCGGGACAACCGCTTCGAGCAGATGACCTTGGATCATTCGCTGCTGCAGGAACTGGTCGATCGGGGCTTTTACTCACAGCAAGAGGCCCAGCGCGCGACCAACAAGAACTACGTGACCAGAGCCCTGGGAGTCGAGCAGAACGTCGATGTGGAGATCCATGAGGAGCCCGTGCAGAGGAGCGATTACTACGTTCTTTGCTCGGACGGGCTTTCGGACATGATCGAGGATGAGGATATTCACTTAACAATCAGTACCTTTAGTGCTAATCTTGATACTGTTGCTAAGCAATTGATTCAGCTCTCGAACGATAACGGCGGACGCGATAACGTATCCGTAATCATGGCGCACGTGACTGAGCCGTTCCCAGCGCAACGGCGTATATTTGACAAAATATTGGGATGGTTCGGTTAGGAGATGCGTCTGTGGCACGTCTGATGCTCAGCTTGGATGGTCAAATCCTCGCGGAATACAACATGAACAAGGAGCGCTACACCATTGGGCGGCTCCCTGACAATGACATCCGCATCGATAACCCTGCGGTGAGCGGTCATCACTCGCTCATCATCAATATTCTCAACGACTCCTTCCTGGAGGACTTGAACAGCACCAACGGGACGTACGTCAACGGCAAGCTCATCAAGAAACACGCGATGCAGCACGGCGACGTCATCACCGTGGGGCACCACCAGCTGCGCTTCGTCGACAGTCAGGACAGCGACGCCCAGCAGGACGAGTTCGAGAAGACCATGGTGATCACCCCGAGCTCGCAAGGGGAAGATCGCATCCGCCGCGTGGGTGCGGCCGTCGATCAGGCCGCCAAGGCAGTCGCTGCAAAGCGTCCGCCGGGCGCCGCCGGTATTCCCGAGAGCGCGACTGCCCTACCCAAGGCAAAGCTGCAGGTGCTGAGCGGAGCGTTCGCGGGCCGCGAGCTCGAGCTCACCAAGGCCCTCACCACGCTCGGTCGTCCCGGCGTACAAGTCGCCGCCATCACCCGGCGCTCCGAAGGCTACTTCATCGTGCACGTCGATAGCGGCAAGGAAAACGACTACCCGCAGGTCAACGGGGTACCGATCGGGCCGCAAGCCCGCCGCCTCAACGACAACGACGTGGTGCAGCTCGCGGGCGTGAAGATGGGGTTCTTCGAGAGCTGAGTCGCGCCGCGTAGCCCGGAGGTTTCGCCCGGACCCGGTCCGTTACGCAGCCCGGCGGCTCCGCGCACCCAGCAGAGCACCGAGTCCGACGAGGGCCAACCAGTCCATTGCACCGCCTCCGCTCTTCGGGGCGGCGGGTGTGGCGCTCGCCTCGCCGGAGGGCAGGGAAACCCCGCCCGCATCCACCGCGGCGACGGTGAAGTAATACTTCTTTCCGTTGGAGAGTCCTCCGATGGTGACGCTCGTTCCGCTGACCCCGCTCTGAACGGGCTGGGTGCCTTCGCCTGAGGAGCTCGTTCCCTCGTACACGTTGTAGGTGGCGGCGCCGGCGGAGGCGCTCCAGGTGAGCGACACGGAGCCATTCCCGGCGCTGGCCGTGAATCCAGTCGGCGGATTAGCGATGGTCGTGCCACTCGCCTCGGCCGAGGCCATCGAGCTGCCCCCGGCGTCGACGGCGACCACGGTGAAAAAGTACTGCTTGCCGGGAGTGAGGTTCGTGAAACTGGCCGAGATTCCGCTCAGTCCGGTCTTGGCGGGCGCAGTGCCCTCGCCGCCCGAACTCGTCCCCTCGAAGATGTTGTACGAGCTGGCGCCTGTACTCGCCGTCCAGGCGAGGTTGAGGGAGGTCGTGCTCGGCGCCGCGACGGTTACACCCGTGGGCGCCGCCGGCACGATGGTCACATCGACGGTGTTCGAGCGCGGCGAAATGACGCCGGTCGCGGAAACCGCCGCAATGGCGAAGACGTACTCCTGGCCGAACTGTAGTCCGCTCACGGTGGTGGAAGTGCCGGTCACATTTTGCTTTACCGGGGTCGATGACACCGGCCCCGGGGCCGTTCCTTGATAGACGTCGTAGGAGGTCGCGCTAGCATCGGCAGTCCAGGTCAGGGTGACCGTCTGGCCGGAAACGCTCGCAGTGAGCCCGGAGGGGGC
>Ga0302326_10022051_pt1 | contig 13029 bp, 12 predicted proteins | sample Palsa_T0_3_FD_202264 | JGI IMG/M metagenome (GOLD analysis project Ga0302326, IMG submission 202264) | Peat permafrost microbial communities from Stordalen Mire near Abisko, Sweden - Palsa_T0_3 | ecosystem: Environmental > Terrestrial > Soil > Palsa > Peat permafrost | place: Sweden: Abisko... | reverse complement strand
CGCCGCCACTGCCGCCCTGAGCTTGGTGATCGCCGCCTCAGTGCTGCCAGTCGGCTGCACCAGGCCGAGCGCATCGATGACCCTGAGACCGACGTCGGCCGCGTGAAGCAGGCGGCCTCGACCCTGGCGAGCTGTCTTAAGGCCAGGACCGCCGCGCGCCTCGGTCACCTTTCCCTTGCCCGTCTCCGAACGGCGTAGCTAAGGTTCACGCGGCGACCGCAGGCGGGGTCGCGCGCGCATGTCCGACATCTTCATCTCCTACGCCCGCTCGACGGCGGTCCAGGCTCACGCGGTCGCCGAGGCGCTGCGAGGGCTGGGCTACGACGTCTGGCGGGACGACGAGCTTCCCGCCCACCGCTCCTACGCCGAAGTCATCGCCGAGCGGCTCGAGGCCGCCAAGGCGGTGGTCGTGGTCTGGTCCGCCGAGGCGGCGAACTCCGAGTGGGTGCAGTCGGAGGCCGATCAGGCCCGCGCCGAGCGCAAGCTCGTCCAACTCACCATCGACGGCGCGAAACTGCCCATGCCGTTCGACCGCATCCAGTGCGCCGACCTCGCCGGCTGGAGCGGCGACCCCGCAGCCCCGGGCTGGCGCAAGGTGGCGGCCAGCATCGCCGAACTCACCGGCGGTCCGGCGGCGTCGCCGGCGTCAGCCCCCGCCGCCGCGCCGCGCAAGTTCTCGATCTGCGTGCTGCCGTTCTCCAACATGAGCGGCGATCCCGAGCAGGAGTATTTCTCCGACGGGATCAGCGAAGACATCATCACCGACCTCTCCAAGGTCTCGGCGCTCGGCGTCATCGCCCGCAACACCGCCTTCACCTTCAAGGGCAGGGCCGTGGAAGTGCCTCAGGTGGCTCGTCAGCTGAACGTCAGCCACGTTCTGGAGGGCAGCGTGCGCAAGGCGGGAAATCGTGTCCGCATCACCGCCCAGCTGATCGACGGGGCCTCCGGCGAGCACGCCTGGGCCGAGCGCTACGACCGCGACCTGACCGACATCTTCGCCCTCCAAGACGAGATCAGCGAAGCGATCGTGAAGGCCCTCAAGCTGAAGCTGCTGCCGGAGGAAAAGAAGTCGATCGAGCGCCGGGGCACTGAGAACGTCGAAGCTTACGACCTCTATCTGATGGCTCGCTCGACCTGGGTGACGCACCAGGGTGGCGATCCGCGGCAGACAGAGGCGATCGAGCGCCTGAGCCGCCGAGCCGTGGAAATCGATCCTGGCTACGCGCAGGCCTGGGCTCTCATGGCTTCGGCGCAATACACCCTTCACCGCAGCTATGGGCGGGCCAACGATGGCGGCCAGGCCGCCCTGGTCCGCGCGCTGGCCCTCGCCCCCGATCTGGCGGAAGCCCGCTCGCTGAAGGCGCGGATTCTGTCCAATGCGGGCCGGCATGAAGAGGCGACGGCCGAGATCGCCGTCGCCCTGCGCCTCGATCCCGAGTCCATCGAGGTGAACAGGCGCGCCGCCGCCATTAGCTACGCCCAGCGCCGGTTTGCGGACGCCGCCCGCCACTTCGAAAAGACCGCGGCGCTCGTCGAGACCGACGTCGAAGCGCCCTTTCTGCTCATAAGCTGCTACAGCGCCCTCGGCGATAGCGAGAACACCCGGCGGGCGGCCGGCATCGCGCTGGCGAGGGCCGAGAAGGTCGTCGCCGGCGATCGCAGCAACGGCACGGTCATGATGATGGGGGTCACAGCCCTGGCGGCTCTAGGCGAGGCGGACCGGGCCAATGACTGGATGCGCCGCGCCCTGCTGATCGATCCCGACAACCTGAATACACGCTACAACTTCGCCTGCACGCTCGCGGGCTGGCTCGAGGACCCGGATGCGGCGCTCGCCATGCTGGGGCCGGTCCTGGAGCGGGACACCGGCTGGCTGCTGAGGACTGCCGCCGCCGACCCCGATCTCGCCGGCCTGCGCGAAGACACCCGCTTCCAGGCCATGGTCGCCGCCGCGCAGGCGCGCCTGGCGGCCGGCGAGGCCGACGGAGCTGGGGCGACGGGGTCCGCTTAGGATCGACTCCGCTCCTGGGCCTTGGCCAGGAAGGGGACCTGCGGGCGGGTCGACGCCAACGGACCTTGGCGACGGCGCCGGAGGTTGCAGAAGTTGCTCTGGCGGCGAACCGGCCGTTCACCACGGAACGGTGCGCCCCTCGCGGTCGAGGTATTGCAGGCCGGACCTGCCCTGCTGCGAGATCAGCACATCCACGACCTTCGGAATGGTCTCCTCCACGCCGAACGGCGCGCCCGGTCCACCCAGGGCGGTGCGGATCCAGCCTGGAGCCATCAACACCAGAGCGCGGGGCTCTCCGGCATGACGGGCGGCGTAGCACCGCATGAACTGGTTCAAGGCGGCCTTGCTTCCGCGATAGACTTCAGCCCCGCCCTTTTCGTTGTTGCTGATGCTCCCCTGTCCCGACGACATGATGCCGATGAGCCCGTCCGCGAGAATAAGGTCCTGCAGTCCCTCGATGACGCGCATCGGGCTCAGCGCATTGGTGACCATGACGCGAACGAACGCCTCCGTGGGCGCCTCCGCGACGGACTCGTGCGGGTTGGCGTTGGCGATGCCGGCGTTGTGAAACAGGATCTCGAACCTGCGACCGGAGAGACGGCCATGCAGCGCCGCGATCTGCGCCGGCTCGTTGACGTCGAGGGGCTCGATCTCGACGCGGCCCGGATGCGCATCTGCAAGGTCGTGCAACGAGGTTCTGGCGTCGCCTTGCACCGTACCCACGACGGTCCACCCCCTCTTCAGAAACTCGGCCGCCATGGCGAGGCCAAGGCCACGAGAGGCTCCGATGAGGAGGATCGCGGGGATAACGTCGGGTGAGGCGGCCTGGCTCATGAAGATGTCTTTCGCTGTGGAGGCTGGCGAATGTGTATGAACCCATCGCAGAGCGCCAGGCGCATTGGATGCATACTATAGTTGCGTCAGACGCTGGGGCTCACCGGGCAAATCCGATAGGGTTGAGTTCATGGACAGCGTGGACATGAACCTGCTTGCAGCGTTGGACACACTGCTCGCCGAGGGTAGCGTGACCGGGGCGGCCCGACGCCTGGGCCTGAGTTCCTCCGCTATGAGCCGGACACTCGCCAGACTTCGATCCGCGACCGGCGATCCGCTGCTCGTGCGCGCCGGGCGCGGGCTCGTGCCGACACCCCGGGCCGCCGAACTGCGTGATCGGGTCCATGAACTTACCCGCGACGTGCGCGTGGTTCTCACTCCGCATGTCAGCCGTCTGGACGTCGCCTCGCTCGAGCGCACCTTCACCATCCGTGCGAGCGAAGGTTTCGTGGAACTGTTCGCTGCCGCCTTGGTGGCGGCCGTCACCCAGGTGGCGCCACGCGCCCGACTGCGCTTCGCATCCAAGCCGGACAAGGATGCCTTGCCTCTGCGGGACGGAGAGATCGATCTCGAGATCGGAGTGGGTGGAACTTCGGCGCCGGAGATGCGCACTCTGCTGGTCTTCCGCGACGACTTCATCGGCGCGGTGCGAGTAGGCCATCCCCTGCTGGCGGATCCGGTGACGCCCGAGCGTTACGCGGCATGCCGCCATGTCGTAGCCTCGCGCAGGGGAGCCTTCACCGGGCCGGTCGACGATGCACTCGAGGCGCTAGGACTCAGTCGAGAGGTCGTGGCCGTCGTTCCTGGCTTCCCGGACGCTCTGCGCGTCGCGCGCGATACAGACTTGGTCGCGCTTGTGCCGCGTTCGTGTCTCCGCGCGCCAATTGGCGGTGATTTGATCGGGCAGACCCTCGTCGGTTTCGACCTTCCGGTTCGTACCCCGGAAATCGCGATTTCCGTGATGTGGCATCCTCGCATGGACGCCGACCCGGCCCATGGATGGCTCCGCGACACCGTCGTGGCGGTGTGCCACGCAAGGTGACCCGTTGGGGTGAACAATGCGGAAGAAACCCCGGGAAGAGCGCGTAGAGCGGACCTCGTCAACTTCAGACATGGGCGGCGGGCAGACTATACCGGTTGACGGGCGGCACGGTGAGACCACGGTTTCTTCATGTGGACCTACCTCTCGACCGCTCGCCTGATGCTGCGTCGTTTCGACGAAACGGACGAGGACAGCCTGGTCGACCTCGACGGCGATCCGGCTGTCACGCGCTTCATATCGGGTGGGCGGCCGACCTCGCGCGAGACCGTCCGAACCGAAATACTGCCCAAGGCGCTGGGCGAATACCAAGTGTTTGCGGCGTTCGGAGGCTGGGCTGCCGTAGAGAAGGAGACGGACGCTTTCATCGGATGGTTCCACCTGCACCCTCCGGAAGGCGGCACAGGCGAGGAAGTCGAACTCGGATATCGCCTTCGGCGGTCAGCCTGGGGCAACGGCTACGCCACGGAGGGCTCGCGCGCTCTCGTCGCAAAGGCGTTCGTCGAACTCGGCGTCAGGCGCGTCTTCGCGACGACCATGACCGTGAACCTCGCTTCGCGACGCGTCATGGAGAAAGTCGGGCTCGCCCTACGTTCGGACCTTTCACCTCGATTGGCGGGACTCCATCGAGGGGTCGGAAAAAGGCGACGTAGAGTACGCGATCACACGCGCAGACTGGGACATCCGTCGCCGATCGGGGGAAGTGGGCTAAAGCGAGGGCCCGCTCCCGTCGGCCAACCGCCCGTCAAATCAAGAAGAGCAGACTCCCTCGGGTTCGCGCCACGGGCGAGGGCGGTTGACACGGGACTAACCATTCGCACAGCGTTCACGCTTGCGGCTCGCCACGGGCCGTCGGTCATTGGCGGCCGACGCGAGGGCGCCTGCGAGGGAGACCGGCGGACATGAGGATCAGGCGGTTGCTGGCTGGGGTCGCGGCTGTTTCGATCGTCGCCGGCGCCGGGACCGGTGCGGCGGCGGCGACCACGGTCTTTTCCGACGGCACGTTCGCCCCGGCCAACTACAACACTGTGATCAGCGTTGTCAGCGACCCGGCGGTCACCGAGGTCGTGTCGCAATGCGCCTCATGCGGCAATCCCGGGAGCGCGCTCGAATTTCAATTCGGCATGCCGGACGGCGGCGGCGTCTTCAATACGCCCAACATCCTGGGGGTCATCAACACCACGTTCGCCTACGACCCATCCACTCAAGGCGCGATCACGTCGCTGGCCGCATCGGTGGACAAGGACATCACGGTCAACGACCTGGAGGACTATGGCAACGCGTTCCATGTCCTGCTCGAGCAGGGAGGGAATTTCTACACCTTGTCGTCGGCGCCTTCCGGCCCAGTTCTCGTCGGGCCAGGAACCACCGGATTCAACACCATTTCGGGCGGCGGCTTTACCGCCGCCGATTTCGTCCAGATCAACCCGACCACGGGCGTGTTTGGATCGGCAAATCCGAACTTCGACGGCGGTACAATCCTGTTCGGCTTCTACCAGGAATTCGGCGCCAGCGCGCTGCCGGGCACGACCAACGAGGCGGTCTTCGATAACCTGAGTTTCACTCTGACATCCGTTCCCGAACCGGCTACCTGGGCGATGCTGTTGGTTGGCTTCTTCGGCCTGGGTGCGATGGCGCGCACCCGCCGACGGGTCCTGGCGACGGTCGAGGCCTGAGAGCCCCCAGCGACGTTCGGCCGCTCGACACTCAGCCTGGCGGACGGCCGAAGCGCGCTCGATAGAGCAGCTTCCGGATGCTCAGGCTGATGGCCTGCCGACGGCGCCTTCCGCGTCGGCTCGGCCACGCGATCCTGATCGGCGTGGTGCTGGTTCGCACGCCGGATCGAAGGTGGCTGACGATGAAGCAGCTCGCGGCGCTGGGTTTGGCCGCGCTCGTGCTCGCTGCGTGCGAGCGGGGCGACTCCGCCGCGCACGACGCCGCGCCGGCCCCAAAGTCCGTCGCCAGACCCATCCCGACGCCCGCCGCACCCGTCAACCTCGCGGCGCCCGCGTCCAGAGACAGGGAGCCGCCGCTCCCTACGGGCGTCGATCCCGACAATCCCTACGCGGTCTTCGCCGCCAGGGCCGCGGCCGCCAAGTCCGCCGAGTCCAGAGGCGGCGCCAGGATCGACTACGGCGTGCTCGGCGATCCACTCGACGAGCCGCTCGACTGGGAGAGCACGATCCCGACTTCTTCAGCCAGACGACACGACAGAAGCTCGACCTCTTTCGCCGCAACGAGCACCCTTCCAACGGCCTGATGGGCTGGACCCATATCGAAGCGCTCAACGCGCTGCAGCGGGTGCTGTTCTACGCGGTGTCGGAGGACGCACCGGCCTCGATCACCGAGCGGGACCGCAAGGAACTGAAGTCCGCTGGTGACGAACTAATCTTCCACGCCTGCGCTGACCGCGGCGACGCCGGTACGCTGTTCGACTTTCCAGAGAAGGACTGCCCGCCAGGCCTGCGCCGCCTGAACCGTCGCTGACAGGGAGAAGGCAATCGACGTTGGGCGGATAGTTCAACCTGCTTCCACCGCGGTCCGGGGCGCGTCGGAGGCCGGCGTCAGGCGAAGACTTCCTCCATCAAGGCCGCCATCTCCCGCCAGGAGCGGCGGTCGGCGCGCGCGTCGTAACGCAGGAACTCCGGACGTCCCGCCTTGTCGGCGTCGGGGTTGGTGAAGCTGTGCACCACGCCGCCATAGAGACTCATTTGCCAGTCGACGCCGGCGTCGGTCAGCATGCGATGGAAAGCCTCGCGCTGGTCGGCCGGGATGCCGGGGTCTTCGGCGCCCAGCAACGCCATGACCTTGCCCTTGATCTTCCCTGCGTCGTTCGGCGATGTCACCTGCAGGCCGCTATGGAAGCCGATGGCGGCCTTGATGTCGGCGCCGCTGAGAGCAAGCTCGAACGCCATCGTGCCGCCGAAGCAGAAGCCGATCGCCGCGATGCGAGATGCGTCCACGCCCGGCGCATCCAGCAGCGCCGCCAGCGCGTCGCCGGTGCGGGCGCGCACTTTCTCTGCGCTGGCGCGCAGCGGGCCAAGGGCGGCCGCCAGCTCGTCCATGCCGATCGCCCGCCGATCGCCGTGCAGGTCGCAGGCGAGGGCGACGTAGCCCAGCTCCTGGGCAATCCGCTCGGCCTTCTCGATCGCATGTTCGCCCAGCCCGAAGGCTTCCGGGAACACCAGCACGCCCGGCGCGGGCCCGGGCTTGGCGGGACGGTGCAGGCTGCTCGCCATCGCCAGCCCATCGGACTGATACCGAACCTCTGTTCCAGCCATCTCGTGATCCTCCCTGCTCCGACCGGCGCAGGCCGCGCCGGCGCGGATGCGCTCGACTGGCCATAGCCCTCAAACCTCGATGTCGGAAGGGTGTGGGTCGTTCCCTGCCTTTCGGCTGGGTCGCGAAGCGGCGGCCCGATCAAACGACGGTGTCCGGCTCGAACAGAAATGACGGTTCCGGCGAAACCTTGGCCTCGCGGCCGGCGGAGTTCGACAGGGTGACGCCGACCAGTCGAATGCCTTTCGAGAGCGGAAATACCGACCGGATCAGCCCTAGGCTTGTCTCGTGCAGCATCGCCCGGCTGTCGAGCGGCATCGCCAGGGATTGGCTGCGGGTGGACTGCTGGAAGTTGGCCCACTTGATCTTCACCGTGACGGTGCGCCCGCGCCATCCGGCCTTTTCGCACCAGGCCCAAACGTCGTCAGCCATCGCCAGCACGCCCGCTTCGATAAGGGCCGGATCGGTGAGATCTTCCTCGAAGGTCGTCTCCGAGCCCGACGACTTTCGCTCGCGGTTCGGATTGACCGCGCGATGATCTTCTCCGCGGGCGATGGCGTAGTACCACCCGCCGGACTTGCCAAAGCGGTGCTGCAGATCCTGCAGCGACCAGGTCTTCAGGTCGGCGCCGGTCTGAATGCCGGCCGCGTGCATGCGGGCGGCCGTCGCCGGGCCGACGCCATGGAACTTCGCGATTGGCAGCGCTTCGACGAACGCCGGCCCCTCCTGCGGCGTGATGGCGAATTGTCCGTTGGGCTTGCGCTGGCCCGACGCCAGCTTGGCAAGGAACTTGTTGTAGGAAACGCCGGCTGACGCGGTGAGGCCGGTCTCCGCCAGGATGCGGGCCCGGATGGCTTTCGCCGTCAGCCAGGCCGTCTCGAGCGCGCCCTTGTTGGCGGTCACGTCCAGATAGGCCTCGTCCAACGACAAGGGTTCGATCAGCTCGGCGAATTCAGCGAAGAGGGCGTGGATTTGCCGCGAGACGGCCCGATAGACGTCAAAGCGTGGCGGCACGAAGATGAGCTCGGGGCACTGGCGCATCGCCGTCACTGACGGCAGCGCCGAGCGTACGCCGAACCGCCGGGCCTCGTAGCTGGCGGCCGCGACCACGCCCCGACGGGCGCCATGGCCGACCGCGACAGGCTTGTTCCGAAGCTCGGGATTATCCCGCTGTTCGACGGACGCATAGAAGGCGTCCATGTCGACATGGATGATCTTGCGAACCGCTTCGCTCATGTTCGCTCTACCTACCGCCACATCCCGCGCAGCCCCTCGGCTACGTCGACACGTGGGGGCTGGCTTGGGCCCACCCCAGCCATGGCGGCCTCGACGAGTGGCCAACGCGTCTGTTCGAAAGAGCCCAGCAGGCCTTTGGGAATGAACCGCGTGCGAGAGGCATAGACATGCCGGTCGCCGTGCGCCGGCTGGCCGTGCACGAAGAAGCGCTGGGGCAGCATGACGTGCAGATCGTCCTTGGCCCGGGTCATCGCGACATACAGCAGGCGCCGTTCCTCCTCGATCCCCGCCGTCTGCCCTGTGCCCAGATCGGACGGAATGCATCCATCGACGGCGTTCAGCACGAAAACCGACGACCATTCCTGACCCTTGGCCGAGTGGATAGTGGAGAGGATCAGATAGTCTTCGTCGAGCAGCGGGACGCCGGATTGGTCCGACGTCGCGTCCGGCGGATCCAGGGTCAGCTCGGTCAGGAAACGTTCTCGCGACCGATAGCCCGCCGCGATCTGCTCCAGTTGCAGCAGGTCGCCCAGCCGCACCTCGCCGTCCTCGTGGATGCGGTCCAGGTGCGGCTCGTACCATTGCCGCGCCCGCTCCAGCTCGGCGGGCCAGCCAGGATTGCCGCTCGAGAGGTCGGCCACGAGTTCGAGGAAGCCGGCCCAGTCCTGTCCGACGCGGGCGGGGGCGGGCGCTGACGGCAAGGCGGCGATCGGGGTCGACGAGGCCGCGATGTGGTCCAGCACCCGCTGGGCCGAGGCGGGCCCGACGCCGGGCAGCAGCTGCATTACCCGGAACCCGACGACGCGGTCGCGCGGGTTCTCGATGAACCGCAGCACCGCCATCACGTCCTTGACGTGGGCGGCGTCGAGGAACTTCAGGCCGCCAAACTTCACGAACGGAATGTTGCGCCGGGTGAGCTCGACCTCGAGCATGCCGCTGTGGCTCGAGGTGCGGAAGAGCACCGCCTGGTGCTTCAGCGCCGTGCCGGCCTCGCGCCGCTCGAGCACCTGTTCGACGATGTAGCGGGCCTGATCGGTCTCGCTGTGCACGGTCACCAGGCGCGGCAGGCTGTCGGACAGGCGCTCGGTCCAGAGGTTCTTGGTAAAACGCTCGGCCGCCAGGTCGATCACCGCGTTGGCGGCCGACAGGATGGGCTGGGTGGACCGATAGTTCCGGTCGAGCGTCATCACCGTCGCTGGCGGCGAGAACTGGCCGGGGAAATCCAGGATGTTGCGCACTGTCGCCGCCCGGAAGGCGTAGATCGACTGCGCGTCGTCCCCGACCACGGTGAGACCACGGCCATCGGGTTTGAGCGCCAGCAGGATCGAGGCCTGTAGGCGATTGGTGTCCTGGTACTCGTCGACCAGCACGTGGTCGAAGCGTCCGCCGATCTCTGCGGCAAGCCGAGGGTCGGTCACCGCCTGGGCCCAGTAGAGCAGCAGGTCGTCGTAATCGAGCACGCGCTGCCGCTGCTTGGCCTCGACGTAGCCGCTGAACAGCGCCTTGAGCTCGATCACCCAGGCTCGACACCACGGGAAGGTCGACGCCAGGACCTCCTCGAGCGGCGCCTGGGCGTTGACGCATCGGGAATAGATGGCGAGGCAGGTCGCCTTGGCCGGAAACCGGCTGTCGAGTTTGGAATAGCCCAGCTCGTGGCGCACCAGGTTCATCAGGTCGGCCGCGTCTTCGCGATCATGGATCGTGAAGGCGGGATCGAGACCAATCTGGTCGGCGATCTCGCGCAGGATGCGCGCGCCTACGCCGTGAAAGGTGCCGGCCCAGGCCAAGGCGTCGGTCAGCACCGCCGCCTTGTCGCCCATGACGCGCCGACCGATGCGCTCGACCCGCCGCGTCATCTCGCTGGCCGCACGGCGAGAGAAGGTCATCAGCAGCATGCGCCGAGGATCGGCGCCGTTGACGATGAGGTGGGCGACCCGATGCGCCAGGGTGTTGGTCTTGCCCGAGCCTGCGCCGGCGATGATCAGGATCGGGCCGGCGGGCTCTGCCTTCCCCGCCCCCACGCCATGTTCGACCGCTTTCCGCTGCTCGGGGTTCAGGCTCTCGAGATAAGCGGCGGTCATGGAAGGGCGGGCGACTCAAACAGGCGGGGGCGCCACGATCTCAGTTTCCGATTTGTTCGCAAGTCCCCACGGACGGGATCGTCGCGAGTCTCACGGGATTCGCCCCGGCGGCGGCCTTAGCGGTTGCTCCGTTGGCGCGTGAAGCGGCCCATGCTAACCGTGCGCCATTGTGACCCGCTAGCCCAGACCCGATCGAACCGTTCACCCACCGCGACAAACGCGGGTGCTGGCCCCTGGACGCTAGAGAATCCTGCCCCTCGATGGTTACGAATGCGACGGCCTTCGATGCGCGCGCTATCGACGCATCCCTCGTCGAACGCCTGATCGCCACCCAGTTCCCTCGCTGGGCCGGCCTCCCCGTTCGTGCGGCCGAGCCGCAAGGCAACGACAACCGCACTTTCCGCCTGGGCGAAACGCTCTCCGTGCGGCAGCCCAGCGCCGAGCGCTATGCGGCGCAGGTCGAGAAGGAGCAGGCCTGGCTGCCGAAGCTCGCCCCGCACCTGCCTTTGCCGATCCCTGCGCCGGTCGCACGAGGGGCGCCCGGCGAGGGCTACCCTTTCGCCTGGTCGATCAACCGCTGGCTCGAGGGAGAGACCGCGCGAACCGCGCCCATCGCCGATCTCGTCCGGTTTGCCATCGACGTGACAGCCTTCCTGCGGGCGCTGCAGCGCATCGACCCGGCCGGCGGCCCGTCGCCCGGCCCGCACTGCTTCTGGCGAGGCGGCCCGCTCGCGGTCTACGACGGCCAGACGCGCCAGGACATCCTCGCGTCGGCCGACACCATCGACGGGCGGGCCGCGACCGAGGTTTGGGAGGCGGCGCTGGCTGCGACCTGGCGCGGCCCTGGCGTCTGGTTCCAAGGTGGCGTGGTCGCCAACAATCTCCTGGTCGGCGAGAGCGGCCGACTGTGCGCGGTTATCGACTTCGGGTGTTGCGGCGTCGGCGATCCGGCCTGCGACCTGACGCTCGCCTGGACCCTCCTGGACGGCGAGTCGCGTGACGCCTTCCGCGATGCCGTCGCTCTGGACGCCGCGACCTGGGCCCGTGCCCGTGGCTGGGCGCTGTGGAAGGCGCTCCTCCTCTGCGCCGGCGACCGTTGTCACCCGGAGCTCGAGCGTTCTCCGCTCGTCATCGAAGCGGTAATCGCCGAACACCGACGCGCCTAGTGGCGATCGTGCGGTCGGTCGGGGGCGTGATGCGCGCCGGCCCATCGCCACCGGTAGCGCCCTACTGCCCCCCGGCCGCGAACGGCTAAGGCGCCTTCGCCGAGGTCCACGCCTGGGCGCCTGGCCAGGTCGTGAAGCTGTTCAAGGCCGGCGTCTCGCGACGGGTCGCTTGGTGGGAGGCGCGAATGACCCGCGCCGCCTTCGCCGCCGGCGCCCCGGCGCCTGAGGTGTTCGACGAGGTGACCCTGGAAGGGCGCTTCGGCATCGTGCTGACGCACCTCGACGGACCGACCTTGACGCAGCTCTCGCGGAGCGGCGCCAAGACGACCCAGCAGGTGGGCTCGATCCTTGCTACCCTCGCCCTATCCGTTCACAAGACGCCCTCGCCGACGGGCGTACTCTCCCTGCGCGACTATATGGAGGGCAGTTTGCGGCTCTCCGGCGGCACGCTTCCGGATCACGTCGCTACTGGCATTCTGCCCTTGATCGAGCGCCTGCCGCCGGGGGACGGGCTGTGCCATGGCGACCTTCACCCCAGCAACGTGATCATGACCGCGGAAGGCCCGAGACTCGTCGACTGGACCGGCGCGGTTCGCGCGCCGGCCGACCTCGACCTCGGGGTCAGCCACATTCTCCTTTCCGAGCTCATCCCTGAACTTGTCGACGATCCGGAGCGGCCGCGGGCGGTCAATGTGGCCATGCAGTCCGAGTATGCGCGGTTGGCCGGAAGGTCCCCCGCGGCGCTGACGGCGGCGATGGAGCCCTAACTGCCCATCGTCCGGGTCCTCGCCCTCCTCGCCGGGGGGGCGCCTAGCCAACGGGCGCGGCTGATCCAGCGCGTCGAAGCGGCCTTGCGCTCGGAGGACTGAGATGGCGCCGCCGCTCGTCGGCCACGTCTTCAAGTTCCGCTCACGGTCGACTCCCGGCCCGTGGGCCCCGGTCAGGAAGCGGACCTCCGCACAGACGGTCGCCAGGTGGCACTTCCCACCGGCTCGGTTGGGCAGACTCCGGACTCTCGCCGACCCTCAGCCCAGGCGGTGCGCCGCCGCGTCTCTGGCCTGATGCAGAGCCTGCCACGCGGGCGCGTATTTCAGCGCCTCGCCGTACTTTGCGAGCGCATCGCTCCAGCGTCCCTGGCGCGCCAACACGTCGCCCCAGGCCTTCAGCGGGTCTGCCCAGTGGGGGCCGCGGGCGTTGGCGCCGGCGAGCCTTGCCTGCGCGCCGGCGAGATCGCCATGGCGGGCCAGGGCGACGCCCCAGGAATAGTATCCGGCCGGCAGGTCGGGGGCGATCGCAACCGATGCGGCGTAGGCCTTCTGCGCTCCAGCCCAGTCGCCGCGGTGGTCGAGGATGTCGCCCCTGAAGCGATAGCAGTCGACGAAG
>Ga0302326_10022050_pt1 | contig 13030 bp, 9 predicted proteins | sample Palsa_T0_3_FD_202264 | JGI IMG/M metagenome (GOLD analysis project Ga0302326, IMG submission 202264) | Peat permafrost microbial communities from Stordalen Mire near Abisko, Sweden - Palsa_T0_3 | ecosystem: Environmental > Terrestrial > Soil > Palsa > Peat permafrost | place: Sweden: Abisko... | reverse complement strand
ATTTTCTTGAATGCTTTAAGTTCATGGACCGGACGCAGAACGCTTGGCTTGAGCGGGTGAACGTAAATCTGGACCGTTTCGCGACCTTCTCGCACACCGGAGTTCTTGACCGTCAGCCTTAGTGAGACGGTGCCTCGGCTCTCCGTTGCAAGGAGCTGGCCAAAGGAGAACTTCGTGTAGCTGAGGCCGTATCCGAAAGGGAACTGGGGTGGGACCCCTTTGCTGTCGTAGTAGCGATAGCCAACCATCAGGCCCTCTTGGTAGTTCACAACGTCGTTGTTTTGAGTCGCGAGACGTCGGCTCGGGGCATCGGCCAGCACCTTCGGCCAAGTGAAAGGAAGCCGGCCGCTGGGGTCCGCTTTGCCGAGCAGAATATCGGCGAGAGCTTCCCCTCCCAGCATCCCCGGATACCAAGCCTCCACCACTGCCGGCACACTGCCCAGCCATCCCCCCAACTCCAGCGGCGAACCGTTGATCAGTACCACAACCGTTCGAGGATTCAGCTTGGCGACTCGGTTGATCAGGTTCTGCTGATCGGCCGGGAAATGCATGTCGGGGCGATCCCAACCCTCCGTATCCAGACTATGATCGCTCCCGCCAACCAAGATTACGGTGTCCGCCTTCCGGACCGCATCGTCGATCGTCTTCCACTGCGGTGACGTCGGCGTCTGCCACGTGACTGCGATTGAAGCGTCGCCAGGTTCGCGGGTGTACTCGATGCGTAGCATGACCGGCTTACCCGCCTTCATTTGCACGAGTGCCGTCGCGATCGGACGTCCGTCCGCCCTGCTAGCGACTGCGAGTGGTTGAACGCCCGACTCGTCCGTGAAGATCTTCGCCGCTCCGCCGACGGTCACCCGAATCGCGTACGCGCCCGTCACCGGTGGGTTGATCCGTCCGATGAACTCGGCGCGGAATCCGTCAGGTGCGATCTTCGGATCTGGCCCCCGCATTTCCCACATGAAATTCACGGTTGGCTCGCTCTTCTCGACCAGCGGGGCCGTCGCGTCCTTGGCAAAATACTTCGCCTCGAACCCCGGTGAGCCATTCACCAGCTCCAACACTCTCTGCGGTATCGGCTGAAAGCCGCCTAGGCTATCGATGGCGAGATACTCGACCTTCTCTCCAAGCGCCGCCTTGAGTCCGGCGAGCGCGGTCACCTCCTTCGGACCCTCGACCCAGGAACTTCCACCAAGACCGGGCTGACAGAACTGCCGGTCGGCATTGGGACCAAGTACCAGAACGCGCTTCACCGTGTCTGGATGCAATGGCAAGAGCTTTCCGTCGTTCTTTAGCAGAACGATCCCCTCCTCCGCGACCAGCTTCGCGACCGCCTGATGCTCCGGGGTGTTCCGCTTGGCTCCCTCTTCCAGGTTCCGGGCGCTCAGCAAACCGGCAAACGCATAGACGCGAAGGATCCGGCGCGCCTTGTCGTCTAGCACAGAGATTGGAACTCGGCCGGCTTTGACTGCATCGAGCAGGGGCTGGGCAAACATGCAATCTCCACCAGGCATCGAGACATCCAAGCCCGCGAACGCTGCCTTCTCGGTGGAGCGTGTCTGGAGCCAGTCGGTGAGCACCATCCCATCGAAGCCCCACTCGACCTTCAGCTTGTCCTGCACCAATGCCTTACTGTCGCTCACGAAGTCTCCATTCACCCCGTTGGCAGAGGTCATTACGGCACGCGCATGCCCTTCTTGGACGGCGGCCTTGAATCCCGGTAGGTAGATCTCGTTCAACGTCCGCTGGTCGACCATCGACATGTAGAAGTTGCGATTGGTCTCGCGGTTATTGCAGACGTAGTGTTTTAAGCATGCTGCCACGCCCTGACTCTGGATCCCCTTGACGATGGCAACCGCTAGCCGCGAGTTGAGAAAAGGGTCCTCCGTGTAGTACTCAAAGAACCGCCCACCGAGAGGATCGCGCTGGATGTTGATGCCGGGCCCAAGGAGGATTCCTTCGCCCACTGCGCGTGTTTCTTCGCCCATTACTTGCCCCGCTTTCCGGATCAAGTCGGGGTCCCAGGTTGAGCCAAAAAGCACCCCGCTTGGAAACGCGGTACATGGGCCGGCGTTGTTGGGGCCGCGCGGGCCATCGGTCAGAAGCAGCGGCGGAATGTTGAGCCGGCTGATTCCACGGAAATGATTGTCAACTCCCGAGCAGAGCCCGACCTTCTCTTCAAGCGTGAGATGGGGAAGCACCGCGTCTACTTCCCGGTCGATCTCCGCGTCGCTTGGTTGTGCCGCCTGGGCGGCGGCGATTGTGATGGCAAGCAAGGCTTGGACGCCGAGAGCGAGGATTCGGACGGTCTTCATGGGGCAGGTCGTCCCGGCGCCGATGCCATAGATCAACTACCCTCATGATGTCACGCTCGAATCGTGCACGCACCGGACCGGCCGCAGACTACCAGGGCAGTTCACCGTTCTCGTCTTGGAATGTTCCACTTGGCCCGTCCTCTGGCAGGGTCGCCAAGCGAACTATTACGACCGCCGCTTGCTCGGTGGTGCGGTGACCCCGGTGCTGATTCAAGTCGGTTGCGGTGTACCCGGGGTCGGCCGCGTTGACCTTGATTCCAGTTGTCCGAAATTCCTTGGCGTAAGCGACCGTGATCGCGTTGAGCGCAGATTTTGAGGACTGGTAGGACATGAAGTTGTACTGCGCCAACTCGGAGTTCGGGTCGCTGGAATGAGTGATGGAACCCAATCCGCTTGAGACGTTCACGATTCGGGCAGCCGGGGACTTCCTCAAGAGAGGCATCAGCGCGTTCGTTACGGCGACCACTCCAAACACGTTCGTTTCGTAGACGGCACGCATGGACTCCACCGAGATCTCACTGGGCGCTCCTCCTTCCGTGCCGGTGATCCCCGCGTTGTTCACCAAAACGTCGAGTCTGCCGTAGGTACGATCGATTTGGGCGGCCGCCTGTTTTACGGATTCCTCGTCCGTGACTTCAAGCTGAACGAATACCGCCTCCAGATCCATCCCGGTCAACTGGCGGACCGCCTCTTGGCCCCGCTCCTCGTCTCGAGCTCCGACGAGTACGACCATGCCAAGCTTGCCCAGTTCCTTGGCAATTTCAAGCCCAATTCCTTTGTTTGCGCCCGTTACAAGGGCAATCTTCTTTCTATCGATGATCTCAACTCCGGACTGTACTATCGTTCGCGAACCCAAAAAGGTTATCGATAGCTTCCGCTTTTCTGTTGAGATTGCCCGTTCACTGAGACTGAATGAAGCTCGCCGTGCTTGGCCGATCCCTCTCAACCCATAGCGCATTAATTGACAAGATTTAACAACCGCAAAATAAGGACTTCAGTTAGACTGAAGATGCGATGCCGCGAACTTCTACCGCGCCAAGAACGATTGAATGCCCGAAATGCCACCAGCAACTTCCGGCTTGGGCCGAGCAGTGCCAGTTCTGCAAAACGCAACTTTTCCCAGGGCAGGTCCGAAGGGTGGATGTCTCGACTTACGCCGACCGCAACAAGCCGACCTGGACGGAGGCCGCTTACATCGTCGTCTCGGTGATCATCGTCGCCCAGGGGCTCTTCATGCTTTTGCAGGCGTTCAACGTGATTCCGAGCGTCTTTTATGCGATTGGCGGCGGGACGTTCTTTGGAATATTTGGCTCCATCCAGCTTTTACTGGGAGTTGGAATGCTGCTCCATCAGACTTGGGCCCAGTTCATCATGAAATGGGTCTGCGTCCTGAACATTCCTGGTGGACTCTTGGGCATCGTGCAGATGGCCTTCATCCACAACCCGCTCACTGGGGCAACAAACTACGTCGGCCTGTGCGTGAGCGTCCTTCAGCTCTGCTTCACCTGTTTTGCGCTCTTCGTGATCAACAAAGAAGGGGACCTGGACTAGCGTCCAAGCCCCCTCAAATTTGATTCAATCGGTTACGCGGCGGATTTGGCCAGGCGAGAGAAGGTCTCTTTGTCAACCGCTCTCATCAGACACTCGTCGTACGGCACGTTTCCGATCCGGAAGTGTTCCGCGAGGCACTTGTCCATCGTCTGCATTCCCAATTGAGCGCTCGTCTCGATCACCGAATACATCTGGTGGGTCTTCCCTTCTCGGATGAGGTTCTTAATGGCAGGCGTACCGAGCATCACTTCGATAGCGGCGACGCGGCCTCCACCGAGCTTTGGCAGCAACTGTTGGCAGACGACGCCTTCCAGCGTGTTGCCAAGCAGAACGCGGATCTGATCCTGCTGGTCCACTGGGAAGACGTCGACGATACGGTCGATGGTCGACGGCGCGTTCCGGGTGTGGAGGGTGCCGAACACGAGGTGGCCGGTTTCGGAGAGCGTCAGTGCCGCCTCGATCGTCTCCAGGTCGCGAAGCTCGCCGACCAGAACAATGTCGGGGTCTTCACGGAGAATCGCCCTGAGGGCGTCGTGGAACGAGTATGTGTCCGAGTGGAGCTCACGCTGGTTGACCATGCACTTCTTGTGGTTGTGCAGGTACTCGATCGGGTCCTCGATCGTCACAATGTGATTGGATCGAACCTCGTTAATGTCGTCGATCATCGATGCGATCGTGGTCGACTTGCCGGAACCGGTGGGACCGCAAACCAGGACGAGACCGCTCACCCGCTTTCCCATTTCTCGGATGATCGGCGGCAAGCCAAGGCTCTCAAAGCTCGGAATCTTGGTGGGAATCGCTCGCAGGGCGCCTGCGACCGCGCCGCGCTGCATATAAACGTTGAATCGGAACCGGGCGAGATCTTTGACCGAATACGCGAAGTCAAGCTCGTGCCTTGTCTCAAACTTCTGGATGTGATCGTTGCTCAACGTGTCGTAAATCAGCCGGCGTGAATCTTCCGGGGTGACCACGTCGTACCCCAGCGGGGTCAAGTCGCCGTCAACGCGAATCATTGGAGGCAGGCCGACCGTGATGTGGAGGTCAGAAGCCTTTCGCTCAATGGCTGCGCGCAGAATGTCGTCGATGTGGGCGCCCGCAATGGCCTGCGTTTCGGAGCTGTAAGACTTGGGCGCGGCCACCTCGTCGTTGGCATATAGGCCGGCCGAGACCGCACCCACGAGCTTGCGCTCCTTCTTCGCATCTCGTACGACCGCTGCTTCTTCCGGCACCGGCAGGCCGCTCCGGGGATCGATTACGAAGCCGTCGCCGACCGCGTCGATATCCGGCTCGGTGATTACGTTCTTCCAGTTGAAATTAGACATCCTGCTTTAAATCCTTAACTCTGCTTCTGAAATGGCCTGCCTACCTAATGCCGCGAGGCTCGACATCGACACCCCGGGCATTTGGAGTCTTTCCAGCGCCCACTCTGGGCAGCCGACCGACTCCGGTTCTATTCCACCTTTGGCCAGTAGAGCCATTTTCGAGGCAACAATAGTGCAGGCACGAAGGGTGCCATTCGGGTCCGTAGGTTCCGGAACTGTTAGATATCGCAGCCCCCCCTTAAGTGAAGGAGGCAGATTCCACCGTTCCGCGGCACCCGCCGCAACTTCGCAGTGATCGCACCCATAAACATAGCCCTCTGAGATTTGATCGGAATATCCTTTGGAGACCAACAGGTCTACCGCCGCGTAATCTTTGCTTCCGTACCGATCTAGAAGGACCTTTCCAATAAGATGAAGCAGGCCGCAGGTGTATGCATCGTCCAGAGAGACCTTCACTCCGGCCTTAGCGAGCTGTCGAGCACAGACCGCCGTGTCGAGCGATTGCCGCCACCATGTGCGGCGACGGATCGACTCACGGTCGCTCTTTCCAATGAAGACCTCGTAAACGCCAACCGTCAGGGCCAGAGAGCGAATTGCCTTGAAGCCGAGGAACATGATCGCCTGCTGGGTGGAGGTCACCGTTCGTGGCATTCCAAACGCGGCGCTGTTCGCCAGCTTCAACATGCGCATGCTGAAGCCGGGGTCGATCGAGATCGTTTGAGCCAGGTTGCTGGCCAGCGTCTCCTCGCTTGCGGTGATCTCGAGCACCCGGTGCACCACGTGTGGCAGCACCGCTAACTGTTCGGACCGATCCAAAATTGCGTCAACGTTCGGCTTGGTCGGCGCAGCAGTCACGTCTTCATTTCCTCCTTCGATCAGGTGAGAACGCTGTACCACTAGGCGTAAATCACCCGCAGCACCTCGTCGATCGACGTAACTCCCATCAAAATCTTGCTCACCGCGTCCATTTGAAGGGTTCGCATTCCCTGGCTCATCGCCTGGTTTCGGAGCACGTGGCTTGGCGCTTTGTTGAGGATGATGTCTCGGAGCTCGTCCGTCAGCACCATCAGTTCATGGACTCCGGTTCTCCCCTTGTAACCGGTTCCCTTACACAACTCGCAACCTGCGCCCTTGAACAGGGTCAGTTCCCCGTGGGTGGCCGCGCCGACATCGTCCGGTATCGGGAAGCCATACCGCACGAGTAGTTCCCTCGGCGCTGTGTATGCCTGTTTGCAGTGGGGGCAAATTTGGCGAAGCAGCCGCTGAGCCAGCACCCCGACGACGGAGCTTGAGATCAAAAACGGCTCGACGCCCATGTCGATCAACCGGGTCGGAGCGGCCGGGGCGTCGTTCGTGTGCAGCGTGCTTAGCACGAGGTGGCCGGTCAGAGCGGCCTCCATCGCGATCGTCGCCGTTTCGTGATCGCGCATTTCACCAACCATGATCACGTCTGGGTCTTGCCGCAGCATTGCCCGAAGTCCGGCTCCGAACGTCATCCCCGCCTTAATGTTCACGCCGCACTGGTTGACCCCATAGAGCTCATACTCAACCGGATCCTCGATCGTGATGATGTTATTTTGGCCGTTGTTGATCTTGTTGAGGATCGAGTAAAGGGTGGTGGATTTGCCACTACCAGTCGGACCCGTCACAAGGATGATTCCAAAGCTGCGGGCGCACCAGTCCTCGATAATCTTGAAGTTGTGCTCCAAGAACCCGAGCTTGGACAGACCGACATTGATGCCAGCCTTGTCGAGAATTCGCATAACGATCTTCTCGCCGTAGTGGATCGGGAGGCTGGAGACGCGCAGGTCGTACTCCCGACCGCCAACGGTGATGCTGATGCGGTTGTCCTGAGGCGCCCGCTTTTCTGCGATATCCATATCCGCCATGATCTTCATGCGGCTGGTCAGGGGGGCTACCACCTTTCGGGGCAGCTTCATTGTCTCCATCAGGATGCCGTCGATGCGTAGGCGTACCCGCATTCCGTCCTTCACCGGCTCCAGGTGGACGTCGCTCGCCTTGTCCGCGACCGCTTGGGTAAGAATCAGATTAGCGAGTCGGATGATGGGAGCGTCGGCGCCCATCTCCCGCAGTTCAGCCTCGCTGAGTTCGTCGTCCTCCTTTGATGTGACTTCGAAGCTCGTCGCCTCGAAGTCCTTCATCACACCCGCCAAGGCGTCGTCGACATTTACGTCGATTTTGTAGCAGCTCGATATGATCTGCTGCAGGTCTTCCTCGACCGCGATCATCGGCTCGATGTCGCAACCGATCACCATCCGAAGCTCGTCGATTGCAAAGACGTCAAGCGGATTGGCCATCGCCACAATGAACTTCTGACCCTGTTGCTGGATCGGCACCGCCTTGTACTTCTTCGCGAGCTGCGGGCTTAGCCGGGCTAGCGCCTCCGGTTCAGGCTGACAGTCCAGTACATCGATGAACGAGATGCCCCAAACGTTGCCGACACAGCGAACCCGGTCACGCTCTGCGACCAGACCCATGCCAACCAACACCTTGGCAATTGACTCGCCATTGTTCAGTTCGCGCTGCTTGTCCAACGCCAAGCGCAACTGATCCTCAGTGATAAGGCCTTCTTCTACAAATTGCTCGCCAGATAACATGAGCGACCCAAAACAAAACTCCCCGTGGCATGAACTTCCACCTCACCGATGGGCGAATCCTGCCGTAAATACGGGTTGTTTTCGGCGCGCTCATAGCCCCGTATTTGTAGGAGGAGAAAGGCGAGCGATAACCGGCCTATTTGCCGATGCAGAAATGCGAGAAAATTTCATCTAGCAGGTCGGCGGAGGCGGTTTCGCCGCTGACCCGGCCAAGCTGATCGACTGCCTCGGTTAACAAGACGGCCAGTAGATCGGCCGGCATGTGGCCGTCAAGGGCGGATGAGAACTGTTCCAAGGCGTCGATCGCCGTCGCAATTGCTGCTGACTGCCGAGGGTTTATGTACAAGGAGACATCAGCCTCAGGCGCGCGCTCCACAATCTTGCGACTCAGCTCATCCAGACCTTGACCGGTGAGCGCGGAGACCGAATGACCGTGGGCGGAAGCTGCTAGGTCACTCTTGTTCGCCACCAGGATCCGGGGCCGGGGTGACTCGTCGAGCATGTCGTCAGTGGGTCCGAGCCTCGCGTCGAACACCTGTAACAGCAGATCTGCTGCCTCCACCTCGTCTGCCGCACGGGCCAAACCCATCTGCTCGACGGGATCCGCGGTTTCCCGAAGACCGGCCGTGTCCACCAGCACAACCCGGAGGCCATCGAACTCCGCCTCCTCTTCGATCGTATCTCGGGTCGTTCCGGGGACGTCGGAGACGATTGCGCGGCTCCTTCCAAGGAGTGCGTTGAGAAGAGACGACTTTCCCGCGTTCACGGGACCCACGATCGCAATCCTGAGCCCGAGGCGAAGCCGAGCTCCATTCCGCCCCTTCTCGTTGACGGCCCGCAGATCCTTAATGAGCCCTGCGGTTTCCGCCAGCATTTCTGGGGCCGGCAGGGGTCCGATCTCTTCTTCAAAGTCGATCGTTGCCTCAACTCTGGCGAGCAGTGCGACCACCCGCTCTCGCAGCAAGCGGACCTCTTTGCGGAGCGCTCCGCCCCGGTTTAGAGTGGCCATCCGGAACGCCCGCTCCGTATCGGCCTCGATTGAGTCTGCCACCGATTCGGCTTGGGAGAGGTCGATTCGGCCGTTCATGAAGGCGCGCATGGTGAACTCACCCGGACCGGCCGCCCGCGCGCCGGCCGCTTGGCAGAGTTCCAACAGCTTGGAGACCGAATACCGGCTACCATGCACGGAAAACTCCACGGTCGGCTCGCCGGTGTAGCTGGCGCCCTCCGCGAACGGAAGCGCAAACCCTTCGTCTCCGTGGGCAAAACGGCCAAAGATCGCCCGATGAGGCTCTGGGTCAGCCGGCCATGGCCGGAAAACCTCAGCCGCAACAGAGTAGGCGTCCTGCCCGCTTACCCGTACCCAGGCAACCGCACACGGAGGCACACCAGTGATCAGGGCGGTGATCGTATCGGCGGGGCTCATGTCATGTAAACCTTTATGGCGGGAGATTGCAAAATTGTGAAACCCTTTTTCAGCGAATCGCGTTGTATATGGTACAGGCACTTCATTTGAGTGCTATAGACTCACGTTATGCGATTTGAAAAACTGACTATCCGAGCCCAGGAGGCGTTCCAGGACGCGCAATCCCTTGCCGAACGGTTCCATCATACGTCCATCGAGCCGGAGCATCTGCTCTTGGCGACCCTCCAACAGGAGAGCGGCATTTCACGCGCCCTCCTCCAAAAGGTTGGAGCGGACCCTGGCCCGATCGAAGGCCAACTTCAGAACGATCTTTCACGAGCCCCGAAGGTGGACGGCCAAGCCTCATATGGCAGTGCAATCTCGGCAAAGCTTCAGCAGGTTTTCAACGCGGCGTTCAGCACCGCCGACCAGATGGAGGACGAGTACGTCTCCACTGAGCATTTCCTGCTTGCCCTCGCCGACGATTCTGGCCCTGCAGGAAAAGCGCTGCGCGGCGCAGGCGTCACCAAGGCAGACCTCGAAACGGCCATTAAGGAGCTGCGAGGCGGTCGCAAGGTTACCGACCCGAATGCGGAAGACCGATATCAGTCTCTTGAGAAGTACGGCATCGACCTAACCGCCCGTGCCCGAGAAGGCAAGCTCGACCCGGTCATCGGGCGAGACGAGGAGATCCGCCGCGTCATTCAGGTTCTCAGCCGCCGCACCAAGAACAACCCTGTTCTGATCGGCGAGCCCGGCGTTGGAAAGACGGCCGTTGTGGAGGGCCTGGCCCAGCGGGTGGTGAGCGGCGACGTTCCCGATGGCCTTCGCGGCAAGTCGGTAATTACGCTTGACTTGGGCGCCCTGGTTGCGGGCGCCAAATTCCGAGGCGACTTTGAGGAGCGGCTGAAAGCCGTTCTCGATGAGATTAAGAAGGCCGAGGGGCGCATCATCCTCTTCATCGACGAGTTGCACACTATCGTCGGAGCCGGCCGAGCGGAAGGCTCCATGGACGCCGCGAACATGCTCAAGCCAATGTTGGCGCGCGGCGAACTACGGTGCATCGGCGCGACCACCCTTAACGAGTACCGCCAGCACATCGAGAAAGACTCGGCCCTGGAGCGGCGATTCCAGACCATCCTGGTCGGCGAACCTAGTGTCGAGGAGGCGATCTCCATCCTGCGTGGGCTCAAGCAGCGCTATGAGATTCACCATGGTGTCCGGATCACCGACTCCGCCCTGGTCGCGGCTGCCACTCTGAGCTCCCGGTACATCTCCGACCGTTTCTTGCCGGATAAGGCGATCGATCTGATGGATGAAGCGGCTTCGCGGCTCAAGATCGAGATCGACTCCGTCCCTGCCGAGATCGACGAGGTCGAGCGGCAGATCATCCAGTTCGAAATCGACCGGGAGGCGCTGCGGAAGGAGAACGACCCGGCGAGCAAGGAGAGGCTTCAACACGCCGAGCGAAGACTTGCCGAGCTCCAAGAACAGGCGAGCGGTTTACGCGCCGTTTGGACCCGAGAGAAGGACCAAATCGAGCGCGTGCGCTCGATCAAGTCAGAGTTGGATCAGCTCAACAACCAGCTCGAGGCAGCCCAGCGCGAGTTGGACTGGGCCAAGGCGGCGGAAATCCAGCACGGCAAGATTCCGAATCTGAATCGCCAGTTGGAAGCGGAGAGCAGCGCGTTGGCCGAGCTTCAGGAGTCCGGCAAGATGCTGAAAGAGGAGGTCGATGCGGAGGACATCGCAGAGGTCGTCAGCAAGTGGACGGGCGTGCCGGTCAGCCGGCTGCTTCAAGGCGAGATGCAAAAGCTGCTCACGATGGAAGAGAAGCTCTCCGAGCGGGTCATCGGCCAGGAAGAACCGCTGCGAATCATCTCCGATGCGGTGCGGCGCTCCAGATCCGGTCTCAGCGACCCGGGGCGCCCGATCGGCTCGTTTCTTTTCCTCGGGCCGACAGGGGTCGGCAAGACGGAAACCGCCAAGGCGCTGGCGGAGTTTCTCTTCAACGATGAGCGGTCGATCGTCCGCATCGACATGAGCGAATACAGCGAAAAGCACTCCGTCGCCCGTCTCGTGGGAGCGCCTCCCGGGTACGTCGGCTACGACGAGGGCGGTCAGCTCACGGAAGCGGTTCGGCGGCGGCCCTACTCCGTCGTCCTGCTCGACGAGATCGAGAAGGCCCATCCAGAGGTCTTCAATATCCTGCTCCAGGTGCTAGACGACGGGCGCCTGACCGACGGCCAGGGCCGCACGGTGGGCTTCAAGAATGCGGTGATCATCCTCACCAGCAACCTCGGATCGCAATTCTACGGTGACCCGGTCAGTTCCGAGGGCGGGTTCGAGACGGTCAAGGAGCGGGTGCTGGATGAGGTGCACGAGCACTTCCGGCCGGAGTTCATCAACCGGCTAGACGACATGATCGTGTTCCGCCAGTTGGGTGTCAACGACATCAAGCAGATCGTGGAAGTTCAGATTCGGGCGCTCGCGGCTCGGCTCGCGGAGCGGCGGATCGAGATGAACCTTACGGACGCGGCCCTGCTGGAAATCGCAACCGAAGGATTCGACCCCGTCTTCGGGGCCCGGCCGTTGAAGCGGGCGATTCAGCGAGACATCGTCAACCCGCTCTCGCAGGCGATCCTAAAAGGCGAAATCAAAGACGGCAGCCACGTGGAGGTCGACTTCCGAGAAGGCACCTTCACCTTCTCGCCCCAGCCGGTGTCGGTGTAAGCGGGTGCAACTGGGTCCTTCTTACAGTCGGACCCAGTTACCCCTTTGGAGGGAGCATCCTGGATGGCGAACTGATGAACCGAACGAACAAGTCACATATTCCTGCTAATATGCGTTTATGCGCACTTCACTTGATCTCCCCGATGATCTACTTCGGGAGGCGAAAATCGTGGCGGTTCAACGCGGGGTGACGTTACGAGCACTCATGGCGGAGGCTTTGGAAAAGGAACTGCACCCGTCGTCAGAAAATGTTCCGAATCGGCGCCGCGTTGAGTTTCCGATTATTCGAACCGAGGCGACCAGACCCTTGCTGATCAGAAATCAAGACCTGATTGCGGCGGAAGCCGAGGATGACCTCAAGCGAAGCGGCCTTCAGGATTGACTCGGTTCCTACTGGATGTCAATGTCTCGTTCGCCTTACTTCACAGCGCTCATGTGCATTCCAGAATGGCAACCGAGTGGCTCGAGTCGGTCAGCGATATAGGATCAATGGCTATATGCCGTGTAGTGCAGATGGGGGCACTGAGGATTCTTACGCGGCCGTCGATCATGGGCGAATACGTCCTTAGCGGAGCACAGGCATGGATGGCCGTTACCCGGTTCATGGAGGATGATCGGTTTGCATTTGCAGCGGAGCCCGGAATCCTGATGGAATCGTGGCGCATAATCTGCAACTCGCTTCCGACCGGGATGTCAGCGGAAACAGATGCCTATTTGGCCGCATTCGCCTTGGCCGGTGGTTACCGGCTCGTTACGCTGGACAAGGGCATGGTCCGCTTCCACGGAATTGAGCTCGTCCTCCTTCGCTCGTGATGTACACAGATATCGCTAATCTCGCCAACTAGGTGATTCGCGACCAGTCGGCGACGTGTCGTCCTGGCGACGGCCAATTGTACGGCATGGTGGGGGTGCGACCGTACGGGGATCTGGGGGTGACCCGCCGAGTTTAAAGTGTCGTGGGGCAACTGCCAAAGCGACCTGGAACTGCACGTGAACCGTTCGTCACGCCAACCCGGGAGCCGGTTCTGCGAGGAAATCGGAGCGCTCCCGAGCCGGGACCCCCTCAGGGCCCAAATGCGGGGGGCG
>Ga0302326_10022049_pt1 | contig 13030 bp, 13 predicted proteins | sample Palsa_T0_3_FD_202264 | JGI IMG/M metagenome (GOLD analysis project Ga0302326, IMG submission 202264) | Peat permafrost microbial communities from Stordalen Mire near Abisko, Sweden - Palsa_T0_3 | ecosystem: Environmental > Terrestrial > Soil > Palsa > Peat permafrost | place: Sweden: Abisko... | reverse complement strand
GACGCCTTCCAGGGTTCTGATGGGATCTGGCGTAGCTCGCGTAGGGCCGTCGATGCCTACCGGGCGGCAAGACATCAGCGGCGGCCGGGGAATACTGCACGCTCCGAATAAGTGCCCTGCGCCAGTAGTCGAACGGAAAGCCAAGTTCATCGCCCAGGTCATGCGGGGCCGCCTCGACATGCGGGAGATGGAGGACATCGGCGACGCCGCCCTGTCCTACAACGAAGTCAAGGCACTGGCCACCGGCAACCCGCTGCTGCTGGAAAAAGCCGAGGCAGAGGTCGAGCTGACCCGCCTAGAACGCGCCGAACGCGCCTACCGCCGCAACCAGGACACGCTGCGGCACCGGGTCACCCAGGCCGGCCAGCGGATCACCGCCCTCACCGCCCTCATAGACGACATCGGCACCGCGATCACCCAGCGCCGCGACACCCGCGGCGACGCCTTCGCCATGACCGCCGGCAGCTTCACCTACACCAAGCGGGCAGACGCCGGGCGGCACCTCCAGCAGATCACCGCCCAAATGGAAGACACCCTCCTGAAATCCGAGCACCGCCGCCTCCTCGAACGGCCCGGCGAACTGGGCGGCTTCCCCGTCACCGTCACCGTCGAACGCGTCCTGGGCTCCATGAACGTGATCCTGGCCCTCGACCGCGCCCCCGGCAGCGAGATCCGGATGAGCCCGGCCGAGATCAAGGCCGCTGACCCGGCCAAGCTGGTCATCCGCCTGGAGAACCGGCTCAGCGGCCTGGAATCCCTCAAGACCAGAACCCTCGCCGAAATCGACCAGCTCACCGCCGAAACCGCCCACGGCCAGGACGACGTCGCCCGCCCCTTCACCCAAGCCGACGAGCTCGACGCCGCCCGCGACCGCGTCGCCCGCCTGAACAAGCAGCTCGGCCAGGCCGCCGCACCCCAGCATGCCGCCACAGCACAGCAGCCCGCCGGGGACGGCGACGACTGGCTCGTCAAGGCCACAATGCACGACGCGGGAGTAATGGCCAGGATTCCCGGCTCATCCGTCACGGTGATCAGCCACTATGACAGCGAGCCCGAATCCGCGGTGCAGGCATCCCGGTACGACTTCCCCTCAGAAAACCCCCTCGCCGGAGCCGCGAGCGAATCCGGCCTCGCATCACTTCACCCACCACGCCCGCCCGGACGAAACGCCCGCCCGAGCCCCTGAACCAGGGCTCCGGCGTGTCGAGGAGCGTTTGGGCGATGCGGGGGATGTCGGTGTCGGCGACCCCTTGGGGGTACCGGCGCGCGGTTGCCGTCCGGACGCGGTCGCCGCTGGCCAGCCATTCGCCGAGTTCGGTCACGGCGCTAATGCGGACGCCCGGGTGCGGGCTGTCCAGCCGGCCCGCAGCGATTCGGGCAGCGGTGCGGGGGTAATGGCGGGTCGGGGTTGCGGGCGAGCAGGATTCGTCCTTCGGCCCCGTTAGATAAATATGAGAAGACGTCGCCGCAGCCACGCAAGTCGGTGGCAATACGAACGGGTAGATAGGCGTACGAAGATTCAATCAGGTCTGCGACGCCTTCATCGATTGCCAGCTCGGTTAGTTTGTCCAGGAGCGGCAGGAGATACTGTACATCTTGAGCTGCGTACTGCAACTGCTGACGTGTCAAGTCCTCAGACAGCCAGTCTGAGAATCGTACCGACTTATCGAGATGTACGCCGAAGTGTCGTAGGACCAGCGGGGCCAGCGAGTGGTCTTTGTGATCTGCATGCGGCTCTAGTATCTGAGAGGCGAGTTTTGTATCAGCGACATTTAGCGGACGTACGTCCCAGTGGTATGCCATGAAACGCAGGTCGAATGGGGCGTGATGAAACACCTTCTGAACTCGTGCTGATGTCATTAGTTCTATCAAGCGGAGTGGACGGTGCGTGATCTTGCGTACGATCGTGGTACCGTAATCGGGTACGTGTACCTGTACGGTTCCGATGGTATCCGCTTTCCAGTCAAGCCCGGTAGTTTCTATGTCTACCGCCGCACGGCGAGCATCGAATGCTGCGAGCAGGAACGCTGGCTGCAGGTCTTCTGTCGTAACCGTAGCCCCGGGCATCGTCTTCAATTCTTGCCTCCCGAGAGTTCTGCACTGGGTTGCGGTTCGCCCTGGCCTCGTATAGCTGCGAGCTCACCAGCAAAGAATTCGTAGAGTGTACCCGGACCGATGAGCATTGTAGGGACATCGCCGCGCGCGCGACGGTGCGAGTAGAGAGTTACGACGATTTGATCATCGAACCTGTAGCACGCGAATGTCGGATCGCCGCGGCGATAGTAAACTCTTATATCCGCGCCGCCTTCTTTCCTCAGACCTGCAAACGCCGAAGCGGCCTCCGTGATCTGCTGTTTGACTCGGTCCCTTGTGGAATCGTACCTGAGGGCTAGCACCGATATGACGGCCTCGTCTTCGGGATCCGGAAGATAGACACGCAAACTGTTCTTTTTATCCCGGCTAAATTCTTCGAATCTTGCCCAATGGACACCGCGCCAGGTCGTTGCGTAAGAGAAGGAGATTTCTATCTCTCTAGCCCGTTGAAACATCTTTGACCACTCAACGTCGTCGAGATATTGCATTGACAAACGCTGCAGCCCACTTGAGCGGATGTCCGCGGATACCTGTGCTTTCGCCAGGACTTCGTCCGCGAAGTCGCGACGCCCCTTCAAATCCCAAAGTACTGTTATTCCGCCCGTTACAACTAGGAGCGCGCCAAGTTCCCTGACAAGAGTTTGCAGGGAAGGTTGATTATGCTCGAAGCTTGGTGAACCTGAGGCATAAAGGAGGGCAACTCCGATGAAGACCACGACCACAGCGATAACAACGGTTCCGTATGTGTGGACCGTCCGCACGATCTTGCCCTCGCCGTCACTGGGCACGGATGACCTCCTTCGCTAGAAGACAGCGTAGGGCAGGGGTATGACATTTACTCAGGCTTGAGGTCGGTACGACATGCGGGACCTGCGGTGCGCGCCGAAGGTGCGCACCGCGCCGGGAGGGTACCTGGCATGCGCGCGGACGATGGAGTGGGTTTGCCGTGGTCGGTCGGCACTCCTAGGCGGCCGACCCTCCGGTGTCCTCCGTGCCGCGCTGACCGCCATCGGGGTGGTGGCCTTCAGGCCTGTCGTGGCGGGGGCCACTCCCGGCTCGTCGGCAGGAAGCAGCCGTTACCAGCCCTGACCACGGAACCAGCAAGCCCAAGGGAGGCGGCCCGTCCACCCCCTGGCGCCCCGGCCCCGCCGCGCGGCCCCAGGAACCACTGTGCGGGCAACCAGCCCAGGACAAATCCCAGTACCTGATAAGCCCTCCAGGCGCCCCTCTCCGCGGACTCCGGCACATAGCCCAGCGAGTCTATGCGAATGTATGAATCGTGCATATGGTCGATGATCGCGGTCACGAGCTGGATGCTGACTACCACGGCGAACCCGATAGGCCGTATATCGCTCTCATCTTGGAAAGCCGTAGCGGCCGGAACCCCCCGGAGCCGCCGAGGAACGGGGACTATAACCCGGTACTGGAACTCCTGCTGGCCAGGTTGGGCAAGCTTGGCGCCGTGCTGGTGGACGTGTTGCTTGATACGGGTTACACCCAGCGTCTAGGCATACCGGAAGCTGACCGCAGGCTCATCAAGTCCCCTGTCCGGCTAGCGCTGGAGCCTGATATGGCTACCTTGAGGCGCCGGATAGGCAACGCGCAAGCCAAGATTGGAAGGACCTCTAGAGCCTCCACGCGCGGCGAAAACCGTAAGCGCATCCGGCTGCGCGTTGATGTTCCTGACTATCAGCCAGACGACGCGGCGCGGCTGTCTGAGAGACTCGCGGCGCCCATAACTGAGACAGCCGATACGGGACTTAGGTACTCGCCGGTCGAGCAAGCCGAAGAGGCGGTGCAGGACGCGGCTGGGAAGGTAGTGCGACGAGGGACAGGGCAGGGATTCCAGCGCGACCAGGAAGTAAAGGCGAAGGTCGAAGCACGCGCGATGAGCGTAGCCACCGAGTTCTACGCCGAGAAGGGCTGGATCGTCCGGGATGTCCATAGCGCCGAAAGCTATGATCTGCTCTGCCTCCGCAATGGCGAAGTAAAGCATGTCGAGGTCAAGGGGACCACAGAAGACGGCGCCATGGTGCTCCTCACCCTGAACGAAGTACGGCACGCCCGGGAAAACCCGTCCACTGCGTTGTTCGTTCTCAGCAACGTGAGAGTCGAGCCGGCCGAAGACGGAACCATTAACGTCACGGGAGGAGTGCGCCACCTTAACGACCCATGGCACATAGACGACGGCACGCTGACACCCCTCGGCTTCCGCTATCAGATACCGGCCCAACGGGCAAAGGACTCATGAACTGACAGCAACGACCGGGCGGCGCGGCACCCGCGCCACCCCGCACAGCGGCCACCCACCCACCGCACAGCGCGGCGCCCGCGCGTGCGAGCCCTGCGCGCCGCGATTCCGGCTCGATCCCCCTCCTGCCTGCACTAACGCGCTCGCTTCGTGCCGCCTCCGTTTTCCTGACCTCACCCCTGGGAGGAATCCACATCAGCTCCGGTGACATACCTGCTTGCGCCACTCAGCACTCAGAGCAACGACTGCTGCCCATGGAGATCACCCAACTGCCCCCGAAAATGCTGACCCTCCCAGACGGAGGTAACACCGTTTCGATCGCCAGGCAGCTATGGGCGCTTGAGCCGTGGGAGGGCGACGACGACGAGCCGGAGCTACCCGGGTACTGGGCCATCAAGGGCATGTTCTCGGTTAACGGAAGCCGGTCATGCGCCGAGCTGGCCGTGCTGCACCACTTGCGGGGCTCTGGCTGGGATGGCAGGTGGGTGAGCGCCTGGGGTGACGGGACGCTGTTCTCCGAGTGGCCCCCGGGCCCAGGAGTGAAGTCGATCACCCAGGCTGGCGCTCCACGCTGGGCCGCTGAGATCTTCGAGCGCCTGCTAGATGCGAACCCGAACCGCCGACGACCATTCGGCGGCTTCTTCGACGTGTTCGCCTGGCGGGAACCGGGCGAGGTCAGGTTCTACGAGGTGAAAGTCGGCAAGAAAGACGACATCAACCTCAATCAGTGCAAGTTCGTTGAGCGGGCACTCGCCCTTGATCACCGCCTGGAGGAGTTCACGATCATCGAGGTACTGAAGCCTACGGCCCGGGTCTTGCATGGTGAGCGAGCCTCTGACGTCCACATCCAAACCACGGAGCCTGGCGATGAGGCTCGGCAAGGTACGGACGGAACGACTGCCGACGTCCTGGCAAGAATGGAAGCGAGCCAGGATGCCAGCTTGTACCTGGGACCCGCAGCCGAAGCGCTGCAAGCGCTTGGTTACGAGCTGCGTCCTTCTAACCTGCGGAAACCCGGAACGAAGCCACGGGAGAACCATCTCCGGATTATGCACCCAGCTTATACCCCGCACGGAATCGGCTACCTCAAGCTGTCCAACGTGACGTTTACCCGCCGGTCGGACCGCAGCCCGCTGGGGGGCCTGAGCGGCGCAAGGCTTACCGACCGCGAAGTGATCTTCTCCATCGCGAATGGCATCGATGAGGCGCTGAGTGCTGGAAGGCTGATCGCGAGCCTAATCACTGCCAGCGAGGCATGAACGTTCGTGGCCGACACGCCGAACCGCACCTCCCCGGTTGGCGGATGGCGTGCGCGGGCCGTGCATATTGACCGATCAAGCGTCCGTCCACAGCCGCATCGGCCTCCGAGGAACTGGGCAAACGTTGCCGGGTTGCGGCACTAGCATGATGTTTGCCGCTAACATCGCCCTCGCTTACCCGGTAATCTTGCAGGTTGCCCGGATCGGCCGGTGCCGCTGCCGTTCCAGGCCAGCGACGAACTCACCCAGGTCAAACGGCGCGGGATGTCAAGTTCCCGGACGAGATCGGCATGCCGTCCCTTCCCGCCTGCGCCAAGCCTTACCCACCTCAACACACTCGGTGGACTCGCCACCTGGGGGGCTAGCAGTCACCGAAGGACTCCGGGCTTCCCTGCGGGCGAGACGGCTACGCCGTCATTTGTAGATGCGTGTCCTGGCGCGAATGGTTTAGCCGGTTTCACCTTGGGCGCCGCGCCGCCGGGTTTCGTCGCGGCTGGTCACGGCGATGAGGTCGGTGATCGCCTTGCGGGCTTCCGGGCTCAGCGCGAGGATCGCGCGGAGCTGCCCGGCGTCGACGTGTGCATCGCGGATCATGGCCAGCAGTTCCACCTGTTCCTGGAGCAGGCCGGCCTGCTTCTCATCGAACTCCGGAAAGAAGAAGGCGGCCGGCACGCCGAACGTCTTGGCCATCGCCTCGATCAGGCGCATCTGCGGGTTCTGTGCCTGGCCATTGCGCAGTTTCCAGATCTGGGTGTAGGAGATCTGCTCGCCGGTGGTCTTCTCGATCAGGTCGGCCACCTCGTTGTTGGTGTAGGGACCCCGGCCAGCAGGGTGCGCCTGGTCGATCAGCCAGTTCACCTTGTCGGCCAGCGTACGCAGAACGGGCGTGCTCTCTGCGCCATCCGCTGCCTCACCCGGCATCACTGCACCTCCCTGGACGACACCGCACATCATCTTATATCAAGAGCGGACCCTGCTCGTCTCGTACTCAAGTTGACAGTCTTCCGTTCCCGGGACCTATATTGGAGTCAACCTGAGTTGATTCCAGCAATAGATTCGGTCAACTTGAAGGTAGTGGATAGTGACGGCAGGCGGCAGTGCCCGCAGCTGCGGGACGCGAGGGGAACAAGCCCACCAGTGCGGCCAGGGCCGGTGTCGGCGCCCCTGGCGGGTCTCCGCCGCGCAGTCGCCGCCGGGACCGTCCCGGGCGTATGCCGTCCAGGGAGGCTGACGCGTGACGGGCCAGCATTCACATACGCGGGAGACGGCAGCGTCCGCGGCCCAGTATGTGCTGCTCGGCGGGTTCGCGTCGACTGCGGCCGGCATCTCCGCGCAGGGTCTGGTGGGTTTCGCCCGCTCGAATATGGCTCTCCGCGGGCCGTGGCCTTACCTGCTGTTCTTCGCACTGGATGGCGCAGCAGGAGTCTGCGCAGTGCTGCTGGTGCGCCGCGCAGCGCGGGCCGAGCCGGGCCTGGCGCCCCGGCTGGCCGTGTGGGGCCTGGTCGCCTCCAGCAGCTTCTTCAACTGGACGCACGCACCCCGCCGTCCTGCCGCGCCCGAGGCGTTCGGGCTGATGCCGGTCATCGCCGCGTTGCTGTTCGAGTTCTGCCTGCGGGAAATGCGGCTGCGCACGGCGAACCGGGCGGACCGCACGCTCGGCGCGCTGCAGTGGATGCGCCCGGCCGAGCGCTTCCGGGTCCAGCTCTGCATGGCCGCTGACCAGCAGGTGTCGGCAGAGGAAGCTACCAGCCGGGTCCGGATCGACGCCGCCGCCAGGCGGCTGTACCATCTCCGCGCGCTGCTCCGCGCAGACGAGCAGGCAGCCCGTCCTGGCATGCTTACCGCGCGCCGCATCCGGCGGGCCGAGCGCCGCGCCTACGGCGCCCTGATCCGCGCCGGGTTCACCGAGCCGCTGATCGCCTTCGCGGTGCTCCGCCAGGTCCAAGTGATGACCCAGGCGGCAACGCTAGCCCGGCTGGATTATGGCACCGCCGACGCTGCCCACGCGGCCATCGCCAGCCTCATTTCCTCCACGCCCGCCGCGGCACCGGTATCCGATCCCGCGCGCCCGGCCGCGCGGGACGTGACCGCCACCGACATCGCCGTGGAGGACGGTACGCATACAGCCAGCCTCAACGGACACCGGCTGGGCGGAGGCACGCCAGCCCATGCCGTCACGGCTGCCGCGGCAGAACCGGAAACGAGCCAGCGCGAGGACGATCCGGACCCCGGCGACCGTGACACGGAGCTCGTCGCAGCCGCCAGGCGGATCGTCGCCGGCACCAGGCACGCCGGCACGCGCCTGAGCCAGATCGCGCTGGCCGAGAAACTGCGCAGCGAAGGTTACAAAGTCGCGAATAACCGGCTCCGCTGGTTGGCAGCCGTCAGCGGCCTGGAAGAAGGCCAGGACGGCGAGCCGAGCACGCGAGCTAACGGTGGCCGGTGATGGCCCAGACCAGCACGCCAGCACACGCGGGCCGGCCCGGGCAGGACGAGGACCGAGAGCAGCGGCTCGCCGCACTGCGCATCCGCCTGCACGAGACGGCCGGGCAGATCGGCTCTGCGGAGGACTGGACCAGGTACCTGCGGGCAGCCGCCCGCCTAGGTGAGACATGGGCGAACGTCCTGCTGATCTCCTCCCGGATACCGGACGCGACCTTGGTCAGGGGATACGAGGCGTGGCGTGCAGCCGGACGCCAGGTCAATCGCGATGAAAAGGGCATCGAGATCTTCTCCGGCATGCGCCGGAAGGAACCAGACCGCCACGGCGCGGAAGAGGCCGGCCAGGTCCATAGCTGGCGTGACGCCCGGCGTGTCGCCTACGTCTGGGACCTGTCCCAGACCACCGGTCAGCCCGTCCCGCTCCCGCCGGCCTTCCCCGCGCAGGCAGGGGAGGCGCCGCCCGGCCTGTGGGACTGCCTGTGCTGGCTAGCCCGCAGGGAAGGCTTCGCGGTCGAGCGGGAAGACGGCAGCCCCGGCGACGGCACTACGTTCTGGGCCGCCCGGCGCATCCGCATCCCGCCCGGTCTCAGCAGCGGACAGGCCATCTGGGCGCTAGCCCACCAGCTCGGCCACGTCCTGGTGCACAACACCATTGCCCACCCGCCGGGCACGACAACCTCCGGCTGTCACGGCATCCACAAGGCCGAAGCCGACTCCGTAGCGTTCATCACCTGCGCCCGGTACGGCATCCGGGTCGAGCACGCATTCGCCAGCCCGCGGACATGGGCGGGCACCGATCCGCGTGCCCAGCCCGCAGCCGCCATCCTGACCGCCGGGGAACGCATCACCATGGCCGCGGCGAGAATCAGCCGCCTGCTGAACCACTACCTGGCCGACAACCGCCCGGCCGCACGGCCGACGGCGGAACCATCCACGACCGCACGCCATCACGAACGCCCGCCACAGCCCGCCGCAGCTCAGGTCACCGCACCGCTACCGGCTCCGGAACCCGATCCGCGGATCACTGGCGTCCTAGACGACGCCATGCGGTTCTACGACGGCCAGCTTGCCGGTAGCTGGGTACCCGCCTACCTCGCGGAGCGCGGCATCGGTAACGCCACGTTGCGCCACTGGCACATCGGATACGCCCCCGGCGGATGGACCGCTCTCACCGATCACCTCCGCGCCCTCGGTCACGACGACGCCGCGATCCAGGCGGCCGGGCTCGCCCGCCTCTCCTCCCGAGGAAAACTCATCGACCACTTCCGGGACCGGGTCATGCTCCCGGTCCATGATGAGCGCGGGAACATCGCGGGGTTCCTCGGCCGCGCCCGCCCCGGAGCCGACCCGGAGGTCCCGAAGTACCTGAACAGTCCCGAGACCAGCAGCTACCACAAAGGCAGCCTGCTGTTCGGCCTGCACCAGGCGCGCGATCTGCTTGCCGGCGGCGCAACGCCGGTCATCGTGGAAGGCCCCTTCGACGCGATCGCCGTCACCTTGGCAGATCCCCGCCATCACGTCGGCCTGGCGCCCTGCGGGACCGCCCTGACCAGCAAGCAAGCCGCTATCCTCGCGCAGTCCGCCGACCTCGGCAGCACCGGCATCCTCGTCGCGTTCGACGACGACCCGGCCGGCCGCAAGGCCGCCGTCCGCGCCTACGACGTCCTTCGCACGGTCAGCGGCCGGCTGCAATCAGCGGTTCTGTCCGGCAAAGATCCCGCTGAGATCTTGCAGACCGAAGGCCCGGCGGCTCTGCGGACGATTCTCCGGGACCAAGTGCAGCCGCTGTCCGCCGTCGTCATTGACGCCCACCTCGCCCCGTGGGAACGGCGGCTGCTAGATCCCGAAGGACCGCTGCTGGCCATGCGCAGCACGGCCGCGGTCATTGCCCGGCTCCTCCCCGCCGAGAGTGCCGTGGCGATCCGGCAGATCACCGGCAACCGTGAACTGGCCACGATCGATGAGCAGATGCGGCCGGTCGCGAACCCCGAACTCCCCCGGATCGCGCACGTCCTGCCCGCCGACGCCGCCTACCAAACCATGCGCGTGGCCGAGCGACTCGGCTTCACCGACTACTCTGATGTCCTGGTCGAAGTCGCCAACGCGGTCATCCGCGATGCCGTCCGGCCTGTCAGCCCCGCGGCACGGCTGGCCAAAAGCGGCTTCCCGCACCCTCCCGCGACCATCCACCACGGCTATCAACATGGAATATCCCGTCCGTCAAGTTACGGCAGCCGCCAGACGCAGGCGCACGGATCACCAGGATCACGCTGGTAAACCCGAGATCGTCATGCAGCACACATCCAGGCGTCATAATCCGGTGACGACGGTCCGCTGAATCTGCCCAGTGGCGGCCATTCCTGATTAGCTACCCGGCGGCGGACAGCGCGATTATTTTGCGTGACTGCTGTCCATGGTGAGGCGTGCAAGTAGCAGCCGATATACATGTTCTTTAGATCGGTCGCCAAGGGGTGTGTAATCGCCGAGAGCGAATGTTCTGAGCTGCAGGACGGCGGTCTCTGCGATGCCAGTGATCCGCCTCTTATTTGTGCCCCAGTCAACAGCGTAAACTCCTCGCATTGGAGGGCCTAGAGAAATCTGGAAGATTCGCTCTATCGGGCAGCCTTCGCCGTGGCTCGTGGCTTATGCATGGAAGAGTTTGAGTTCGGACGGCGCATGCCACTGGAAGCGCATTTCGATGTCGGCGGGAACGCCGCGGATATGAGCCTCAACCCATGTTTCGTCCGGACCAAGGACGATCCCGACCTGACGCGCCAGGTCGTGGGCTTCGTCCCTGGCTGTTTGGCCATCGGGCAGGCGACGCACGTGGGCGACAACGATCGAACCGCTGTATCGGGTCCAGCGACCAACCGGCTTGAGGTACCTCGGCCATCGCGACCTTCGCGGCAGGGTCCGCATCGAAGGGCGACGGTCTGATACCGGGGAGGCTGGAAACCTTGGTCTCGCAGGTTCGCGGCGTGCTGTCGGCTCGGCCAACTCGCGCTCGACGCAGGTCGCGTCGGCGAAGCCGATCAGTACATGGGTCCACGCCGTGATCGCGTCCGCGTAGGCGACATTTTCTCCGATGAGAAGCGGCAAGGGGTCGCGGTCAACGAGAACGAGAGCACCTTCCACGGTCTCTGTCCCGTTGTTGAGACGGAACGGCACAAACAAGCGCGGTGCGGTTCCGACGATGGGCATCAGCGTCAGCTCGCCGACGCCGTACTCCAAGATCACCGGGCCTTGGTAGGCCAATCGCCGCTCTAGACGTATCCGTCGGCTGGCGTCAAGACAGGCGTCGACGAGTTCTGGGGTGAGGTCGTCTGGCAAGCGGCTAATGGACCGTCGTGCTGCTGACCTGGCGGTCGCCTTGGTTCCCTGTTCGTGCTTCCGTTCGGCCACTATCTCCGAATCGGCCCGGCGGACGGCTTTAGCCAAGTTCTTCCAGTGGGACCCCGGTGTCAGGAAGTTCGCGTAGATGATCAGCCGGTGCAGGACTTGCGCATGGGTCGGGTAGATGATCGCCAGCTGCACGCCGCCGCGCATGATTGCGAATCCTCGCTCGTGGTCGCGCAAGAAGGGGCGAAAACCCTCACCGAAGCGGGCATAGTCCGTCACCGCCTTGATGAACTTGTCGCGGACGTACGTGAACGCTAGCTCGTCGACGGTGGCCTTCCATTCGATCGTCTTGGATTCTGTTAGGTGGCCGAGAGGCTGGGTCTGGGTGCCGTCGATCCACAGGCACTCATCGGGCGTCACTCTTACGTCGATACCAGCGGCGCGGAAGAATGCGAGCACGCGGTCGATCCTCGCCAGTCGGTGCTCAGACTGTTGGCGCTCCTTCCTTGCGATCGGCCGCGGCGGTTCCGCGTTTGATTGCCGGGGCTCAAATTTCGTTGCAGGCTGCCGCTTCGCCTGCACGATGCGACTTTCGTCCTCTGCGATCTTCTTAGCCTTTTCGCGCTGCGTGTGCACCAGAACGCCATAGCAGTGTTGGCATAGTGTCTGCGCCCAATCACCGTCCATGGTCGCGACCAGGCAGGCCGTCTTGACCTTCCGACAGCGGGTGCATTGAAAGCGGACGCGGACGCCGAGGCCGTAGAGCTGCAATTGCCTGGCTGGCCTGAACGTCCGGACGACGGCGGCGGGAGGCTTCGCCATGGGCAGAGCCTAACTAAGCGGACCGCAGAATGTTCACCAGACCCCCGGTCGCCGTCCACAATCTGGCCTGGCGGGCGCACAAGCGTTCTTGCTACGGCAGGACCGCACGGGCCGGGATCACAGCCCGGCCATGCGCGCTGCTGTTACCAGTAGCCTCTCGGAGCATGCTGATACTGGGGAGGGTACTGGCAGGGGATATAGGTCAGCGGCGGCTCGCGCCGGGGCAGCATGAACGCCATTACGATCGCGGCAAACCATCCGACGCCGGTCGGCAGCACGTTCAGGAAGATGAGCAGGCCCAGGCTCTCGACCTTCCGGATGAGCCCGATCATGGTGGGCAGGAAGTAGATCAGCACGAGCCCGGCGATCAAACCGACCCAGAAGACGCCACTATGGGCAAGCGTGTTCATGTCTCTCCTTCCCTACCTTTTTACTGTCTCATGCCGAACGGCCGGGTCGACGGATTTGCACGGTCGTGTTCGCCCGGGCGGGGGATGGTGCCGCATGGATTGCACCCGTGGCCGCCGCGGTGACCGCATCGGCGGCGGTGCACGGGAAGCTCTCGGCTGCCAGCCGCGTCGCGCCGCGGTCGCCAGCGGCATGCGCTGCTGCCGTATCCGCCGTCAGCCGGTCCTGCACAGCCGCGGTGGCATACTCGCCGTGCGCGATGCCGCCGGGGAAGGAGGAAGCCGAGGCACTGCCGAGATCATCAGCGCGGGTTCGCTCAGCACCCCACGCCACGCGGTCCTGGCTGTCCGCGTGGGCAAGCCGGGCGATGACATCGCCCGGCAGCGTGGTGGTGGCGCCCAGGGTCGTCACCAGT
>Ga0302326_10022048_pt1 | contig 13030 bp, 14 predicted proteins | sample Palsa_T0_3_FD_202264 | JGI IMG/M metagenome (GOLD analysis project Ga0302326, IMG submission 202264) | Peat permafrost microbial communities from Stordalen Mire near Abisko, Sweden - Palsa_T0_3 | ecosystem: Environmental > Terrestrial > Soil > Palsa > Peat permafrost | place: Sweden: Abisko... | reverse complement strand
CCCGTTCCAATCAAGGCCGCCGCACCGCTGCCCAGCGGAACCGCCCCGGAACACGAGGCCCGCGGCCGCGCATTCACTCAATCCGAGAAATTTCCAGAAGCGCTGGCAGAACTGAACCAAGCCATTCGGCTTGATCCGAAAGCCAGCCGCGCTTACAACGCGCGCGGCTACGTTTATCTGCGCCAGCGCGATTATCAGCATGCGCTGGCCGATTTCAACGATGCGCTCCGCCTGGATCCCTACTACGCCAACGCGTACACCAACCGGTCCGCCGCACGGAAAGCACTGGGCGACGCGGCCGGTGCGGTGGCCGACCTCAGTTCCGCGGCCAAAATAAATGCCGCGGCCAAATCCAAGACCGCGCCTTAAGCCTGCAACCAATCCGCCAGTTCGGCCGCCGGACGCCGGATGCCCACATAGAACGTTCCGAACAGCGCATAATCGGCGCTCACTTCGTCGAACCGCATTTCGTAAATCAACTTCTTGAAAACCACCGGATCGTCGGCGAACAGGTCCACGCCCCATTCCCAATCGTCGAACCCGATAGAGCCGGAAATGATCTGCTTCACTTCGCCCGCATACCTGCGGCCGATCAAGCCATGCTCGTGCATCTGCCGCTGCCGCTCCGCAATCGGCAGCCGGTACCAGTTCTTCAGTTCGCCGCGCTTGCGATCCATGGGATAAAAGCACAGATATTTGTGCGGAGGCATGTCCGGAAAAAGTCGCGGCGCCATGGCCTCGCGCTGCCGCGCCATCACTTCTTCGATGCCCGCCGTCCACTCCGGGGAAAATGGCGCGATGCCGCGCTCCGCGAGCGCGTGGTAGGTTTTCAGGCTGGAATCATAGAGCCCCAGTTCCACTACCGACAAGTAAGACGACGTCGGCTCCAGATAATCCCACAGCCTGAGCCCCGCCAGGCGCCGCTCCACCTGGTTCAGTTCATCGAAAGAGCGCCGGAAATGCACCAGGATCAAATCGCCCTTGTGCCCCAGCAACGAAAACGCAGCGCTTGGTCCGCTTGAGTCGCGCTCCATCTCCGCCAGCGACCCGGCCGCTTCTTGAGCGATCCCGGCACGCTCGGCCGGTGCAAGCTGCTTCCACGCGGTCCAGCGGACGCGCAGCATCTGATGCAGCAGGCTGGCGCCTTCCAGCGTCAGCGGAACAGCCGGCAAACTTTCAGCGGCGATATGCGGAGGGGCGTTCGTGATGACGGACATAGGGGAATCCTGCTGCTATTCTATCGAACACCGGACAGCGTATCGGTTTTAAGGAGGTCACGCTTCTGTAGCAAACATAGAGTAATGAGAGGCCGCTGAGCATGAAAAACACCCTCAATCCCTGAACGGTGCAAAGCAGGTAAGGATTAAATGTTCCGAACATGATTATGAGGGCTTGCGGAAGTATGGCTAGGCCCCCGGCTCTTGCCAAGACGGTCATCGGGTCGGTAGTCGTCTTAGCCCGGTGATCGCGAATCAAATGAAAGGCGGCAACGAAAAAGGCCAGTATCGCGGAGGAGATTTCAAGATATACGCCAATCTCGTCCGCCGTTGGCCACTTCAATGGATAACCTCAATGGATAATCTCCTGGACCAATGTGACCAGCGAGTGGACCCCTGCTGACAGTGCCGCCAGAAGGCCGACGATCGATATTATGCGAACAAACCAGGAGTCGTACTTCCTCAAGGATTGCGAAACGGTGTTCACCTCGTGGCTCCTCCGTATATTAATAATATCCTGCCGAGCCGCCTGATCTCAGTCTCGATCACCGCGACCTGAGAGAGAGCCGCGGCATTCCGGCTACACTAAAATTACGTGGAAGAAGAGGTCTTAGGAAAAGCTTACGATGGGCGTCTCATGCGGCGCCTGCTCGCTTACACACGGCCGTACAAGCTGCCCGTTTTTGCGGCCCTGATCCTGCTGCTTTTCAATGCCCTCCTTCAGGTAATGGGTCCTCTGCTCACCGCCCTGGCAGTGGATCGCTACCTCGCGCCCTCCGGGAAAATTACCCGAACCATCCTCGATCCGTATCTGGCCGCCAGCCCCTGGACCGGTCTCGCGCAGATCGCATTTCTGTACCTGCTGGTCGTAATCTTCGGCATGTTCTGCGACTTCGGCGAGCAATACATCATGCAATGGGTGGGACAAAAAGCCATGTTCGACCTGCGGCGCGAAATGATGGCGCGCCTGCAGCGGCTGGACCTGGCCTTTTACGATCACAACCCGGTGGGCCGCCTGGTCACCCGCATCACTACCGACGTGGACGCGCTCAATGAACTGTTCTCCTCCGGCCTGCTCATGATCCTGGGCGACCTGCTGATGCTGAGCTTCGTCGTGATCGTGATGCTCAAAATGAGTCCAGGCATGACTGCATTTTTGCTGGCAGTGATGCCGCTGGTGGTGCTGGTGACCATGCAATTCCGGCGCTCCGTGCAGAAAAGCTATCGCCGGATTCGCGTGGCCATCGCCCGCATCAATTCCTATTTGCAGGAGCATATCAGCGGCATCGCGGTTCTGCAGCTCTTCAATCGCGAGGCGCGCAGCCGAGCCGAGTTCGAGCAAATCAATCGCGATCACATGGAAGCCTACAAGGACGCCATCATCGCCTATGGTTGGTTCTATCCCATTGCCGAGTTTCTCGGAATGCTGGCGCTGGCGCTGCTGCTGGCTTACGGCGGGTTCCGCGTGCGCGGCGGCGCCATCCAGATCGGCGTAGTGGTGGCATTTTTTCAATATGGCATGCGATTTTTCCGCCCTATCCAGGATTTGAGCGAAAAATACAACATCATGCAATCCGCTATGGCTGCGGCCGAGCGTGTTTTCAAGCTGATCGACACGCCTGTCCAGATCCAATCGCCCGCCCAGCCTATGTCCTTTCCTCGCTCGCCCGCTTCCGTGGAGTTCGAGCACGTCTGGTTCGCTTACAAGGACGAAGATTGGGTGTTGAACGACGTCAGCTTCCGGATCGAACCCGGCGAAACCATTGCCGTGGTGGGCCACACCGGCGCGGGAAAAACCACCATCGCCAGCCTGCTGTTGCGTTTCTACGAAGTGCAGCGCGGGGTGATCCGCATCGGGGGCATCGATATCCGGGATTTTGACATGGAGGACCTCCGGCGCAACTTCGGAGTGGTTTTGCAGGACCCGCATCTGTTCACCGGGACCGTCGCGGAAAACATTCGCCTGGGCACGTCCGGAATATCGGACGACAAGATTTCCGAAGCCGCCGCGCGCGTGAACCTGCTGGATTTCGTCCAAACCCTGCCGGAAGGCTTCGCCCAAGCGGTCCGCGAGCGGGGCGCGGGATATTCCACCGGGCAAAAACAGCTCATCAATTTTGCCCGCGCGCTGGCGCACAACCCCCGCTTCCTGATTCTGGACGAAGCCACTTCCAGCGTCGACACCGAAACGGAATTGCGAATTCGCGAGGCGCTGGAGCAACTGGTGGAAGGCCGAACTTCCATCGTGATTGCCCATCGTCTCTCCACCATCCAGCGCGCCGACCGCATCATCGTGATGCACAAGGGCAAACTGCGCGAAATCGGCACGCATCAGGAACTGCTTGCGTTGCGCGGCATTTACTGGAAGCTATACCAACTGCAATACAAGGATCAGGAAATCGGCAGTGCCCGACTGGCCGAAGAGCCGGTGACCGGCGATTAATTAAACAGAACGTCATTAGCTAAGAAAAAGCCACAATAACCCATCTAACGCCGCGCCGGCGCTATCGCAAACCTCGGTTCCGTTGCATAAGCCATCTTACAAGGATCCTTTTGCCGCTGCGCAACGATTAACGGGACCACGAGAAAACAACTAGGAGCAACAGCATGTCATTCGTTACTGACACCGCCAATGATCTCGTCCGTCGCGAAACGAAACTTCCAGTCCCACAACTAGCTTAGCTACTGCAGTCGCCCGAGATCATGACTGTGTTGTGCTCGTTCTGGGAACTGGCCCTCGGTGTACTAGACGTCCGCGATCCTGCCGGCAATGGGCGCGCGGTTGACGTGGACGTTGAGTATGTTCAGGAAAATGCTGATGCGCGTGCATTCCGCGCCGTCTCCGATGATGGCGACCACCTTGCCGTCGGCGGGTGAAACCGCGACAGGCCCGTCGGGAATGGTGCGATTCGGAGACACCCAGGGGCAGTGCATGACGAACACCGCGCGACGAGCTACGCCGTAGCGCGTCGTGCGCGTCGGTCCTGCCGTGGTGGACAATGAATCATGAGCGGAATTCAATATGTCACCGACGAGAAGGGTCGCAAAGTGGGTGTCCTCATCGATCTGAAAATGCATCGGGAACTGTGGGAAGACATTGAGGATCTGCTTGTGTCCCGGTCGCGGCGGCACGAAAAGCGAATTCCTCTGGAAAAGGTAAAGGCGGGCCTCATCAAGAGCGGCAAGCTCCGGCGTGAGTAGCTATCGCGTTGCGTTAACCGCGAGCGCGGAAAAGGAACTGCATGGCCTTCCTTCAAAAGGGATTGCTCGCATTACGCCGCGTATCGAAGATTTAGCAGCGTCTCCACGGCCTCCCGGCTGCAAGAAACTCAAGGACGGCGACAAGGAATGGCCCATCCGTGTCGGCGACTACCGCGCGGTTTATGAGATCGACGACGAGGCGGAAATCGTGGATGTCACACGAATTGCGCACCGGAGGGAAGTTTACAAGCAGGTGCCGCATGGACACACACAGGCCCTGCCGCCGCGCGGACAATCAAGCATGAGCGGAGTTCAATTCGTCATCGATGAGAAGGGCCGCAAGGTCGGAGTTCTCAATCGACCTGAAAAAACACGGTGCCGTTTGGGAAGACTTCTGGGATGGTCTCGTGTCTGAATCGCGCCGGAAGGAAAAGAACATTCCTTACGAGCAATATCGCGCCAGCCGGCTGAAGCGCACCGCTAGCGCGCGGCAGGGGAATCCGCTATAAAATTAAGAATCGAAATGGTGCGCCTTGCAGCAGCGGTTTTAGCCGGTTATGTCGCAATCGGAATCCTGGTGGTTCTCACTGATCAGGTCTTCGGGGCCGCGATTCCTGGCTTCCGGGTCATCACGACACCGCCGCTCTATTATTTCGCAGCCGTGTTGTTGACCGACACGCTGTACTCAGTCGCCGGCGGATACCTGTGCGCCGTCATCGCGCGCGCCGCCGTTCGCAAGGCCACGCTCGGGCTGATGATTTTCGGCGAAATCGTCGGCGTCGTTTCCACCGTCATAGGTTGGTATGTCCAGCCGCATTGGTTCGCGTTCGCGCTGTTGGTGTTATTTCCACTGGCTGTATGGGTCGGATCCAGGCTACGGTCCGGAAATACGGAACCGGCCATGGTCGGCCGTGTTAGCGCCCGGAGTTGAAACGCGAATGGCGCGCTGGCGTCCATGATAAAACGGTAGCCTCAATATATGCCCTGCCTACTCCTGATCGTGGTGCTCGCGTTTCCCCGCGTGGCGATAGCGCTCCTCTTCTTTTTCACCCAGTACCTTGACCGGGCCTTCCACAGCATCCTGCTCCTCATACTGGGCTTCATCTTCCTGCCGTTCACCACGCTGCTCTATGCCTGGATGATCAATAGCCATGTGGCTGTCCAAGGAATCAACCTGCTCTGGCTCCTGATCGCCGCGCTGGTGGATTTGGGATCGGCCGGCCATGGGTACAGCCGCCGCCAGGCGTAGTTTCCGGATGACCCTTGACACCTCCTCCGACATGCTATACTGGGGACTCATTTGGAATTCATGATCCTGCTAAGTTATTGATTTTACAGCACTAACCTCTTAGAAACGTTCGATTCTCTTAGTTTTCAAAGACTTCCAAGAAGAGCGGTTTTCCCGGTGGAAAGCCCACAGTGAGGATATCTATGAAAGATTTTCTTTTGGTTGCCGGATTGTTGGCAGCACCCGCTACGGTGAGCGTGCAGCAGTACAGCGCGTCTCCGGCAGTGAAGCAGAACGATCCCAGATTGTCACGGTTACAGAAGTACTTCGGAGATCGCGACTGCCCTCTGCGCGAATCGGCCGGCGATTTTCTGGTTGCGGCCGACCAGAATCAGCTTGACTGGCGTCTGTTGCCAAGCATCTCGATCATCGAGTCGAGCGGCGGCAAGGATTACATCAACAACAATGTTTTTGGATGGGGATCAGCGAAGGAAAAGTTCTCGTCCGTTCGAGCGGGCATTCATTATGTCGCCGCGCAGCTTGGAAAATCAACCAGATACAAAGGTAAAGATACTGACAGCAAGTTGCAGATCTACAATCCCCTGCCGGAATACCCCCAACGTGTAAAAGCAGTCATGCGGGCCATCGGGTCCTGCTCCCAATCCAGACTGTTGGAGGTAAATTGAGCGCCAGCAGGCGCGTTAGCTGCCCTGCATCATGTGTACGCCCCAATACAGCGCACCAAAGACGATCAGCGCGATCCCAATCCCTAAAACCCAGCGGACGATCCGCTCCGTGTTGGACATGCTTTTATGGGCGTCCAACTTCAGTTGTTCGTCGAGGCTTTCAAACATAGACCACCTCCGTGGGAGTCCGGTTTTTGACGGGGCCACTGTGATTATATGCCCGATGCCTGGGGATTGGCAGGCTATTTTGTGGCTTTTTTGGGCCGTTAGCCGAGGTTAACCAAAGTCTTAAGCGCACTTTAGGGCGCCATTCGTTCCAGTTTTCTGTAGAATGTCTTACGTTCGATCCCAAGAATCTTGGCCGCGCGAACGCGGAGTCCGGCGCGCACCGGTCACAGCGTCGACAGGATTTTTCCGTGCCAGGCGCGCAGCAGCGAACCGACCTCCTGAAACTGGCTGAACAGCCTTTGACCGGCAGCTCCGTCTAACCCTGCTACAGTGGCTTCGATGCGCCGTGCGCCACTCACCGACGTCACCCGCCTGTTCTTCCGCGTAGGCGTCACCGTGTTCGGCGGGGGCGACCCCACCATCGCGATCCTGCAGCGCGAGTTTTACCAGCGCGGCTGGCTCAGTCCCGAGAAATTCGCTATCGCCTTTGGACTGGCGCGGCTCACGCCCGGAACCAACGTGCTGGCGTTCTGCGCGGCCGCGGGCTGGTATATCCTCGGAGTCGCGGGTGCTCTCGCCGCCGTGCTCGCCATCACCATCCCCGCCTCCGTGCTGGTGGTCTGGCTCACCCGCGCCTATGATTTCACCGTTCACTATCGCCTGGCGCAATCCGTCGCGAACGCATTGCTCGCCGCCGCCGTGGGCACCATGATCGGCGCGGCCCTGCTGTTGGTTCGCACACAATGCAAGCGCGGGCGATGGCTGAAGCCCGTCACCATATCGGCCGGCGCGTTTCTTCTGGCTTTCCTTGCCAGGTTGACGCCGCTGCAAGTGATCGGCGTGGCGGCGCTGGTAGGATTTTTCTGGGTGGAAGTATGAACGTCGTCGTTCTGTATCTCTTGCTGGTGAAGGCCACGCTGACATCCTTTAGCGGCCTGGCATCCCTTCCGATGGTTCGCAACGACTTCGTGGTGCGCCGAGGCGTGCTTACAGATCGTCAGCTCAACACGGCGGTGGCAGCCGGGCGCATCGGTCCAGGACCCCTCGGCATCTATGTCGTCAGCGTGGGCTACCTGGCGGATGGAGTGCCGGGCGCCTGCGCGGGCTGGCTCGCGATGATCACGCCCGCGTTTTTGATCATCCCCATGCTGCGCTTTCTCGGGACCCGTGCCGAACACGGGCGCGCCCGGGCGGTGGCTCGCGCGGTTCTCTTCGCCGGAGCGGGCCTGATGGCCTCCGCCGCGCTTCCGCTGGCCCGCGACGCCGTCGCCAGTCCACTGTCGCTCGCCATCCTGGCCGCAAGTTTCCTGCTCATCGCCATCGCGCGCGTCGATTCGCTGTGGGTCATGCTCGGCGCCGCGCTCCTCGCAGTAATCGCGTTCCAGTTCTGATATACTCGGCGTAATTGTGCATTTTCTATGCCGGATTTCCGCTTAGGCGACGTCATCGACGATCATTGCATCAAGTGTCGTCGCGTAACCAATCACGCCATTGTTTCACTGGTCAACGCAGAGCCCGCCAAGGTACGGTGCCGCACCTGCTATCACGATCACGATTACCGGCACGAGCAGGCGCCGCCGTCGAAGAAAGATCTGAAGAAGGCCGAGCTGTTTAAGGAAGTTCTTGCAGCCGCCGCTCCTGTTGGCGCCGCGGCCGACGGTGCGGCCGAAGATTCGCCCGCAGATCCCGAGCCACCCCCGAAAGCCGTCAAGAAAGCGGCCGCGCGCGGTAAAAAGGCGTGAGCGGCTCAACGCTCTCGGGCACCTGGGACCCAGCCCGTTATCAGGACCGGCATTCATTCGTGTGGCGCTACGGCGCCGGCCTGTTGGAGTTGCTGGCGCCCCAGCCCGCCGAGCGAATTCTGGATGTAGGCTGCGGTACTGGCCAGTTGACGGCTGAAATCGCGCAATCCGGCGCGCATGTTATCGGACTCGACAGCTCGGCCGATATGCTGATCGAGGCTCGCAAGAACTATTCGGATATTCCGTTTGCTTTAGCCGATGCCGCGGAATTCGATTTTCCGGAACCATTCGACGCGGTGTTCTCCAATGCCGCGTTGCATTGGGTGAAGAACGCCGATGGCGCCGCTGCGTCCATCGCCCGCGCTCTGCGCCCCGGAGGCCGCTTTGTGGCGGAGTTCGGGGGCAAGGGCAACATCGCGTTGGTACAGGCTGCGCTGCGCGCGGTCCTCGGCCCCAGCGGCGATGAACAATCTCCGTGGTATTACCCGAGCATCGCGGAATATTCCGCCATTCTGGACCGCCACGGTCTGGAAGTTCGCAATGCCAGCCTGTTTGACCGGCCCACGCCTCTCGAAGGCGAACACGGCTTGGACCAATGGCTGCGCATGTTTATTACCGGCACTTACCTGCGGCGGTATTCTCAGGAGCAAGCTGAGAGCATCCTCCGTCAATTAGTGGAACACCTAGCTCCAAAGCTCTGTCGCGATGGCGTCTGGACAGTAGATTATCGCCGTATTCGCGTGCTGGCCGTCCGCAACGCCTAAGGCATTCCGCCGAGCGACTCGGCGTCGGTTAGGCCGTAGCATCGGGCTAGCATGGCGCGCCCGGTTCTGTTGCTCATCGCCGCGATGACGGTGGGGATGAACCAAAGTCCCCTGATCTCGGGCCCGCTCGAAGCCGCCGGCGGATCGAACCAGCAGGCTCCTGGGATCGATCAATACGTGGTTTACAGCTCCGATCCGGCCGTGAATCGTGCCGGCGAATTGCTGAATTCAAGCCAGCCCTCCCAAGCGCTGGAGTTATTGCAAAGCGCCGTGCAGCGCCATCCGCGCGACCCCGGCGTTCTGATGCTGACCGGACTGGCGGCTTTCCGCTCGGATCAGGTCCGGGCTGCGCTGGGCTACTGGAGGCGGTCGCTCGATCTCGCGCCCAGCGACGCTCTCCGCGCAATTTATGCGGACGCCAAGCGAGAAACGGCCGCCGACCGCAGCAGCGAGAAGCTCTATAGCGTGCATATCGCTTTGCGCTACGAAGGCGGCGCGCTGCCGGCCGATGCGGCGCGCTCCATCCTGGCGACCCTCGAAGAGGACTATATGCGCATTTCGGCGCAGATCGGATGCGCCCCGAACGAACGTATTGTCGCGATCGTACAGAGCCGCGAGCAGTACCTGCGCGCCACCGGTGCCGCTGAATGGAGCGGCGGCCACTACGACGGACGCATCCATGTAGCCCTGCCCGGAGTGGCCCTGCCCGGAGAATCGGACACTGGGCCGCGCATGCAACGCGCCCTGGCCCACGAATTGGTACACGCCTGTCTCACCGGCCTGGCGCCCGGCTCCAATCCCTGGCCGATCTGGTTGCAGGAAGGGCTGGCGCAAAAACTTTCTGGCGACACGCTTCAACCGTCCGCCCGCGAACAACTGCGCCAACTGGCCGTCACGCGCGCCATCCCTCGGCTGGAAGATCTCGGGGTAGGTTGGTTCACCATGTCCCGGCAGGACGCAGTGTCGGCCTACAACCTCTCCCTGGCCGCCGCCGATGAACTCTATGCCGGTTATGCCGCTTACGGAATTCGCAGGCTCCTGAGCGATCCCGAAGCTTTTCCCCGCATCACCGCCGAACTCGACGAGAAACTCGGGCTGTAGGCCAGGTTCCCCGGCATCGCCCTTCACTGAACGGCCCTCACCGCAGGGCCCCTAGTACCTTCGCTGTAACTCTGGTACCCTGTAACAGTTGTTTGATCCATGAGTACTTGAGTACTAGGGGCGTTAGGCGAGATAATACAAAAAAGCGCGAAAATGCTTTGCTGGAATTGTGAGAGGCTGAAAGCCGACCGCGGTGGGGCGTGTCACGTCTGCCGGCAGGAGTTTATGCAGCCTGATGCCAAGCTGCCTAAGCGACCGTGGCAATTAGCCGGAGTACTGGCCGGCGTGATGAGTCTCTCGGCCGGCTTGCTGAGTCCGGTGGCGCCGCCCGCCCTGCAGTGGCGCTATCAGTCCAAGCTCGAAACCCGCGCGGCGCCGGTCGCCTACTTGACCACCATGGTGGTGGAGCAAACCAAACGCAAAGTTTACCCTTATTCAATTGTCCCGGGAGGCGCGGAAAATCTTCGAGAAGCCAAGCGGGAAATGGCCGAGCCCGCAATCAAAGCGCACTATGCGAACGTCAACCTCGCGCAATTGCAGCAAGTCAAGCTGGCGACAAATCTCACGGGCTACGTTTCGTACCGCTGGGGCGACAAAATTTATTGGACCAAGAAACGCCTCACGCTGCGAGCCGGCGAAACCGTATTCACGGACGGGAAAAACATCGTCCGCGGCCGTTGCCTGAACTGCTACTCCGCCTTTCCGATGCTGCCGGTCCGGCCCAACGAGCCTAGCGCAAACATAATGGATACGCCGGTGGAAATGCCCGTAACCGTCTATAGTTTTCCGAAGCTTCCGGTGCTGGCGCCTGAACTGCCGATTCCGCCCGGGGAGCTCACGCCCATCGTTCCGGCTATTGTGCCAACCCTGGTTTCAACGGTCGGCAAGACCGGCGGCATTTGGTTTCCACTGGTTCCGATTATCCCGCCGATCCACCACCATCCGTCCCATCCAGGGTCTCCGACCTTTCCCGTTGTCCCGCCGGTAGTCCCGCCAGTGGCGATTGTGCCGGAGCCGCACTACGGCTGGGCCCTTGCGCTGGGTTTGTTCGTCATGGCCTTCGGTCATTATTTGCGGCGGCGCGCTTTGTAAATGGCCTGAGGTTTTCACCCGAGCGACTCGGCAAGAAAATCGCCGTAGCATTGAGCAAGCATGGTGTTTCCGGCGCTCTTCTTTGTCGCGGCGATGGCGGTCCGGGCGGACCAGACTGCGTTGCGCTCGGGCTGCGATGCCCAAGACAGCATTGTCGCCAGCTTGCCCGCGGGCACGCCCGTGGAAGTCCGCTTCCGTCTGTCGGATGGCTCGGATTGCTTCAAAGTTGCTGCGACCATCGATGGGAAAGATGTTTTGGGGTACGTTCCGGCCTCCGCGCTGACCGGTTTGGAGCGTTACGAAAAGGAGCGTTCCTCAGCCGCTTCTGTGGATACCCTTCGCGCCCTCAATCCAGTGGCGACGGAGACGAAAGAGGCTGTGGCCCGAACCGGCGACCCCGCTCTCGATCGCGCTCAGCAACTGCTGGATGCCAATCGGCCCGAGCAGGCGCTGGAGCAGGCGCAGATCGCGATCGCGCGTCGCCCGCGCGATCCTAATGTGCTGGTGCTGGCCGGGTTGGCGGCTTACCGGGCGGACCAGCTTCGCGCCGCACTGGACTATTGGAAGCAGGCGCAGGATATTGCCCCGGACGAAAGGCTGGCGGCCGTTTACGAACGCGTGAAGCGCGAGGCCAATTCGGACCGCAGCGGCGACAAGCTCTATGGCATCCATGTGGCCCTGCGTTATGAAGGCGAAGCGCTCCCGGCCGAAACGGCGCGCGCCATCCTGGCGGCGCTGGACAGCGATTACTCCACCATCGCCGCTCAATTGGGATGCGCGTCGGACGAGCGCATCGTCGCAATCGTGCAAAGCCGCGAAGCCTACCTGCGCAGCACTGGCGCCGCCGAATGGAGCGGCGGACAATATGATGGACGCATTCACATCGCGTGGACTTCCGGATCGCAAGTGACGCCCCAAATGCAACGCGCTCTGGCGCACGAACTGGTGCACGCCTGCCTGACAAGCATTCCATCCGGCTCCAAGCCGTGGCCCTCCTGGCTGCAGGAAGGCCTGGCGCAAAAACTCTCCGGCGACACACTATCCGCAACAGCCCGCGAGCAACTGCGCCAGTTGGCGCAAACGCATGGCATTCCGAAGCTTGAAAACCTGGGCCAGAACTGGTCGCGAATGAGCACCCAGAACGCGATCGCAGCCTATAGCCTGGCGCTTGCCGCTGCCGACGCGCTGTACCTCAACTACGCAAGCTACGGAATTCGCAACATCCTGACCAATCCCGAAAGTCTTCCTCGCATCACCGCGGACCTGGACGTCAAACTAGGACTTTAAAGTTATTCAACCAGAGGGACAACCCACATGAGCAACAAGGCGTGGTTTCTGGAGAGCAAAGGGTCCGGCCAAGGGCCGGCTCCATACCGGCGAGAAACTTCGCTCGGTTTGCGGCGATACTGGGGACAGCTGCCGCAACGGAAGTAGGCCGTAAAGCCATTGGTGCCTCGATCCCGTTGGAGAGCATGGTCCCAAGATCCGCGCGCCCTACTGTGGCAACAACGCTGACCGTAATGGCAGGGTTGATTCCGATCCAAAGAGTGTCGTTTTCTGTGCGCGTCTTGGCCGCGAGATCACAGGCGTTACCGGGTTAGCGATTGTAGATGCGATCCTGGCGGGAGAGCGAGACCCGGCAGTACTGGCCGAACTGCGCGATCATCGCATGCATGCCAGCCAGGAAATCGTTCAGAAATCCTTAGTGGGTAACTGGAAACATGAGCATCTGTTCACCCTGAAGCAGTCGCGGCAAATCTACCAGCAATACCAGGATTGGATCACCGCCTGCGATGCAGAGATCGAAAAGCTGGTGGTTGCGTTCGAGCCC
>Ga0302326_10022047_pt1 | contig 13031 bp, 10 predicted proteins | sample Palsa_T0_3_FD_202264 | JGI IMG/M metagenome (GOLD analysis project Ga0302326, IMG submission 202264) | Peat permafrost microbial communities from Stordalen Mire near Abisko, Sweden - Palsa_T0_3 | ecosystem: Environmental > Terrestrial > Soil > Palsa > Peat permafrost | place: Sweden: Abisko... | reverse complement strand
GGTGCGCACCGAAATTTCGCCCGTCACCTTACCGATTACCCAGCGGTCGGGAGTCACTTCACCGCCGACGACGGCTGAGCCGAGCCCCCACGCACTCTCGATCGTGATGACCGAGCGGTCTCCACTCGTGGGACTGCGCGTGAACATCACGCCCGCGCTGCGTGCGTTGACCATGGACTGGATGACGACGGCCATCGCGACAGCCGCCTCGGGAAGGCGCCGCGCCCGGCGATAACTGATCGATTCGACGGAATACAGGCTCGCCCAGCAGCTGCGCACGCGATCCAACGCATCGGCCGCGGTCAGGACCCAGAGATACGTATCCTGCAGGCCGGCGAAGCTCGCATCGGCGGCATCCTCTGTCGTTGCCGAAGAGCGGACCGCGACGGGGATGCGGGCATCGCCGGCCAACCTCGCGTGTGCGCTGCCGATATCCGCGGCGACATCGGCCGGGAGCGGGGCGACTTCGATCCGGCGGCGAAGATCACGCGAGCAGGCCTGGATCCCGGGGAGATCGTCCGGTTCCAACGCTTCGACCCGCGCCCGCACCGCTGCGGTGCGCTCGATCTCCTGCAGGAATCGCTCGAAGGCGCCGGTGCGCACCACGAATCCGGGAGGCACAACGATGCCGGCGCGCTGCAGCTCCCCGAGGCTGCCACCCTTGCCGCCGACACGCGAACGATCGCCGAGTCCGATCTCAGCGAACCAGCTAATGTGGCCGGAGGGCTGCATCACGGAATTATGGCAGCAGCGTCACGATACCGCGACCGCCATCGACGCGAATTCTCTGGCCATCGCGGATGCGCGCCGTGGCGGTGCCGGTACCGACCACGGCAGGGAGGCCATACTCGCGCGCCACGATTGCCGCGTGGCTCATCGAGCCGCCGATGTCGGAGACTGCGCCGGCGATCTTCTGGAAGATCGGCGCCCAGGTCGGGTTGGTGACCTGGCACACCAAGATGTCACCCTTGCGCAGCCGGCCGATCTCCTCGACCGACTTGACGATGCGGGCCGGGCCCACGGCCACGCCGTTCGACGCCGCGAAGCCGTGAATTTCGTCGCTGGCGCTGTCGGTGTCGGCGCGCAACCAAGCGTCGAGGCTCTCGCGCGTGATGCCCCACAGCATCACGATCGCCGGATCATCGATGACGTCCGGTACTGGTCCGAGCGCGGGCGGGGTGGGGGCCTTGGCCCATTGCTTGATGGCCGCGCGCCGCTCGGCGATGACCTTCGGCCAGTGTGCGGGACCGCGCGGCTTCGATCCCGTCGACCATGAAGTCATCAGATCGATGATCGCCGCCTGGACCTCGTAATGCGTGAGCTGGAACACGTCCTCGGCATCGGAGAAGAACTCATGTGCGGCGAGCAGCGCGCCGAACTCACGGATCTTGTTGAAAAACAGGTTGGTGTACCAGTGCTCGCAGTAGAACTTGTGTCCCTCGACGTAGGGAAACACACGGTGGGCGAGGGTGATCATCTGATCGTAGGCGGCGCGTTCCTCATCGGAGCCGAGCAGCTCGCGGTACTCCTTGATGAGCTCGCGGCGCTCCGCCTGGAGCTTCTCGATCGGGCGGTGCAGCGACTCGCCGGCCTTTACCCGCTCGATGTAGTCGGACAGGCTCGCCAACGGCATTGACAGGTCGTCATTCCAGGAGCGGTGGTAGTGGTAAAAGCCATCGCCCACATTGATGTTGAACCAAGGGTGGCGCGACGTCTCGAGCTCGGCCAGCCATTTGCGGCCGGGTTCGCCGGCCTCGCGCAGCGACCGCAGAATGGCCTCGGCTGAGCGGCCGTCCTGAAAGTGTCCGTCGACCCGAAGATCAACCGCGCAGCGGGCCAGTCGTCGCAGCTCCTCGTCCGGCCGGAAGATCTCCGCATCAATGCCGGCCACCATGCGTGCGACGGTTTGGTCGCTGATCTCGGGAAACGCCTTCTTGCAAAAGCCGAAGAACGTGAGATACGCACCGTAACCGAGCAGGAGAAACTCGAAGTGGTGGTGCCACATTCGAAAGTAGCCCTCGAGCGTCTTTTGGTATACGTCGATCAGGTAATGGTTCGACGCCACTCCGCGTCCGGCGTGCACATGGGCGAGCGGTTCGAACTCAGGCAGCTCGAGCTTGGGCAGCGCTTGAGCGTCCTTGATTAGGGCCAGCATCTTGTCGCGCCACTGGGCATAGAGGCGTTCCCAATGCTCGTAGTAATAGAACGCCCGTGACTGGAACTCCACCGTGCGGCGGGCAATCTCGGCGGGGTCGGTCACCGCGTTGCCACCGATGTACACGCGGCCGTTGATGATCCGGTAGTCGATCCCGAGCGTCGTCGGCAGGCAGTGCACGCGGGTGTTGGCGGAGCCCAGAGCGCAATACGCGGCCTCCGCCGTCACCATGTCGAACGCCGACATGGGCTCGGGGAAGTGCATCGAGTTGTAGAACCAGAACCGCTCATCGTCCGCGGGCGTGAACTGCATGTAATACGGGTAGGCCGCTTGAGCGGCCTCGGTGCCCGGCAGCACCTTGAGCGAACTGGGCAGCGGGAATCCATCGTGCTTCGTCGGCGTGTCCATGGCGTCTCCCCCTAGGCGCCGACTCTATCATTTGTTAATTTCGGAAGATATTCCGATGCGGCGGGTGCGTTGTCGTGACACCGAATAGTGTGCAGGAAGGCGAGGTTCTGTGGACGCCGGACGCGGAGCGGATCGCGGCGGCCAACATCACGGCATTCAATCGCTGGCTGGTCCGACATCGCGGATTCGACTTCCCGGACTACACCTCGATGTGGCGTTGGTCGGTCACGGACCTGCAGGGATTCTGGGGAGCGCTGTGGGAGTACTTCCAGATCGAGTCCACGACGCCCTACACGCGGGTGCTCGGCCGGCGGTCCATGCCGGGGGCGGAATGGTTCGAGGGAGCGCGCATCAACTACGCGCAGCACGTGCTGCGGCAGGAGCGCGCGGGCGCAACGGCGCTGCTGCACATGAGCGAGCTGCAACCGCTCAGCACCCTGGACTGGGCGACCCTCGCGGCGCAGGTCCGCATTCTCGCGACGCGATTGCGGGCGCTCGGCGTAGAACCTGGCGATCGCGTCGTGGCATGGATGCCGAACATTCCCGAGACCATGATCGCGATGCTCGCGACGACGGCGATCGGCGCGACCTGGGCCTGCTGCTCACCGGACTTCGGCGCGCGCGGGGCTCTCGACCGGCTCGCGCAACTATCGCCGAAGGTGCTGTTCTGCGTGGATGGATACCGCTACGGCGGCAAGGACTTCGACCGGCGCGAGGAGCTGCGGCACATCGTGGGTGCGCTGCACGGTGTGCAGCACGTGATCTACCTGCCGTATCTGGACCGCTCCGGCTCGGGCCCCCCGGCGTCCACTCTGTCCTGGCACGAGGTCCTGGCGCATCCGCCGGTGCCGGCGGCGGACTTTTGGTTCGAGCAGGTACCGTTCGATCACCCGCTGTGGATTCTGTTCTCCTCGGGTACCACCGGACTGCCGAAACCCATAGTGCACGGCCACGGCGGCATTCTGCTCGAGACTTGCAAGAATGCCGCATTCCATTTCGATCTGCACCCCGGCGACCGGCTCCTGTTCTTCACCACGACGGGCTGGATGCTTTGGAACTTCGTCGTCGGCTCGACTCTGGTCGGTGCCGTCCCCGTGCTATACGACGGACATCCGGCGTATCCGGAGCCCGGCATCCTGTGGAAGCTGGCGCAGGATGCGGAGGTCGCGGTGTTCGGCGCCAGCCCGAGCTTCGTGGATCAGCTGGCGCGCGCCGGCGTCGTCCCGGGCGAGCAGTACCATCTGCCGAGACTGCGCAGCATCAGCCTCGCCGGATCGCCGGCGATGCCGGAATGCATGGCGTGGTTCTACCGCAACGTCAAGAGCGATCTATGGGTGGCCAACGGCAGCGGCGGCACGGATTGCTGCACGGGTTTCGTCGGCGGCGTGCCGACGCTGCCGGTCCGTGCGGGTGAGATTCAGGCACCCTCCCTGGGTGTCTCTGTCAAAGCTTTCAACGAACGTGGCGAGGATGTCGTGAACGAGGTTGGCGAGCTCGTCATCACCGAGCCGATGCCCTCCATGCCCCTGCGCTTCTGGGGTGACGAAGGAGACCGTCGCTACCGCGAAGCCTACTTCGAAGAGTTTCCCGGCGTGTGGCGCCACGGCGACTTCTTCCGCATCAACGAGCGAGGCTCCTGTTTCGTGCTCGGCCGATCGGACGCGACCTTGAACCGCTATGGCGTGCGGATCGGGACCGCGGAGGTGTACCGGGCCCTCGCCCTGCTCGAGGAGATCAAAGACTCTCTGATCGTCAATATCGACCTGCCGGACGGCGGCTTCTTCATGCCGCTGTTCGTCGAGCTCGCGCCCGGCGTCGTGTTGGATGAGCGATTGGAGGCCGAGATTCGCAACCGGCTGCGGCGCGAATACACTCCGCGACACGTACCGGACCGGATCTATTCGGTTCCGGCCATTCCCCGAACGCTGACCGGTAAAAAAATGGAAGTCCCCGTACGCCGCATTCTCATGGGCGTACCCGCCGACAAGGCGGCCAACCGCGCGGCGATGGCGGATCCGCATGCCCTCGACTTTTTTGTCGAGTACGCAGCATCGCAACACGACTACGATCGGGGCCGGCCGTAACTTGCGTTTGTTGCTGCTCCCGGGCCTTAATTGCGATGAGGACGTCTGGGCCGGCCAGATCGCAGCACTGGGGGGATCCCACGCGTGCGTCGTCCCGCGGTATCACGAGCTCGACTCGATCGTTGCGATGGCCCACCGCGTGCTGCATGATGCGCCGCCGCGCTTCGCGCTGGCCGGCCACTCGATGGGCGGCCGGGTCGCGCTCGAAGTCGTGCGCACTGCGCCCGAGCGCGTCTCGCACCTCGCGCTTCTGGACACCGGGTACGGAGCGCGCCAGGCAGGAGAGCACGGCGAGCAGGAGGCGAGGGAGCGCAGCCATCTGGTCGAGATCGCCCGGAAGTCAGGAATGCGCGCGATGGGCGCCGAATGGGTGCGGGGCATGGTCCACCCGGCACGCCTCGCCGACAGCGCATTAATCGCGCGCATCCTCGCGATGATCGAGCGACAAACGCCCGAGGGGCACTCGGCCCAGGTTCGGGCGCTGCTCGAGCGGCCCGATGCCGGCGATGTGCTGCCGCAGATCCGCTGCCCGACGCTCATCGCCTGCGGCCGGGAGGACGCGTGGAGTCCGCTCGCGCGTCACCAGGCCATGGCGGCGCTGATCCCGAGCGGTCAGCTCGTCGTGATTGAACACTGTGGTCACATGTCGACGATGGAGCAACCCGCCGCGGTGACAGCCGCCATGCGCCAGTGGCTGCAGCAAGGAGGCTAGGGCGCGCGGAAATCCATGCTCGCGCGTCGCTCGACGAAGCGCCACCCATGCGCAGTTTTGATCAAGCGGTCGTGATAGCTTCCAACCAGCGGGGGATTCGCGGACTGAGTGAACAGCAGGATCTGGCTCGAGGCGCGAGCGTCGCTGTCGCTGTCCAGAGTCACCAGCACATTGGCGACGATGTGTCGCAAAGTGCGCGCTGGGCGCGCTCGGAAGGCTGCGAGAATGGCGGCGCGACCGTCGATGAACTCCGCAGGCGCGGTCGGCCGGCTCATCCGACCAGCCTCCGTATACAGCGCCGCCACACCGTCCCAGTCGCCGGCATCATTGAGCGCCGCGTAGCGGGTAATCAATTCGGCGATGGCGGCTTTGGCCATCCACGTGTAAGTCTCATCCATCGATCATGTTTGTGTCTATGGCATACTGAAAGTCAAGAGAATAATGATGCGGCCCATTCCGACAACCCATGTGGGGAGCTTGCCGCGGGGGGATGAGCTGGTCCCGCTGCTGCTTGCCCGCGACCATGGCAAGCCATACGACGCGCAGGTTTTCGATCGACTCGTTCAGGCGGCGGTCGACGATGCCGTGGCGAAGCAGGAGGCCGCCGGCGTATCCATCGCGAGCGACGGGGAGCTGGGCAAAGTCGGCTATTCGACCTACGTGACGGAGCGCCTCTCCGGATTCGGCGGCAACGTCGCGCGCAAGCCCGTGCTCGATCTTGCGCCGCTTCCGGAGCTGCGCAAGAAGCTCGCGCTGATCATGGGGGAGCAGGAGTTCGTACGGTCCAGCTGCATCGGCGCCGTCAAGCTGATCAATCTCGAGCCCTGCCGCGAAGATATTCGCCGCTTCACGAAGGCGATGTCCGGCAGGAACATGAAAGGCTTCATGAATGCGGCGTCTCCCGGCCTCATCACGGCATTCCAACCCAATGCGTTCTATCCCAACCACGAGGACTACCTCGCCGATCTGGTCAGTGCCATGCGGCCGGAGTACGAGGCGATTGCCGCGAGCGGCTTTCAGCTGCAGCTGGATTGCCCCGATCTGGCCATGTCGCGGCATACGGGGTATCAGGATCTAAGCGAGGAGCAGTTCCTGAAGGTTGCCGAGGCCAATATCGAGGCGCTGAATGCGGCTACCGCGCGTATTGCTCCCGAGAAGATGCGCATGCACGTGTGCTGGGGCAACTACGAGGGGCCGCACGACCACGACATCCCGCTCGAGCGAGTGATCGACATCATTCTGAAGGCGCGGCCGGCAACCATTTTGTTCGAGGCAGCCAATCCGCGCCACGAGCATGAGTGGAAGGTGTGGGCCGGCGCGAAGATTCCCGACCACAAAGTGCTCGCACCGGGTCTGATAGACACCTGCTCCAACTACGTGGAGCATCCGGAGCTGATTGCACAAAGAATCGAGCGCTTCGCCGCGATCGTCGGCGCCGAGCGCCTGTGCGCCAGCACGGACTGCGGTTTCGGCACGTTTGCCGGCTACGGCAAGATCGATCCCGCCGTGACCTGGAAGAAACTTCGCGCGCTGCGCGAGGGAGCCGATATCGCGGCCGCCAGACTGCCGCGGTAGTCTCGGTCCTTACCTCAATACCGTGCGTACCGCGGCGGCAATGCGCGCCTCGTCGGGAATGACATAGGCCTCGAGCGGCTCACTGTACGGAATGGTCGTATCCGCCGCAGTTACCTGAACAATCGGCGCTTTCAGTGATTTGAAGCGGTGCTCGGCAATATCCGCGGCGATCATGCCGCTGACCGAGGCGTGCCGCGTTGCCTGATCCACGAGCACGACGCGACCGGTTTTGTCGACCGACTTGAGAATCGTTTCCAGGTCCAGCGGCGCAACCGTGCGGGGATCGATCACTTCCGCGTTGATCCCTTCTTTTGCGAGCAGATCGGCGGCTGCGAGCGCGCGCGGAACCATCCAGCCCGTTGCGACGATCGTAACGTCTCCACCGGCGCGCCGAATCTCGGCCTTGCCGAATGGCACGAGATACTCGCCATCCGGAACTTCGCCGTGTTCCAAGGTCAACATGTAGTGGTGCAGATACACCACCGGATTATCGTCGCGAATCGCCGTGGCCATGAGTCCCTTGGCATCCGCAGCCGTCGAGGGGATCGCGACTTTGAGACCCGGAACGCCCATGAAGAGCGCGGTGAGCGAGCCGGTGTGCTGCCCCGCCCAGCCGGCGGTAAATCCATAGCCGGCCTTGAGCACCAAGGGGACCTTGACCTGTCCGCCTGACATGTAGCGAAAACGATTGGCCTCGTTGACCACCTGGTCCATGGCCACCAGCATGAACTCGGCCATGTAGAGTTCCACGACCGGGCGCAACCCGGCCATCGCGGCGCCCACCGCGATGCCGATCTCCGCCGTTTCTGAGATAGGCGTGACGCGCACGCGGTCCGAGCCATAGGCGGCCAGGAACTGATGGTTCTCGGTCGTGGCCATGTTCTGCCCGAAATACAGCACCTTCGGATCGCGGCGCATTTCCTGATGAATTCCCTCGTCGATGGCGGCGATATAGGGCATTTGTGCCATGAGAATCTCCTGTGGAAGCGAGCTTAAGCGTAGTTGTAGTCGAGCGCGGACTCGAGCTTCGGGAACGGACTGTCGAGCGCGAAGCTGACCGCCTCTTGCATCTCGTTCGCAATTCGCGCAGTCAGCTCATCCGCCTTGGCCGCAGTGAGCACGCCGCTGCGAACCAGCATGCCGCGGAAGCGCGGGACCGGATCGCCACGCAAGGCCGCTTCGTACTCTTCACGTTTGCCGAACACGGTGATGGCTTCGTGCTCCGGATAGTGCAGCGGGACGCCCGGTGGGGCGATGATGTTGCCGTGCGCGGACAGCCGGTACACCTTGGATTCGACCAGCGTCGGGCCCCGGCCTGCGCGCGCACGCTCGATGGCCTCGCCGACCGCCGTGTACACCGCCAATGGATCGGTGCCGTCCACGGTGACACCCGGCATCGCATAGCCTTTGGCCTTGATGGACAGGGGTTCGCCCGCCGCGGCATTGGCGTCCTCCTGCACGGTGGTCGTGACCACGTTGTAGCCGTTGTTCTCCATGACGAACACCAGCGGCAGCTTCCACAGCGAGGCGATGTTGAGTGTTTCGTGGAATGCACCCTGCTTTGAGGCGCCGTCACCGAAAAAACTCAGGACAACATTGCCTTTTTTGCGGATCTGCGCTGCCCAAGCCGCGCCCGCGGCGTGCGGGATACCGGCGCCGACGATACCCGAGGTGCCGAGAAAGCCGTGCTTCACGTCGGTCAAATGCATGGAGCCGCCGCGCCCTTTGCAAAGGCCGCCGGCCCGCCCGAAGATCTCCGCCATCATCGCCTTGGGATCGCTGCCGAGAACCAGCGGGTAGCCGTGGCATCGATAGGTGGTCAGCGCCGCGTCGCCCTCCCGGAATTGGCTGAGCGAGCCGACGATGGAGGCTTCGGCGCCATCCGCCAGGTGCGTATGGCCGCGGATCACGCCAGGATGCTCCGTGAAGGCGCGCTTGACGCGTTCCTCGAAAGTGCGGATGCGCAGCATCTGGGTGAACATCCAGATCTGCCGGTCGGGGTTGGGTGGCTGAACACTCATTTGATTCGCTCCTATGAAGTAGCGGGAGATAGCCCTTGTCTCGCTTCCCATTGCTCGCGCGCCGCCGTGACCACTCGAGTCGTCTTCGCAAACGCCTCGGTCGCCGCGGTCTCCAAGGGCCACTTGCGGATGTACTCGTTCAGAACTTCGACGCCGATCGGTCCGTCATAGCCGTGCGTCCAAACCGCGTGCAGGAATGCGGGGATGTCGAATTCCCCGTCGCCGGGTAACAGGCGTTTGTTGATGACGGAGTCGAGGAAATGCACCGGCGTGGCGAGCGTCCCATCATTGATTTCCACGCCCAGCGGCAGCTCGCGCGGTATCTTGAGCACGATGTCCTCCGGCGGCGTTTCAGTTCGCTGCAGATGCAGGTTGTCCAGCATGATGCCGCCGTTCCTGGCGCCGGATCCACGGCAGATCGACAGCACCGCATCGAGCGAGGGCACCCGCGAGAACGCCGCCGGCAGCATTTCAAACAGCACGTTCGTGCCGCGCTCCGAGGCCTCGCGGCACAGCTTGGCAAATTCCTCCGTCATCCGCGCAGCGTCGGCGCAGTCGTTGCCGAGGTCGCCGATCTTGATGTGGTGCGCGCCGAACACTTCGGCGGCATCGAGCAATAGCTTGCGGGTTTCATCCGAAACCGCTCGGCGCTGGTCGGTGCAGAACCAGTCCAACAACCACTCGACTTCGATCCAGTCAATGCCGTTGCCGTCCAGAATGCGCTTCATCTCCGGAAATCCCAATTTCCGTCGGTTCTCGAGCAGGTCGGCGTGCCAGAAGCCCATCGCCGTGAATCCGGCTTTGGCGGCGGTTTCCACGCGCAGCCGGAAATCGTGTAGGCACCGTGGATCGCCCCGCGGGTCTGGGTCTGCCCCGACCGCCAGGGTCCAATACGATCCAAGAATCCGAATAGGCCGTGTCATAGGTGGTTCCCGATTACTGCAGCTGCCATGCGTCGCCTTCGAGGATCTCGACCAGTAACGCCAGAAAGTCCGACGCGAGGCGACCATCGGCGACGCGGTGATCGACCGTGAGCGTGAGCTGGGACATCGGTCTGATCTGAATGCTGCCATTGCGGGCGACGACGCAGTCGCGCTCGCGGCCCACCGCGAGAATAGCCGATTGGGGCGGGTTGATGAGGGCGTTGAAGCGATCCGGTCCACCCTTCCCTAAATTGGAGATACTGAAAGTAGCGCCCTCCAGCTCTTCGCGCTTCAGCTTGCCCTTTAGCGCCCGTTCCACGGCGTCGGTACGCAGGCGCGCCAGTTCCCCGAGCCCGAGTTGTTCGACGCCATGAAAAACGGGCACGAGCAAACCCTGATCGACAGCGACGGTGAGTCCGATATGAACGCGTTGCGCCGGCACGATGCCGGCTTCGGGCGAATTCGCCTCGCCCGCGAAGCTGGCATTCAATGCCGGGAAACGCAGCAGCGCGCGTGCAATGCCTTGCAGCAGAAAGTCATTGACCGAGGGCCGCGGGGCCTGCGCCGGCAGTTCGGCGATGAGCTTCGCTCGCAGCGTCTGGAGCGTGGTCCAGTCCACGGCACGCTCGACGGCGAATTGCGGAACGGTGGCATTGCTCAATGTCACGGAGCGCGCCAGGGCGCGTCGCATGCTCGACAGGGGCTGAACGCCGGATGGCGCGGAGGCAGGGCTCTGTGCGGTTTGCGTCTCGACGCTGCGCCGTACGTCGTTCAACTGCACGCGTCCCCGCGGACCGGTGCCTGTGACCGCGCGCAGATCGACGGCGTGCTCGGCGGCGAGACGCCGTGCGACGGGAGAGCTCTTGATGCGCTCGGCCTTGACCTCTCGATTCGCATCCTGCGCGGTCTCCAGCCACGCGATACGATCGCCGACGCGCGCTTCCTCATCCGCACTCAAGAGGATCTCCACCAGCCGCCCATTCTCAGTGGACTCGATTTCAACGACCGACTTCTCCGTCTCGATTTCGAGCAACGGCTCTCCCTGGCGTACCAAATCGCCCACGTTCTTCAGCCAGCGCACGAGCCGGGCGTTCTCCATCACCAGACCGATCTTCGGTAATTCCAGTGCCACTAATGCCATTCTTGCTTCTCCTGACCTGGGCGCTTAGCCGGCGATGCCCTGCACGGCACGCACGATGTCCGGTGTGCCCGGCAAGAGCGCCTGCTCCAGCCCCGGCGCGAAGGGAATCGGCGCGAAAGGGCAGGCGACGCGCGTCACGGGCGCGTCCAGCTCGTCGAACAGCTCACTGCCGATGCGCGCGGAAATCTCCGCACCGAAGCCGCCACTATCAACTGCCTCGTGCGCAATCACCACGCGGTGAGTCTTCGACACCGAGGCGGCAATCGTGGCCATGTCGAGCGGCGCCAGAGTGCGCAGATCAATCACCTCGACGGAGAGGCCCGAGCGCGAGAGTTGATCCGCTGCCTCCAGCGCGTTTCCAACCATGGCCGAATACGCGATCAGCGTCACGTCGGTGCCGGCGCGCGCCACCCGAGCCTGGCCGATGGGCGGCAATTCTGCATCCACAGGTAGCGCCTCCTTGAGGGTATAGAGGCGCTTGTGTTCGATGAACAGCACCGGATCGCCAAGCCGCACCGCGCTCTTCAGCAGGCCGTACGCTTCGACGGGCGAGGAGGGAGCGACGACAACGAGCCCCGGCACATGAATGAACCACGCTTCCAGACTCTGCGAGTGCTGCGCGGCTGCGCCGCCGGCCGCGCCCGCCTGCGTGCGCACCACCATCGGCACGGCCAGTTGTCCGCCCGACATGTAGCGATACTTGGCGGCCTGATTGACCAGACTATCCATCGCCAGCGTCGCGAAATCGATGAACATGATCTCGAGCACGGGCCGCAAACCGCAGAGTGCGGCGCCCGTAGCCAGACCGGTGATCGCCGCTTCGCTGATGGGCGTGTTGCGCACGCGCTGCGGGCCGTACTTCTGAGCGAGGCCGCGGGTGACGCCGAACGCTCCGCCGGCCGCGACGTCTTCACCCAACAGATGGACGGACGGATCCCGCCCGAGTTCCTCATCGAGCGCGCGGCGCAATATCTCGATGAAGGTCTGACTCATGGGGCGCTATACACGTAGTCGAGCACGCTTGCCGGATCCGGCGGCGGCGAGGCGCGCGCGCGCTCGACCGCCTGCAATACCTCCTGTCTTGCGTTCTCTGCAAGCGCGTCGAGCTCGCCTTGCGTCGCACCCCAGTCGATGAGCTTAAGCCTCAGGCGCTCGATCGGGCATTTTTCCTTGATGGCGGCAAGTTCTTGCTTCGAGCGGTAATGTTGGGCATCTCCCACGAAGTGGCCGGCCATGCGGTAGGTCATGCACTCGAGCAGATACGGCCCCGAGCCGCGGCGCATCGCCGCGACGGCGTTGCCCGCCGCCGCATGTACCGCCGGCAGGTCGTTCCCATCGATCGTGCTTGCCGGCATGCCGTAAGGCGCGGCGAAGGCGCTCACTTGCTTCACGTTCGAGTGTTCCTCGCGGCTCGTGAATTCCGCGTACCCGTTATTTTCGCACACAAACAAAATGGGTAGCTTCCACAGCACCGCGAGGTTGAGGGTCTCGTGGAAGACGCCCGCGCCCGTGGCGCCGTCGCCGAAGAACACGGCGCTGATGGCGGTCGCGCCTTTGGCCTGGAAGGCCCATGCTGCGCCGGCGGCGAGGGGGAGATTGCCTGCCACGACACCGGTTGCGCCCAACATGCCGTTGGCGGCATCGACCAGATGCATCGAGCCGCCGCGACCGCGACACAGTCCGCTATCCCGACCGATGATTTCTGCAAAGACAGCCTGCACATCGCTGCCTTTGGCGAGTGTGTGGCCGTGGCCCCGGTGGCCGGTGAACAGCGCGTCCTCTCGCGTGAGATGCGCGCAAACGCCGACGGCCACTGCCTCCTGGCCGGTCGACAAGTGTGGAAAGCCGGGCACCTCGCCGGCGGCGGCGAGCCGCTGGACCTGTCCCTCGAAGATGCGGATGCGCCAGAGTGCCCGATACATCCGCTTCCAGTCGGCCAGGGTCGGTGCGGCGGGCTCGGTCACGGACCGTATCTCACAAGGCTCCAGGATCGTGGGTGTGAATGTGGAAAC
>Ga0302326_10022046_pt1 | contig 13031 bp, 24 predicted proteins | sample Palsa_T0_3_FD_202264 | JGI IMG/M metagenome (GOLD analysis project Ga0302326, IMG submission 202264) | Peat permafrost microbial communities from Stordalen Mire near Abisko, Sweden - Palsa_T0_3 | ecosystem: Environmental > Terrestrial > Soil > Palsa > Peat permafrost | place: Sweden: Abisko... | reverse complement strand
GCTGGTATTGAAACATCTGGCATCAGGGGAAGAGGAGAGATCAATGTTTTCAAAATATCCCTTCGTTCAAGTTCTGATGGAGCCTAAGTTTAGTGTAGTCTTGTATAAAGGGGTACGGTAATTTCGATCTCATGCTTGAATAACCCTGCGACACCTTCACTACATTTGTCCCTCTCAGAAGTCGTTCCAACCACGATAAGAGGCCATTCTCTACCCATAGCATCCTTCTGAGCTTGGGCAAGGCAGTCTGCTAGCACAAATCGGATAGCCGGATCCTGGCCTTGTTCCAAGACATCGCGTTTCTTGGCAAACGCATCAATATGCCGCAATAGTAACAAACAAGGCCGATATGAATTCGCTCTCTCCATTCGATAGCGTAGATACGCCTCTGTTTTAGAATCGCTCTCGCTCAAGATATCGTAACAGTTGACCTAGTGTAAGTATACTTTAAGGAGAGGTGAATACCTCGAAGAAGTGTAGCCCGAGCCGTGTGGCTACCCACTCTGCGATAGTCTTCTTTCCGACCCCTCGTTGCCCATGGATTAAAACGGAAAGTAACGCGAGATTGGCTTCTCGACCCATAGGCGAGAGCATTGCCTCCGCAAGGGCTTTAAGCCTACTAAAACCCTTCATCCGTTTCAAACTCGAATCATCCGGGATCGGCAAATGCGGTATCCCAAGGTACGACTGCAAAACATTCGAATGCAATGGTATCCGACTAGCCGCATAAAAAGATTGCAACATCTTGGTACTCGCTGGATCAACATATACATCCGCTTCATACTCAGTTCCATTCCCCTGCTTTCCCGCCGATATAGTGACTTTTTCGACGCGATACCAGGAGATTGTGTTGGGCCGTTTTCTCTGGTTTGGATCTTCAGTGATTTCGTCACCGGGGAGTTGAGATACTGTTTCGTCTATGGCAAGGGCAAAGTAATCGCCAACGCGGATTATACGGGAGCATGATTCGAAGTAGCGTTTCAGAGCTGATATGAATGCTGATTCGAGTGATTTGGCCGTTGAGGCTGGGGAGGAGATGCGGGATACTAGGATTGCCTGGGCGAGGGGAATCGCAGGGGGGGATGTGATGTTAGCCAAGACGGACGTTGGTTGAGAAAAATTTGCGTAGAGAGTGGGTGGGATGTGTATGTCTCCTGGTTTTGTGAACGGTGAAGCGTACATTCGCACAGATCGTGAAGATTTGGCGTCTGAATCAGGTCGGCTTAAAGATACCTGAGCAATTAGTTAGATGTAAGAGGGAGATACCCAGTCCCCGCTGAATATACCGAGACGTGCAATGTCCCTCATATGGGTATACACTCGGAGTTCGTCATCCTCTGATTCTGCTGGTCGGGGATCCAACGAATATTTATCCACCGGTCGTTCGAGGACATTAACTCGAAGCGGAATTCCGCGAGAACTAGGGTCATCCTCCGGCGGAAGTAAATCGGTGGTCTCAGCGATGGTAGTCTCGTTATCGAAGTCGTCTTCGGATGAAGGGAGCGATAGAAATTGTGAGATATCCAAATCCGAGGCAGAATCATTCTGACTTGTCGTTGAAAACGGCGTGCCAAGACCATTCACAAGTCCATTCTGAAGATCATGATCTGTGACAAGAATGATTTCTGTGTCTTCGCCGAGCAAGCCCTGTCGTACAGGTTCGCAGAGAGCAACTTCGAGTTGAACGTCTTCCGCAACGGTAACTGTCTTGCCCGTGCGAAGTACAACTCCCTGGTCCCTTAACCGTTGAAAGGCGTCGTGATCCTCAGCCACAAGATCGTACTCTTTCTCAGAGACTTTGAAGACGACATTATCCAACGGCGCAGGAACAACACTCTGCACAAGCACTCTGCCCACGAAACTTTTCCTTACTGCCTCGTCCGCACAAACCACGATCTTGCGCCCGTCAACGCCTTCCACCCAGTGCTGCACCTTGAATACCAGCCACCGTCCGTCTCCAGAACACGCCGAAATAGCAACATACTCAGTCTCCCCAAACTCGCCGTCGACATCCTTCGAGAGCACCACGAATTCCTCCGCCGTCGCACCTGCCGCATCACTAGCAACCAGGAAATCCACCGCCAGTTCAATCGGTCTGCGTTTGTTTCGCGATCGCCTTCTCGGAACAGGCTTCATTTTTTTTTTGGTTGGTGAATAGCTGGGATTGATGGGAATCACATGAAGATCAAACAAGGTGGGAAGAAAGTTCGGGATTGAGTCGAGTTTTAGTATGTGCTGCCTGTTGCGGCGGTGCGGTGGACCGGCTCCGAGTTTGACAACCCACGTTTTGCCGAGCAGGAGCTTATTTTTGGCGAGTTGCTAAACCTCCGGGGACAGCACAAATTCGACGGCTCCAAAAAAAAAGGCCAGAATAAGGGTCAAATCGTCAAATTTCCCGTTTGTGACTCTTTGACTCATTGATACATACAGACACTTCGAACAGCATGGCGTCGTCTTCTCTGAATCAAGAGCTACAGGCGTTGATACTTCAGACTCTCAACACGCAGGCTGTCATCTCCGATACCTCGAAACTTGTTCTGCCTTCGTCTTCTCAGCACGTCGATCAACAGCTCGTGCAGTCGGTCCTGACATCGCTTGCTTCCCGTAACGTACGTCTCCTATCTCATAGTTCCGTGTATCCTTGTGGTGCATCTTTGTTGACTTTTAGATTGTCAAATACACGCAGCATGAGCAGGATGTATGGCGGCTTACTACGGAGGGTGCCTCGATCGCCGAGGGGGGGAGCCATGAAGCCAAAGTCTTTGAAGCAATTGCTAAACAAATGCAAGGTCTAACGATTGCTGAACTCACTGTATCTTCAACACCTCCGTTCGGACACTGATTGGTATAGACTGCGGTTGGAAGTAGCGCCAAGTTCGGTCAGGGACCAGCAATTAAGAATGGATGGATTCGTAAAGGCGACGGAGGGAGGTTTGTAAAGCAGGTAATCGACCCTAAGGAATCGGTAGTAATGGTAGGTTGAGTCGATCCAAGACACAACGAGGGAACAATTATTGGAAGTACAGAAGCTGGGGACTCTTCCTAATTCGGCTGCCTTGAAAGATCTCTCGAAGCGAAAATTCATCGAAAAGAAAAAGATCTACTACTTCTCCGTTGAAAAGGGTCCTGAATTCACACTGGACATCAAGAAACAAGAAACAGACATCAGCGTCGAAATGCTACAAAGGTATCCTATCCCCAAAGCAATACATGACATCTCATGCTGACATGATAGTGGGAGCTGGAAGAACGCGACCTTCAAGCCATACAACTTCAACGCAATGGGGATACCGCCCAAAGTCGGTGCCCTCCACCCTCTAATGAAAATGCGCGAAGAATTCCGCAACATTTTCTTCGAAATGGGTTTCGAAGAGATGCCCACAAACACCTTTGTCGAATCCTCCTTCTGGAACTTCGATGCCCTCTTTGTCCCACAACAACATCCCGCCCGCGACCTGCAAGACACATTCTACCTCTCCTCCCCGTCCCACACAAAGACCTCGCCTCCGGACTCCGACTACCTCGAACGGGTCCGCAAGGTCCACCAGGAGGGCGATTTCGGGAGTATCGGGTACCGTTACCCGTGGTCGAAGGAGGAGAGCAGTAAGTTGGTATTAAGGACGCATACCACGGCCACGAGTACGCAGATGTTGTATAAGTTGGCGAACAGGCCAGGGGGGTTCAAGCCTGCGAGGATGTTCAGCATTGATCGGGTGTTCAGGAATGAGACTGTTGATGCGACGCATTTGGCCGAGTTTCATCAGGTCGAGGGGGTTATTGCAGATTATGGGTTGACGTTGGGGGATTTGATTGGATTCATGCAGACTTTCTTTGAAAAACAAGGTCCCTTTCCCTATTTTTCGGAGGACTTCACTGACTTTCAGGATTGAAAGACTTGAGATTCAAGCCCGCGTACAATCCATACACAGAACCATCCCTTGAGATCTTCGCCTTCCATCCCCATTTGAATAAATGGGTCGAAATCGGCAACTCAGGGATGTTCCGGCCTGAAATGCTGGAAGCAATGGGTCTGCCAAAAGACGTCAAAGTCCACGGATGGGGATTAAGTCTGGAAAGGTATCTTCCCTCTACTTAGTCAAGAGGTGCCGGCTAATTCAGACCAACAATGATCATGACGGGATGCGCCAATATCCGAGAACTTCTGGGGCACAAATGTTCGATCGAATGGATCGAGTCACAGCCCGCAGTCAGATTAGATCAAGCTGCGAAGGCATAATGTAGTTGGGCCCACGGGGCAAGCGGGGGGAGAGATTGGCGTTCTTCGGTGAATAGATTATATAAATTCAAATTACTGAGCCGTTGTCTTGGCTTGATGAGCACCCGCTAAACCCTCCACAACCAATCCATGCGCTTTCCTGTCTCCAGCAACAACACTGACCTTTTCCAAACTCCTCAGATCATTGACAATGTCTTTGCATTTCCCGAAATATACTTCTTGGAGAGAATTGCGGATTTTGATTTCTTGGTCTTCGATCATGCGGCCCAGGTTCGGGATATGGGATGCTGGGGATTCGAGTGGGAAGTCCTGCTCGATCTATACACGGTTAGTGTATGTATGGCAAGGGAACAGATTCCAAGGGACAAAGTTACACTGGGAGCGAAGGGAGGAAGGGAATACCTGACGAGTGAGGTTGCCGGAGAGGTTCATTGAGCCAAGAGTGGATGTAGATGTAGTCATATGAAGCATGACCGTACTTGTAAGTTTATAAGTTGCGGTCCTCGTATGATCCACCGCCTCAAAGACATGAACACTGTCCCATCCAGCGCCAGACGTGGCTATCGTCAGTCACTCCATCCTCAACTGCCGAACATACTTTTCTTGAACAACACAACTCCTGCAATCCCATCATCGAGGTCCCACATATAAACACTGGACACACCTCCCTCATAGTACCTATCATCAGCACACTGAACTCCCGGAGCGCGCGCTAAGGGGGGGGGAATAGTACAAATCACGATACGAATCAAACGCATCATTTGCCTTGATCTCCAGTTCCCGAACACTTTCATCCAGTACCACGGGGTCATCAATCCTGGGCTCCCATTCGCCAGACCAGGGACTTCGGTAGCTGTCTCCGTCGCGGTTGTAGTCGCATAGAAGGTACTCGCGCCCTGTTTTGGAGCAGGTGCGTGTCGAAAGCGGCTGGTCGATCGATTGCAGGAGCTCTGCTGTGATGTCTTCGGGGAGCAATGATTGGAGGAGGTTCAGGTTGTGTGATGTTTTGGAAGGAGGTAGACGGCGGAGAAGGTCCAGCGATGCGTCCAGGGCGGCCATTGTTGGCACGTTGATGGACTGTGATGGGTGACGATCCGTGATGGTTGGTTTGAACGTGATGAATCATGATCTTGCAATGCGGTGTGGTCAGGGGAAACCGCCTCGGCTCGTCACGTTTAATCCGATTGCCACCGTTTCTTAATGAGCAATGCACACGATATGCACTATTGTTTGCATACAAGTTACTTGTGGCTTGGTAACTTCGCTTGCGGATATCGAAGCGGATACATCGATATGGAGCATTCTACTTGGGGTCGATAACTCAAATCTCAAAAATGAATATCGCGAATGTAAGATTTCACTGTCCATTTTATCTAATCCCAATTCCGCCCCTTAATCGCTATCGCTATCGCTGTCGCTATCCTCTGACGTATCCGTATCATCATCCTCTTCCTCAGACCCGCTGTCCTCCTCACTCTCCGAATCTAATCTCAGTAAACGCCCTAACATACGAATGAGCAGGCATACCTTCAGGAATAACATCCTCAACCACCGACTCCTGCAACTTATCCGCCTCCTGAACCTGCAACAACACCTCCTGCACAATATCCGTCCCAAGATACGAATCGCTCTTGACATGCAATTGAAACGAGTACGAGGCAACCTGTGGAGGAGCCTGGAACTGAACGCGCCATTTCCGAGTTGTGTGGCCAATATCGGAGATCACGGTAGGATGGACAATGACTCTATTTCCCCGGGGATCTGCAAGGAATGCCCACCATCGTGGTTTATGTTCCTATTGTAAGAAAACTATGGAAAGGGGGGTTGTGTACCTTAGGGAAGTAAGGGGCATGGGCCATGGGCGAGGGAACTGGGTCACCGTCGTTGTGGAGTTGTTTGCGACCTATTAGGACATCGAGATCTTCCTCGTTGGCGTCGTCTTTTTCGTCTACTACAGTTGAAGCTTCTGATTTTGGAGACTGGTGGTCTTTCTCCGTCGCAAGCCGAGTGGTGAAAACAAGTTGAACGATTGCACTGGGAGTAACAATCTTGTCGCCGGTGACTACCCGTTATTCTCAATCTCATGATCGATTCATACCTTTGAAATGAACATTGCTGATAACCAAAATAGGAATTTGCTTCGCAATGTTGATAGCTTGAGAGTATGTCTTGTCATCTAGCGTTGCAAGGGCCTTGCGTCGCTCAGATTCCCCAAGACTTAACAATCCCTGGATATTATAGATCGATTTCTCCTTCCGTAGCCGCAGTTTCTGAATAAGCGATGCATCGAATCCAGGTAATTGAAGCAAGGGCGATCCTCCAATGGGAATCGCCTGTAAAAGAAGTTGAGACATTTCCATTGCGGAACGCACAGGAGCGAAATAATTAAACGCAAGAGCAACGTCGATAAGTGCATTCTGCAATCTGAGTGCTTCGACCACTGTCTCGTGTTTTGCCTCTTCAAGGCCAGGTTCTAATTTTAGACGATGGAGATGTGCATGGAGAAGATTTCGGATGAGATCGATGCCCTAAATGTTAGTCAAGACGTATTTTGCGTGGATACTTCTGTCTCCGTGTAAGACGCGTTGGATGTGTCCCGGACAGGTTGAACAATGCCTGCGTGGGCAAGAGCTTTTTCCAACGACACTGTATCGAGGGTGTGTGTTCGATCGCCAGTCATGAGATAAGTTTGATATTCGTGACTTTTGGAGATGATCTCGACTATATCCTCTTTGGTGGCGTTTTCCTTGACTGCTTTGAAGTATGATGCTGCTGTCTTGGTTTCAATTCCCTCTCGGGTCAATCGCCTACTTCCATACCACCATCGTCCAACTATCGCAGGCAATAGTACTCCAAAGGACAGTCCGTATATTCCAAGCATGTAGTATCCATTCGAGGACTCGACGATCCATTTAGGCAAAGCAATGCCAATGCTAAACTCCTGTTTCCCATCAGGATGTCCGTACTCTTCATAATTCCGTCTAATCTCCTCATCCGTCAATCTATTATCAGCAAAATGAATACCATGATGCATACGCTTTATATGCCTTTGTGACATTCACAAATCTACCCTCTACTTCCTCTTTTGTCATATTCCCCACCAACTTGATTTTATCCGGATGCATCGCCCGACTAAGTTTCTTGTAATGAGACTTGATCTTCTCCAATGACGAGGAGGAAGAAATCCCCAGAATACTGTACGGATCCCATATCTCATTTTCGACCTTGGTAGTGGCGATGCGGTAGGACATGTACCCCACGATACCCCAGCCAGCAGCCAGTAAAAGATACCGCCGAATGGTCTTTGGGTCAACAAGTTCCTTTTTCCGCTGCTGCTCCAATAGGCGTGTCTTTTCTTGGCATGCCGCGCAAGCACAATCTATACGAAGGACAGCTTTGTCTAGGATACATTAGCAGGGATACGAAGACATCAGGTACGTTTTCGTTTGAAAAGAGTGTTATATGTCAGAGGAGCGAGGATGATGATCAACACTGCAATCACGAAGAACGGAAAGAACTGGCCCTAAGGAATGTTAGCGCGCTGTGAACGGAGCGGGCCAACCTGTTCATCGTAGTTGTAGTCCGCCATCGCGTCTCGCGATAAACTGAACCGAACAAATCTGCAAATCAGCCACGTATTTCGCCGAATCCTCAATACCGGGAGCTTGTGCCAAATCCCTGATTTGCTTCCACAGCGATGTCCCGCGTTACGATCACCAAAATTTTGGCTCAGTGATCATTTCAGGTCCACCATGGTCGTAGCAACAACATCCGCATCTGTCCCATCCAAAGAACCGGACTGGGCAGACATATCTGACGATGAAGAGGACGAGCCCACCCCCGTCGTCAAACTCGACGGTCTCGATCTGAATTCTCTTTCCCTCCAAGACAAAAGCGACTCGAAAGGTAAAGTTACATTGATCGACCCGGGGCTGAGTTTAGAAATCGCTCCCGCCAAGTCTCTTGCCGATAGAATCTCATCTGCGGAACCGCCGAGTGTGAAGAAGGAGGAGGAGGAGAAAGATAAGACAAACGGAACTCCAAAACCAGAAGAGAAAGACGCGGACAAGGAAGAAAAGGACACTAACCTCATACAGAACAAATATGAGGTTGCTGTCAAATTACAGGATTTACAAGCCGATCCAAACTCGCCACTATACTCTGTCAAAAGTTTTGAGGAACTAGGATTGTAAGTTCCATGCGCTAGCGACACTGACCTCTAGACATCCAAACCTGCTCAAGGGAATTTATGGCATGAAATTTCAGAAGCCGTCTAAAGTCCAAGAAAGAGCTTTACCACTACTCGTGGCCAATCCGTAAGTGCTTCATTAAAGACTTGTCTGAATTAGGGATAGTCCGCGAAACATGATCGGTCAGTCTCAATCTGGAACAGGAAAGACGGCAGCTTTCGTCCTGACGATGCTTTCGAGAATAAACTATGAGCGCGAGGTTGTCCAAGCCATTTGTATCTCGCCAACCCGTGAACTTGCTCGACAAATCGTCGATGTCGTCAGAGAAATGGGTAAATTTACGCCAGTTAAAGTCACTCTTGCAGTCAAGGATGGAGTGCAACGGGGAGAACAAATCAAGAGTCATATCGTGGTTGGAACCCCAGGAACCGTCATGGATCTATTAAAAAGGAGGGCTCTTGATCCAAGGAATGTCAATGTCTTTGTTCTCGACGAAGCGGACAATATGCTTGATCTACAAGGAATGGGCGAACAATCACTTCGAGTCAAAAAGTATGCTTTCTGGAAAACTAAATAACATTAGTTTCATACCAAAGACTGCGCAGACGATCCTTTTCAGCGCTACTTTTCCGGACCAGGTTCGAACATTTGCCCAGCGATTCGCACCAAACGCGAACGAAATTTCGCTCAAGACCGAAGAGTTGAGTGTTGAGGGAATCAAACAACTGTACATGGACTGTCGCGACGAACAGCACAAATATGAAGTCCTCGTAGGCTTATATGGAGTCATGAACATTGGTCAGAGTATTATTTTCGTTGCTGTTTTTCCCCCTTTGGATAATGCTAATCATAGCGACGTGATACGGCAGATGAGATTGCCCGCAGGATGACGGAAGACGGACATGTCGTCACAGTCCTACACGGTGCCCGTGATGCCGCTGAGCGTGACGCCGTCATGGACGGCTTCCGCTTCGGAAAAACAAAGGTCTTGATTACAACAAATGTCCTTGCCCGGGGTATCGATGTGAATCAAGTCAACATGGTCATCAATTATGATTTGCCTGTGGATCAAAGAGGAGCTCCTGATTTCGAAACATATCTTCATCGCATTGGGAGAACAGGACGATTTGGCCGAACGGGAGTCAGTATCGCCTTCATTCATGACCAGAAGAGTTGGAAAGAGTTGGATGCCTTTCAACAGTATTTCGGGGTGGAAATGGTCAAGATCCCTACAAAGGATTGGGAGGAGACTGAGGGAATGATCAAAGCTGGTATGTCTTTTCTGAATCTACGATACTGATTGTTAGCACTGAAAGCAAAATGATCTGACGGAGGGATTGAGTGAGTTCTATTTTGGAATAAGTTTTGCATAGGATAGAGCAATTGCTCATGGAGATCTATAGTTTTAATTAAGACAGATGGTTATCATGTACTTCAGTGCGCGTCCTCGATTCCGCCGCGTATTCCCTGTAATGAGATGCTTTATCAACGAACTGAATCCAGTCACAACCTGTGTCTGCAATGCTAAATTAAAACTAGCTTCATCTAACCTTCCTTATCTGCTACAGCTCCCTTACATCTGATATATCTAAACAGAGGATCTCCCAAATAAATGAGGTTTCTCAAGCAAATATGCCGGATCCGCACTCGCACTAATCCTACTTTCATCCGTAACAAAACTCTTGACCCTTCGTCCAAATTTCCCCATATTATCCCCCCGTCGCATCAACTTGCGTTTCATAAATTTCCACAATTCGACCCCCAGAAGAAACAAAATCAAACCACCAAAGACAACGGCCCATTCCCATCCAATGGGTTTATGCTTGAATACCGTCTCATTGAGAACGGGGATATAGATGACTGGAAAGACAGAGAAGAAGGCGATGACGATGGCCCAGAAGAGGAATTTGTTTGCGTAGATGTTTTTGAGGACGTTTCGAAGGCCGATGGGTTCGCCTGGGGTAAGCCGGAAGAGAGAACGTTCGAAGTGTTTGCATTCCCATGCAAAGAGGAGGAGGGTCCAGGTTAGGAGAGCGAATACTGTGGCGCGTGCGCGGAAGACAGTATCGCAGGAGGGAGAGTAGATTTCATTGCAGTTGACGCCAAGCTCACCTCCGCCGACCCCGAATACCACAATCGTGAAGGCAATGAGACATAGAGCTCCCATTAACGTTCCATAGACGGCCATATCCATCATCAAAGCATTTGAAAAGACGCCCTACTGTCAGATGGAATCCTAAGGAAAAGTATACCTTCTTAGCATCATGTGGCTTCCTCGACATCACATCAGGCATCGCCTTCTCCATACCAAGACCCATAGCCGGGAATGACGAGGTAATCATATTAATCCACAGAATCTGCAGCGGCGCCAATGGAAATACCGAAACATCATCATCATCTCTGAATGCCAAACCAATAATCAACAGAATTACCTCCCCAACATTCGAACACAATAAATGCAACACAAACTTACTGATATTATCAAACATCCTCCGTCCTTCTTCGACTGCATTGACCACTGACGCGAAATTATCATCCGTCAACACAATCTCAGAGGCGTCTTTGGCAACATCGCTTCCATTCAAACCCATTGCAATTCCCACATCCGCTTTCTTCAAACTGGGCGAATCATTGACACCATCTCCCGTCATCGCAGCATAAGCTTTCCGTCGATGCAAGGCATCAATCATTCGGACCTTGGTGTTTGGCGCACATCGTGCGATGACTAAAGGCAGACTTTGGAGATTATCGATTTCTTGGTCAGTGAGGGCATCGAATTGCGCAGCTGTCATGACCATGGTCTTGGCAATCTCAGGGGCCCGCTCAGCTAAATTTTCTGGAATGATTCCAACGGCTTTGGCTATTGCAGAGGCCGTCTCAGGATGGTCGCCAGTGAGCATGTGTACCTTGATACCGGCTTTGTGACATTCGCGAACAGCTGCTCTCGATTCATCCCGTGGTGGATCATACAAACCCACCAAACCTAGTAGAATGGCATCTCGTTCGACCGATTCTCTTGTGGTGTTCTTGTCCGCAGCCTCACTCCATGGTCTATGTGCCAGAGCCAATACCCGCTATTATTAGTGAGATCTCAAAGTCGGAAAATACCAATCCTTGCGAGGCAAACTTTTCCATCTGACGCAGAACCTGCTCTTTGACTTGCCCGGTCATAGCAATAGTATCATGACCAAGTTCGACATGTGCACAAACTTCCAAAACTCTTTCAACTGCTCCCTTGATAAATACAACACGCCCTTGTACCTGATGCTCGAAAATAACCGCCATACGCTTGATACCAGAATCGAATGGAAATTCACATCGTTCGGTCCATTCTTGAACAATAATGTTCTTTCCCAGCCCAAATCGATGTGCAAAGACCTGCAATGCGATCTCCGTGGGATCTCCCGTTACCGTCCACTTATTCGACATCTCATCTCTTCGCACAGTAGCGAGATTACACAGGGCAGCAGCACGGAGGAATTCGGCGGAGTCGTTGTCCAATAACTCCGCTGGCGTTGAAAATTTCTCCGAAGGCGCTTCGGAGTGTTGTGAATCTTGGATCTCTGGTCCCAATTCTGCCTCTCCGGTATCAAGGGTCACGAATCCGGCGGCGGGATCTGTCGCTTCAGGGGAATTGACCGTGAATATCGCGTTGCTTTTGATAACCCAGGCTTTTCTGGTGATCATTTTCCCTTGTGTTAAAGTTCCTGTTTTGTCGGAGCAGACATTTGTAACTCCTCCCAGAGCCTCGAGAGCGTCGAGTTTCCGGACAATGACATGCCGTTTTGCCATCGCCCTAGTACCGATGGCCATAGTGATCGATAGAACGGCGATAAGAGATTCAGGGATGATAGCAATTCCAAGAGAGATAGCGTAAATGGATACTTGATGGGTAACGTTGAACTTGTTTGCGCCAAAGACGATGATTGCAAGTACAATAGCCAACAAGAAGAGCAGATAAGCCAGCTTGGAGAGTTTTTGCTGCAGCGGAGTTCCAGTTGTGATACCGAGGAGTATACCGAGCCAATCTCTGACCCAGAGGACCGTGAATTTGATTCTCTCGCGAATGGAAATTCTGTTATTGTCGTCGCGATGGTCCGATAATTTTCTTACTTTCCGCTTATTTGCAGCTCGAAGAGTTTCGGCGATGTTTCCGATCTCTGTGCCCATGCCGACTGAAGTGACTATTCCTTTTGCGCGGCCACGAGTCACAGTGCTGCTGGAATAGGCCATGTTGAGTCGATCTCCTACGCCGATTTCACGGTCATATAGAGCTTCAAAGTCTTTTGAAACCGGAAGGGATTCTCCTGTCAACAGCGCTTCATCTGTCTCAAAGTTCATGGCTTCGAAGAGACGAACATCAGCGGGAACGACATCGCCTGTTTTCAGACTGACGATGTCTCCGGGAACGATATCGATTGAAGGAACTGATTCAATTTCCGAGTTGCGGAGGACTGCGCCGGTTGGAGAAGACAACTGTCGAAGAGAATCCATTGTCTTCTCTGCTTTGTATTCTTGCAGAAAGCCGATGCTGATATTCACTAGTATGTCAAAGTTGTATAATCAAGGGTCTTACGAACGATTACAGCTGTGATAACTCCGCC
>Ga0302326_10022045_pt1 | contig 13031 bp, 12 predicted proteins | sample Palsa_T0_3_FD_202264 | JGI IMG/M metagenome (GOLD analysis project Ga0302326, IMG submission 202264) | Peat permafrost microbial communities from Stordalen Mire near Abisko, Sweden - Palsa_T0_3 | ecosystem: Environmental > Terrestrial > Soil > Palsa > Peat permafrost | place: Sweden: Abisko... | reverse complement strand
AGCGCCGACAACTTCCACGTGGTCGAGGAATTGGCCGACTCGCTCGGTGCCGCCGTCGGTGCGTCACGCGCCGCGGTCGACTCCGGCTACTACCCGGGCCAGTTCCAGGTGGGCCAGACCGGTAAAACGGTCTCGCCGCAGCTTTACATCGCGCTCGGCATCTCCGGTGCGATCCAGCACCGGGCCGGCATGCAGACCTCGAAGACCATCGTCGCCGTCAATAAGGACGAAGAGGCGCCGATCTTCGAGATCGCCGACTACGGCGTGGTCGGCGACCTGTTCAAGGTCGCTCCGCAGCTGACCGAGAAGGTCAAGACCCGCAAAGGCTGATCCAGCGCAGAAGCCCCCGAACGCCAGGTGCGTTTGGGGGCTTCTGCTTTTCTCTAACCTGGTCAGATGAGCGATCCACGCCGCGAGCTGACCCAAGTGGCCGACGGCGACGGGCCGGCGGCCGCCGCCGCGCGGACCGCGCTCGGCGACGGCGCAGCGGCCACCCGGTTACGCGCGGCCATCCTGGCTCTCTCGCAGCATCGCGGGCCGCAGTCCAGCATCTGCCCGTCTGATGCCGCCCGCGCCGTGGGCGGTGAGGGCTGGCGCGAGCTGAATGCCGAAAGCCGCAGCATCGCTTTGAGCTTGGCTCGTGACGGTGAGGTGGAAATCACCCAGCGCGGTGACGCCGTCGACCCGAATCAGTCACCGCGCGGACCCATCCGCATCCGGATGACATCTGCCGGAGGACTTTAAGGCGCTCATACGCTGGTCGGACAACCCTGATGTCAATGCAGCGTTTGGAATCCGGCGCAAGGGTGTACAAAGAGTTGCTCATTGAATCCAGGAAAGGCTTGAAAATGAAGGCAACGGTGCCTGTCGCCATCGCGATCGCCTCGCTCATGTTCAGCGGATGTTCCGCGTCACAGATCATCAACACCGGTGGCGACACCAAATGTAAAGACTTCACCTCGCAGGACGAGAAGAAGCAGAACGAAGAAGTCAGCAAGATGCTCAAAGACAAGAGCGGCGCTGATCCTGCCACGCTGCAGGTCACCGCGACCCGGCTGTCGGCCGCCACCTACTGCCAGACGCTGGGCACCCCGGACAGCAAGATCTCTGACGCGCCGCACGGCTGACCCGGAATCGGCAGGCCCGGAATCTGTTGCGCCGACGGCTTACTCGCCGTCGGCCTGCAACACCACCATTGCCCGGCCAGCCACCTGAACCGTCTTGCCGGCTGGAATGGGTTCCGGGTTATCTGAATTCTCCGTCGTCGCAGAGCTTTCGACGCCGGTGTCAACGACGGGCAGCCATGCTTTCCCGAATGCCTCCGGCGGAACGGTGAATTCGATCGGCTCGTGGTGAGCGTTGAAGCACAGGAAGAACGAGTCGTCGGTCACCCGCTGTCCGCGGGCGTCAAGGTCGGGGATGCCCAGGCCGTTCAGGTAGACCGCGACTGATTTGCCGAACCCCGAACCCCAGTCCTCGTCGTCCATTTCGGAGCCGTCCGGACGGAACCAGGAGATGTCGGGCTGCCCCTCGGTGCCCCGCCGGCGGACCGGCAACCCGGTGAAGAACCGGCGGCGCCGAAACACCGGATGCGCGGCCCGCAGGGCGGAGACCGCTCGGGTGAACTCCAACAAGTCGGCGTCCGCCTTGTCCCAGTGCACCCAGGTGATCTCGTTGTCCTGGCAGAAGCCGTTGTTGTTGCCGTTCTGGGTGCGGCCGAGCTCGTCGCCATGGCAAATCATCGGAACGCCTTGCGACAGCAGCGTAGTCGCGAGGAAGTTACGTTGCTGGCGTGCGCGCAGCGCATTGATCTCTGGATCGTCGGTCGGGCCTTCGACACCACAATTCCACGACTGGTTGTTGCTCTCGCCGTCGTTGTTGTCTTCGCCGTTGGCCTCGTTGTGTTTCTCGTTGTACGACACCAGGTCCCGCAACGTGAAACCGTCGTGCGCGGTGACGAAGTTGATTGAGGCTACTGGGCGCCGCGCAGTCGACTCGTAGAGGTCGGCCGATCCGGTCAACCGGGATGCGAATTCGCCCAGGGTCGCGGCCTCGCCGCGCCAGTAGTCGCGAACGGTGTCGCGAAATTTTCCGTTCCACTCCGTCCACTGCGGAGGGAAATTACCGACCTGATAGCCACCCGGGCCGACATCCCACGGCTCAGCGATGAGTTTGACCTGACTGACGATCGGATCTTGTTGCACCAATTCGAAAAACGCGCTCAACCGGTCGACGTCGTAGAACTCGCGGGCCAGGGTGGAGGCCAGGTCGAAGCGGAAGCCGTCGACGTGCATCTCGGTCACCCAGTACCGCAACGAATCCATGATCAGTTGCAAAGTGTGCGGATGGCCGACATGGAGAGTATTGCCGGTGCCGGTGTAGTCCATGTAGTACTGCTGATCGTCGTCGACCAGCCGGTAGTACGCGGCGTTGTCGATGCCGCGCATCGACAGGGTCGGCCCTAGGTGATTGCCCTCGGCCGTGTGGTTGTACACCACGTCGAGGATGACTTCGATGCCCTCGTCATGCAGGGCGCGGACCATGGTCTTGAATTCCTGCACCTGACCACCGGGCGTGCTGCTGGAGGTGTACTTGAAGTCAGGGGCGAAGAAGCCGATTGTGTTGTAGCCCCAGTAGTTTGACAGCCCCTTGTCCACCAGCGTGGAGTCGTTGGCGAAGTGGTGCACCGGCATCAGCTCGATCGTGGTGACGCCCAGGCTCTTCAGGTGCTCGATCATCACCGGGTGCGCGATACCGGCGTAGGTGCCGCGCAGCCGCTCGGGAATGTCGGGGTGCAACTCGGTCAGACCCTTGACGTGCGTCTCGTATATGACGGAGTCGGCGTATCCGCGATCCGGCGGGCGGTCGTTGCCCCAGTCGAAGAACGGGTTGATCACCACCGACTTCGGCATGCGCGGCGCGGAGTCGTCGTCGTTGCGGCTGTCGGGTTCGCCGAAGTTGTAGCTGAACAGCGCCTGGTGCCATTCGAAGTTGCCGTCGATCGCCTTCGCGTACGGGTCGATGAGCAGCTTGTTGGGGTTGCACCGTTGTCCTGCGGCCGGTTCATAGGGACCGTGCACCCGGTAGCCGTAGCGCTGACCCGGCTCGACGGCCGGCAGGAAGCCGTGCCAGACGAAGCCGTCCACTTCGTTCAACGTGACTCTGGACTCGACGCCGTCGGCGTCGAAGAGACAGAGTTCCACCTTCTCGGCGACCTCGCTGAATACCGCGAAGTTTGTGCCCGAGCCGTCATAGGTCGCACCGAGCGGGTAAGCCTTTCCAGGCCACTGCTCCGTAATGACCGCGCGCGGTGGGTTTTCAGTTTCCGTCACAGTGGTCCAGTTTCCGTCACAGTGGTCCTCTTTCGCCCGCCGGCCGCCCGCTTGCGACCCGACGGTGTGGAATACCCACCGCGCGGCGAGTCACACCTGTGTGAACTACGGCACAATGACGGGTGGAGGTGGTGGCGATCGCAAGCGCGGCGAGGCCGGGCGCAGCGGGTCGACACTGGAAGGTGGTGGCGATCGCAAGCGCGGCGAGGCCGGGCGCAGCGGGTCGACCATTAGAACGAGTGGGAGGGATGGCGCCGTTGTGACACCGTGGCCGACGCCTGACATTGCCGGTCCTGGACAGGAGTCGGTGTGGGCCTATCCGCGCCCGCCGCGACTGGAGGAATTCACCGGCTCGATCACGGTCGAGTTGGGTGGCCGCACGGTTGCTTCGACTACTCGCGGCTGGCGAGTGCTGGAGACCAGTCATCCGCCGACCTATTATCTGCCGGCCGAGGCGTTCGCCGACGGGGTGCTGCGTCGCGCCGACGGTAGTTCCTGGTGCGAGTGGAAAGGGCAGGCAACGTATTACGACCTGGTAAGCGAAGGTCGGGTGGCGCCGCGGGCGGCGTGGACCTACCGGCAACCGACCCGTGACTTCGTGCCCATCACCGGAGCCCTTGCCGTGATGGCGACCGCGGTGGACCGCTGCACCGTGAATGGCGAAGAGGTGACGCCGCAGCCGGGAGGCTTCTACGGCGGCTGGATCAATAGTTGGATTGTCGGGCCGTTCAAGGGAATTCCGGGCTCGATGGGCTGGTGACGGCGGGAGAGGCTCAGGCCGCGTCGGTCAGCATCGCCTCGATGCGACTCAGCCCGAGCGAGCACACCGTCAGATAAGGACCGGCCCACCAGGGAACGGCCATGCTCACCCGCGCGCGGTCGCCGACCGGCTCGACGCGATGGTGGGTTGCCGGGATCCCCGCCACCTTCCAGGCCCAGTGCCGGCCCAGCTCGAACTCGGTGATCACGAACGGGACGCTGAATCCCAGCGAGGTCTGCACCGTGCCGGTGACGTTCAACGCCAGCTCGCCGTAAGGAGGGTCGAGGCGTGCGCCGCTGACGGTCGGACCCCATATCGGCCACGCGTCGAGGTCGACCAGGACATCCCACGCCGCGGTCGCCGGCGCTGCGATCAATTTGTCTATGGCCAGCATTGAGTCACGGGGCCTTTCCGCCGAGGCGTCGCTGTTGTTCGACGACGTCCTTGAGATCCTTGAGCCGTCGCATTCCGGCTAACGGCTGGTTCATTCGGTGGTTGTTCGCGAGCTCTTTAGCGTTGCGGTCCAGAAACCACCAGTATCCGCCGGTGAACGGGCATGCCTGGTCGCCCAGCCGGGTGGTGGGGCGGTACCGGCACTGGCCGCAGTAGTCGCTCATGCGGTTGATGTAGGCGCCGCCGGAGCTGTAGGGCTTGGTTGCCATCAATCCGCCGTCGGCGTGCTGTGACATCCCTACCACGTTGGCGACCATCACCCACTCGTAGCCGTCGACGAAGCAGCGGTGGAACCAGTCCGTGACGGCCGACGGGTTCCAGCCGCGCTGGAGCGCGTAATTGGACAACACCATCAGCCTCGGAATGTGGTGGACCCAACCGTGATCGCGCACCTGTGCGAGCACATCCTTCAAGCAGTGCGCGTCGACGGCGTCGGCGTCCAAGTCGGCGAACCATTTCGGCACGCCGGCATGGGCGTTTAGTGCGTTGCGGCGGCGGTAGGCCCTGCCGAAATGCCAATAGACATGCCAGATGTAGTCGCGCCAGCCGATCAACTGCCGGATGTAACCCTCCACGCTGCCTATCGGTGCTTTGCCCGATCTGTAGGCGTCTTCGGCCGCGTAGGCGCAATCCAATGGGTCGAGCAGTCCGAGGTTCATCGGGGCAGACAGCAGACTGTGCGCCATGAAGCGATCGCCACTGAGCATGGCGTCTTCGTGAGGGCCGAAGTGTGGCAACCGATCTCGCACGAACACCTTGAGAGCGGCGTGAGCTTCTGCTGCGGTGACGGCAAACTCGCGCGGCCCGTCACGGCCGACGAAGGCAACCTCGCCGTCGCGTTCCCAGCGGTCCAGATCCTCGCGTACCTGCTCATCGATCTCGTCTTCATCGGGTCGCCACGGCGGCGCGACACCCAGGTCGTTCGCCTGCGCCGGGGCGGGCTCGCGATTGTCGGCGTCGAAGTTCCACCGGCCCTCGGCCGGCCGGGTGCCGTCCATCAGCAGGTCGAACCGGCGCCGCGCGTCGCGGTAGAAGTTCTCCAGCTTCAGCGTCTGATGCCCCTGCGCCCATGTATCGAACGTCTGGTGGTCGGTGCAGAATCCGCGGGCGGGCAACACCGTTATTTCTGGGGTGCTCCGCGTCAATCGCACGAATCGATCAGCGGCCCATGACGTGGGTTGGCATACGCTGACGGGTTCGTCAACCTGGTCCAGTGCCTCACGATAGGTGCGGGTCTGCAGGAATCTGGCCTGATCGCCGAGCTCGGCGGCGCGGTGGCGCAGTGCAGACAGCACCAGGTGTGCTTTGCGGCGGTGGAAGCGGTGCCGGGTGAACGCCGCCTGTGACTCGATCAGCAGCACCGGCTGGTCGGGTCGGTCCAGGAAATGCGGCCCGAGCTGGTCGGCGAAACACCAGCGCCGGGGATCACCACTCATCTGCCTGCCATACCCTTGCGTGCGGAATCTGAACCAAGGAGAGCGCAATGACGGACGCTGTGTCGGCACTGGCCGATGAGAAATTCGTGTCACTGACGACGTTCAAGAAGGATGGCGGCGCGGTCGCCTCGCCGATGTGGATCGGGCGCGACGGTGATCATCTGTTCTTCTGGACGCCGGCCGACAGCTGGAAAGCCAAGCGGGCCAAGAACAATCCCGACGTGATCATGGCGCCGTGCGGCCGTCGCGGGAATGTCCGCGCAGGCGCCGTCCAGGTGCACGGCGAAGCCGAGGTTGTCGCCGACCCTGCCACCGTAGAGCGGCTGGCCGGCGTCATCCGCCGCAAATACGGCGTGGAGTTTCACATCGTGACATTTATCGAGCGGCTGCTGGCGCGCGGACAGAAGCCACGGCTTATCCTGCGGGTCGCGCTGGCTGGTTGATCGCTACGGGACGACCTGGCGGATATCGAGGCCCTCCAGCGTGCCCGCGGACCGCCAGGTCTCCAGGAGATCGGCGTATTCGGTTGGGCTGCCGAAGAAGAAGCTGTCCTGATTGAGACGGGCGTCTGCGCGGCCCTCGCGGTTGTAGTAGCCCGGAGTGCAGGATTCCCTTCGGCCGGCGATGACGCTGGAACGTTGTACGACGGTGTCGACCCAAGCAGCTTCGGCGTCGGCGGTCGCCTCCATCTCCGCAGCGTCGTGCTCTAACGCCCAGGCGATCATCCAGGCGATGTGCCGAGACTGGGTGTCGATGAGGTAGGGGAAGTTCACCGTGAAACCGGACTGGGCGATGCTTTCGATGAAGCAGTTCGGGAAACCGTTGACGTGCACGCCGTGCAGCGAGCGCACACCGTCGCCCCACTTGCCGGTGAGGGTCAGCCCGTCGCGGCCGATGATCTCGAAGCCGGTGCGCTGCGAGTAGCTGGTGCCGACTTCGAATCCGGTGGCGAAAATCAAGCAGTCCAAGGGGTATTCGATGTCGTCCACCACGACGCCGTGCGCGGTGATCTGGCCGACCTCGAGGCCGCGGGTGTCGACGAGTCGGACGTTGTCGCGGTTGAAAGCCTGAAGATATTCGTCGTGGAAACATGGCCGTTTGCAGTAATAGCCGTACCACGGCTTGAGCGCCTCGGCGGTGGCGGGGTCGGTCACGATGGCTTCGACGCGTGCGCGAATTTCTTCCATCTTGGCGAAGTCGGCCAGCTCGGCGGCATTCGGGCCGCCCTCATTGACGATCGGCATTTTCCTGGTGAGGCTGGTCCACGCGTCGTCGACCAGATCTTCGTCGGATGTTCCTCCAGCAGTGAGGATTTGGAAATTCTGCATCCGTCGCTGCTGCCAGCCCGGTTCCAGCGACGCGGCCCACTGCGGTTCGGTCGGCCGGTTGGCCCGCACGTCCACCGTCGACGGGGTGCGCTGGAAGACGAACAGCTGATGCACCGCCTCGGCCAGTCGCGGCACACACTGGATAGCCGTCGCGCCGGTCCCGATGATGCCGACCCGCTTGTCCGACAGCCCACTCAGATCGCTGCCGGTGTACTCATAGTCCCATCGACTGGTGTGAAAGGCATGACCGGTAAAGTTCGTAATGCCCCTGATACCGGGCAATTTGGGCTTCTGCAGGTAGCCGTTGGCCATCGCTACGAAGCGGGCGCGAATCTCGTCACCGCGGTCGGTGGCGAGCACCCAGTGGCAACTGTCGGCCTCCCAACGGATTTCCTGCACTTCGGTCTGTAGACACGCATTGCGGTACAGGTCGAAGTGCTCGGCGATGCGGCGGCAATGAGCGAAAATCTCGGGGCCCTTGGCGTACTTCTCGGCAGCGATGTAGCCGAGTTCTTCCAACAGCGCCATATAGACGTACGATTCGACGTCGCAGGCGATCCCGGGATACCGATTCCAGTACCAGGTGCCGCCGACGTCGGCGGCCTTATCGATCAGCCGCACATTGTCGACGCCGAGCTGTTTGCAGCGTGCCCCGATCAGCAGCCCGCCGAAGCCCGCGCCGACGACCGCGACGTCGACGGAATCAGCGATGGGCTCGCGGGTGAAGCCCGGATCGGCCCACGGGTCGGCACCGAACCGGCTGAATGCGCCGGAGATTTCGACGTACTGGGAGATGCCGTCCGAGCGCAGCCGCCGCCGGCGTTCTTCGGCGTATCTGGTGCGCAACGCGTCGGGGTCGAACGGCCCTGCGCCGCTGCTAGACGTCACGGCTGAATAGTCAACCAATTTTGTCACCTGGCAACGCCGGAATGCAGCCGATTGTTCGAATTGCCGCTGGGACATCGTCATCTACCGTGCACGGACACGTTACGGCTCCGATGCCATTTAGCTGAACAACAACGCAACGGTGGTGGCATGAGCGTTGAGTCGGTCCTCATACCTGCCGAAAAGCCCGCCTCCGGGAAGCATTCGCCTGACCAACCGCGCTATTCGCTGTTGCTGTCTACCGATCCCGTCCACATCGAGGCTGCCCAGCGCCTTCGTTACAACGTGTTCAGCAGCGAGCCTGGATTCGCGCTGGTGGGCCAAACCGCCGGCCTGGACGTTGACCGCTTCGACGAGCACTGCGACCATTTGCTGGTTCGCGAGGAGAACTCCGGTGAGCTGGTGGGTTGCTACCGCATGCTGCCGCCGCGGGGTGCCGCCGCGGCCGGATGCCTCTACACCGCCACGGAATTCGACGTCACCGCACTGGATTCGCTGCGGCCTTCGATGGTGGAGATGGGCCGCGCGGTGGTGCACAACGATCATCGCAACGGCGCTGTCGTACTGCTGATGTGGGCGGGCATCCTGGCCTACCTCGACCGCTGCGACTATGACTATGTGACCGGTTGTGTGTCGGTGCCTGTCGCGACCGAAGGTGAACCGCCGGGCACCCAGATCCGCGGTGTTCGCGATTTCGTGTTGCGGCGTCATCCGGCGCCGGCCGAGCACCGGGTACATCCGTATCGGCCGGTGGTCATCGACGGGCGGTCACTCGACGAGATCGCGCCGCCGGCGCGACCGGTGATACCGCCGCTGATGCGCGGCTACCTGCGACTGGGCGCACGAATATGCGGTGAGCCGGCCCACGACGCCGACTTCGGCGTGGGGGATTTCCCCGCGTTGCTGGACAAGCGCCAGGCCGACACCCGCTACCTGCGGCGACTCCGGTCGATGTCGGCGGCCACCGAGGCAGCAAGCAGGGTCGCCTGATGAGCGGTCCGGCGGTGCGCGCCCACGCCTGGCTGCCGCGCGCGAGCTGCGATACCGATTGCCTGCACGCCGGCGCCGCACACGCGTCGCGACGGGTGTTCGTCGCGCTGCGGGTTGCCCGACGGATCACTCTGCTGCTGCTGTTCGCCCCGGCGCTGCCGCTGCTGGCCGTGGTGCTGCCGGGCTGGTCTAAGTCAAGAACGATCTACTGCCGGCTGCTGCTGTGGTGTCTCGGGGTGCGGATTACGTTGTCCGGCGGACCGATTCGCAATCTGCCCGGGGTGCTGGTAGTCAGCGACCACATGTCGTGGCTGGACATTCTCACGATCGGCGCGGTGCTTCCGTCGAGCCGGTGGCGGGCATCGCCGGTCTCGTTTGTCGCCCGGGCCGACGTGGCGGTCAACGTCGCGGTGCGGATGATGGATCGCATCGTGCGGGTGATCCCGATCGAGCGGGCCAGCCTGCGGCAACTGCCCGGAGTGGTCGCTACCGTCGCCGCGCGCCTCTACGCCGGCCACACGGTGGTGGCGTTCCCCGAGGGCACCACCTGGTGCGGATGGACCGGACGATCGCATCGGGGCTCGGGGCCGTTCTATCCGGCGATGTTTCAGGCGGCCGTCGACACCGGCCGACCGGTCCAGCCGCTGCGGCTGCGCTACCAGCACCGCGACGGCCGGGTTTCGACTGTCCCGGCCTTCATCGGCGACGACACATTGCTGCGCTCGATCGGCCGGCTGATGGTCGCGCGGCACACATTGGCCCGCATCTACGTCGAATCCTTGCAGCTGCCGGGAGAGGATCGCCGGGAACTGGCCCGTCGCTGCCAGGCGGCCATTCGCGCCACCGCAGCGCCGAACCCAGGTCACGGGCAGCGCCCGTCCGTGCTCGCGTCCTAAGCACCGCCGCGACGTAGCTCAATTGCCCATCTTCTCCCCGGGCGGCTCCGCGGCCCGCATCGTCGATGAGCGTCGGTATCCTAAGCAGGTCATGGTCTACCTGGATCACGCTGCCACCTCCCCGATGCACCCTGCTGCCGTCGAGGCGATGACGGCCGTCCTGAGCACCGTCGGTAACGCCTCGTCGCTGCACACCACCGGTCGCGCCGCCCGGCGTCGCATGGAGGAATCCCGCGAGCTGATCGGGGCCAAGCTCGGTGCCCGCCCGTCTGAGGTGATCTTCACAGCAGGCGGCACCGAGAGCGACAACCTGGCCGTCAAAGGCATCTACTGGTCCCGCCGCGACGCCGAGCCGCGCCACCGCCGGATCATCACCACTGCGGTCGAACACCACGCCGTGCTCGACGCGGTGAACTGGCTCGCCGAACACGAAGGCGCCGAGGTGACCTGGTTGCCGACCGCCGCCGACGGCTCGGTATCGGCCGCGGCGCTGCGGGAAGCGCTGCAACACCACGGCGACGTCGCGCTCGTGTCGGTGATGTGGGCTAATAACGAGGTCGGCACCGTCATGCCGATCCATGAACTCGCCGCCGTCGCCGCCGAATTCGAGGTACCGATGCACAGCGACGCCGTTCAGGCGGTGGGCCAGTTGCCGGTCGCGTTCGGGACGAGCCAGCTGTCCGCGATGAGCGTGGCGGCCCACAAATTCGGCGGACCGCCCGGCGCGGGCGCACTGCTGCTGCGCCGCGACGTCGGCTGCACGCCGTTGTCCCACGGTGGCGGCCAGGAACGCGACATCCGTTCCGGCACACCCGATGTCGCGGGCGCGGTAGGCATGGCCACGGCGATGCGGTTTGCCGTCGACGGGCTCGAGTCCAACAGCACGCGGCTGCGGCAGTTGCGCGACCGGCTGATCGACGGCGTGTTGTCCAGCATCGAGGACAGCCGCCTCAACGGCGCGACCGGCGCCCGGCGGCTACCGGGCAACGCGCACTTCACCTTCGACGGCTGCGAAGGTGACGCGCTGCTGATGTTGTTGGACGCCAACGGCATCGAATGCTCGACCGGCTCGGCGTGTACCGCCGGGGTAGCTCAGCCGTCACATGTGCTGCTTGCGATGGGCGCCGATGCCGCCAGCGCTCGCGGGTCGCTGCGATTGTCGTTGGGGCACAACAGCGTCGATCCGGACGTCGACGCGGCGCTGCATGTGCTGCCCGGTGCCGTTGCCCGGGCGCGGCAAGCCGCTCTTGCCACCGCGGGGGTGTTCCGGTGAAGGTCCTCGCCGCGATGAGCGGTGGCGTCGACTCGTCGGTCGCCGCCGCCCGGATGGTCGACGCCGGACACGACGTGGTCGGAGTGCACCTGGCGCTGTCGAAGGCACCCGGCACGCTACGCACCGGTTCGCGGGGCTGCTGCTCGAAAGAGGACGCCGGCGATGCCCGCCGGGTCGCTGATGTGCTCGGAATCCCTTTCTACGTCTGGGATTTCGCGGACAGATTCAAAGAAGACGTGATTGACGACTTCGTGTCGTCCTATGCCCGGGGCGAGACTCCAAATCCGTGCGTGCGGTGCAACGAGCGGATCAAGTTCTCCGCGCTGGCGGCACGCGCTTTGGCGCTGGGCTTCGACTCGATCGCCACCGGCCACTACGCCCGCCTGTCGGACGGTCGGCTGCGTCGCGCCGTCGATCACGACAAGGACCAGTCGTACGTGCTCGCGGTGCTGACCGCCAAGCAGCTGCGGCACGCCGCGTTCCCGATCGGCGACACCCCGAAGTCACAGATCCGCGCGGAGGCGGCCCGGCGTGGGTTGGGCGTCGCGGAGAAGCCGGACAGTCACGACATCTGCTTCATCCCGTCCGGCGACACCCAGGCCTTTCTCGGCGCGCGCATCGGAGTCCGACGCGGCTCGGTGATCGACCAGGGCGGCACCGTGCTGGCCGGCCATGACGGCGTGCACGGATTCACCATCGGTCAGCGCAAGGGACTGGGCATCCCGGGCCCCGGCCCGGACGGCCAGCCCCGTTACGTCACTGCGATCGACGCCGACACCGGCAACGTGCACGTCGGGTCCGCGGCCGATCTCGAAGTGTGGCAGTTGACCGGACAACGGCCGGTGTTCACTGCTGGAATCGTGCCGGCGGGACCCGTCGAGTGCGCCGTGCAGGTGCGGGCGCACGGTGAGGCCGTCGACGCGGTTGCTGAGACCACCGGCGACGCGCTTGCGGTGCGATCGCGCACCCCGCTTCGCGGCGTGGCGCCCGGGCAGACGCTGGTGCTGTACCGGCCCGACCCGGCCGGCGACGAAGTCCTCGGCAGCGCCACTATCTCTGCGACGGCCTGATCTGTCTGGGGCCGGAGGCTAGCCTGGGACGTTGGCTGCGATGTTGGTGATCACCAGCGCGGGCACCGACTCCGGGAACCCGCAGAATGTGACCTCGACCAACACTGCGGCCTTGCGCAGGTAATTGCGGCCGCAGTCGCCGGGCCGGGTCTCCAGCGACCGCTCGTCCGCGTTCCAGACGCCGACGTATCCCTGTCCAGCGGAGCTCGCCGCACAGTTGCGGACGGTGGCCACCAACGCGTCGAACGCTTGATGTGCGGCACCGGCATCGCGATACGCGGCAGCGCCTTCCGAAATCAGTCCGCCGCGCGGTGGGTACTGAAAGGTCGTTTTGTGGAATGCCTCGATGTCGGGCCCGAAGGTGGCGGTGTCGGCGTAGATGAACCGGCATTCCGGCGGTGCGATCTTCGCGAGTGTGTCGATGTCGATCGGGGACTTGCCGTCCATCGACGGAATGATGGTCAGGTGTTCGTCGGCGCCGGTGATCGCCTGCATCCGGGACTGGTCCAGCAGGACCCGGTCGACGTCGACGCCGGACAGGCTCGGCCCGGCGCCCAACGCCGGCACGGCGGTGCCGTCGACCGTGTGCGCGCATGCTGCGGCCAGTA
>Ga0302326_10022041_pt1 | contig 13034 bp, 5 predicted proteins | sample Palsa_T0_3_FD_202264 | JGI IMG/M metagenome (GOLD analysis project Ga0302326, IMG submission 202264) | Peat permafrost microbial communities from Stordalen Mire near Abisko, Sweden - Palsa_T0_3 | ecosystem: Environmental > Terrestrial > Soil > Palsa > Peat permafrost | place: Sweden: Abisko... | reverse complement strand
GTTCTGGGAAACTGTGACGTTGTATTCCAGGTGAAGCGGGCGGACTTTATCTGTTGATGAAATGGTGTAAGCGCTGAAATCGGGAGGATTGACAGGCGACTGGTTGTCGATGGTGTCAAAAGTAAGCTGCTGATTCTGGAGGAGGCTCGTCTTATAGCCCTGTGCCGTTGCCGCCGCCAGGGCGTATGGATTGAATTCCTCTTGACTGCGGTATACACCCCATCCGCCGCGCAACACCGTCCTTCCCTTGCCGAAGACGTCCCAGGCAACGCCAAAGCGCGGGGAGAACAAAACCGCCGCCGGGGAATTCACGCTATTTTCCACGGAGGGATCGATGCCGTGCCAGGTTATGCCGGGCATATTCAGACTGCTGCAGGTTCGGGCTGTCTCTCCTGTGGCGCCCACTCCGCCGCACTGGCTGGTATAGAGAGTTGGAGAGAAGGTGGCCAACCCGTTGCCATGACGATCGTTCCATGCGCCGATGTGCTCAAAGCGCACACCCAGGTTGAGAGTGAAAGTATGGAGCTTTACGGCATCATTAACGAAGCCTTCGATCGAAGTGTATTGCATGTCGACGGTCGGAGAGAAGTTCGTCTGCTGGAACGTGTCCGCATATCCCATGTACATCAAGGCATTGGGATTCATGCAGTCTCCGAGGTAGGCGGCGCCCGAGAGGCGCTCGTTTCCGGCCGGATCGGAACTCTCGCAATTGGTGTATTGGGTGGTCTGGCCTATCGAGCCCCCCTGGTTGTTTTGCGTCAGGTCAGGGTTGTACTCGTAATACGGAGTTTCCGGATTGAAAGTAAACTCTCCCTGGGGATAAGCCCCATAGTCAGCCAAGCCGTTGAGAACGCCCTTTTCAGCGTAGATACCGGCCTTGATCAAATTGGTTCCCTTCACCCAGGTCACTATGTCCTGAACGTCGGGGACCACTTTTTTCATCCGCACGCGATTGTCGTAGAAGCCGCCGGGCATGAGCATATTCGGGAAGCCGTTTCCGCTATAGTCCGACAGAGCCGGCACGGAGTAATCGCCGCCATTCTTGTACATGCCGAGATAGTCGAAGTTGCCATGGCCGCCGTTATAGGCGTTCATGTCGAAACGATCGACGGCCGCGGGGGTTCCCATGTTCCCCGGCGAAGTTACATAGGACATGGCGCCGGAGAGTTCGTTGGTCAGGTTGACGCGGAAGATTCGAGTGTAGCTGGCGAAAAGAGCGTTTGAAATGTCGCCGGTGGTGACAGAGCCGGGGTAGATGATTGAGCCTGTTGGAACGTAGCCGAAATCGACGGGATCCTGCGCGATCTGAGACTGCCGGTTGTAACCCAGAGTGAGCGTGTCATTCTGGGTAATGTGATAATCGATCTTGGCGTGAAGCTGTGAGCCGTTCTGGCGCTGGAGAACTTCCTGGATATAGTTGAAGCCGTCGACATTAGTGAACGGATCGGCATTGGGCTGCGGCAACCAATTGATTAAGGCAGCGCCGCTGGAATTGGACTGACCTGCGACATTGCCGTTAACGACTCCATTCCCGTTGGGCAGATAATTTTCCGTCTGGCACATGGGCAGAATGGCATTTGGATTGGCTTTGCCGTCCGGACGGCCGCCGCAAAGTTGTGCATTCAGCGATGCCTGGTCGAATTGCCCCATACGCTCGGCCTGCGTGGGTACCCAGCTGCCCAGGGTTTCCGGCGAGTAGAGCTGGTTGGAATACTCGTACCCGACGAAGAAGAACAGCTTATCTCTGTTTTTGTTGAATTCGGTGTGGGGAAGGAGCAGCGGACCGCCGATGGTGCCGCCGGGATAGAAATACCGCCCAGCCGGACGGGTCTGTTGCAGGTAGTTGTTATACCAGTCATTCGCATTCAGCAAGGTGTCGCGGCCGTAAAAGTAGCCCGAACCGTGAAAGGCCGAAGTGCCCGACTTGCCGATGGCGTTCACAATAGCCGGTCCCTTTGCATTTTCGGCGCTGTAGGAGGAGGTGGAAACCTTCACTTCCGAAACCATGTCGACGTTCACGTTTTGAACCGTTCCGGAGTTACTGGCAATATCGGTGAGCGAAACGCCGTCGGAGACAACGGTGATGCCGTTTGTACCGCTTCCATTGGCAGAAAAGCTGCCCGTAGGGCCGCTCAAACCGACGACGGCAGTGTTGTACCCCGGCTTGTTGTTGACCCCCTGGCTACCTGAAGACATGTCGAAGCCGGGCAGCATGCGCACCAGTTCCGTTGCGTCCCGGCCGACTACGGCGAGGGTCTCGATCTCTTGCGAAGTGATGACATCGGATCGCTCGCCGGTGTCCAGATCCTTCATTTCCGAGGAGGTGGCCTCAACGGTGACCTGCTCGGTGGCAGCGCCAACCGCCAATCTGATGTCCGAGATGTTGATCTGATCGCCGGGGCGCAGAGCGAATGGCTGGGATTCCCAGGGGCGGAACTTCGCTACAGTCACGCCGACCGTGTAGTTGGTGCTGGACTCCACGGATGCGAACACGAAATAACCGACGCCATTGCTGGCTGTCTTGCGCGTAGTGCCGTTCTCAACGTTGGTCAATTGCACAACCGCGTGCGGAATCACGGCGCCGGTTGAATCGGCAACGATGCCGGTCACGCTTCCGGTTGTCGCCTGTCCAAAAAGAGGGGACTGTAGCAGCAGGAGCGCGGTGACAAGCAGCACCGGCAACACAACTGCTGGCCTGATCCTAAAGAACGAACTCATAGCGAATACCTCCCGTTGACTACGTTCCTACATTTAGACACCCGTGCCACGGCGCGAGTGGGGCTCCGGACAGAGCCCCACTCGCAAGCGGTTCAGCGCAAGTCGTCTTGTTGCTGCGGGCTTTGCCTCAGTTGCGAACTCAATTTTTTGCTCAGGGAACTGGAGTTCGATTTGCAACATACGCTCTTGAATTGTGACGTGTCAAGCAGAAAATTTTACGATTTTTCACGGATGGGAACGGTATCACGTCGAAACCACGAAAAGAGCGCCGCGGTGGTCCCCGGGCCTGGAAATGAACCAGGCTGAACTCAGTTGAACGCTTGAGTCAGGAAACGGCAACGGTCTGGGTGATCGTGATGCTGGAGCTTGGGTCTTAGCTTGCACGAAACAAAAACGTTGCGTCCGGGAGAGCTTTTTGAAGTTGCGTTTCGAAACGATTTGCCGGTTGAACTTAGCGCGGAAAACCGATTCGAGAGCCAGAGGTACAAATCCGGGCTTGCATCAATAGCTACCAGGATCTACCCCCGCTGGACCCCAGTGGCCACAGCGACGGAGGCAGATGGGAAACTAAGATCATGATTAAAGGAGGTGGGATGCGCCGATCGCCGGGAAAGACATCAAGCACCAGTCGACCGAAGAGCGTGGTGTAAATGAGCGGCTGGAGAAGTGCTGCGGCGCGAGCAGTACCATCGGCAATTACACCTTCCCGCAGCGGTCGATCACTCTCTTTGCTGTGCCTCGGGATTAAGGGCCATTTCCACGGGAAGATCGGTTGAATTGGGAGCAGGTCGTCAAAGACTGCAGGATTTTCGGTAGCGGGTCAGTTTGAAACGATCACTATCCCTCGGGGGCTAAAGCCCCGTGATTTTATAGAGCTTGATGTACGGGCTGAAGCCCCTACCCTTCAAACTGACCCATTGCACGATTTTCCGCTTCTTTACAGAACTCCAGGATAGTACGATGGGCGAAGAATAGGATTATATTCTGGGGTGCGCCTTCACACTGGTGCGAAATTGAGTGTTTTTGGAATCTGAATGCCGGACTCCCGGCAGAATCAATCGACCAACTGACCGAAACCAGGATATGGAGTACGACGAGTGCATCGAAAACCTACAATGAGCGACGTCGCCAGGCTGGCCGGCGTAGGCACAATGACTGTATCGCGTGTACTCAACGGCACGGTTCATGTCTCGGAAGAGACTGCGCAGCGCGTGCAAACCGCGATTGATCAGTTACAGTATCGTCCCAACGAGCTTGCCCGCGCGTTTCGTGGTCACCGGAGCCGGAGCATCGGTCTCATCATCCCATACCTTTACGATCCATTCTTTGCCAACTGCACTCACGCGGTGACTACTGTCGCCAAGGAACACGGATATTCTGTCATCATCACGACTTCAAACGAAGATCCGGATACCGAATTCGTCGAGGTGGACCAGATGCTGCAGAGACACGTGGACGGCCTGGTGGTAATACCGGCGATACTCCGCCAATCTCGCCTGACCCGCGCCCTGTTTGGCAAGACTCCCGTTGTGGCCTTTGACCGGCCTGTATCCGATCCGGCATTGGATGTTGTGTTGGTGCAAAACACCTCGGGCGCTCGCCGTATGGTCGAACATCTGATTGAGCATGGGCATCAACGCATTGCCTTTATGGGATTCAGCCGAAACCTGTTTACGATCAACGCGCGATTTCTTGGCTACCGTCGCGCCATGCAGGATGCGGGCCTGCAAGAGGATACATTTTTCGGCTGCGAATCACAGGAAGATACCCTGCAATCTGTCAGGGACAAGCTACATTGCAAAAACCCGCCTACAGCCCTGCTTACATCGAATACATTGGCAACGCGCTATGTTCTGACTTCGCTTTTGCACCTGGGTTTGAAGATGCCGAACGATATTGCTTTCGCCGGGTTTGATGATTTCGATATGGCGGAATTCACTTCTCCTCCACTGACCGTGGTTCGCCAGCCCGCGCAGGAGATGGGCCGTGTTGCGACGAATCTGCTGTTTGATCGCATCGCGCGCGGTGAGTTGCCGCAGACCGGAAACCGGATTGTCTTGCCAGTGGAAATTGTGCTGCGCCGCTCATGCGGGTGCAAGAACCGTACAAGCGTTGTGATCCATTAAGTGTTTTTTGCCCGCGCAGGCTCACCGAGCTTACCACGGCACGCCGATGAGATAGGGATCTTTCGCGTGACTGGCAACGGTGGCGGGTATGGACTCCTTCGCCGGGCACAACGTGCATCGCTTTCTACTGCACCTCAATCGTTTTAGCCGGGAGATTCCATCCCCGCAGGGCGATGGAAGGCTTGGCGGCATCCGCCGCGAACTCGATGGTGATAGACCGCTCCTCGCCTGGAAGCAGCGAGACGTAATTCTCGCTGTAGTAGGCGGGAAGGATGCGTTCGCCCGTGACGGCCCTCTTGAGGGTTAGCTTGATCATCAGCGCTGGAGTGGCGCCAGCGTTGCCGATCTTCACCGTTGCTTTGCGCTCACCGCCGCTTGGGGCCACAGTGGCCGAGGCGGTGAGGGTGGCCTGGGGAATGCTGTCGAGCTCGCGCAAGCTGGCCTCATCCTTCGCCCACCAATAGAAGTTATTGCTCACCGGCGAGCCGGCCGCGTCGCTCACCTGCAACTCAACAAGAACCGTGTGGCCCGCGGCAAGCTTGTCCAGATCCGGCCTGGCAACGGGCATCCGCGCATTGGCGGCGGCCAATACTTGATTGGTCGTGTCATCAATGGTTTTGCCATCGAGACTCGCCACGTGAACCTGGACATTGAAGGTGCGTGCTTCGCCGAGGTTGATGAGGTCAACAGCACCGTCGGTCAGGTCGAGTTGCGCATGAACGGGCTCGCAGGCCTTTTGCGTACCGTAGAAGCTGGATTGGGTGTCGTGGTCCGAACTCAGGATATTCCACTCCATGCTTGGCCAGGCCGGTTGCGTCATCCATATCATGCGGCCGGAGTTCGGTTGCCACAGGTGCGCTGCAAAGCCCTCGAAGATGGCGCGATGGCCCACGTAATCGAGCATCTGCGCCTTGCGCTCGAAGTCCTCCAGACTGGTGGCCGCGCCAAACTCGGTTTCGAGGTGTTGCATGAAAGGAGCAACCGTCCCATTCCCGCTCTGGTGCCAGTCGTGATAGGCCCAGGTGTCGCTGATAGGCCAACGATCGGCCTCGGGGATGAACGATTCAATGCTTTCCAGCGTGGGCACGCTGGGGATGCCCAGTTCAACGCTGAAGCCGCGGTTGATGCGGTAATAAGTATCCGGTGTCTGGTGCTGGTATGGTCCAGAATTGCGCAGGTTGACCTGGTTCGAGCTGCCGGTGTAATAGCGCGTGTGGTCCAGCGTCCGCGTCAGCGTCGCGAGACCTTCATTGACGATCGGCTGCGGCACGCCCTCATTGCGTCCGCACCACACCACGATCGATGGGTGGTGCCTGAAGCGCAGAATGCTGTCGCGTGCGTTCTTGAGAAAGAGCGCGGGATCTTCAGCCTCGAGATTGTAGTTTTGTGTTGATTCCCAGAAATCGTTCCAAATCATCAAACCGTATTTGTCGGCCAGAGCGTAGAAATTCTCCTCGGAATCCTGGCCCATCCAGTCACGAATAATGTTCAGGTGTGCGTCGCGATGGAGGCGAAAATAAGGCTCCAGATGCTCGATGCCGACGCGCTTGCGGCTGTCGTCCATGCCCCAGTTGCCGCCTCGCGCGGCGATGCGTACGCCATTTACCTTGATGACCAGGTCCGTGCCCGGCCAGCCGCCTTCAACCGACCGGATCGACAGTGAGCCTTCCGCGCCCGGTAAGAGCGACTGTACCCACGTGTGCCGAAGGTACTCAGGCAGCAGCTGCCCGGCAGGCAACTGGCTCGGCGTCTTGTCGTCAATTTGACGGATTCCTTCATGCGTCTCTTCGATCAAGGGCAGAGCCTCGTCGTGCGTGCGGCTGGGCAGCACCTCGACTCGGCGCAAGTGGCCGGAGGAATCGAAGAGCGAAGTCTCAAAGCTCAGCTCGCGCATGCCGAATTCGATTTGCTGTTGCGCGCTCAGCTTGCCGCCAAAGGCGAAACGCACCGTGAGAGTGTGCAACGCGGGCTCGCCGTACCCGTTGGGCCACCAGAGTTTGGGACTCCGCACTTTGAGCTGCGCAAACTCCTCAGGCTTGAGCCGAACGACTGTCTCGCCCGGCTCGAGCCTTACGTGCTTGCTTATCTTCACGTCGTCGAAGCTGGCTGACAAGTCGCCCTCGACGGAGTTTGTTGAAGTGTTGGTCAACGGCGCTTCGATTTCGATGTCCGCCTCGCTGCGGTCGGGTTTGGGCAGTGTGGTCACAACCTGCAGGTCGCCCACTTCCACAGCGCCGGTCGCGGTCAGCATCACGTCCTGCCAGATGCCGGTGTTCCGGTCGCGAATGCCGGGAATCCAGTCCCAGCCTTCTGTGGCCGCAAAAGTGGGCCCATCCAGGGTTTGAATGCCGCCATTCTCGCCGGGGCCAGCCTTGATGGATTGCTCGTGGGCGATGCCGGGATGCGGCGGCGGCCTCACCCGCACAGCAAGCGCGTTCTCTCCTGTTCCTGTGATCAGCGAGGTTACGTCGAACCTGCTGCGCAGGAAGGCGCCTGTGAATCCACCGAGCTTTGTGCCGTTCAACCAGACTTCCGCAGCATAGTTCACGCCTTCAAAGCTCAGAGTTAACCGTTGCCCGCGCGACTGATGCGGAGCCTTGAACTCCACGCGATACCAATAATCCTGATGAGCCAGGCTCTCGGGAATTGCCATGTTGTTCAGACCGTAATCAGGATCTGGATAGATGCCGCGATCAATCATCGTAGTCAGTACTGTACCCGGAACCGTAGCCGCCAGCCAGTCAGTTGCAGCGAAACCCGGCCTGGAGAGCTCCTCACCTGTGGCCTTGACATCAGGCGCCGCGGCCAGCTTCCAACCGCCTCGAAGCCTCCACGGGTTGCTTCCCACCAATTCAGTCCGAAGGTCCTCCGCATGCAGTGCTTTAGCAACCGGCTTCTGAATGGCGCCCTTGCCGCGGGGTAGGGTGGAGGGATCCTGGGGCGCCACTTGGCCGGCCTGCGCGGAAGTTTGCACAGGCCATCGGCGTGAGGCTTCCTCGTAGGTGGCCAGCGCAAAATTCGGCGGAGCGGCAGCGAGATACTCCACTTCGGCGGCCGTCAGTGCCTCGCCATAAACCTTCAGGCTCGCGATCTCGCCTCCAAAATGGCGGCTATCGGAGAAGATGCTCACCACAGGCGCCGGGGCCATTTCAAGTTGCGGAGCGACAGCGCCCTGCGCCAGCGCGCTGGATGCAACCTGCTTGCCATCGGCAAAGAGCGTGACCTTTTTGTCGTCACCCACAGCGACGACCAGATGCCACTCGGTCTTGTCCAGAGCGATCGCCGCACTAATCAGCCGGTTTGCGCCCTGGGCGCGGCCGAGCCATAGCCCCAGGTGCCCGTCGGCATAGCCTATGAAGCGGGCATCTTCGGCCTCCGGATCGCCGATGCCGGCCAGCAGTACTGTACCGGTCAAAGAAGCCGAAGATCGGAACCAGAATGCCAGCGTCCAATCCGCCAAGCCAGCCAGCAATGCATCCCTTGTGTCCGGTTGCTTGTTCAACCCCAACCGATCAAGCATGACTGAAGTCCGGCTATCCAGGGGCGACGGCGCTGCCAGGGATTTGCTCAATCCAGGCCCGTCCGGAAGGAAAGTTGCATTGTAGGGACCGTATTCTTCCGTCGGAACAGACTGCGCACTGACCGACAGTGGCAACGGCAGCAGCAGCATCCCCACAAGAAGAGCAGGCGCCGGCAGGGAAAGCAAGCGGCGCGGAGAGAAGCGGAGCCTTGAACTCAACGAATCTTCGTCGCGGATTTGCATGGTGGGCACCATCCTAAGGCGTTCAAGCCCATCCCGTCACCCGCGGCGCAGCTTGCGGTTGCTGGAAAAAGGCAATGTCGGCATGGAGAGGACTTCCAACCCTTCGATGCCGAAGTCGAAATCGGGACGAGTACCGGGATTCAGTTCTGGAGAATCCTTCCCATCATCCTACGGTAAGAGAGCCGGCACGGGGTTTTGGTGATAAGCTTGGCTTTCTTCGTGATATCGCTACCCAGTGGCAACCCAAAATGTGGACGCAGCAACTGGCAGGTGGTTTTTGAGGGCTGTGGGCAGTGCTGCATACAGAAACCTCCCGAGCCGTTGGGAATGTGTGCTACAAATGGGAACGCTATCATCTGTGAGGTCATGATGGCTGCGGATTTGGAGAAATCTGTCCTTGTTTACGATGTGGGAGGCAGCCATGTGTCTGCCGCGGTATGCCTGCGCGGCACCTATCGGCTCGGCCATGTAGTGAACGCCCCGCACCCTGCCGAGCAATCCAGCGACGCCTTCTTCAAAGTTCTCTACACTCTCGGAACTCAGGCTTCCGCCGGCCTCGATGGCATAGCGGGTGCTGAGCTTGCGATGCCCGGTCCCTTCGATTTCGACCATGGCGTGAGCCTGATGCGGCACAAGCTGCCTTATCTCTATGGCGTGAATCTGCGCCAACCATTGGCGCATCATTTCGGCTGTCATGCGGGCCAGGTGCGCTTCCTCCTTGATTCCGCCGCCTTTCTGTTGGGCGAGATCGGTGCCGGTGGGGCCCGCGGGGTTCCCCGTGCCGTTGGCATCACCCTGGGAACGGGCATCGGCTCGGCCTTTGCCGTGGATGGCCAAATAGTCACCGAAGGCCCTGGCGTCGCTCCTGGCGGAGAAATATGGGACCTGCCGTTCGAAAGTGGGATTGTGGAGGACGCCCTCTCTACCCGGGGTGTCCAGCGAAACTATCAACGCCGCACCGGCGTGCTTCTGGATGTGGCCAGGATTGCAGCGGCAGCAGGCGAAGACCCGGATGCAGCTGCGGCCTTTAGCGAATTCGGCCACGATCTCGGGTTGGCGATGCGGATGGTTCTCTCCGAGTTTGCCCCGCAAGTGGTGGTGCTGGGCGGAGGGATCTCGCGCTCCGCTCACCTGTTCCTGCCCGCCGCTCAGGAGCATTTGGAAGATCTGAATTTCCGCTTGCTGACATCTGAGCTAAAGGACGATGCCCCTTTGGTGGGCGCCGGGATGGCGTGGTTCCATGGATCCAATAGCCTGCTGCTGAGCGGTCACCGATGAGGAACCATCTTCTTGCTTTACTTCGCCGCCAGGCTCTCTTCCGGCAGCGACTCATAACTCACAAATGCGAGCTTCTGGCTGTCGGGTGACCAGGAGGGAACATTGATGGTTCCCTGCCCGCCGAAGAACGTCGCCAGCACTCGGACCTTCTTGTCCTTGAGCGCCATGAGCCGGAGTTCCACATTCTTATCGGGCGGATGGCCGGCAACAGCGTTGGAGAGCGGTGCGGGCGCGCTTATTTGTTCAGCCAATGATAGCTCGCGAGGAGCTTGCCATCCGTGCCCACCAGCAGCAATGCGGCGCGCCCGCTTGGCAGCGTTCCCGAGAACTTCCTGCGGCTGCGCAGATCTTCGAATGAAACGTCGCTCCGGTTCGACTCGGAGGCGAGAACATAGAGAGTCGCTTTGGGAAAAAGGGTCGGACAAATGAGGATTCCGGGATCCTTGAGCGTGGTGGAGTACACCGGAGCGATGGTTGCAACCTTAAGTGCATAACTGTAAACATCGGCCACCGCCTGCAGGTTGTCATTCAACTCCAGCGGTAGCGCGGCGAAGAGAATCTTGCCCTTCCCAACGGGCTTTTCTATCCAAACTTCTCCATCCGGCAGAATGGCCCGGCTCAGGACAGTGGTCTTATTCCCGGAAAACTCAAGCTCCTCATCCCCGCCAGAGAAATGAAAGAGATTGTCGCGCACAGTTAACGGACCACTTACATAGGAAAGCCCCAAGGAATCTTGCCTGCCAGTTGCATGAAAATGGGCATCGTCGCCGAAGGGACCAGTGACCAGAAGAACCGCCCCGGATTGCACTCTTTGCTCAATAGCCTGCCACGCCTCCTCCGTAAGTCCAAAGGGAGAGGGAAGGAGAATGAGCTTTGGAGAGCCAAGCAGTTGACTCTGGTATTCGCCGACGGCATAGGCCTGGCTGTGCGCGTAGTTATAAAGTGCGCGCACTGCCGATTGCTGCGCCTGCACACTCAGCGTGCTCGATACGGATAACTGGTAAGACTGCGGCAGGACTATAGCTACGTCCGGCTCAATGAGGGCATCCGCGAATGGAGCGGCCTGACGAGCAAACTGGCCCAGGTCCCGCATCATGTTTTCCCAGGCTTTCGCAGAGCCGTCGCTGCGCTCGATGCCAAAATCGCCCTCACGGGCCCAGTCCCATTGCATCGCTCCGCTGGCGCCGGCGGCAAAGCCCAGCGCCCACTTCCGCTCGATAAGTCCCAGGCCGGTAAACTCATCGTAGCGCCAGCTTCCGTCGGGAGCCCACGCCGGCTGGTATCCGGTTTCGCCGGTTATATTGGGCACTCCAGGCCGCTTGGCCGCCACCGAGTCCCATAGCAGCGCATCGTCCTGCCAGTAAGTGTGGTTTGTTGTGAACGACACACCCGCGCCGCCGTAAAACTGATTCAGCAAACGGTCTGTAACACCTCCTTCGTCCTGACCGACATCGATCAATTGATTACTTCCGGACGACCGGATGAGCGAGACCATCGACTTGACCCAGGTGCTGAACATATCCTGCGCGAACAAGTTATAGTCCAGGGCGCGAACCTGGTTTGGATCCTTATATCGCTCATAGCGGAGATCGCCGATCGAGGGCAACGGGACGGCGTCAAAGCCGGCCAGATCCTCAGCCGGCACTCGCCATGCATCGCCCAACGCGGAGAGAGTGCCATATTTTTGACTTAGCCACTTATGCCATGCGGCTAACTCTGTGGGATCCCCATTGGGATAGTTTCCATGAAAGGTTTGCCTGGGATTGGAGAAGCTCGGTTCATTGATCAGGTCCCAACAGAGCCATGGCACATCTTTGAATCGCTCTACCACAGAGCGCATATATGTCTGCTCCGCCTCAACGGAGGCAGGGTCGGTGTATGGGTTGGGCGCGGTTCCGGCCGCGTCGGGGGCCAGTGGGAAAGCGCCCGAGTGCGGAGAAAATGCAAAGAAAGTGAAGTTGATCGCGATGTGATGCCGCTGAGCGCAGGCAAGAAACGCCTCAAGATTGCGCAGGAAACGCTCGTTCGCGCCGCCGCTACCGCCCTCAATGAACTTTCCGTTCGGCATCCACACGCCGGTGCGAACAAAGCTGACCCCGTGGGCAGCCATCTCCGCGAAATCCCTGTCCCATGTCCAGGCGTTTCTCGGACCCGAGAAATCCCAGCCGTTTTCTTCAGTGGTGAAGTAGTTGGTCCCGACAGGGAAAAACGGCTTGCCGTCCATGGTGAGAAAGTCGCCATGGACGCCGAGTACAGGGCCTGAGGCAAGGGCGGCGCGGTCGGTCACCAGGAATCCATTTTGATAGAACTCGCGAGCATGCCCTCGTTCGGTGTAGACAGCGGAGACCCTGTAGAATCCCGCTGGCAGCGGTTGATGAAACCCGGCATCGACATTTGCGACTCCATTCCCTGTGATGGGAATCGTAGTTGTTGCGACTACCTCTTTCTCGGACAGAAGCTGAAGCTTAACCTCACCATTGAGCGCAACGCCGAGCTTCCGCTGGCGCGGAACGCGCAGATGGATAGTGATTACGGGTGGTTCGCCGGGACGGATGGCTGAGAAAAGCGTTTCAACTGAAAGGTCTGTGGCGCCCTGTCGAGCATACTCGGCGGACTGCTGGACGAGTGCGATGCCGTCGGCACTCTGCCAGTAGCCGGGCTGAGGATCGAAGTCGAGGGCCATGATACGGCTACCAAGCATTCGGGGGCCTCCGCCCGCGTGGTCCGAAACGATTACCGGAGCCGCAACCAACTGGCCTTCGGAATCGATCATGTAGCCCAGGCCATTGAGTCGGCCTTCAACCGCGAAGAACCTTTGCGCCCGGAGCTCAAGCGTGGGCAGCCAGGAATAACCTTGCCTCCAATGAAACGTAGCGCCTTTAGCAACCGGTACTTCATAGGTGTGGCGAAATCCAAGTGCGCGGGAGTAAGTATCTTGCGGCGAGGCTGTCACATACTGCCGATTCACCAGACTAACGGGCACCCGAAAAGGCTGACCGCCGATCACGAGCAGATTTCCGCCTGCGTCGAAGTGGCGCTGAATACTTGTCCACGCCTCCACCGGGACAGCCGAACCATAAGGCAGCACAAGAAGATCGGAATTTGCGAGCGACTCCGGAGCAGCGAGACTTGCCGCATCCTCAAACACC
>Ga0302326_10022040_pt1 | contig 13034 bp, 12 predicted proteins | sample Palsa_T0_3_FD_202264 | JGI IMG/M metagenome (GOLD analysis project Ga0302326, IMG submission 202264) | Peat permafrost microbial communities from Stordalen Mire near Abisko, Sweden - Palsa_T0_3 | ecosystem: Environmental > Terrestrial > Soil > Palsa > Peat permafrost | place: Sweden: Abisko... | reverse complement strand
TCTCGAACGCGCGCACGGCGTTCATGCGCTCGCCGGTCGCATCGGCGTGGATGTACGCGCGGAGCAGGTAGTGAACGAGCCCCGACACCTCGTGCTCGTTGCCCGCGGTAAGGGCGGCCTCGAGCGTCGGGGCGAGCCCCTCGGGATTGGCCTTGCGGATGAACTCCACGATGTCTTGCGAATGATTGTGCGCGTAGCCCCCGACGAGGTTCGCGATGGCGTGCGTGTTCGACGACACGAAGTAAACGGGCGGCCGCCTCGGTGGCTCCCTCCGCAGGTAAGACGGCTCGATGCCGCTCCACCACCGCTGCGCCGCCCGCTGGTACTGCGAGTAAGAGGAGGCGAGCATCTGGACGGAGAGATCGATCTCCCTCGCCGCGACCTCTTGGATGCCCGCTTCGTAGTGCCCGGGGCCGAAGGCGTCCTTCAAGGTGCGGAGGCCCACGTCGTCGAGCCCGAGCTTCTCGCGCACGTCGTCGATGAGGAGCGGCGCCCCACGGAGGCGTGCGTGCATCTTGTTCCACTCGACTTGATACGCCGTCACGATGGGGATGAGGTCGTCGATGTCGCTCACGCTCGCGATGAACGCCGCGAGCGTGCTCTTGCCATCGAGGCGCAGCGGGCGACGACGGCCACGCGCCTTTGCGCGGGTCCACGAGCGAACGTCGAAGTGCGCAGCCTCGAACAGCTCGTGCGACTGACCGAGCACGACGAGCCGCACGGCCGGCATCTCGACCGGCAGGCGCGCTGCGGCATAAGCAAAGGCCGACACGTCGGGCTCCACCGAGAGCGCGCGTGGATGCAGCGACGAGTTGCAGTACGCGTGCGCCTCTTCGAACGCACGCACCCGCACGCGGCCCGACGAACGAAGGAGCGAGTTGTACGTCCGTACATAGAGGTCGATTTCGTCGGACGGCAAGACCGGAGGCTGGCGTTCCACGCCCCGAGCTTACCCCAGCTCTTCGTCGCTCAGTGTCTGCGACGTCCCGCCAAGAGCGGCGGATCCGTCGACTAATGCTCGAGCCTCGGCCAGCTTGCGCTCCTCGTTGGCGTCGCGCGTGCGGGGACGTTTGGCGGCGGGCGCCGAGGGGGTGAAGAGGCGCGAGAGCAAGCCGCGCTTGGACTCGAACGCGAACGCGCCACCCTCGAGCAGCTCGGGGGCCTCGCGGAGCTTCTCGATCAGCGGCTCGTTCTTCTGCACGAAGGCCCACGCCTCGTCGAAGACCTCACATTGCGTCGCGCCGAGGTGCTTGCGTGCGGCCCGCGCGGGGAGCTCGTTCATCGCGGAGAAGACTGCGAGCAGCACGGCGAGCTCGCTCGGGGCGTGGAACGTCCCCTGGTGAATGCTCGGGCCGCCGCACGACTTCGTGTAGACGTGCGACGCTTCGAGCAGGACGACGCCGAAGCCCGACGCGGTCGCAACGATCTCGCTCATCATCGCGACGTCGCGGGCGTCGCCACCCCCAGCTTCGGCGAGCACCGCGGCGGACACCCCGCGCACGAGCGCACAGACGAGGCGCGTCGGATTGGAGAGCTCCGTCACCGGCACCGCGATGCGATAGCCGTGACCCACACGCTGCACGCCGTCGACACGCCCGCCGGAGTTGGGCTTGGAACACCCGCTTGCACAGTGCCCGTCGTCCGCGCCGTCCTCGACGAAACCGAGCTCGAGGGGCACGTCCTCACCGAGGGGCGTGTAGCTGACGGTGCGCACGAGCAAGCGGGCCACGCTCTCCGCGTCACGGGCGAAGTGATCGGGAAAGTGCTCGGACGTCGGCGTGACGAGCTCGGCGCCCTCGAACGCGTCACCGTGCGCGGCCAGCAGCGACGCATAGCGCGCGACGAGCCCGCGCAGCACCTCTTCGGACGGTAGGCCCATGAGAGTAGAGTGTAGCTGATGGGCCTCGTGCTCGCGACGTTCAACGTGCTCGATTTGTTCGATGCCACCGATACCCCGCGCATCGAGCGCATCGCGGCGCTCTTGCGCCCCCACGCGCCCGACGTGGTCGCGCTGCAGGAAGTCGGCGGCGAGAGCGCGTGCACGGCCATCGGGGAGGCTCTCGGCGGTGGCTACACCCAGGTGCTCGGCGACGCGGACGCGCGAGGCATTCGATGCGCGCTCCTCACGCGGAGGCCCATCGTCGCAAGCGCCGTGCTTCGCGCCAAGAGCCTGCCCTTCCCACGCTTCTTTCGTGAGGACGCGGTCCCGTTCGAGGGGCGCATCCCGCTCCGCCGTGCCGTGCCGGATGTCGTGGTCGACGCGAGTGAGCTCGGACATGTGCGCGTGATGGTCGTGCACTTCAAGTCACGACGCGGCACGCCCATGCGCGACGAAGCCGGTGAAACGCTCGAGCCCAAGACCACGCACGAGCTCGTGGAGGCGGAAACGCGCGCGGTCGTGTGGCGCGCGGCCGAAGCGCTCTTCGTGCGAAGCGCAGTCGACGAGCACCTCCTCGACGATCCCGACGAGATGCTCGTCGTGTGCGGCGACTTCAACGACGTCGCGGGATCCCTCCCACTCCGCATCGTCCGCGGCGCCTCCGAGCCCGCACATACGGACGAGCTCGTGTCGTTGGCGGGGCGCGTCCCCATCACCGAGTGCGTCTCCGTGATGCATGACGGCGAGCCCGCGGCCATCGACCACATCCTCGTCAGCCGTACGCTCGCGCCGCGTGTCGAGCGGGCGTTCTACGAGCGCATGGGCCTGGGTGACGTCGTCAGACAGGACGCCGGTACGTTTGCGTCCGATCACGCACCGTTCGTCGTGCGCTTCGTCTGACAGTGATATGCTCGCCCGGCGCGGCCGAAATGAGCGAAGGCGATGACCTCTACGAGCTCGACGAGCTGATCCGCGCGGGCGACGCCGCGCGAAGTCGTGGCGCATTCGACGAGGCCATCGACGTCTACAAGCGAGCCCTCATGATCAGCACCGAGGAGGACGAGCTCGAGCGCGCGAGCATCTACACCGGCATCGCCGAGACTAAACGCACGCAGGGCAAGGCCCGCGAAGCGGAGTCGAACTACGAGAAGGCGCTCACGCTCATGCCCGGCTACAAGCCCGCGCTGCTTGCGCTCGTCGAGCTCGCGAGCGACGAGAAGGACTATCGCCGCGTCACGCTCCTGCGCAAACGCCTGGTCGACGCCGCGACCGACGACGACACCAAGCTCCGCGAGCTCAAGCGCCTCGCCGAGCTTCAGCGCGTCGAGCTCGCTGACGCGCGGGCGGCCATCGAGTCGCTCGAGAGCGCGCACAGCATCCGCGTGGACGACATCGACGTGCTCCGCTCGCTGAGGCAGCTCTACGAAAACATCCATCGCTGGCCGAAGGTCGTCGAGACGCTCGGGTCGATCTGCACCGAGACCGAAGACTCACGCGAGCGCGGCCTTCTGCGCTTTGCCCAAGCCGACATCGCGCTCGGCCGCCTTCGCGACGAAGCCCGCGGTCTCGGGTTTCTCGAAGCCGCGCTCGAGGAGGACCCCACGCACGAGAAGGCCCTCGTCGCGCTCGTCGCCGTCCGCACGCGGCTCTCGCAGTGGAACGAGCTCGAGCGCGTCTACGCGCGGCTCATCGATCGTCACGCCGAGCGGGGCGACATCGAGCGCGCCTTCGACTTGTGCAAACGACTCGGCACGCTCCGCCGTGACAAGCTCGGTGACGGCCCAGGCGCCGTCGATGCCTTCACGGGCGCAGCGAAGCTGAAGCCCAACGATGGTGACACGCGCGGCGCCCTGGCAGAGCTGCTCATCGCCAAGGGTGACGTGCCTGCCGCGATCATCGAGCTCGAGCAAACCGCTACGTTGGCTCCAGCGCGCGCACAAACGTTCAGGCGCCTCTTCGAGGTCCACACCAAACGCGGCAATCAAGACCGCGCGTTCCTCGCCGCCCTCGCGCTGGAAGAGCTCGGTTCGGCCGACATGGACCATCAGCTCCTCATCGACCAGCTCCGCCCCGAGGGCGCGCTCAAGCCCGTCTCCGCGCTCGATGACTCCTCGTGGGATGTGCGCCTTCGTGCGCCCGGCCACGATCCCGTGCTCGAAGCGATGATGGCCGCGATTGGGCCGGCCGCGGTGAAGGCGAAGATCGACGACCTGGCGGCCGCGCGCAAGCTCGTCGAAATCGACCCGCGCGCCAAACAGGACAAGACGAGCACGGTCACCATCGTGCGCGCCTTCGTGTGGGCGAGCACGGTGCTCGGCATCACGACGCCCGACATCTACGTTCTTCGTGACGTGCCGGGAGGCGTCGGCGCGCTGCAGCTCGCGTCACCAGCCACCGCCGTCGGCCCCGAGGTGCTGAAGGGGCTGTCGCTCGCGGACCTCGTCTTCGTCGTCGCGCGGCACCTCGCGTACTACCGGCCCGAGCACTACCCGCTCATCTTCTATTCGACCCTCCCAGAGCTGACGACGCTGTTCTTCGCCTCCCTCAAGATCGCGCTCCCCGAGGTGCCCATCCCCGGCGGCGATGCCGTCGGGAAGCTACGCAAGCGGCTCAGCGCGTACATCAACCCTGCGGAGCGCGGCGAGCTCGTGAAGGCCGCGAAGCAGTTCGACGAGGCCGGCGGTCGTGTCGACCTCGGAGCGTGGATCAAGAGCGTCGAGGTCACTGCGAACCGCGCGGCGCTCGTGCTATCCGGCGACTTCCACGCGGCGATGAAGCGCATCAAAAGCGAGAAGCGCAACATCGCGGATGTGACCGCCGAGGACCGTCGGCTCGATCTCGTCGGGTACCTGGCGGCAGCGGGCCACGCGGACTTGCGCCAACGGCTCTACGGCAAGACCCCATCGCAACGCCCACCGCCGCCATCGACGTCGCCTGTTGCGTGACGCCCGCTTCGACCGGTCAAGAGATCGCAGTTCGACACGCACACGGGCATGTCGCGCACGGTGTCGACGTTCGCGATGTCGATCTCGCGCGTGATTTCCTCGCACATCGCGCGGGTCACGAGCACGGGGTGGTCCAGAGTCAGCTCCCCGTCGAGAAAGCCCTCGATGCTCTTCAGCTCTCGCGCAAACTCGAACGCCCCGCGTGGCCGGTCCACTGGGTCTTTCGCGAGCGCATGGCAGATGATGCTCCGCAGCCCCGACGGCACGCCAGCGATGGGTGGGGGCAATTGCGAGAGTTGCGCCTCCGCGATCTCCGAGGCGCCTTCGAGATCGCGAAACGGGCTCCGGCCCGCAAGCATCTCGTAGAGCACGAGGCCCATCGCATAAACGTCGCTCCGTGGGCCAACCGCTTCACCCCGGACTTGCTCCGGGCTCGAGTACCGTAGCGTCCCGCCCCTGCACATCGTGGCTTCACCGTGGACGAGGAGGCGCACGACGCCGAAGTCGAGCAGCTTCGGGACCACCGACCCTCGCTCGTCGTGCAAGAAGATGTTCTCGGGTTTGAGGTCGCAGTGCACGATGCCCATCTCGTGCACGTGGTCGAGCGCGAGCAGCAGATCGATGACCGTGCGCACGGCCCCGCGCATCGGGATCTTCGCACCCGATCGAAGCACTTCGCGGAGCGACGCGCCCACGAGCTTCTCCATCACGAAGAACGGAACGTCGTCATCGGTGACGCCCGCCGTGAACACGCGCACGACGTTGACGTGGTCGATGCGGCCGAGCACACGCGCCTCGCGTCGCATCTGGCGGCGCAGATCGCCTTCGGCAGCGAGCTCACGATGCAACGTCTTGAGCACGAAGTGTCGGCCAAGCGACACGTCCTCGACGTCGTAGACGTCGCCCATCCCGCCGATGGCGAGCACCCGCAAAACGCGGTACCGCTTGCCACAAACGAGGGTTCCAGGGGACCACGTGCGAAGCGCCACGGCACCCATCGGCACCAAGCGCCGAGCAGTTGCGTGGTTTCGGCCCGTTTGTGGTTAGCGCTCGAACATCATCAGGTTGTCGATGATTTCGTCGCGCGACGTCTCGCCACGTACGAGCCGCTGGAGGGATGCAAAGATGGGTGCACGAACCGCATTGTGCTCGTTCCACGCAACGATGCGGGGAATGAGCTTGACGGCTTCGACCCTCGCTCCCGCCATCGCGAGTGCCTTCGCGATCGGTGCGCCCTGAGCGAGCGCCGCACCGACCCTTACCTCGGGCCGCTCTTTTTGAGCGATGCACGCGAGGAGGTCGCCATAGCCCGCAAGCCCGAGCAGGGTGCGCGCTTCGCCACCCGCGGCTGCAGCGATACGGGACGCTTCCTCCATGCTTCGCGAGATGACCGCCGCGACGAGCCCAGGGCTGACGTCGAGGGCTTGCGCGTATCCGATGCCGAGGGCGAGGCACCCGACGAGCGCGCTCGCCCATTCGAGCCCGCGCAAATCGAGGGTTGGATAAAGGCGAAGCGTGCGGCTCTCGAATGCCGCGCGGAGGGCGCGATTGACCTCTTCGTACGCGGACCCGCAGACGAGGACGCTCGGCTTGCCCGTGAGCAAGTCCGCGGTGAGCGCTGGGCCTCCGAGGGCGCCGAGCCTCTTCGCGGGAGTCTCCGAGCGCACGACGTCGGCGATCGTGACGAGCTCCGCGTTCGCCTGGTCGCCCGATGAGACGCTGGCCAGCCCGCGGACTCCATGCACGATGAGGTGTCGCCCGCTGATGTGGTCACCGAGCGCGTGGGCCACGTCGCGCGCGACATTCGACGGCACGGTGAGCACGATGAGCCGCGCGTGGCGGGCCGCGACGCCGAGGTCCTTCGTGAGCGTCACACCTTTGGGTGGCCTGACTTCACCGCGTCGCGAGAAGAGGAGCGTTTCGCTCCCCGCGCGTGCAGCAGCTGCCGCGAGCGCAAGCCCCCACTCGCCCGCACCAACGACGGATACTTGGCTACGCTGCTCGGCCGTCATGGGGTGGGCATATCACCCCTCCGTTCAGGGCGTCATCGTCACGAGGCGGTTGTCGCGCGCGAGTGCGTGCTCGAGCCGAACCCGTGACGTGCGGGTGCTGATGCGGGCGTTGAGCACCGCGAGACGCGCACGCGTGAGCTCGGTCTCCGCGTCGGTCAGCGTGGTCGAGTTCACGCGACCGGCTTTGAAGAGCTCGCGCGCGACACGCACCGCCTCGCGCGCCGACGTCAGCTGCTTGGCCGTGCTCCCGAGCGAGAAGTCGGCCTCTTGCACCGCTTGAAAGGCTTGCGTCACTTCGATGGCGATCCCATCACGGAGGACCTGCCGCTGCGCCACGAGATTGGCCGCGCGGCTCTGCGCGTCGGCGGCCTGCGAGAGCGCGACGGGGACGTCGTTCGGGCTCCACGTGATGCGAGCCCCGAGGTCCCACGTCGGGAACCACTCGTTGGTCTGGGGGAAGATGCGCTGATTCGGGTTCGCGTATATGGCATCACCGAAGCCCGTGACGACGGGATACGCACCGGCCCGCGAGACCTTGGCCTGCGCGCGAGCGACCTCGGCGTTGGCGTCGATGCTGCGCACCTCGTAGCGCTGCGACTGCCCCTCGGCGATGAGCGCGGCGAGTGTTCCGACCACGGGCGGTAGCTCGGCCCCGTCCAATGAAACAGCCGATGTGACGGCCGCTTGATCGTCGAGGTGCATCGCGATGCGCAGTTGCTTCTCGCTGAGATCGACGAGGTTCTGCGTTTGCACGACCGTCAGCTCCGCCGCCGACACCGCTGTCTCGCCGCGCAGCACGTCGACCTGCGACGTGTTGCCGACCTGAAACAGATTGCGCGTGTCCGTGAGGTGCGTCTTTTGGTCCTCGAGCGCGAGCTTGGCCACGATGAGGGCACCTTTCGCGCCGAGCCAGTTGTAGAAAGCGATCTTCCCATCGGAGGCCGACTTCGTACGGGCTGCAATGAGGTCGTAACGCGCCGCATCGCGCGCGCGTGTCGCGGCCGTGTAGTTCTGGTTGATGCGCAAGAAATAGTCGCTGATCGGAACCGTGAGCGTCGCCTGGAGCAGCCAGTTGTCGAGGACGAGCGGAAACGATAGCGGGAAAGCGCACAACGCCTGGCCTGCCCCACAGATCGGGGTGCTGCCTGGCGTCGATGTGAACGATGTGATGGGCCCTGGCGCATCGGGGGTGACGATGAGCGTTCCGAGGCTCGGCGGGGCGAAGCTACTGAGTCGCGTGTAGCTGAAGGTCGTCGACAGACGTGGAAGAAACCCGACCCATGCAGCATCGACGCGCGCGGCGGCACCGCGCAAGGCCTCGGCCGAAGCCTGGGCCTGATAGCTCGTGTCTGCCGCGCGTTTGCCGACGGCGTCGGCGGAATAGCCGCCCGGATCCGTCTTCAAACCTTCGGCGATGGCGTCGACCTCGAGCGCCCGCTCCGGGTCCGTGGGCGTTTGTTGCTCTTGCGCGTGCGCCGCGCTCGAGAAGACGAGACCAGCCCCGGCCAGCACTACAGCAAGTTTTTGCATGGCCGCGAACTTAGGGCCGATGAGTTTCGTGCACCACCGCGAAGCACAGCCGCAAACATTTCTTCGCAGACGAGAGAGCCCCTAAAAGCGAGGCCTTGCGTGAAAGGGCGGGAGCCATTAGGTTTCGCGACCCCCTTGCGGAGTAGCACCATGAGAGAAGGCATTCACCCCAATTACCCGGCTGCGCGCGTCGCTTGCGCTTGCGGCAATACCTTCGTGACCCGCTCCGTTCGCGGCGACTTCCAGGTCGACGTCTGCGCCAAGTGCCATCCGTTCTACACAGGGACGATGAAGCTGATCGACACCGCAGGCCGCGTCGATCGCTTCCGCAAGCGCTACGAGACCAAGCCCAAGGCTGCGGCAGCAGCGGCGGCAACGGCAACGGTTGCGCCCGCCCCTGCAAGCCCCGACGCGACCTCTGCCGCAAAGCCGGAAGAGAAACCCGAAGCCTGAGGCCTCGGGCTTGCGCACACCGGGTGCGCACCGCATTCTGAACGAGACCATGGAAGCGCGTCCGTACATTGGAGGGCAAGCCGTCCTCGAGGGCGTGATGATGCGCTCGCCAGGTTCGTTTGCAGTCGTCGTGCGCCGTCGTGACGGGTCGCTCAGCGTTCGCGAGCGTGTCATGCCCGGCGGTCGCACGGGGCTCGCCAAGCTGCCGTTCTTTCGGGGCGTCGCGTCACTCGTCGAGTCCCTGCGGCTCGGCAGCGAGGCCCTGCGATATTCGGTGGACCAGGTCCAGCGTGACTGGGGCGACGACGCTCCCACGCCGCCCACTGCCCTCGCGTCGCTCCTACGAGCCATCGGCTACCAGCTCTTTCTCCTGGCAAGTGTCGACGGATCCCCCAAAGACGGCGACAAGACCGACAAGGCACAGCGCGGCATCGGGCCGATGCTGGTCATCATGGTCGCGTTCCTCATCGCGCTGCCCCAGCTCACGGCCTACTTGATGATGAAGATCTTCCACGTCGACTGGTCGGTGACGTCGGTTCAATTCCAGGTGCTCACCGGGACGATGAAGCTCACCATCGTGCTCGGCTACTTGCTCCTCATCCGGCGCATGGCCGACATCCGGCGCGTTTTTCAGTATCACGGCGCCGAGCACAAGACGATTACGACCTACGAAGCCAACGAGCCGCTCGACGTCGCCCACGCCCGCACGAAGACGACGCTCCACCCGCGGTGCGGGACGACGTTTCTCGTCATGATCGTCATCATCTCGGTCGTGCTCTTCACGATCCTCGGCGCGTTTCTGCCGGTGAGGCTCACGAGCTCGCGCCTACTTGACAACGCGCTCTTCTTTCTCGTGAAGCTGCCGACGCTCCCGCTCTTGGCCGCAATCACGTTCGAGATCCAGCGCCTCTTCGCGCGGTACTGCACGACGGGCCCGTTGCGCGCGCTGCTCGTGCCTGGGTTCTTGGTCCAGCGCATCACCACCATCGAGCCCGACGACGATCAGCTCGAGGTGGCACTTGCATCGCTCCGCGCGACGCTCTTTCGCGAACAAGGCCACGCAGGCGACGGCTCGGCCGACATCGTGTTCCCGACCTACGCGGCGATCAGCGCCGCCCCGTCGCTCAGAGCGTAATCATGCTGCCGCGAGAGCGCCTCGAGCAGCTCGCCAAGCGGTTCGTCGAGCTCGACGAGCTCCTCTGCCAACCCCAGGTGCTGGGTGACAGGCAGAAGCTCGCCCGCCTCAACCGCGAGCGCGGCGAGATCGAGCCACTCGTCATCGCCTTCGACAAGTATCGCGACCTCGAGAAACAAATCGCGGACGACGAGGCCGCGCTCGCCGACCCCGAGCTGCGCGAGCTCGCTCAACTGGAGATCCCCGGGCTGCAAGCCGCGCGCGCGAGCCTCGAGGATTCGATGCGCCTCTTGCTCTTGCCCGTCGATCCCAACGACTCGAAGAACACCATCCTCGAGATCCGCCAGGGTGAGGGCGGCGAGGAAGCCGCGCTCTTCGCCGCGGACCTCTTTCGTATGTATTGCCGCTTCGCCGAGACCCGCGGATGGAAAGTCGAAATTCTCTCGACGAGCGAGGCCGCAGCAGGTGGAATGAAGGAGGTGATCGCGCTCGTCACGGGCAAGGACGTCTACGGAGCCCTCCGCTTCGAAGGGGGTGTGCACCGTGTGCAGCGTGTGCCCGCGACGGAAGCCCAAGGCCGCATCCACACGTCGACTGCGACGGTAGCCGTGCTGCCCGAAGCCGAGGACGTCGATGTGCACGTCGACGACAAGGACCTCGAGATCAGCATCGCCGCGAGCGGAGGACCCGGCGGGCAGGGCGTCAACACGACCAACAGCGCCGTGCAGATCCTCCACAAGCCGAGCGGCATGATCGTCAAGTGTCAGGACGAGCGCTCGCAGCTCAAGAACAAGGCCAAGGCACTCAAGGTGTTGCGCGCACGATTGCTCGACATCGAGCGCGAGAAGGCCGACGCCGCCGAGGCATCGGCGCGGCGCTCGATGGTGTCGACGGGCGAGCGCAGCCAGAAGATTCGGACCTACAACTACCCGCAAAACCGCGTGAGCGACCATCGCATCAAGCTCACGTTGAACAAGCTCGATCGCATCATCGAGGGCGACATCGGCGAGCTCGTCACCGCCCTTCGCACACATCGGCAAGCCGAGCTTCTTCACGACGCGGGTATGGGCGAAGCGCCCTCGCGGGCGGAGCAGGGCGATGACGCCTGACCGGCAGGCCATGGTCGACGCCCTCACGGCGGCGATGACGATGGTGCCGGGCCTCTACTCGCGCAACCGTATGTTCTCGCGCTTCACGGACCCGGTCGTCCGTCGAGCAAGGGCGCGTTCACGGATGGTGCGCGGTCTCGTTCGATTCGCCTCCCGAGAGGATGCCGACGTCGAAGTCACGCAGACCGACGGCGGTCGCGTCCGCATCCGTTATCGCATCGCGCGACTGCGCCTCGAACGCACCGTGCACCTCACCGCCCTCGAGCACGCGCTCCTCCGGGTGCTCGTCGGCGGCCCACCGTCATCGCTCCAGACGCTCGACGACGACTACGCCCTCATCGAGAACGCTCTCGTCATTCTGCCGAAGGAAGAAGTATCGTCGGTGGCATGATCGGCAGCGCATGCATCTTCTGTAAGATCGTCGCCAAGGAGATCGCGGGTACGATCGTCCTGGAGAACGAGCATGCAGTAGCCTTTCGCGATCTTCACCCCGCGGCGCCCACCCACGTGCTCGTCGTTCCGCGCAAGCACGTCACGAGCCTGATCGAGGCCGCGGACGAAGACGTGGAGCTCCTTGGCCAGCTGATGCTTCTCGCACGCGACGTCGCGGCCAAAGAAGGCCTCGTGGAAAGGGGCTATCGCGTTGCCATCAACAACGGTGCGGGCGTGGGCCAGAGCGTCTTCCATCTTCACCTCCACGTGCTCGGTGGTAGGTCGATGAGCTGGCCTCCCGGTTGAATGTCGCTCAGAGCAGGGCGTCCTTGATGGCAGCATAGAGGGCTCGTTCGTCGTCGTTCAGCGGCTCATCGTCATCATCGAACGCTTCACACGTTGGACGAACGACTCCCACGCGATGAACGCGAAGCCAGACGGACTCGAGCGACAGCAGGGGCGCTCGAATCCCGAGCACGAGCGCGAGCAAGTCAGGCCCTACGGCACGGCGCGGGGCGGGGCGTATCGTGATGGCAGGCCGGCCAGGCAAGACGGCCGTAAACCCCGCGACGAGATGATCGGCCGGATCGAGCCACGCAGTCCGCGCACCGGGGGCGCCTTCCGCGAGCCATGCGCCAATCGGCCCAGCGTAGCCATCGCGGACGTCGAGCGTCAGCCCTTCGCGAGACACGGCTGTCTCCACGTCGGCGAGGCCCGCATCGGCGCGCACGTGAACGAGCAGGCTCTCGCGATCGAGCTCGAGCAGGCTCATGACGCACCGACGATGTCATGCGCGAAGGGGTTCGGTGTGATGGGTGGAAGAAGCGCGCCAGGATTGAGCACACCATGGGGGTCGAAGGCGCGCTTCAACGCTCGTTGCACGTCGAGCCCGCCTCCGAGCTCGTCGCCCAGCCGCGACGCCTTCGAACGCCCAACGCCATGATGATGCGCGAGCGTACCTCCGGCTTCCACCGCAGCGTCGAGTGCAGCGCTCCAGATCGCATCGTAGCGAGCCTCGCACGCGGCGTCCCAATCGGCCACGCCCGGCTTCCCGACACCCGCGAACGAGAAGTAGATGCAGCACCCATCCGGGTAGGCGTGGCTGAGGTGAGCCATCACGAACGCGCTCTTGCCGATCGCACGACGCACGCCGTCGTAGAGCGCGCCGATGCGCGACCACGTTGCAGCGACCTCCATCGTGTCGATGAACAGGCCCTGCGCGAAGAGAGGCGATTGGCGATAGCTCACGGCGTAGCGGTGAAGGAGCCACTTGCGAGCTGGGCCCTCACCCTCGTAGCGTCCGCCCACTCGCTCGGCTATGGCGCGCGATCGCTCGACGTTTGCACGGACTACGTCCTCCTCCACGGCATCGAAGATGGCGACGAGGAGCGCCCCGCCGAGTGCCCGGCTCGCGATCCTCGAGTCGAGAAGCTCGTTGAACAGCGCGGGGCGCGCGAGGAGCGAGCGAAGGGCAACAGCGCCACCGCCAGGAGCTTTTGGCACGTCACGCCGTCGCCTCTGGCGAGACTGTTGTGCGAG
>Ga0302326_10022037_pt1 | contig 13036 bp, 14 predicted proteins | sample Palsa_T0_3_FD_202264 | JGI IMG/M metagenome (GOLD analysis project Ga0302326, IMG submission 202264) | Peat permafrost microbial communities from Stordalen Mire near Abisko, Sweden - Palsa_T0_3 | ecosystem: Environmental > Terrestrial > Soil > Palsa > Peat permafrost | place: Sweden: Abisko... | reverse complement strand
AGTTCGCCGGGGGCCCGTTGAGCGGCGCGGTGCGCGAAACTGTGGGCTGAAGCCCACAGCGGCACGCTGAAGCGTGACGCTACAGAGCTTCTGATTCTATAAAGAACTTTCAGGACGTTGTACTAGCATTGATGTCGTCTCCAATGCCATCCGGCGGTGACGCGATACCCTCCACGCTAGCCCGTCCCGGCGCCGGCGCCTTCTGGTTGGCGGTGACGCTTACGGGTATCGGTACGGGCGTAGCAGCGGTAGTGCTGACCCGCCTGCTGGAAGTAGTGCAACGCTTGATGTGGAACGGCTCCGGAACCGATCTGTTGGATGCCGCCCGAAAGGCCGGAGCCTGGCGGCACATCCTCGTATTGCTCGGCGCGGGGATAGTGACTGGCGCGGGCCAAATCGTCCTGGGGCGTCTGTCCAGCGGTAACGGAATCGATACCACAGCTGCGATTTGGTTCCATGCCGGGCGGCTGCCGGCCTTGCGTACTTTGGGCAGCGCGGTGCTTTCGGTGGTCATTGTCGGCATGGGCACGGCACTGGGCCGCGAAGGCGCGCCGAAACAGGCGGGCGCGGTGATGGCGAACTTTTTTTCGGACAAAGCGCGCTTGTCCGACGAACAACGTAGGCTGTTGGTTGCCTGCGGCGCGGGAGCCGGGATGGCCGCGGCCTATGGAGTACCGTTGGGTGGCGCGCTATTCGCACTCGAAGTGATGCGCGGAGTCCTGGCGCTGAGGTACGTCTTGCCCGCCCTCTTCGCTTCGGTGGTTGCGACCGCAGTCTCCTGGCTGGTGCTGCCCGATGCGCCAACCTATCTCGTCCCTGCTTATGCCAGCTCCCCTTCGAGTGTGCTGTGGGCGCTCGTGGCGGGGCCGATTGCGGGTGCGGTTTCGGTCTTTTATGTTCGAGCTGTCACCTGGGCCGATCGCAACAGGCCTGAAGGCTGGCGTCGGCTGGCGGCTCCGGTGCTGATATTGGGGTTGCTCGGCGCGCTCTCGATCCCATTCCCGCAGCTGCTTGGCAACGGTAAAGACATCTCGCAACTTGCGTTCACGAACCAGGCAGATCCATTTTTGCTTCTAATCCTGCTTGCGCTGCGGCCCATAGCGACCGTCCTCTGCGTTCGCAGTGGCGCACCCGGCGGCTTGTTCACGCCTTCTCTAACGGTCGGTGCATTGCTCGGCGCGGTGCTGGGGCATGCCTGGTCCTGGTTCTGGCCCGGAGTGCCGCCCGGACTGTTCGCCCTGCTCGGCGCGGCGGCGGTGCTCGCGGCCACCACGCAAGGCCCGATCTCAACTGTGGTGCTGATGATGGAACTCACCGGACGGGACCGATCCTTTATCCTGCCGCTGCTGCTGGCGGTGGGCACAGCTACTCTCGTTGCCCGTAGCATCGAGCCTCGCTCGATCTATGACGCCCGTCTGACCGATGAGGAGGTGGAGGCTCGCCGGAAATTGCGCGAACTGCCGCCGGATAGCATGGTAGGGAAAACACAAGACCGGTAGAGCGCGGTGCCCGCGGTGTAATCGGTCAAGCGACTGCCAACGGGTCGAGGGTTCACGCCGTTCGATCCACGCTTCGCTCTTGAGAAGAGCGTCATGGTTGCAACACAGTCGGCAACACAGGGAGCCCTGCTCGCAACGCCGATAACGGCACCAGCCTGGCACACGAAGCCTAGCTGTCAATTGGACATCAACCGGCCGGCGGTCCCGGGTGAGACCTGTGGTGCACGCCAACAGCCTCTACTATTGGCCGACCGACACGGATACACCAGGACTGGGTGAATGAAGATCGATTATGAGAACGGCTCGCCCAGTCACTCCATGGAAGTCCCTCCCGTCCCGGCGACGGACTCGCCGACCGTGCTGCTGAACCTGGAAGGTCCGGAGCACTATCGCGGCTGCCAGATGACCAGCCTATATTTCCCTCCTATTACATAGGAGCCGGACGGCGGCGCGATTATTCGTACCGCAGGGCGACGGTGGGATCTACTCGTGCGGCGCGCCTGGCGGGCAGATAGGAAGCGGCCAGAGCAACCGAAAGCCACAACACCGACACGGCTGCATAGGTGGGCAGATCCGTTGGACTGACGCCGTACAGGAGCCGTGCCATCACGCGTGCGAGCCCCATCGAAGCCAGCAGGCCGATGCCAACGCCGATGAGTGCGCAGCTCAGCCCTTGGCGGAGGACCAGGCGAAGCACATCGCGTGGTTGCGCGCCGACGGCCATACGGATGCCGATCTCCCGCGTGCGCAGAGTGGCATGGAAAGCAACCACGCCATACAGGCCCACCCCCGCGAGCAGCAGAGCCAGACAGCCAAAGGCCCCCAGCATGGACACTTCCCAGCGCACCTGCCAATAGGACCGGTCCACCCATTCGCTTAACGCCGTGACGCCATAAATCCGGACGCCCGTATTCCCCACAGATAAGGGTGCGAGCGCCTTGCGCACGGTCTCCGGCATCGCCGCGGCGCTGGAGGCGGTTTCCACCAGGATGGTTTCGATACCGCCGTAATTCTGAGAAAAGGGCCGGTAGACGTGCGGCTGGGGCGGCTCGCCGAGCGATACGAAGCGAGTATCGCGCGCGACGCCAACGACCTCGAAGGAACTAGTTCCGTGGCAACCGAGCAGTACGTGTTTGCCGATGGGCGTGCGGCCCGGCCATAAGCGGCGGGCCAGGGCCTGGTTGACGATGGCGACGGGCAGACCATCCGGCAGGTCGCCGGAGCCGAAATCGCGCCCGGCAAGGAGCGGGATGCGCATGGTCTGCAGATAACCGCGGCCGATCGCGCTGGTGGTGGCGGGGATGACGTCCCGGCCGGATTCGGATGCGCAGTCCGGGCGGATCGGCGTCAGGGGGAGCAGGTCCGTAATAGCAGCACTTTTCACGCCCGGCAGTGCTCGCAAACGATCAAGAGTCCGGGCATAGAACTGGCGTCCCGTTTCAGGGGTAAACTCCGGGGGCGACACGTAGGCGGTCACATACAGGCGATTGTTCACGGCGAAACCCGGATCGGAAGCTTGAAAGGCAAGCAGCACACGCAGGAACAGGCCCGCGGTGAGCAGGAGCACCAGCGAAACGGAAACCTGGCCCGCCAGCGAGATGCGGCGCAGGCGGAACCGGGCAGTGGAGGCATCTCCTTTGAGCCTGGAGATCACGTCGGTGCGGCTTGTGCGCCAGGCTGGCGCAAGTCCGAACAGGAGAGTGGTGAGCAAGGCGAGAGCGGCGCTGAAGATGGCGACGCGCAGGTCGGGCGCGAGATCCAGCCGCAACGACTCGCCGAACGCCGTGGCAGGCAGAATGGTTTCGAACCAGCGGCTGGTCCAGGCTCCCAGAATGAATCCCAGCAGGCCGCCACCGGCTGCCAGCAGAAGACTCTCGGTTAGTAGTTGGCGCTCGATCCGGACCCGGCCGGCACCCAGCGCAATGCGCGTCGAAATCTCGCGTTCTCGAGCAGCGCCTCGGGCGAGCAGCAGATTGCCGACGTTGACGCAGGCGATCAACAGCACCATTCCGACTACCGCCATCAACACGATCGACACCGGCGCCGCAGCCCTCCGGCTCTGGATGTTCGGGACGCCGCGCACACGCTCGGCAACCAGAAGCATTGGCTTCATTTCGTTTCGCGGCCGCTCCTTTTGGATTTGCGCCGCGATGGCGTTCAGTTCCGCTACCGCCTGCGACATCGCCATGCGTGGTTTCAACCTGCCAAAAACGAACACCTGCGGGCGCGTGCGGTCCTCCAGCCCGGTGACTCTGTCGGGATACTGCCTGGCCCACGTCTGGAAGGGGACCCAGAGATCCATGTTCAGCGGAAGGTAGATGCCGGCGAACTCCCTGGGAGCCACGCCCACGATGGTGTACCATTGCGTCTCGGAGCGGACCCGTTTGCCGAGGATGTTCGGATCGCCATGAAACAGCCGCTGCCAGGTGCGGAAGCTGATGACCGCAGTCTGTTCGTCTTCGCGCTCGAACCAGCGACCCAGGTACGGACGCACACCAATCACGCGCGGATAGCTGAGCGAGACGGCTTCGGCGGCCGCGGCATGGCTTTGGCCATCGAAATCGAGGCTGGATTCGGTGGGATTGGATACTGCCATGCCTTCAAGCGATTGGCTTCGGTCGCGCAAATCGCGGTAGTCGGGATAGGAGATCAGGGGGCTGCCGCCGCGGCTGAAGACCAGCAGGCGGTCCGGCGCCTCAACCGGCAAGGGGCGCAGGTAAAGGAAGTTGAACAGGCTGAAGATCGAAGTGTTGACACCGATGCCGAGAGCCAGGCACAGAACTGCCAGGAAGGTGAAGCCGGGAGACCTGAGGAGCAGCCGCCAGGCGTGGACCAAGTCGAGCAGGGAGCCGCGCATAGGCTTAGAGACACCGCCGCGCCGGGATTGTTCCTGACGGCACGAAAACGTTTGTTGACATCATGATGTTCATATACTATCATCATGATGTGCGAACTACTCTGACACTGGAAGAAGACGTAAAAGCCAAGCTCGACCAGGAAATCAGGAAGACGGGCAAGTCCTTCAAGGCGGCGGTGAACGATTATCTGCGGCTTGGCTTGGCGGTGGAGGCGCGTATGAAGCCGGTGAAGCCTTTCGTGATCCAAGCACGCCCGCTCGGGCTTCCGGCAGGACTTTCCTATGACCATGTCGAAGAGTTGATCGAACAGTTGGAAGGCCCGCTGCACAAATGATGCTGATCGACGCGAACCTGTTGCTCTATGCCTACGACTCGGCTTCGGAGCACCACGGGGTGGCGCGCGACTGGCTGGCCGCTTCCTTTTCGAAGCCGGAGCCCGTCGGCCTGGCTTGGGTAACGATCCTGGCGTTTCTGCGGATCACGACAAATCCGAGAATGCGCTTCCAGCCGTTCACTTCAGCGGAGGCGGCCGCGGTGGTTCAAGAATGGCTGGAGCGGCCGAACATCGCTATTCTCGCGCCCACTGAGCGGCATTGGCCGATCTTGAAGGAACTTATCCGTAAAGCGCAGGTACGCGGCGCGCTGATGATGGATGCCCACCTTGCGGCCCTGGCCATCGAGCATGGCGGGGCACTGTACACCAACGATCGCGATTTCAGCCGCTTTCCCGGATTGAAGTGGGTGAACCCGATCGAGACGCCGTAATCCGGCTATTCGCACAGACCCGCCGACGCCCCAACCCACTCCATGTTCTTGTTGTGATCGACTCCCATCATGGACCCGCGCCCCATGCGTACCAGCAGCGAGACAGGCCGCAATTCTTCCAGCCAGATATACATGATCCGAATCTCGGCGCGTGTCTTGCCCAAGGGGGTTTCGATCACCGGCTCGAAATCGACGCGCTCCTGCAGGATGTAGTTGTGGCGTTGTTCGGCGGGGATGGCTTCCACTTCTTCGCTGGTCGGGCCGATGCGCACCCCCAGCCCCGCGAATGAATACAACGGCTTCAGTACGTAGTTTTCGGTATCCGGCGGGATGCTCTCGATCCGATCGAGGAACCAGGTGCGGGGCACCGACGCGTGGCGCAGGTACGGAATGGAAAACTTACTGATACGGAAATAGTCGTTGGGATGGCCCGCCCATTCGACATCCAGGTCATCGCGGAAATCGAACGGGGGCGTGACATTGCGGCGCTCGAGTTCGTCCACGATGGTGCGGTTGTAAATCCGTAGGATGGGGACACGGCGGCCATCGCGCCGGTAGTAGAGGCGTCGGCCCTCCTTCTCGATCGCGGTAATCGAGACGGCGCGCACGCCGAGCATCTTTTCGGTGAGCAGGAAATCCGCCAGAGTCTTCTGATGCAGTGGATCGACCTCCATCAGGATCACGTTCTCCGGGTCGTACCCGCCGAGGATAGCCCGGCTCAGAAGTAGACGGTAGCCTTCCGGATCGAGTCCGCCGAGCAGGTGCCGCAGATTGCGATCCAGGCCGTAGGCGTCCATATACACGCTGGAGAGGGTCGGTTGGTAGGCGTACAACGATGGAAATGCCTGGATCTCGACCAGCCGGGGGGCGATTTCGCCGGAAGGCTCGCGGACCAGCCCGAAATCGACCTGCAGGAACAGTGGATGGTCGGGTTCGCCGGGCACATCGAACTTAGGCGGCACGGCCTGCCGGGAAATCGCACGGTATTCCGGGGTGTTCAACTGGCGGATCAGATCGGCGCCGTCGAGGGACATGCGATCGATCAGCCCGGCGGGAAAGAAGCAGGGCGTCTCGCAGTTCCGGAAGGCCACGGGCACGCCGCAGGCGGCTTCCAGGCGGGTGAGGAAGGTGCGATACTTTTCCGGCGTGAAGCCGGCATTGAAGCGCGCTCGGTACTCGGGGATCACGCGTTTAGCACGAACTCGCCGCCGCGCATGATGACGCGATCGTCGGCCCAGATATCGAACTTGCGTCCAACCACGTCGATGTGCGTGGAACAGCGCCAGGGCGCGCCTGTATAGCCGCCATAAGGATCGCCAAAGGCGATATGCACGCCCGGGATCTTTTCGTCCTGTAGAATATTCCCGATCACGTCGTGTACGCCTATATTGGTACCGATGGCGAACTCGCCCACGCGGTCGCTGTTCTCATCGGAGTGGGTGTAGCGCCAGAACTCGTCTTCGAGCGCGCGGTTGGCGCAATGCGCCTCCGCCAGCCGGTTTTGCCGGATACGGATGGTGAGAGGCGCGCCATTCAGGTCGCCGTACTTGGCGCACAGATAATCGCCGACCACGCCATCCACCACGAAGGTACCATTGACCTCGCCGGGGGTGGTCCAGACTTCGCCGCCCGGCAGGTTGCCCCAGGTGTTGGCGCTGATGATACCGCTGGTCTTGAGCCACTTGTAATCGGGATTCATCTCGGCGGTGAGATCGGTGCCGGCGGGCGTCCTGGCGCGCACGAAAGCAGCTGCCCGCGTGATCTCCATGACTTGCAGGCTGATACGATCCACCTCGTGGAAATCGGCGCGCATGCCGTCCTGCATGATCTGCCTGGTGATATTGACCATGTGGGCGTGGCGGATCTTACGCCTGGATACCACCTCGGTCATCTGCATGCGCGAACGCAGCTCGTTGGTCTGGGCTTGCGCGGCAAAAATACTCACCTGACTGGTTTCCAGATCGTCTAGCACCGCCCGCGGCATGTCCGCCAGCGGCCGCGGAGCAACATCTTCGAGCGTCCAGGCCCGATAAGTGGCACCTGCTCTATCGAGCTCGGCGGCCAGCGCCGCGGCTATTGCAAGGCTGGCCTCGTCGGTGATCAACGTGACTTTTTCCTCGGGCTGGATGCGCAGGCAGACGCTTACGGCGTTGCGCGCGCCCTCCACCAGCTCCCGCTCCACGGCGACGTCCCGCAACGCCCGAGTCACTGTGCCGCTACCTGTGTTTGCCCGGTATCGTGAAGATCCGCTTCGGTTTCTTCAATAATATAGTCGACCACTTTCTTCAAATCTCCCGTCTCGTTCCAGACGCGCAACTGCCGGTCCGCGCCAGTGCCATTGTTTAGTATCTCGCGGATGTAATTAATCTCCTGACGGCTGCCCAGTTCGTCGACCACGTCGTCGATCAGCTGGAAGTATTCTTCCATGAGATCGTGCAACGGCACCTCGGTGCCCTTGCCGAAATCGATCAGCTTGCCGTCGATTCCGTAGCGCAGCGCGCGCCACTTGTTTTCCATGATGAGCGCGCGGCGATACAGGCGGAAGCCCTGATTCATCGAGTGCAGCTTGTAAAGTTTGGCCACGGTAGCCTGAATCAAAGCTGCCAGGGCGATGGTCTCGTCGGCGCGCATGGGGATGTCGCAGATGCGAAACTCCAGCGTGTTGAAATACGGGTGCGGCCGGATGTCCCACCAGATTTTCTTGGCGTTATCGATGCAATTGGTCTTGATCAGCAGGTTGACGAAGCTCTCGTATTCACCGTAACTCGGAAAGTAATCCGGGATATTCGTGCGGGGGAACTTATCGAAGACTTTGCAGCGGTAGGATTTCAGCCCGGTATCCATGCCGCGCCAGAACGGCGAATTCGTAGAAAGGGCGAGTATATGCGGAAGGAAGTAGCGTGCCGCATTCATGATGTGTATGGCGGTTTCGGGGTCCTCGATACCGATGTGGACATGCAGGCCGAAAATGAGATTGGCGCGGGCCACCATCTGCAGATCTTCGACGATGGTATGGTAGCGCTGGTCCGGGTAGATCTCCTGTTTGCTCCAGTCCGCGAACGGGTGGGATGCGGCGGCGGCCAGCCGCAGGCCATTCTGATGCGCCAGGCGCACCATCTGGTGGCGGATCAGGCGGATTTCCTCCTTAGCCTCCTGAATATTGCGGCAGATCCGCGTGCCCACTTCGACCACCGACTGGTGCATCTCGGGTTTGACCCGCTCGGTGAGCACGGCCTTGCCCTTCTCCAGGATCTCGAGGCCGATATGCGAGCGCAGGTCGCGGGTCTCCGGGTCGATGGTCTGATACTCTTCCTCGATGCCGATGGTTAAACTCGGCTTCATGCGGACCTCCCTATTCTATTATCCAAGGAACCTTGCCCAGCGCAATTCCTGGGGCGGCGGCTCATAGCCCAGCGCTTTGCGGATAGCCATCTCCGCCACCGCGTTGACCACCCACTCGAAATTCTCCGGCCCCACGGAGTGCACGTCCGCATCCGGCGCGGGGTTCAGGAAATCGATGGCATATGGCACGCCGTCTTCCACGGCGAACTCGACGGTATTCAGGTCGTAGCCCAGCGTACGGCACAGCTTCAGCGCATCGCCCACCACCCGCGCGTACATGCCGGGCTCTAGAGGTGGCGGGTTTTTCACGTAACGGTCGGCGTGCGGCTGTTTCGGGTCGTACCGCATGACCCAGACCTTCTCCTGGCCAATCACATAGCAGCGGAAATATTCCGTGAAGTTTACCGCCTTTTGGAGCGTCATGCAGAGATCGCCGGTCTGATCGTAGGCGGCGAAGAGCTCTTGCGGGTTGTCGACCTTATAGACATTCTTCCACCCGCCGCCCGAGTGCGGCTTGAGGAACGCGGGGAAGCCGATGTAATCGAAGATCTCTTCCCAATTGAGCGGGTAGCGCAGGTTGCGCATGGATTGCGCGGTGGTGCCGGGCGGATGCTGCTTATGCGGTAAAAGTACGGTGCGGGGCACGGCCACGCCGATTTGGGAAGCCAGCGCGTAGTTGAAGAACTTGTCGTCGGCGCTCCACCAGAACGGATTGTTGATCACCAGAGTGCCGCCCAGCGTGGCGTTCTTCAGATAGGCGCGATAGAAAGGGATGTCGTGCGAGATCCGGTCAACAATCACGTGATAGCCGCTCGGCTGGGCCATCTGGACGCCCCCCAGCAGGATGCTTTCGGCCCGCACCTCTTCGTCGCCCAGCGCGTTGATGCGGTCGACCAGAGCGCCTGGGAAGGTATTCTCCATGCCGTAAAGGATGCCGATCTTTCTCATGGGTTCTTCACAGTCTACCCGAAAAACTTGACGGCCATGCGCTGCCACCACGGCCAGTCGTGGCCAGTGCCGTCACCCCAGACGTCGAGCCGATGGGGAATCTGTTTGCCGCTCATAATGCCGGCGAGGCGCAGGTTCTCGGCCAGGCAGATGTCGGTCTCGCCGGTGGCCAGCACCAGATGCGTCCCGTTGCGGTACTCGTTCAGGTAGCGCTCGTCATTCAAGTTGGGTAGAAAATCCGGCGGGCAGTTGAAATAGCAGTTGTCGTCGTAGTATCCGTTGAGGAATTGATGGATATCGAAGGCGCCCCCCATGCTGACGCACGGTCCGATCAACTCCGGATGGCGCAACGCGAAGTTGACCGCGTGATAACCTCCAAAGCTGCACCCTGTGACCGCCACGCGCGCCGCGGGATTCTTCGACCGTATAAACGGGAGCACCTCGTGGATCAGGTAATTCTCGTACTGCATATGACGCAGTACACGGTCGCGCGGCGGAATGCTGCGATTGTACCAGCTCTCTTTGTCCACGCTGTCCACGCAGAAGCCCTGCAGGCGGCCGGCGTCGTATTGATAACCGACGGCACCGATCATTTGGCGGTCTTCGTAATCGTAGAACCGGCCCATGGATGTAGGAAAAGCGATGAGTGGCATGCCTGCATGGCCGTAGGCGAGCAGCTCCATGTCTCGTTGCAGGTGGGGGCTGAACCACTTGTGATATTCTCTTTGCACTCGGAATAGTATAGCGTGGCGGCGGGGCCTATTTTGAAGTGGACAAATGATCGTAAGGGGACCGAAATCGTGATCAAAGACCGGGAGCCCCTATCGCGCGGCTGGTGCCTTATGCCAAGCCTCGCAACCGTCTGGAGACCGTGCCGCGTCACCTGATCATCACAGGCGGCGGCTACATCGGCCTGGAATTCGCGCAAATGTACCGCAGGTTTGGGTGAAGTCACCATCATCGAGACAGCGTCGCACCGGCATCAAGGTTCGGTTGAACGCAACTTGTATTGGCTTTTCGAAGCGCGGCGAGGAGATTCTCGCTCAGGTTGACTGCGCCAGTGGCGATCCCGAGGTAATCGGGCCACACGTCCTGCTGGCGGTGGGACGCCGTCCAAATACCGATGACCTCGGTCTCACAAAGGCAGGCGTCGCCGTCGATAAGCGCGGGTACGTTGGGTGAATGCGCCTTTCCCATTGCAATCCCCTGACGCCCAGATTCCCAGGACGCTGGTGTGCAAATGGTCATCAACGACAAAGTCAGCGATCGCATTACCGCTTATGCTCTGTACATTGAACCCCCGCTCGGCCGTGCGAGCTTGACGGAGGCAGAAGTCCGCAAAGGCGGCCGCCACGCGCTGATGGCCGGCGGCCTGTGACGAAGGTCGGTGGTGCCGTTGAGAAGGCGAGACGCAGGGGTTTATGAAGATCATCGTGGATGCCCAAACTCACGAGATCCTGGGAGCTGCTATCCTTGAAACTGGCGGGAACTGGCGGCGACGAGGCCATTGCCAGAGCGCCGTATACGGTCATTCAACGGGCCGTGCACATTCACCCGACCGTTTCGGAACTCATCCCTACAATGCTCGGCGAACTCCAGCCGCTTTCAGACGGAGCCGGCGCTCCGCAGTAGCGCACAGAGAAATGAAACGCGTAGGCGAGACGATTCCCCTTCGGCGTCTCCGTCGAACGGAGCTCCCTGTGGATACCGTGGAGTTGGCACGCTACCTGGTTGGCAAAGTAGCGGTCCATGATACCGACGATGGCAGGCTCAGCGGCCGCATCGTCGAGACGGAGGCTTATCCCGTCGGTGATTCCGCCGGACACGCATTCCGCGGAGAGACGCGGCGCAATGCCTCACTATTTCTTGGGCCAGGACACGCTTACGTATATTTCGCCTACGGTTCGTCGTTCATGCTGAACGTGACGAGCGAGGCGGTCGGAGTCGGGGCGGGAGTCCTCCTGCGTGCCCTCGAACCACTTGAGGGAATCGATCGGATGCAAGGCCTCCGCGGCGGGGCAGGCCTGCTCGATTTAGCCCGCGGGCCAGGCCGGCTGGCCCAGGCCATGCAAATTGATTTCAGTCAAGATGGACTGGATCTGTGCGCCGCCGGTCCGCTCTGGCTCGCGACGAGCCGGCGGAAAACGGGCGCCATCGGCGAGAGTGTACGCATCGGTTTGACGCGCAACGTGGATCGCAAACTGCGCTTCTACGAGCGAGGCAATCCGTACGTGAGTGGTCCAAAGAGGTTACGCGAGTAGTTCAACGATCCACTGGAGAAATGCAATGGCGCGATTTCTGTCTGCGATTGTTGGTAATGCGGGGCACACGACGTCGCATGGTCAGTGAGTGCACGAGAGTCTGGAAAGATCCTGTTCAAGGTCGGCGCCAGGTCCGGCTCGACAACCGCGGCCAAGGAGACCCGCTAGATATGGGGCGAGTACCGCGCGGTAATGGTCTATCGGCCGTGGGTGACCTGCTGCTTTTGTCGATCTTCAGGTGTCCGCATTTGGTCGTTCACCACCGCGCAAACGAACTCTGTTGTGCAGCTGGATAATGGGGCCCGTTGAGTATTGAAGCTGGTTATGACGCCGGACATGAACGAACGCCCGGCAGCGCTCACCGTATTCGCGACCAGTAAAGAGACGGCTAAAAATCGCTTCTTCGCTCAAAACGGTACGTGCCCCTGCGTAGACTTTGACCTGGCGAAAGAAGTCTCGCGAGTTGGCCTTACACTCACAGATCAACTTCGACATCGCCTAACGGCGTCGAACAACAGATCAACACATTCCCGGCGGCTGGTGGCTCGAGCGGATCAGGCTCATAGTGCACCGTTCCTCCGATCAATGCGCACTCGCAGGTATGGCAGACACCTGTGCGGCACGACCACTGTACGGGAATGTCGCAAGCTTCTGCAAGTTCCAGCAAACTGGAAAACCGTGAATCCCACGGAACCGTGAGCCCGCTTCGTGTAAATGAAGTCTGTGGTCCGATGCCGGGTTCCCCCGCGGGAGCGTGAACCGGCGGGCGGGAGGATCGCGCAATTCCTGGTGTGATCGGCGCTTCCGGCCCAAATACCTCCAGGTGAATTCGTGTAGAATCGGCACCCCACGTTTTCAAGCCTTGGGTCAGTTGTTTAAGGAATGATGGTGGACCGCACAGGTAGAAATCCGCATCGCGAGTTACACCCAGCCGATCGAGCAGCGGCGTGTCCACATGCCCAACCGAGTCGTAATCGACACCTGGTTCGTCCCCTGAATCGGGCTTGCTGTAGACAATGTGGCTTCGGCTGTTCACGAGGGTTTGCAAGAGGCCACGTGACTCTTTTGCAAATGGGTGCTCTGCGCGGTTACGCGCCCCGTAGATCCACCAGACCTCACGACGTGAGGCCGCGGAGGACAGCGAGTGCAACATGGCGAGTACGGGGGTTGCCCCGATGCCGGCACTGAGCAAGACGACTGGAGCATCGCCGGATCTCAGAATAAAACCACCCCGAGGCGCTCACCTCCAAAATATCGCCCGCGTGTACGTGATCGTAAAGATATGAGCTGACAACCCCGTTCGTCTCTCGTTTGACGCTTACCCGATAAGTACTGGCGCCCGGCATGCCTGACATCGAGTAAT
>Ga0302326_10022036_pt1 | contig 13037 bp, 9 predicted proteins | sample Palsa_T0_3_FD_202264 | JGI IMG/M metagenome (GOLD analysis project Ga0302326, IMG submission 202264) | Peat permafrost microbial communities from Stordalen Mire near Abisko, Sweden - Palsa_T0_3 | ecosystem: Environmental > Terrestrial > Soil > Palsa > Peat permafrost | place: Sweden: Abisko... | reverse complement strand
CCCCTTAAGCCGGGGAGAGGTGTCCTGATCCGGAGCGTCTCTCGACGGTTGGGATCAGTGGCCTGTGTCCGTGAAGACGCCTCACCGAACGAGGTGCCTATCTGACTAGTCTCAGCATGCCCCTCTGGTTCCCCGCTGTCAAACCAGACGCAAACCGGGCTCCCCGGAATAAACCGCCCTGACAGTTAGTTCGCTACAAGCAACTAACGTAGTTGTTCGACGACTGCCTCGTCCTGGAGGAACCGCGGTGCCCGCGCCATCGACCATCGGATCATTGGCCCCCGGCCAATCGACTCTCAGCCCCCGCTACAAGTGGATCGCCCTCTCCAACACCACGCTCGGCGTGCTGATGGTGACCATCAACTCGTCCATCATGCTGATCGCGCTGCCGAACATCTTCCGCGGCATCGGCATCAACCCACTGCAGCCAGGGAACACCACCATCCTGCTCTGGCTGCTGATGGGCTTCATGGTCGTCACCGCCGTCCTGGTCGTGAGCTTCGGTCGGCTGGGCGACATGTTCGGCCGCGTCCGCATGTTCAATATGGGCTTCGCGATCTTCGCGTTCTTCTCCGTTCTGCTCTCGGTCACCTGGCTGACCGGTGACGCGGCCGGCTGGTACCTGATCGCGATGCGGATCTTCCAGGGCGTCGGCGGCGCGATGCTGTTCGCCAACTCGGCCGCGATCCTCACCGACGCGTTCCCGATGAACCAGCGCGGCATGGCGCTCGGCCTCAACCAGGTCGCGGCCATCGCCGGGTCGTTCATCGGCCTGATCCTGGGCGGCCTGCTCGGCCCGGTCAGCTGGCGGTTGGTCTTCCTCGTCTCGGTCCCGTTCGGCGTGGGCGGCACGATCTGGTCGTACCTCAAGCTCCGCGAGCTCGGCGTCCGCAAGCCGGCCAAGCTCGACCTCGGCGGCAACCTGACGTTCGCGGCCGGGCTGATCGCCGTCCTGGTCGGCATCACCTACGGCATCCAGCCCTACGGCACGCACACCATGGGCTGGACCAGCCCGCTGGTAATGTCGCTGATCGGCGGCGGCCTTGTCCTGCTGGCGATCTTCTGCGTCATCGAGACCCGGGTCCCCGAGCCGATGTTCAACCTCGGGCTCTTCCGCATCCGCGCGTTCACCTTCGGCAACCTCGCCTCGCTGCTGTCCGGCCTCGGCCGCGGCGGCCTGATGTTCATCCTGATCATCTGGCTGCAGGGCATCTACCTGCCGCTGCACGGCTACAGCTTCGAGAACACGCCGCTGTGGGCGGGCATCGCGATGATCCCGCTGACGGTCGGCTTCCTGGTCGCGGGCCCGGTCTCCGGCTTCCTGTCCGACCGGTTCGGCGCCCGCCCGTTCGCCACCGGCGGCATGCTGCTGGCCGCGCTCTCGTTCGGCCTGCTCGAGCTGCTTCCGGTCAACTTCACCTACTGGCAGTTCGCCGGGATCCTGCTGCTCAACGGGGTCGGGATGGGCCTGTTCGCGTCGCCCAACCGGGCCGGCATCATGAACGCGCTGCCGGCCGACAAGCGCGGGGTCGGGGCGGGCATGTCCGCCACCTTCCAGAACTCGGCCATGGTGCTCTCGATCGGGATCTTCTTCAGCCTGATCATCCTCGGCCTGTCCGCCTCGCTGCCGTCGCACCTGTTCGCGGGGCTGACCGCCCAGGGCGTGCCCGCCGCGGCCGCGAGCGGCGTCTCGCACCTGCCGCCGACGGCGATCATGTTCGCGGCGCTGCTCGGCTACAACCCGATCCAGATGCTGCTCGGCAGCACGCTGACCAAGCTCCCGGCCAGCCACGCCGCTTACCTGACGGGCCACTCGTTCTTCCCCTCGCTGATCGCCGCCCCGTTCCAGTCCGGCCTTGACATCGCGTTCGACTTCGCGATCGCGGCCTGCCTGATCGCGGCGGTCGCGTCGCTGCTGCGGGGCAAGCGCTACGTGCACGAGCTGCACAGCGAGTCCGCCGTCGCGGCCCGCGCCAGCCGAGACGCCGAGAGCGTGCTCGAGGCGGCGGCCGAGGCGCCCGCCCCGCTGCGGGTAGAGGTCGCGGAAGACCTAGAAGCGTCCCTCGAACGGACCGCTGCTCCGCCTGTCCCGGCCACGCGTCACCGCAGCCAGCGGTAGCCGAAATCCCCGGTACCGCGCCAGGCGCCTGCTAACCAGAAGGCTCGCCCGGCTGGAAACCCAGCCGGCCGGGCCTTCGTCGTCGTGCCCGCTACCCGAACGGGGGGGATTCGAGCTTCTTGAAGGCGTACGCGCCGTCGGACGTCACCTGCAGGATCGGGATCACCTTGTCCACCGGGTTGCTTCCGTCGACGCTTCCCTGGAAGGTGCCGGTCAGGCTGATCGGGCCGCTGGCGCCGAGCACATGCAGTTGGTTGACCGCGAGATCGACGTCGGCGGCAGACGGGCTCGAGCCCGCCTGGTCGGCCGCGCTGATGGCGCTCCACATCGCGTCGTACCCGGTCATGGCATCGCCGTCGCCGTCAGGAACGCCGTGGAATAGCTGCCCGAACGTGGTGCTGAACCAGCTGAATCCCTGCCTTCCCTGCTTGTAGAGGGAACCTGAACCGCGCTCCCACTCCTGCGGGTTCGCCTCGCCGGCGTACAACAGCGTGACGCGCGACGCCAGGGCGCTCCGCACGCCTGCGGTGATGGGCATGTCGGTGACGTCATCACCGGTCACGATCGTGATCGGCTTGGTCAGGCAGTTCCGGTTGTTGAGGTCGTCGAGCAGCGTCCCCAGATCCCGGCCCCGCCCGGCGAACAGCACATAGTTCGCGGTGTTCTGGCAGATACTCGACGTCAGCGTGTTGATCCGGTTGGAATTCTCGGCTGCCACCGCGTCCTTAGGGTTGACCTCGCCGCGGGTGTTGTAGGTCAGGATCGCGTTGATGACGTGGCCGTCGCCCCGGAAGCCGTTCGTGAACCCGCTGACCATCGTCGTGTCATAGCTATCGGTCGGATTCTGGTCCTCCATCAGCATCGCGGTGCGCGCGTCCGGCCAGATGTACTGCAGGACCGCGGACACGTCCTCGGCGTTGTCTGGCACCATGCGGACCATGTTGGGGATGTTGTCGAACGCGTTAGAGGTGACGCTGGACGCGAAAACGGGGATCCTGTCGTCCTCGGCGAGCTGTTTTACCTCTGCGATGGTCGCGGTCAGGCTCACGCCGATGCCCGCGACGGCGACCAGGTGCTGGCTGTGCACGTCGCTGGCGATGAGCTGATTGGTGTACCGCCACTCGGCGGCCTGGGTCCCGCTGCTGGCCACAAGCAGTTGGATGTACGGGGTCGAGTTCAGCACCTGGTTGGCGCGGTACTGGGCCGTGTAGGCGCCCTCCAGCTGCTCGGCCTGGGTGCTGGCCGGCTGCACGCCGCCGCCGGTCGCGGAGATGGGGAGCAGGAAGGCGACGCTGACGTAATGCCCGGGGTGGTTAGCTCTGACCCACTCGTCCTCGGCCTTGATTTTGGTCAGGGCGGCGGCCACGGCTCCGTTGCCCGGGGCGAACGGATAGCTGCCATCGCTGATGCCGACGCATTCTCCCGCCGCGCCCTGATGCATCACGATCGTGGGGCCCGAGTTCATGCAGGTGTCGCGCTGATTGATCAGGAAGCCGGCCAGACTGGCCACGCCATAACCGCACCCGGAAAGGGCCACCACCGCGCTCGCGGCGATGATGACCTTGCGGCGCAGCGCCATCGGCGCCTTCCTGGTATGGCCCTGGTTCCGCCACGGCGGCCGCGGCAGCATGGTGGTCATTATCGGTCCTCCCAATCGCGGGTTACTTTGCGGAAATGGCTGATCTCGCGGTAGAGGACGCCGCTGTCCTTATCTCGGTCGGTCAGCTGCGCGAGCTCGAAATACTCGCGGTCGATCAGGCGGGCGAGCCGCCGTCGCGGATCGAAGAGCCGGTCGTTGTACAGCCACCGCGCGGCCATCAGCCGGCTGACGGTCCGCAGCCGGCTGCCGGGTGCGGCGACCCCGGCCAGTCGTCGCACCGCGTCCTCGGGGTCAGTCGCGAAATCGGGCCCGTCCGCCGCCTCATCGCGGTCGGCGTGCGCATGGCGGAGCCGGTTCGGCGCGGTCGTGATGGCGGTCAGCACCCGGTTCCACTCGCTCGTGCCCAGCGTGTCGAGCTGCTTGTCGAGGTGGGCCGCGACCCGGCCGAGGTTGTCGTCGGCCGACGGCGTGACCAGCGCGAGTAGGTGATACTGCTCGGCCAGATCGTCTCGTGGCAGCTGGGCCCGGTAGTGGGTGAGGTAGCCGTTATGGGCGCCGTCCCACAGCGCCTCGTCCCGCGCGAGCAGCCGGGCGAGCAGCAGCCGGGGCAGCGGCCGGATCTCCAGCCAGTCCTCTTCCTCTTCCCGGGCCCACATCAGGTCGAGGAACAGGTCCCGCACATCGAACTCGTTGACCCCCGTCTCGCCCGCATCCGACCAATTCAGGGATCTGAAGACGCTGCCAGCGGCCCGCAGGCCGGGTCGGACGGTGGCGGCGTACACCGCCATCGCGAGCAGGTCCCGGTCGCCCAGCCAGGGTGGTCGCACCCCGGCCAGCAGCTCGTCCGCCAGCTCGGGCGTCAGCAGCTGCCGAGGATCGAAGCCAGCGCCGGCCACGGCCAGCCGACGGGCCAGCGCGCGGACAGCCGACGGGTGGCCGCCGCCGACGTCCTGCACGAAGTCGACGTCTCGCCACACCTTGCCGAGGACGTGGCTGGTGACCATGGACATCACGTTCTCGGCGCCGAGATCGGCCAGCAGCACCGGATACCAGGGCGACGCCGGCGCATCCTGCTTTCTGGCCGTGGCCAGCCAGCCGGCATAGTTCAAGCTCGCGTCCGCGGGCATGACCGGCGGCCCGACCGCCGGGTTGAGCCGCGGCCGCAGCCCCTGCCCGGCCACGACCAGCAGCGGGTCAGTATCGCCGGGGACCAGCCGTCGGCATTCGGCCAGCGTTTCGAGGAACTCGGTCCCGGCCGCGCTGTCGGCGTCGTCAAGCAGCAGCAGGCAGTTGGTCGTCCGCTGACCGTGGGCCCAGCCGGCCCGGTTGAACCCCGCCCGCAGGTCGGCCAGGAGCGCCGCGCACAGCGCGCGCCACAGCTCCCGGCGGCTGTCCGTCCCGTCCGGGGTCTGCGCGGCCTGCCACCACTGGTGCATCTGCAGCAGGGGCCCGACCCGAGTGCCGTTACCCCGGCCGACGGTGCCCACGTACCACGCAAGGTAGTCGCCGAGCCGGTGTCGGTTGATCCCGTCGACGATCCAGCCGAGGGCGGCGCCGGCCTGGGTCACCACCGCCCCCTGATCCGGCGAGGGCAGCAGGGTGCCCGCCTGTTTGCCCAGGTTGGCCAGCATCTGGCCAGGGGCCTTGCCGCGGGCGTCCAGCAGCTGGCCGAGCTGCTCGGCGGGCGAGTCGCGGCTCTCCGGGTCAAGGCCGACGGCGAGGAAGCCGATTCCAAGCAGCGGGAGCCGCACCCGGCCGACCCGCGGCACGCCCGGGCTCAGCTTGTACCCGATGTCCAGCAGGACCGCCTCCGGGCTGGCGTCGGGCGAGCGCCCGAAGTCGAGCCGCGCGGTCGGCGCGCCCCGGCGATGGTCGGCCTCGAGACGGTCGAGCAGCGCGGTCTTGCCCGAGCCCTGGGAACCGATAAGGAGCGTAATCGGCGGCGTATCCCGATCGCGGGAGCGGATCAGGCCGTCGGATACGAACCGGAGAATGCTGCCGCGACCATAAAGATCTATTTCGGTATCGGTCACTTGTCACCTGTTGACTCTCGAAGAGGACTCAAATAATAAGTGTGCTGCAGACTGCATCTCTGCTTATTTTATGAACCCCGAATTGTGTAATATACATAGCTCGCAAAAGGGTGCCACGCTCGCGAAACGCAGTAAAAGGTGCATTTCACCCGCAGCCGCAATGACCATTTCCCGGCGTAATAAGAGCGGCGTCATGGTGCCCAGATACACCGTGATCACAATTCTTCGCCCCGCGCGCCGCAAGCCCTCCCACTTCGCAGGCCGGCGAGCCTCCGCACCACAAACCCGCCTGTCGCCTACGCCAGCGACACCCAACGCTTCCTGTCGCCTACGCCAGCGACACCAATAGGCCCGGTCGATGGCGTAGGTGACTGGTCGACAAACCTGTCGATGGCGTAGCCGACAGGCCTCACCTCTAGTGATAACAGCAAGAAGGGCGCTTCGCGCGGGCGGGCGGCGGTGGGAGACTGGGCGGATGGGCGAAGTGAGCATCCGGGTGCGCTCCGCCGACGACGCCGACACCGGCGGGATCCTCGATCTCGCGCCGAAGCTCGCCGAGGGGGTCGCGCCGTGGCGGGATCAGGCGGAAGCGCTGCTGGCCGGGCGTCGCTGGCTGGAGGAGTCGCTTGACGCCGCCAAGAACGGGGACGGCGCCGTCCTGCTGGTCGCCGACACCGACGGGATCGCGGGCGTGATCTGCGTCAGGCCGAGTACCCACTTCACCGGCGAGCGCGACGGCTACATCGGGGAATTGGTGGTGGCCGACCGCGTATCCCGCCACGGCATCGGCCGGGCGCTCATCGCCGCCGCCGACGCCTGGGCGCGTGACCGCGGTCTGCGCAACCTCACCCTGCACACCGGTGCCTTCAACACCAACGCCCGCGGCTTCTACGCTGCCCTCGGCTTCGTTGAAGAAGAGGTCCGCCTCACCCGCCCGGTCGCCGATCTCTCCGCCGAGCCCGGTCGCTGACCTCTTTGCGCGTGATGGATTGAAATATGTAATCTGGTTACCTATTACACTGCTCGCCATGAAGTCAGCGGATTACCTGATTCGTCCGGTCCGTTCGCCCGAGCCCGATATCTCGCCCGAGCCCGAGGGGCTCCGAGAGCGGAAGAAACGGCTGACCAGGGAGGCGATTTTCGCCGCCGCCGATCGCCTGTTCGCTGAGCGCGGGTTCGCGAGCGTCACCGTCGCGGAGATCGCGGACGCCGCCAACGTCTCGGTCAAGACGGTCTTCACCTACGTGAGCGCGAAGGAAGAGCTGCTCTTCCACGGCCAGCCGACCGTGCTTGACGCCGTGGTCAGGGAGGTCGCGGCGCGCAGGCTCGGTCAGACCCCGCTCGTGGCGGCCGCTCAGGCGCTGCTCGCCGCCGTCGACCAAGCGGACGAGAGCCTGTCGCTCGGGTCATTTCAGCGGATGGTCGCCAGCAGCCCCGCTGCCCGGTCCCGGGTCCGCACCCTGTGGGACGAGTCGGAGGCAAAGCTGGCCGAGGTTCTGCTGGCCGAGGTGAGCGGCGACCGGCGGGACGTTCCGGCCGAGCGGGCCGCCCGGCGGCTCACCGCCGCGCAGATCATGGTCCTCGTCCGCACCGTCACCAGCGATGAGGTGGCCGACCTGATCGCCAAGTCGGCCGACACCGACTCCGATCGCCGCGAGGCGCTCGGCCAGTGGATCCGCGACGCGGCCGGTCGTCTGGCCCGAGGGCTGCAGTCCCAGGCGCGCTGATCCGGCCCGCGTGGTGGCGTTACCGGCTCTGCCGGATCTGACGGAGAAGCTCGGAGTTGGGGAGGGCGGTCTTCTCGAGCAGCAGCTCGAGGGCGTGCTGGGGGTCGAGGGCGGCCAGGGCGCGGCGCAGGCTGATCACCGCCGAATGCTCGGCCGGGTCGAGCAGCAGGTCCTCGCGGCGGGTGCCGGACGGGACCGGGTCGATCGCCGGGAACAGACGCTTCTCGGCCAGATCGCGGCGGAGCCGCAGCTCCATGTTGCCGGTCCCCTTGAACTCCTCGAACAGCACGGTGTCGAGCTGGGAGCCGGTGTCGATGAGGGCGGTGGACAAGATGGTCAGCGAGCCGCCCTCCTCGAGGCAGCGGGCCGCGCCGAGGAACTGGCGGGGCGGCTGCAGCGCCGAGGCCGCGACCCCGCCGGACAGGGTGCGGCTGCTGGCCGGGGCGGCCAGGTTATAGGCACGGCCGAGCCGGGTGAGCGAGTCGAGCATGACGACGACGTCCCGGCCGAGTTCGGCCAGCCGCTTGGCCCGCTCGATGGCGAGCTCGGCCGCCAGCACGTGGTCGGCCGGAGACTGATCGAAGGTGGAGGAGATAACCTCGCCGCCGACCGAGCGGCGCAGATCGGTGACCTCCTCCGGGCGCTCGCCGACCAGCACCAGCATGAGCTGCACGTCCGGGTAAGCGGTGGCGATCGCGTGCGCGATCGTCTTCAGCACGGTGGTCTTGCCCGCCTTGGGCGGGGCGACGATGAGGCCGCGCTGCCCCTTGCCGATGGGGGAGACGAGGTCGATGATCCGCGCCGCGGGGGAGGGGTCGCCGTCTTCCAGGCGAAACCGCTCGTTGGGGTAGATGGGGGTGAGATCGTCGAAGTGCCGACGGGCACGGGCCTCGCCCAGCGACAGCCCGTTGATCAAGGTCACATCGGCGAGGCCGGCTTGCCTGGCCCGGGAACCGCTGCCACCGGTGCTGCCGTTCCCGCTGGTCTTTCCGTTGCCGTTCCCGCTGGCGCTGGCGCTAACGGCGACGATGCCGTCGATCTGGTCGCCCTTGCGCAGCCCGTACGAGCGGACCTGGCTGGCCGTGAGCGGTAGGTCGGTCGCGGACCGCCGGTACCCGGCCGTCCGCAGGTAGCCGCGTCCGTCGGTGAGATCGACGATGCCGGAGACCGGCGTGACCGGAGTCTGCTTACCGGCGCGGCCGGCCGGGGACGGTACCTTCGCGCCGCCTACTGGTGGCGTTGCCGCGGAAACGCGCTGTTGTTCTTCTGTTGCTTCTTCGGTGATTACTGTCATGGGGTTTCCTTGCACTGGAGGTGGAATGCGCGCAGCCGAAATAGAGCTCATGGCGGGCGGGATCGACGGCCGGGTTGAATGGCCGGATTGCGCGCCAGAACGTCACTGAGCTGCGCTGATGCTTTGGGATAAGAAATTTCCGCGAAAACTATATTTTCGCTGCTGCGCCTATCGGATCTAGTCGGATCTCGCGCTGGGAACTTCCGCCGGGCCGCTCAGATGGGCACCGGCTACGGGTTCACTGTAGCGCATAACGCGGGGAAGCGCCACCGGCATTCCCGGCGCGTCGTCGGTCATGATATGACCTTTAGGTGGCACACACTCCTGGGCTCCCTGGCCTGACCCCCGCCGAGCAGGCGGCCCTGACCAGCGGCAGCGACTTCTGGCACAGCACGCCGATCGACTCGGCCGGCCTCCCGGCGATCACCTTGACCGACGGCCCGCACGGCGTCCGGCTGCAGGCGGACCGCGACGACATGCTGACCGGACGCCCGGCGACCTGTTTCCCGCCCGCGGTGGCCACCGGGTCGACCTGGGACCCGGACCTGCTGCGGCGGATGGGCGAGGCCCTCGGCGACGAGTGCCGCGCGATGGACGTGGCGGTCCTGCTCGGCCCGGGCATCAACCTCAAGCGCAGCCCGCTCGGCGGTCGTGATTTCGAGTATTTCTCCGAGGACCCGGTGCTGACCGGGATCCTGGCCACGGAGTGGGTCCGCGGCCTGCAGAGCCGGGGCGTCGGCGCGTCGCTGAAGCATTTCGCGGTCAACAGCCAGGAGACCGACCGGATGCGGGTCAGCGCCGACGTCGACGAGCGGACGCTGCGCGAGCTGTACCTGCGCGCCTTCCAGCGGGTGGTGACCCAGGCGCAGCCGTGGACGGTGATGTGCGCCTACAACCGGCTCAACGGCGTGTACGCCAGCCAGAACCGCTGGCTGCTGACCGACGTTCTGCGCGGCGAATGGGCCTTCGAGGGCCTCGTCGTCTCCGACTGGGGCGCGGTCGCCGACCGGGTCGCCGCCGTCGCGGCGGGCCTCGACCTGACCATGCCGGGACCGGCCGACGCGGGCGACCAGGCGCTGGTCGACGCGGTCGGGGACGGGCGGCTTGACCCGGCCCTGCTGCAGACCTCCGCCGACCGGGTCCGGGCGCTGGTCGAGCGGGCGGCCGGGCGGCAGGCCGGCGACTACGACGCGGAAGCCCACCACGAGCTGGCCCGCGAGATCGCCGGCCGCGCGATCGTGCTGCTCAAGAACGAAGGCGGCCTGCTGCCGCTGGCGGCCGATGACGGCGCCCAGTCCATCGCGGTCATCGGCGAGTTCGCCCGCACCCCGCGCTACCAGGGCGGCGGCAGCTCGCTGATCACCCCGACCCGGCTGGACGACGCGCTCACCGAGATCACTGCGACCGCCCAGGCGACGGTGAGCTTCTCGCCCGGCTACCTGACCGGCGACACCGCCGCCCAGGAGGGTGTGACACAGCAGGACGAGGCGGCCGGGGATCAGGACCTGCTCGCCGAGGCGGTGGCGATCGCTCAGGCCAGCGACGTGGCGCTGGTCTTCGTAGGCAGCATGGGCGAGACCGAGGGCGCCGACCGGGACGGAATCGACCTGCCGGCCGCGCACCTGGAGCTGATCGAACGCGTCGCCGCCGCCAATCCTCGGACGGTCGTGGTGCTCTCCAACGGCGGCGTGCTCGGCACCAGGCCGTGGGAGGCCAGCGTGCCCGCGATCCTGGAGGGCTGGCTGCTCGGGCAGGCCGGCGGCAGCGCGATCGCCGACGTGCTGTTCGGCGCGGTCAACCCGTCCGGTCGGCTGGCCGAGACGATCCCGCTCAAGCTGTCGGACCACCCCTCCTACCTGGACTTCCCCGGCGAGAACGGGCACGTGCGCTATGGCGAGGGCATTCACGTCGGCTACCGGGGCTTCGACGCCCGCGAGCAGGAGGTGGCCTATCCGTTCGGCTTCGGTCTCTCCTACACCACGTTCGAGTACGGCCAGGCGAGCGCTGTCGCCACCATCGACGGCGTCGAGCTGCGGGTACCGGTCACCAACACCGGCGACCAGGACGGGCGCGAGGTCGTGCAGGTCTACGTGAGCCTGCCGGGCTCGGCCGTGCGCCGCTCGCCCCGCGAGCTCAAGGCGTTCGCCAATGTCGCAATCCCGGCCGGCCAGACCGCCGAGGTCGTGCTCAGCATCGACCGCGCCGACCTGGCGTACTGGGAGACCCGGCTGGGCCGCTGGGTGGTGGAGGGCGGCGAATACCACTGCGCGGTCGGCGCCTCCTCCCGCGACCTGCGCTCCACCGCCGTCGTCAAGGTCCCGGGCGACGACGCCCGCATCCCGCTCACCCTGGAGTCAACGGTCGCCGAATGGCTGGCCGACCCGCGCGGCGCGCAGCTGCTGGGCGAGGCGTTCGCGGCGAGCGCGGCCGACGGCGGTCCGGGGCCGATCGCGGGACTGCTCGCCAACCCGAGCCTGATGGAGTTCATCGGCAGTTTTCCGCTCGGCCGGATGGCCGCGTTCGGCGGAAACCTGTCTCCGGACGCGCTGGCCAAGCTCCTCGCCGCCGCCAACGACTGAGTTCGCCAACGGCCGAGTCCGCCGGTTTGAAGTAATCATGTTTCGAAGGTAAGTCAATTACTTTTAGGAATTCGACTTACTATAGAAAGTAAGTCAGTTACCTATTACCCTGAGAACATGCAGCAGACGCAGCAGACCGAGACGGCCGCGGAGGGACTGCGCGAGCGGAAGAAGCGCCTCACCCGCACGGCGATCTTTGACGTGGCCGCGCGGCTGTTCAGCGAGCGCGGCTTTGAGAACGTGACCGTCGCGGAGATCGCGGACGCGGCCAACATTTCCGTGAAGACGCTGTTCACCTACGTCCGGGCCAAGGAAGAGCTGGTCTTCAGCGACGAGCCGAACATCCTCGACGCTCTCGTGGCGGCGGTCAGGAAGCGCGCCGCCGGGCAGGCCCCGCTCGACGCGGTCGCGGCCACTCTGCTCGCGGCTGCGGCCGCGGACGACGACACCGACAGGACCGGCCTGGAGGGCTTCCACCGGATGATCGGCCACAGCCCCGCCATCAAGTCCAGGCTCCGCGCGATGTGGGACGGGACCGAGGACGCCCTCACCGGCGCGCTGGCCGAGCCGGGCGACGGGCCGCGCGAGCGCGCCGACCACCGCCTCACCGCCGCCCAGCTCATGGTGCTGGTGCGCACGGTCACCAGCCAGGAGGTCCGCGCCCACGTCGCCAGCGCCGCGCAAGCCGCGCAAGCCGGCGACGGCAGGGCGGCGGAACGTGAGGCCCTGCGCGGCTGGATACGCCAGGCGGCCGACCGGCTGGCCCGAGGGCTGCAGGCGGCCGGCCGCTAACCGGTCAGCGATCGCCTACCAGCCGAGGGAGATCATGGCCACCGGCCCCTTGAGCAGGTAGACCTGGCTCGCGGGCGGCGCGGTCACCGAAACCGGGACACCGAAGTCGCTGAACGTCACGTCCTCGGTGCTCATGATCCACTTCCGCGTCTTGCCCGCCGTCAGATCCGCCACCAGGCGACGGACCCGTCCCTGCCCGTCCACGTCGAGATATCCGGCTGTGGTCAGCTTGTTCACGGTCACGGTGAACCCGTACTTGGTGCCGGTCCACCCCGATCCTGAAGCCGGTCCCTCATCGGTCACTTTGCCCCCTGACTTGAGGAGGCCGAGGAGCGTGATGGGATCCGCTGGCGTCCCGCCGGGGCTATTCGCGGCGACGTCAAGCGCATTGCCCGTCAGCGCCGGCTCGGGCGGGAACTCAGCCCACGGCTTCGACGCCTGGTCCGCCACCGGCGCCTCCCGTCGCCACCGGGCGCGCCACCACGACCGCTGCGTGTTGATCATGATCTGGCGCAGGTACGCGTCCGGGTCGCCGCCGACCTGATCGACCCCGGGCCAGGCCCGGTACAGCTTGACCAGGCTGGCCTGCACCAGGTCCTCGGCCGCGTGCCAGTCCCCGGTGAGCAGCACCGCTACTCGTAGGTGCCGCTCGCCGCTCGCCCGCACGAACGCGGTGAAACTCTCCCCAAGGCCGTCATCACCCGGCATCGCGCCTTCTCTCCGCCATCCAAGGCCCACGGGTGGGTAAGCCCGAGGGCCTGTCAGTGAGTGTCACCCGCAATACGCCCCAACCTGCGCACGCGGTTGACACCCAGACGCATGAAAGAGGAGGAACGCCCGGCCTGAGCGGAAACGCAGACGCGGCCGGTCGCCTGGAACCCGAGGGCTCCAGG